>Ga0210377_10002221_pt1 | contig 17186 bp, 20 predicted proteins | sample PLM4_65_b1redo_FD_155480 | JGI IMG/M metagenome (GOLD analysis project Ga0210377, IMG submission 155480) | Groundwater sediment microbial communities from an aquifer in East River, Colorado, USA - PLM4_65_b1 redo | ecosystem: Environmental > Terrestrial > Soil > Riparian zone | place: USA: East... | reverse complement strand
TATCGGGATGATTTCACAAAACCGGCCACGGGTTGGCCGGCCGCGAAGTTCGACAATTATTTCATCGGTTATCACGAGCCGGAATACTATCACATCGAGATCGACAGTCCCAATTCCAGGACCACCGCTTTCATTCCGGAGAAAACAAGTTTCGATGATTTCACGATGGAGGTGGAGGTGCTCACCAATTCCACGAAGACAGCCGCCAGCGGTGATTTTATCTACGGTCCGATCTTCCGTCGTTCAGGTGACCAGTATTATGCCTTTGCCATTTCCCCGCGCAGCAAGAAGTGGTTTGTGCTCAAGAGTTCCCCGAATACGTTGATGACGTTGGCGGAGGGGGAGGAAGCCAGTATTCACGATCTGGATGTGGACGACGACCTGCGTGTGGATGCACAAGGCTCGACCTTCTACTTCCATATCAACGGGCGGCTGGTGGGTCAGGTGGTTGATCCTGATTACACCAGCGGCGAAGCGGGCTTCTACGTCCAGGCTTTCGACAGCACCCAGACGCACGTCCACTTCGATACACTGACCATCCGGAACTTCGAAGCACCCGAACCAACACACCCCCAATCGATTGCACTCTATCGGGATGATTTCACAAAACCGGCCACGGGTTGGCCGGCCGCGAAGTTCGACAATTATTTCATCGGTTATCACGAGCCGGAATACTATCACATCGAGATCGACAGTCCCAATTCCAGGACCACCGCTTTCATTCCGGAGAAAACAAGTTTCGATGATTTCACGATGGAGGTGGAGGTGCTCACCAATTCCACGAAGACAGCCGCCAGCGGTGATTTTATCTACGGTCCGATCTTCCGTCGTTCAGGTGACCAGTATTATGCCTTTGCCATTTCCCCGCGCAGCAAGAAGTGGTTTGTGCTCAAGAGTTCCCCGAATACGTTGATGACGTTGGCGGAGGGGGAGGAAGCCAGTATTCACGATCTGGATGTGGACGACGACCTGCGTGTGGATGCACAAGGCTCGACCTTCTACTTCCATATCAACGGGCGGCTGGTGGGTCAGGTGGTTGATCCTGATTACACCAGCGGCGAAGCGGGCTTCTACGTCCAGGCTTTCGACAGCACCCAGACGCACGTCCACTTCGATACACTGACCATCTGGGATTACGATGCGCCGAGCTTGTGTAGCATTCTTTCAATCTCGAAGAAGTTAAACGTCCGAAGCGGACCTGGCACCACATTCCCCTCTTCCTCATCCCTATCCAAGGGCGATCTTGTAGAACCAATCGGACGCAGCCCTGACGGAAAATGGATCAAAATAAACGTGCAGGGCAGTGGAGAGCAGGGCTGGATTGCCGATTCTCCGCAATTTGTTTCCTGTAATAAGGATGTCTCCCTCCTTCCGGTCATCAGCCAATAAATAACTGAACGCGAAGATAACGTCCCGCAGATTAATGAATGTCTGCGGGACGTTATTCATTTCTGCGTCGACAGCATCAGGCAGACTGTGCCGGTCACTATCCCTCCAAAGATAACTTCCAGACCGCGTCGTCCCAATCGCTGGCGGGATTGATAAGCGACACAAAATCATCTTCAAACTCAGAGCCGCTTTTCTCGAAGGCTTCGTGACTGTCAAATTCCATTGTCCACAAGACCTCCTTTTCGTCACCATCCCGTTGATAGACCTTATACCAGTGACAACCTGATTTCAACATAGCAGGGCCGTATGTAGCGACAGCCTGTTTCGTACCTTCGAAATCATGGACCTTCACACGCATCGTTACCAGGACAGACATTCGAGCCTCCTTTGTGATGAAGCTATTATACATACCGGTGAAAAGAGCGGTGACACCGGCAAATATCCCATTATGTATGGACACGGGCCTTGCCAGGGATAATGGCAACGATCGTGAGTGCACCCATCAATCACATCAAACCTGTACGGCGAAATCGTTCGAGAAGCGCTGTACTCCTGCCATATTTTTCCAGAATTTGCTTGAAGTGTATTGCAAATTTTTTACTCCTCTGTTTGTATTCCGACATATCGCGCAATTCAACCAGCAGTTTTGTGGCTTCATCATATGCTGAGCCGCGCTTTTGTTCAAGAAGTCTTTCCACATAAGCCCAGTTGGCTTCCTCTTCCTGCGCGAGTATTTCCAATCGTTGGATCCTCCTGCGCTCGGCTTCCTCCTGCACTTTACGATTCGCTTCTGCCTCGATTTTTTCCGCCAATCGGAATAATTCACCCGCTGTGCGCGTGGACCGGGATTGCGAAAGCGACTTCCCTCCGCTCAATTCAGCCAGGCGTTTTTTCAGGGATAGGACCGCGCCAGGTTCGCCGCGCGCGATCTGAAGCAGGTAAGCATTGGTTTCTTCACGAGTCAGTTTTGAGATCGCGAATCCGGGATCAATCTCAGGCCTGGATTCAGCTTTTTTGCTGGTTTCAGCCGCGGCTGAGATCAGATGCGGATCTATTTCGAAGAATTCCGCAAAGGCCTGCAGACTGGCGGTCAGGTTTTTCAATCCTGCCGGCACGGGCGGTTCAGGTTCGTCTTCGATATCCTCCCTGGAAATCACTTTGAGCCAGGCAAGATAGAGCACCCGTGTATCGCCTTGCAGGAGTTGTTCACGCAGGGGAGTAAGTTGACCGAGGACGCCCTCCGATTCGATCCATTCGAAAAAATCCGTTTCATCGTTGATCTCAATCTGGAGGCCGAAGAATTTCCCGCGTTCTTCGAGCATGATACGATCTTCGATCATGTATGGCTGGAAGAGTTCAACATCCACAAGGTTTTTTGGCATGCGGAACATCAATTCGCGCACGCCAAAGTTCGAGTCATACAGAAACGCATCGAAGTATTTCAAAAGCACTTCTTTGGGATCATGTTTGAAGTCGCCCCACGAGTAGGTGACAACCGCCTGCGTGGATGTGACCGTGTCCATATGACTGGAGAGCTTGTCCACCTCCGCCCGCTCATGTGCGGTCAGTGAACGATCAATGGTTTGCCATTCGTAGTATTGGTATTCGCTCATGTTTCACCCACAATTGATAGTATCTGAAAGATTCGGATTTGAAAGGATAGCCTCCATGGGGATAATTATACCTGCCAACAATTCTCACAAACGAGGAAAAGCAATGAAACAGACATCAAAAATTGTATCTTTTTTTGTATTTCCCATCCTCGTGCTCCTGGCCCACCTGATCGCATCGACGATACTGAAACTTTACACGATCTTCCCCAATCTGGATGTTCCTTTTCATTATATAGGCGGGCTTTCCGTTGCATATGCATCCACCCAAATCCTGTCATATCTGGAAAAGGAGAAAATTACCGCGACACTGAATAAAGTTGTACTCCTGATCTTGATTCTTTCCCTCACGGCAACTGCGACTGTCTTTTGGGAATTTGCAGAATTCATCGGAGACAATTTGTTGGATACTAATATACAAGTCAGCCTCGCCAACACCATGCAGGACCAGTTCCTGGGCATCCTGGGTGGAATTACCTGGGCATTCATATACAATAAAAAGATTTTGAAATAATTTCTCTTGCGTTTCACATTGCAAAATCGTCCCCTTGTGGGATATCATCCCAGTAGGGGATTGCCTCCTCGCACACTCTCCTGCGGTTCGGGGCAGCGACGCGAGCCGTGATCCCGCAAAGCGCGGCCCGGTGGTTGAAGTATTTACGGGTAGAATCTGGCCAATCGAGGAGTTGAGCATGAAATGTGATCGTTGCAGTCTTCAATCGGATGTGGAACAGGCCTTTTCCACGGAGAAACGTTTTCTCGGCCAGCCGAGACATTTCTGTCCAGATTGCATGGTCAAGCGCCAGACCGGATCGTTCATTTCGACGATTGCTCTTTTGTTCGCATCAGGACTGTTTATTTTCGTGCTGGATCCCTCCTCAAGGACAGCGGCCATCATTCTGGAAGCCAACCTTGTTGGATTATCCTTCATCCCATTGATCGTCATCCACGAACTGACACATGCCGGTGTGGCGAAGTTGGTTGGCATGCGCGTGTTCGGAATTCTAATTGGGATCGGCAAAACAGTCTGGTCGGGAAAATTCCTTGGTATGAATTGGGTCGTCAATATTCTGCCGATCAGTGGGATCACGACGGTTGGCGCGCGTCCCGTGCCTGCGTTTCGTTGGAAATTGTTTTTCGTTTACCTGGCAGGGCCTGCTTCGCATGCCGTCATGGCACTTGTTTTTTACCTCCTGGCGCAAACCCTCCCATCATCCACGTTAGGGCACAGGCTGTCGAGTGTGCTGGTCGTTGTGAATATCCTGTTGTTGGCAACCAACTTGTTCCCGCGAAAAGTCTCTGTTGTGACGGGTATGCAAGGCACCGATGGCTGGCACCTGTTTCGCGTGCCGTTCCTGAATGATAGCGAAATTACCAAACACTATATTGGCTATTACGCTGCGGAAGCGATGCAGGCGTATGCCGAGAACGATTTCGATGTGGCGATATCATGGGTGGACAAGGCTTTCTCCCTGGATGTCAATTCCGGCATTGTGCGCAATGTACTGGGCATCATCCAAATGGCGCGCGGAGAACATCACGATTCACGCGAGACCTTTTTGCGTCTCCTCGAAACGGAGGATGCCAGGCAGCCTGGATTCCGTTACGTCCTTCTCAACAACATTGCCTATCTGGATGCCTTGTTGCACGATCCCTCCCTCCTCCCGGAAGCGGACGAATTCTCCGCTGAGGCGTTCAAGCATCTTCAGTGGATACCCGCCATCATGGGTACGCGCGGAACAGTGCTGGTTGAACTTGGAAAACTCGATGAAGGCATTGCCTTGCTCCAGAAGTCAATGTCCTTACATCCAGACAGGCAAGGCAAAGCATTAAATGCATGTCACCTTGCCATTGGCGAATTCCGGCGCGGGGATCCGGGTGCGGCACGCAAGTATTTGGCTTCCGCGAAAACGCTGGACCCAAAATGCTTTTTACTCTCGCAGGTGGAAACACAGATCATGGAATGAGCCACCGTGTTAACCAGGTGGTTCGTTAAAAATTTCCCCTCTCCTTTAAAAAGACTATTTTAACGTCAATTCGAGATAGGAAATTGTCAAAATCTTTGGACACGGATACTTCGACAGGCTCAGTACAAGTTTCGCGGACAACACGGATTCTTTCCGTATTTTTACGGACTTTTCCGTCCTTTACGTGTCCTCCGTGTCCAAAAAAGGTTTATCCGAACTCAGGTTATTTTATACCGAGGATACATTCCAGGAAAACTTTATCCTTTTCCGGAGGAATTTCCACGCGTACTTCCCGATAGCCAGCTGAAGTAATTATCAGGGCGAGATCCCTGCCAAAATAGAATGTCATCACATTGGATGCTCTCGCGTCTTCGTTCCATTTGTCTTTTGGTTGTATGGTGATTGCCAACAGACCGCCCGGTTTCAAGACACGCCTCAACTCTTTTAAACAAGGAACTGGATCGTGCCAGAAATAGATGGAGTGGAGTGAAAAGGCGATGTCGAACGTATCATCCGGATAGGGCAGGGAGGAGACGTCGCCCTGCCTCAGCTCCACTCTCCCGGCTTTGATCGCGTCCGCGTTTCGCTTGCGGGCGGCTTGCACCATGGTCGCGGAATGGTCAATTCCAGCAACAAAACCTTTAACAGCCTTCTCGCTTGCCATCCGGGTGGATACCCCGGGCCCAAAACCAATTTCGAGCACATGGCTCGCTGGCTGGATACCCAGCAGGGAAACTGTCCACTCCGCATCGTAAACGTTTCGTTTCGCCATGCCGTTTCCGATGAAGCGACCAAATAACCCGCGTGGATTGCCAAACTGATTTGCAATGAAATTTCGAAGCCTGTTTCGCATATATCATCTCCTTTTACCTGTATAGCTTATCAGGAATCGCCCCATCCAGCACGGACGCTTCCTATGGTCGCAATGTCCGTCGAAAATCCTCGAAGGGGGCAAGCGCAGCTCCTCTTCCGTCGTGGATATCATCCCCTTGTGGGACTGGTCTGCCTCGCAAACCATATCCAGATCTGTGCCCGGGGGATGGTTGCCAGTTACTATTTACTAGGATATTATTTCCGGTATGACTGGTATTGATGAAACAAACGAATCTCAAGGGACCATTTTGTGCAAGTCCTGTGGGTTGTGTTGCACCGGCCATTTATTCATCCGGACAAAACTCAGGTCTGCCGAGCTGGACTCCGCTCAGGCGCTGGGGCTGAATGTATTTCGGTCTGATCCTAATCAACGGGGATTTAGCCAACCCTGCCCAGTTTGGCAGGGAGTGTGCACGATCTATGCTTCTCCTCACTATCCGCATTTTTGTCGCACCTATAAGTGCAAACTGCTCAAAGAAGTTCTTGATGAAACCACCACGCTACCCAATGCATTGACAGTTGTCCAACTGGCAAAAGGAATGATCCATGAATTGGAGGCGCTTTTGCCCGGTTCACAGAACACTAATTTTCGTGAGCGTTTGGTTGCACATCTTGAAAACCTGGAAGCATCCGAGCAGGAGAATACGGATCCGGACCTTCGGCAACTGAAAGCTGATGCATTGTTGATCTTTTACGAAAAGGTTTTCGGTGTGAAAGACCTGGTCGATAAGCCCGATGAAGAGTAATTGGGGCGGCTTATGTCATTGCGAGCGCACGTTGCGACACTTGCGCACGATTTGCTAGGCAAATCAGGCAGGTGTGTTGCAGTGCAGGTGAGCAATCCTCAAAGGGGACGATGTCTCCCCTTGTAACAGGGGATTGCTTCGACGGGAGAGCGTCGTCTCGCAATGACAGTATAGTTCTGCCTTGAACGCCCTTCCCTCCAACTGCGCTGCGCTACGGGGACTTCGTGCGGTCGCAGCACGGATAGCATCCCCGCGCCGCTGTTCACGCATTCCCACCATAGGATTCTATATCGAGAGACATAACCTCCAATGAAATTCCACGTTCAGTGCGATTTTGAACCGTCTTGAAGCCTCGTTTTCGATACAAATCCTGGGCATGAGTTGTCTCTAAAACAACTTTCCTACAACCTTCTCTGTGGGCAATCTCAATCAGCTTATCAAGTACAAGTAAACTGTAGCCTCTCCCCCGAAATTTCGTTTTGACAGCCATTGCTGTGATACAAAATATTCTGCCATCAGGTTGGTGGGACGCCAAGGGATTCTCGTCCAAGCCCGGCTCGCGCTCAGTCAGCCATTTTTCCGAACAACCAAAGGCTGCAATTTCATTCTCGGCTACCAGAATAATAAAACCATTGGGGAAGGCTGTCAGTCGGAGCTGAAACGTTTCCGGCGTTTCAGCGGTTCCGTAAGGAGCGAAAGCCTCAGCATCGATTTCTACAACGGCAGAAATATCTTGATCTCTGGCATTTCTAACAAGTATCTTTGTATTATCGGACATGGACTAATTCCTCTCGATGTTCCTTTATTTTCACAAATCCATCTACAATATCTTTCATATCACTGACTTCATTTTACCGTGAACAACTCTTCCAATTCATCTACCGTATCCTGAACAAAGTCACCATATCCCCAACCAATATCAGAAGTTTTTTCTTATCGCCATTAAGCGTGAACTAAACAATTCGTATAATTCGTATTTTGCAGGACTTCGACGCAGTTCCACAGCAAAGCGTTCCAGCATATTTATCAGCACATCATAAAATGGTTCGTCTATATCCCCGAAATCATTCGTAAATGCATGTCCGCGTTCAACGTATGTGAGCATTAGATCCAGCGTGCCGCGCAGGTCATTGGTGGATTTTCGATATTCGCTTATAACCTTTTTCGCATCACGGAAACGCGGCATGTGCGGTATTCCGCTGGTTTCTTTGTAAACGTGTTGGATGATTTTGCGGCGGCAATCTTCAAGATACTTGGAATCCTGGATGACTGGTAAAAGTTTCGCCCTCAACCAGGCTTTATTCTGAGGCGATAGATCATGTAATCCTTTTAGCAGGCTAATGAAATCATCAATGGAAAGTTCTTTTAATTGCTTGTTGATTTCAGTCCATGACATGGTTGCATTTTCCTCATTTCGCCATCCGAGACCCTAAGGGTTTGCTTGCCCGACTCGGGTGATAGTTAGCAGAACGATTTTGCAAGCCGTGACGAAGGTCAGCGGGAAAAACCCTTAGGGTCTGTAACATCACAACTCTCCCTTAAAAGCTTTATCAAGAATTAACGGCAGCAACGTCCGCAAGCGCAACTCCTCCCCCGTAGCGGACTGTAACTCCCGCAGCGACGCATCCACTTGACCAGGAAAAAACCCACCTGTCCCGAAATATGAACATATGTTATCAGGCTTTGGGCGGATCTTCATCGCTCAAAGAATTCCCATAAGGATGCCAGCAGAAACAACGGCACCACGAGAAGATATATTCTAAATACATCCCGTATTGCTTCTTTTGGAATCCCCAGCCATTTTTCACCTTGATAAAAGGATTTCGGTCTGTAAAAAGCCAGACCCATATTTACCCCTGCTCCGCCTGATAGTACGTAAGGGATTAGCTGTAGCGTCAGCGTAACTAAGTAATACATGGCTTCCTTGGGTTCAGCTAATCGGCTGGCATGCGAACTATCGATAGAGACGATGCCCCCAATCCAGCCACGATAGGCGAAGATGGGATATGGAACAAGAACTCCCAAGCCTCCGAGCGTATTGGCGATGGCTCCATAAAGATTACCGCCGAAATCAAGAATGGCAGCTCGTAAACGGTCATTTTGCTTCAGTGCAATGGTGATTGGGCTGGATTGCGCCCCAGAGACAATACGATCTCGATAGGCAATCGCCCATACATTCCCGGTATGTACCATGACCATGCCGACACTCACTGCAACCAAATATGTGAGGGCGACCGTTAGGATCGATATTCGCGCCCGATGAAGAGCAAGTGTCACTAGCGCAACAATACTATGCGTTTCGCTTTTCTTTTGCTGCATAAGTTATTCTGCCTAACCAGATATCAGAATTGATTATCTTTCGTTTCATTCAAACTCTCAATTCCCCTTTCCCTCGCGAAGCGTCCGCACTTTGGATTTGGGGGAAGGACGGGCGACGCACTGAGCCTGTCGAAGTGAAGGGGGTCATTGCTCTTCCTTAAACGCCCATCCCGTTGGTCGCAGCGCGGACTAACTTTACCCACTTCTTGTTGACATCCAAACTCGCGACCTTCCAACCAGCATTTGACCATGCGCGCTTATTGACATGGTTGCCTTCTGTCTCATGATCCCACCAGCGTCGGTCTTCATACGCGGACGATGGCAACTTATCATTCAATATTTTTTCGATCAGCTCAAAGCGAAGCGTAACCTCTCTTTGAGTCGCAGACAAATCGCGTAAGTAATGTTCGAGCGGAGTATATTTTCCAGTCATCTTGTTCTCCTATAACTCTCCCTTGAACGCCCCTCCCTGCGGTCGCAGCACGGACGGTAACAACGCGCCCAACTCCTCTCCCGTAGCGGACTGTAACTCCCGCAGCGACACCAGCCGCGCTTGGACGCTATCGATATACACCCCGATGCGCCACTGTTCCACTTGCATTTCAGATTTGATTGTCTTGTGTTTCATTTATACTCTCAATTCTCTTTCCCTTAAATCCGCACTTTGGATTCGGGGGAAGGACGGGATGGGGGTCACAACTCTCCCTTAAACGGCCTCCCTCCGGTCGCCTGCGGTCGCATTTTCGGCGGACGACGTCCCGCTCGTTACCCGCCTCCTTTCAGAATCCTTCGCGAGGGACGATGTCCATGCGGATTGCGAAACACAGCGGACAGCTCGCCCTGTCAGCAAACCTAACCAACACCAGGGATCTCTATAGATGTCTGTATGTGCCCGCCATTAGGATAACCATCCACCATTATTGATCCTGTTTGTGATGGGATTATTTTGAGAAGTGATCCATAACAGAACGCTCAGGATCAACCAAACCAGCAAGGATGAATAGACGGTGAGCCGGTCTCGGACTAGCTGTCGGATCCTGCCTTTCCTGGCAAGGAAAGCGAACAGCAGCCCAAGGGTCGCTCCAACCAGCAGGGACACAAAACAAACCAGGTAGGGCAGGAGGAACTCCAGATAACTCATAGGAACATACCTTTCGAGAACATCTTCATGCAATCGGGATGCCGGTTTGCACAGCCCGGCGGATGACGGGGTTCGATTCGGCGTCGATGGAGGACAACGCTCGATCGTCCGCAAGACGCGGTTGTATCAGCAGACCTTGTTGCAGCAGGATGTGAAGCACTTCCCGCCCCACCCGGGCTCTTGCATGAGTCAATGAAACTGTTGGCCGGAAGAAAATCACTACATCCAGATCGCTCCCGGTGGTGTGGCCGCCGCGCAGGCGCGATCCAAAAAAATAGACAGCCGATAGCTCTTCACCGAAGGTTTGGGCGAGCCTGTCCTTCAACGTCCCGGCCGCATTCAGCGCGGACAGGTCTGCAAGGTTCATTTTTTCACGCGCTCCCAGCCTGGAATATTCCGTATCGACCTGCTCGAGTACGCTCAGAGTCCTCGAATCGAACGTTCGCAGGAATGCCTTGCAGGACATGCGCGCGGTGAAATGATACAGGCTGACCAATGCCCTGCAGGACGCGCGGTCTGCAAGCAGCAGCCCAAAACCGATGCCCAGAACAAGACATGCCAGCGTGGAGGCCGCGAGGAAGATCCAGCCCATGCTCATGCAGCCTCCGAGAGCTGCTTCCTGACTGCCGGATCGGGAAACGCTGCACTTAAACCGATGTAAAAACCAAGCAGGTAGATGAATAGCCGCAGAGCGTCACCACTGATCACCACGAAGCCGCGCATGGAGATATCCAGGAAGTATCTTGAAAATGATTCATAATTGGAGGGCAGCCTGTTGAAGACATCCAGAGTTTCCCCGTTTGCCAGAAGTACCAGGACCTGGAGTATGAAACCCATCGGTATGGAAACGATCTGCAGGAGTCCGCTGCCTTTGATGGACGCAAAGAGGGTGCTCTCCACGATACCCGCGCGTTCGAAGATCAAAGGGTGTCGAAAAACCGTCCTGACGATAAAGATGGCCAGGATCAAGGTTGTGAGGAGTTCACGAATACCGCTGGCGATATTGCCCGAAATACTAAAGGTGAAGAAGTTCGCACCCAGGCGTTCCACGTCCTGCGTATTCGATAACAGCCCGGCCCAATCGAGGAGTGTGAACAGCACAGAAAAGAACATTACGGCGATAATGGCCGGCCGCAGATGTCTTTTTGAAAGCGGCATTCGATCCACAAGCCGCACTTGAATGACCGCCAGGATTCCGACGATTAGCACGATCATGATATCAGTCGAACCGATCGTGGAGACAAACAAACTCAAAGGATCATACAGACGAAGGCCAAACAGCGGCAGGATCACTTGCCCGACCACCTGCAGGAATACCGAGACCAGGAGGTTGCCGAACAAGCCAACCAGGAAGGTAATTGCAAAGATCAGGGAGAGATCGTTCTGAAATCCTTCCACCAAAAGCCTGATAGATTTCGACCATGTCCGCCATTTATACTTCTTCAGCAGGCCGGGGACCTGACGCCCAATCTCAGGCAGATTGCGCGTGCTCCCGAGTACATGGATCAGGCGGTCGCGATCCTGGCGCGGCAACCGATTATGGTTCAGGATGTCGGTCAGCCGTTCGATCTGCCCGCGCCGGCACAGGCCGTGCGCGGCAAGGGTTGCCACCTCCAGGGATGGATCATCGAAAACAAAGCGCTCAAGCCGCTGGATGATGTCTTGTTCCTGATCCGATTTCGGCAGCGCGGTCACGGCATGCACGCCCAGTTTGCGCTTGGCATCCGCCGCATCCTTCCAGTACGGTTCCAGGAGGGCAAGGACTTCCTCCGTGGATCTGAAGGATGGCAGCCAGGATGCCACATCGACTGCTGTGCGCAGCAGGCTGTGAAATATGAATTCGGTCTCGAGAGGCGAAAGCTCGCTGCGCTGTTCTGAAAGCCATCGTTTCGCCTCGATCGCGGCCTCCGGATCCAGGAAATGGTCTTTTGCCTTTTGCCACTTCTCGAGCGCAGGCATCAGCCGTCCCTGCCTCCAGATGAAGAATTCGCGCTTGCTGTTGATCCAGTCCCTGAGCCTGGACCAGTTCTGGATGATCGATTCATGGACGACCTCGACCGCTGCCTGCTCTCCATCGCCGGCCATTACGATCAAGCGCGCCTGCACGAGCTTATCGAGCAGCAGCGACGTCGATGTCGGGTCGCGCCCGGCAGGGATCAGGTCGTGCATAAGAACGCGCCGGCGCGTATCCCGCCTCACATCGCTCTCGTCCAGCCGCGTAAGGCGCAGGAAAAGATTCCGCATCTGTTCCTGCTCGGCCGGCGGGTAAGCATTGTAGACCTTGTCTGCCGTGCTGGTGACTGCCAGCTTCACGCCTCCGGATTTCCGGTATTCGGCCGCTTTCAACCAGCGCCCATGGCGGCGGTTCCATAATTCCCACAAAGCATGCTGTAAAAGCGGCATCGCACCGGGCTCGCCTTCTACATCGTCCAGGATCTGCTGGCTGAGGTCTTCTTCGAATCGCAGACCGACCAATCCGGCTTGTCCCTCCATGGCGCGTCGCAGTTCATCCATGTCCATTGCCGGGACATTCACAAGATGGTTCTGCACTTCATCATTCAATGCCCGGAGTTCCGCCACTTCGTCCATGAAATCAGATCGAAGCGTCAGGACAACCTTCGATTTCGTTTTCAACGCAAGCAGCCGCTCGCAGAAGTTCCTGCGTTTCTCCTGGTCGGCAGTCAATGTGAAGAGTTCTTCAAATTGATCCACGACGATCAGTGGCTTTTCCTGGATTGCATCCAATGCGCCAAGCGGATCGGACCCCGGCCGGATGATGGCATGATCCAAGCCGAGAGCCGGGACTAAGCCGGCCATGACAAGGGACGACTTTCCACTCCCGGATGCGCCCAGCACTGCCAGGAACGAACAGGACTCGATCTTCTCGACCAGCAGGTCTGTCAGTTTCTCGCGTCCAAAGAAGAAATCCTTGTCCTCCGGGCGAAAGGAATGAAGCCCGCGAAAGGGTGAGCGGGCATCGTAGGCCGGCGGCTCGGCTCCCGCGCAAAGCGCATCGAAGGTAATGTCCAAGACCTCCAGGCAAAGGTTGTTGATCGCCGCCAGCGCCTCTGACCGTTCCTGGCGGGCGCGCTCACTCAGGGATTTTGCCTGTGTCCGGAGGAAGGGCCTCAGATGACGGACCTGCTCCTGAAAGGGATCCAGTAAAACGGGGGCGCGAACCGGGAGTTCCGTTTCGAGCTTCTCCAAACCGGCGCCAATATCGATATCGTCGTGTTTTCCGTCGGCATCCTGGATGCGCGTCTCGATTGCCGATAACAGCTGATCGAAGTTCGAGTCAAAGTGCATCTGACTGGTCAATACATTCATGTCGCTTACGGCGGCCATGAAGTCGTTGATAAAACGGGTCGTGGCTTCGATATCCCGCAGCCGTTCGGTCAGCGGGGCGACCATGGTGGGCGAAGCACTGGCAATCGACCTGTATTCAGCCTCCAATGCCTTGTATTCCTGATCCCAATATCTCAGGTATGCGGTCTGACCGCGAAAACTGAAAATATCGGTATCTGGCAAAACGATCGGAAAGACACGTTCCTTGAACGCCGGGGATTGGAACATGCGATAGGCTTCATACATGCAGTATTCGGATTTCATGTATTTGTCGCTGACCACCGCAATGATGAACTTCCCCCGCCCGATGCGATCCATGAAGTCGCGGATGCTGTCCTTGTAGGTCATGGTGCTTTTATCGCGTGTGACCTGGAAGCCTTTGGCAGCAAACGCGTCGCAGATCCTGTCGACCAGGCTCTCACTCTCGCCCTTCCAGGCATATGAGATGAAGATTTCAGGAGCGCTCATGTATCATTCCTCTTTGCCCGCTCTTATTATAATGTTGTTCAGAGGAGATTGAAATTAAGCCGGGTCCTTCATTCCAGGACGGCAACCGCCCCGAAGAGCGTGAGGCAGGCAATGCATTGACCTTTGCCTGCATGTCGTAGCGAGCGATAGCGAAGCAACCTTCTCGAACAGGAGATTGTTTCGTCGCAAAAAACGATCCTCGCAACGACATGATATTCACAGCTCACCTTTGAACGCCCTATCCAACACGGACGGTAGCAACGCGTCCAATTCTTCCCCCGTAGTGGACTGTAACTCCCGCAGCGAAGCCAACCGCATTTCGTAATCAGAATTGATTATCTCTCGTTTCATTCAAACTCTCAATTCCCCTTCCCCTAAATCCGCACTTTGGATTTGGGGGAAGGACGGGAAGGGGGTCACAACTCTCCCTTAAACGCCCTATCCAACACGGACGGCAGCAGCGCGGACAGCTCCTCCCCCGTAGCGAACTGTAACTCCCGCAGCGACGCCAGCCGCGCTTGGACGCTATCGAGATACGCCACGATACACCGTCGTTCGTCGAGCGGGAAACATAATTCAACGCGCGTTGTATATCTCATCTGGTAAGACCTTGAATTTATCGTTCGATCTGTGCATTTGATATAGCCGCGTTGGTGAACCTGCTATTACTGACGCAATAGTTTCTTTATCATTTTCCTTCATTTTGCACCCAAAGTAAATTCCTGTCAGTGCCGCTTGATCGTAGGAATACTCACCGCTTGTAGTTGAAAACACACGCCATTCAGCCTCATAACTCCAATGTGATGATTTTGTCGCTAATAGGTTTTTGGGTAAATGAGGTAGCTTGTCGTGCAGTAGATCTGAAAGCCTCAGTGGAGGATACGAATCAGAATAATGAACTTTTATCAAGGTATCTTTGCTTCTTTCTGTAAATGGAGAATATGAAGTATCAAATTCAAGGCAAAATCCTTGATGCCCATATGTATAATGTGACCACATCAGAATGTCATCATTCTTTTCCGCGAGGCAAGTTACACCGATATTTGCCCATAGTTTCTTGACGTTAGTGGTTGCCATCAATGAAAACTTTACTGCATCCTCCACCCACACAGCATTGATTTTTCCATCACCGAGATACTTTTTATCGAACCCCACCTTGTCTTGGGCGGATTCTCTCATATGAACAAAAAGCAGATTTAGATTTTCTTGTGTTACATCAATGATTTCAAAGTTAATATCACAATCAAAAGGATCATTGAAATCTTCTGGCTTTGAAAACCACAAACATCTTTTTCTCAGATTGCTGATCGTCTGCACATTGCACGATTGATACTTGTACAATTTTGACGGTGCAACTTCCTTCATAATCATAACTTTCCTTTGAAAGCCTTATCAAGAATTGACGGTAACAACGCGGACAACTCCTCCCCCGTAGCGGACTGTAACTCCCGCAGCGACGCCAGCCGCGCTTGGACGCTATCGAGATACGCCACGATGCGCCGCTGTTCGTCGAGCGGGGGAAGGGGGATTTCAACATGTGAAAGCAATGTGGTATTAAAGCCAGGTCTAGTTGCACCTCTTACTTGTCCAAAGATTTGACTTCTAACCGAATCCGCTCCCCTAAGAGCAACAAACGCATATCTTGGATTGCAACGTGTAGTATCAAATCGCACACGAAAAAGATGACCCGTCATTAACCAACCATCACAGCCTTTTGGTAATACACAAACTTTTCCAAGCGTGGCTCCTGTACGAGCAAATAACAAATCATTTTCTTGTAGGGAATACCTTGCTAAAGTTTCTGCTTTTTCTGGCGTCACATGGTCAACCCTTGTTAATTTTAGACCTTCTGGTTGTACATTTCCAACGTTGAGAACGGGAACCCCAGAATCAACAAATTCATTTGTAAGAAGTTGTGAACCAAACGGACCTGTTTGTATTGGATTAGATTTATCAACCCCAAGTTCACCTAAAGACACTTTTGGAAAATGTTGAAGATTTTCGAATAATTCATTTGTCTTAGAAAAAATCAAAAGACTTGATTCGTTTATTGCTTTCTCTCGTAGAGACTGTGCCTGTGCGATGCGGGCAGCTAGGGTTTCAATGTGCTCCACGATGCGATGTTGTTCGCTCAATGGCGGAAGGGGTATTTCTTTTCCAAGAAATAAATCTTCTTGCAAGTACTTTCTATGAGTTGTTCCTGAACTTGATTGAATGCAAAACTGCTGAAAAGTTCGAGTATGAGTTAGGTAATTGAAATATTTTGAGAGTAATTTTTCTTCATCAACATCGTATGCCCAAAAATTGCTGGTAATGATTCCCTTTTCAACATTTTCAGGAACAATCCCAAAAGCGCCGTTCATTGCATCAATTTTAGATAACAAGAATTGACCTTTATGAACAACAAATTGATTTTTTGTGCCTATCTGATGCCCTTCAAATTCATCACGAATGCTAATGCCCTTATTGTTCCCGTGGATTGTGAGACGTTGATATCTTTCGAAGTCTTGAATCAAGACTTCATTTTTTATACGAGTAAGTAATTTGCCAAGTGGAACTTCTAGCCAGTCGTTTGCCATCACAGTCCCTTAACTAACAAACTCTTGATTTCATCCATCAAATCGGCAATTTGTTTTTCTTTGACAAGGATGCTCTCCGCCAGTTCATGCGACGGCATGTGTTCCAAATCATCTTTGCGACTTGGGTTCTTGATATCGAGATTAACCGAGAGCAGGTTTTTATGCTCGTCATATTTCACAACGTCATCAACACGCACCTTCCAGGCATGTTCATTTTCCACACGAGCATCCCACCATTCAATCATTGGCGCAAACTCTTCAAACTGCATCGGGCGCGTCTTGGTGTAGTTCTTCTGCCCATCGGGGAGAGAATGCTCGTAGAACCAGATATCAGTTGTCGGCTGGGAACGAGCGAAGAAAAGCAAATTAGTCTGGATCGTTGTATAAGGTGCAAAGACTCCGTTTGGCAGGCGGATAATCGTATGCAGGTCAAAGTTCCGCAGCAGTTGTTCCTTGATGCGCGCCGAAACGCCGTCGCCGAATAAAAATCCATTGGGCACCACCACGCCGCAGCGTCCGCCGTGTTTCAGCGAGCGCATCACGAACTGCATGAACAGCAGGGCGGTCTCGCTGGCGCGCAGCGACTCGGGGAAGTTCAACTGAATGCCCGCCTCCTCTTCGCCGCCGAAGGGCGGGTTGGTCACGATCACGTCAAAGCGGTCTTTCTCCCCGATCTCGTTCAGCGGGTTCTTCAACGCGTTATCGCGGCGGATGTTCGGATTCTCGACGCCATGCAGCAGCAGGTTCAT
>Ga0210377_10002220_pt1 | contig 17190 bp, 13 predicted proteins | sample PLM4_65_b1redo_FD_155480 | JGI IMG/M metagenome (GOLD analysis project Ga0210377, IMG submission 155480) | Groundwater sediment microbial communities from an aquifer in East River, Colorado, USA - PLM4_65_b1 redo | ecosystem: Environmental > Terrestrial > Soil > Riparian zone | place: USA: East... | reverse complement strand
GCTCCACGCCCTGGACGGCACGGTCGGCAAGGCCAAGGCACTGGTGATGGCCGAACGGCTGAGGCTGATCAACCCACAGGCCGACATCGTCCCTTATAAGGACTTTTATGCCGCCGAAAACAGCGATTTTCTCCTGGCGCAGCGGTATGACTACGTGGTGGACGCAATCGACCACATCACCAGCAAACTCCACCTGATAAGGAGCTGCAAGGAACGGGGGATACCGATCATCTCCAGCATGGGGGCGGCGGCCAAGCTCGACCCGACCCTGATAAAGGTGGCCGACATCTCCGAAACCCACAAGTGCCGCATGGCGCGCACGGTGCGCAAGCTTCTGAAAAAACAGGGGGTATCCTGCGGGGTAAAGGTGGTGTTCTCCTCCGAGGAATACCGCGAACCCGATGTAAAGGACGGCGGCTGCAAGGGGAGCTGTATCTGTCCCAACAAGGATGACCAGCGCTTTTCCTGCGAGCACAGGAGGGTCATCCTCGGCAGTATCTCCTTCATACCCTCCATATTCGGCCTTACCATGGCGGGTGTGGTGGTCAATGAGCTGTTGACAGGGAGCCAAAAAATTTCTCCGGCAGGTTGACCAGCTATTATTTGCCGTTATACTGTTTACACACTAATTAATTTAATAATCGGGAGGAATTTGTTATGGGTAAAGAGTATACGTTACAGGAGGCATTGAAAGTGGCCATACAGGGTGAAAAAGACAGTATGGATTTTTACCGTAAAGCCGCTTCGATCACGAAAAATGAACGGTCTAAAAAAGTATTTGAACTCCTTGCCAACGAAGAGGTAGGACATCTTAAATCGTTCTTTGATCACTACAAAGGCGGAGATTTCGGCGATCTGAAATCATACATGGAATCTCCCCCGGATAAGAGCTCCAATACCTACGCAGCCCTTGTAAAGGCAATTGATGCCGAAACCCCGGAGAAGAGGGCTCTTGAAATTGCCCTTAAGGAAGAAAAGGCCTGCATCGACCAGTACACAGTCCTGGCAAAGGATATTATTGATCCACTGGTCAAGGGGGTATTTGAGCGGGTAATTAAGGAAACTCAGGGGCATTATGACCTGATCGAAGACGAGTACATGCATGTAATGACGATGGTGGACAAATCCGACCAGGATACCTACGTGAGGGAATGATGCGGCTGACTACTTTTCTCATCATGCTGTCTGCGCTGACCCTCTCCGTCAGCCCCCTCCCGGCAGCCACACAGATAGATGTGAGAGGGGTAAACCTGCGCCAGCAAGGGCTTCGGGTGCTGGATGAAAAATGCCTGACCTGCCACAATCGGCAAAGAATTGATGCTGCCCTGAAAGAACGGAAGAATATGGAGATCATCACCCGCCGGATGGAGAAAAAAGGGGTGACCCTGAGCGAGAGAGACCGCCAGGTGCTTGGGCACTTCTGGCAAAAAAATCCCCTGAAAAAGAAAAACTGAGGACGGCAACCTTGCAACAAATAGAGCGGCTGGACATTTCGTCCGGCCGCTCTTTTTGTTGGATTCAACGCCGGGCGTAGAGAGCCAGGCCTCCCGTCGTCATGGAGATGCAACAGTTGGAAAATCCCTGCCGTTTGAGACGGAAGAGGAGAAATGGTGCCGCCGGCGCAAGGCAATCCGGGAAAAAAAGTGCGCACTCATACTGCCGATTGACTGCAGAGTCGAGGTCAGCTAGATACAGCCGCACTTTCTTTGGCGGAACATGCATGTATGCGGACGCGATATCCCCTGATGGGTTTGAAGCGAAGCCGGTCATGCTGCTGCCATTACGCCGCGGCAAGAGCGCATTGGCAGTAACCAGGAGTGTCATGTGAATCCGCCTCAATAAGTTCATCGCTATAATCTATCACGGCTTGAACTATTCCTGCAAGCTTCACCGTGCACATCGGTTTCCCTTTTATTGGCGGCGTGAGGGCTCACTCCTCCCTTCCTTATTTGAGTTTCAGGACCACCGACCGGATCTTGCCGCTGCCTTTCTCCCGGTACTGCAGCCTTAATTCCTTGGCCGTCTCCGCCTCGCCCGGGAAAAAGATAAAGCCGCTGGCGAGGGATTCGGCAGGGATTACTTTCCCTTCCAACCCCTTGGCCCTGATGTCGTCCGTTATCCTGTATTCCCGTTCCGAGGAAGTCCCTTCCTTGACGCCGCCGATAATGGCTCCCCCGGCCGCCCCTACTGCCGCACCCCTCATGGCTGCCTCACCAACGCTCCCCCCCGAAACAATGCCGAGGGCCGCCCCCAGAATGCCGCCTGCTGCCGTTCCAAGCAGCGCCCCTTTGCCCGCTCCCTTGCCGAAGAATGCCGCCAGTTGGGTGGATTTTTCCAGGCGATCGATGGCCACATTGGTGGGGATAATGTTCCAGTAACGATTATCGTTATCAACGAGGAAAGTCTGGTTGCCGACAATTTCCAGGTCCTGGCCGCTCTTATTATCCATGACGATCTGCACCGGCAACAATCCTGCCCCCTTGATGTCAAAGCCGAAGGCGTTTTCTGCCTCATCCCTACCGGCATAGGCCTCACCGCCAATTTTGGCTCCGTCAACTACCTGGAAGTTCGGATAACCCTCCGGCGGCCTGAAACCGGCATACCGGGTTTTGTAAGCGGTACAGCCGGAAAGCATGAATATCGGCAGGATAAAGTACACCATCAGTTTCAATTTCATTGCATCCTCCTCGTTTTCTTCTTCACTACTGAACGCTACAATCTTACCACCGGAAGTTCTTTGCGCAACCGGTATCTCGCGGTTGCCTTTAGGTTACCCTTCATTATGAATCAACGAGGTTGTCCGCAGTGGTTATGACAACTCAAGCCGTTTCATCTGCCATCTCCACCAAGAAGGTACAGCCTCCGCCGGGAGTTTCTTCCACCCAGGCTTTTCCTCCATAAAGTTTCGCAATCTTTTGCACCGAGGCGAGCCCCACCCCGGTTCCCTCTATCTTAGCTCCGGCTGCCCCTCGGTAGAAAAGATTAAAGACGCGGTCCCGTTCCACTTCGGCAATACCCGGTCCATGGTCACAAACGGAAAATTTTACCTGCGGTCCCCGGCGCTTTCCTCCCACTTCGATAACCCCTCCCGGCCCCGCATAGCGAACGGCATTGCCGATCAGGTTGTTGAAGACCTGGGCCAGGAGGTTTTTCGGCACCCTGAGGCTTGGTAAAATGCCGGTCTCCACCGACATGCCGACACTGGCAAGTCGGCTACTCAATCCCAGCAAGACGTCTTTCACTACCTCGTTGCCGTTCACCGGTTCGGCAGGACGTTCCATGAACCCCGTCAGGGCCAGGGTGAGCAGGTCTTGCAGCATCTCCAGCATCCCACTGGCATGCCGTTCGATCTCCGCCAGGAACTCCAAGGCCCTTTCATCCAGACGTTCCCGGTACATTTCCTGGAGAATTTCGGCATAGCCGATGATGGGAGTAAGGGGAATACGGAGGTCATGGGATACCGTGTGGACAAAGTCGCCCAGTTCACGGTTCGCATACCGCAGCTCCTCTTCCACCCGCACCCGTTCGCTGATGTCATGGATGATGGAGAAAAGCAGATCCCTTTTCCCAAGGGTGACGCGGGAAGAATGCACCTCAACCGTATGCAGTTCCCCACTCGCGAGCCGATGGGGAAACACGAAGTAGTTACGTTGGTCGTGGAGCGCCCGTTCCGTCTCGGCCTTGATCTCGGCCTCCGTCAGCAGGTTGATGTCGGCGACGTTCATCGTCATCATTGTCGCGCGCGGATAGCCGTAGAACGACTCTGCCGCCTGGTTTGCCCAGGTGATGGCATTGCTCGAAGGATCACTGATCAGCATTACCGCGCTGTGGCTTTCGAACATGAGTCGGAACAGTTCATCCTCAGGTAGTGTTTCACGTGTCACGTCTCCCCCTGTCAACTTCAAGTACAATTCAAAATACAGGCGTTGATTACGCCCACAAAATGTATGCTGGATTGTTATTAACAGACTGAGACGTCAGCTATTGTCGCCGCCCTGTAACCACAAAGTTTTTTAATCTTTTTGCTTGTTTAATCGGTGAGAGGAAAACCTCTTGGAGAATAGTCGATGCCTTTGCTGGATTTATCAGCTAATCGCGCATCCAGTTGATTTTTGTATCTGGCGCGCCGCGGGAATTTTAAAGCGACTGGTATTTTCTCAATGACTTGCTACAATATATTTAAAACATTTTAATGTAAAACGATAGGGAATTGTAATATGAACAAGCTCCATGTTGCATTAAAACTAATCCACCTCCTCAACGAGCGTAAAAGCCTCAATTCCAGAATTGTCGCCGATGAACTGAACGTTAGCCTCAGGACTGCTCAGCGTTATCTAAATGATTTATCCGTGTTGCCTTGTGTTATTTCTTCTGAAAAAGCACAGACAAATATTTTCAGCCTGTCAAACGATTATGAATTGAAAGACGCCCTTATCAATGCTCATGGGTCAGAGCATGTTCTGCGCGAACTTACAAATTCCAATAAGAGGGCTTTTGAGAGCAGAGATGCGATTTGCTCCGTATGTGGTAATTGCAGGGGGAAACTCGTTGAAATGCCTTTTATACATGGTAAGGATAACAGGCAAAAAATTAATTCACTGATTTCCATAATCAGAAAACAACTATTGAGAGGGAAATGCAGCTTCCCATAATAGTGCATTCAGCGGCTAATTCTTGATCATGCAAAGCGCATGTAATTTTTTTAACCACTTATTAAAGCTAGTGGTGTAAGGAATATCTCTGAACGCCTGCCTGGCGGGGGATTGGACGGCCGGCTTTCAAATTCCGGCTGTAATGGCTTTTCTTGGACGGGTTCAGGGCAAAGTATTTATATTGGGACAAACCGGGTTAAATCGAGTAATCCTTCGCGGAAGCGGATTTGGGGCTATTTTTACTCTTTCACCCGCTCCATGACAATGATCGAGCGGGCATCCCCCGTGAACGGGAGGTTGAACTCGACGATTTCGCTTACAACCCCCCCCATTTCGGCGAGCGGTTTTTTGGCAGCATCGGCTTCCTCCCTCCCCCCCTTCCCTTTCATGGCAAGCATACGGCCGTTCTCTTTAATGAGAGGGAGCGCGATCTTAGCAAAGGTGGGAATATCGGCAAAGGCCCGTGAGACTACCCAGTCATAATGGCCGGCGCACCTTGCCGCAAGCTCCTCGCCGCGGGCATGCACGGCCTCAAAACCGTGCAGCTGCAGCAGGCGGGCCACTTGCCGTTGGAAGAGAATCTTCTTTTCCACGGCATCAACCGAAGTCACATGCAGGTTGTGCAGCACTATCTTGAGCGGAATAGCCGGGAAGCCGCCGCCGGAACCGATATCGAGAAGAATCCCCGTCCCCTTTACCAGCTTTACCAGGGTCAGGGAATCGACAAAATGCTTAATCGCGACCTCTTCATCCCCCTTTATGGCGGTAAGGTTGATTTTCTTGCTCCACTTTTGCAGCTCACCGGCAAACCTGTAAAACTTTCCCAGCTCAGCGCTGCTCAGGTGCAAACCGAGTTCAATCGCCCCTCTGGCGAGCATTTCCTTTGCAGTCTCTTTCACCGCCCCGCCCTCGCCTTCAGGGCAATGGACAGAGTGGTGATGGCCGCAGGGGTTACGCCAGGAATGCGGGATGCCTGGCCGAGGGTGTCAGGCCTGAACTTCACCAGTTTTTCCCGAACCTCCGCAGATAATCCGGGGATATCGGCGTAGTCCAGTTCTCCCGGTATCCTGGTGTCCTCCAGCCTGCGCGATCGCTCGACCTGCTCCAGCTGGCGATCTATGTATCCCTGGTACTTTATCTGGATCTCCGCCTGCTCGCGCACGGCAGCAGGAATTTCCATGATATGCCGATCGATACGTGCCAGTTCACGGCAGGTTATATCGGGCCGCCGCAGGAGCTGTTCGTAACTCATGGCATTCTGCATCCCGCTCAGGCCGAATTCCTCGAGAAAATCGCTGGCCGCTGCCGAAGGGATAATCTTTTCGCGGCGCAGCCGCTGCAGCTCCTCTTCGATCATGTCTCGTTTTGTCAGAAATTTCAGAAATTCTTCCTCTGGGACAAGGCCAACGGCGTGCCCTTTTTCCCGCAGGCGCAGGTCGGCGTTATCTTCCCGCAACAGCAGGCGATATTCGGCTCTGGAGGTGAACATGCGGTACGGTTCCTTGCTCCCGAGCGTCACCAGGTCGTCGATCATTACCCCGATATAGGCATCACTGCGCCCCAGGATCAGCGGTGCCTTCCCCTGGACCTTGAGCGCGGCATTGATCCCGGCGATCAGCCCCTGGGCAGCCGCCTCCTCGTAACCGGAGGTGCCGTTGATCTGGCCTGCATGGTAGAGATTACCCACCAGCTTGGTTTCCAGCGATGCATGGATCTGGATCGGGTCAACGTAGTCATACTCGATGGCATAAGCCGGACGCATTATCTCCACCCGCTCGAGCCCCTCGATGGAGCGGTAAAATGCCCACTGTACGTCAATAGGGAGCGACGTGGAGAGGCCACTCGGGTAGACCTCGACCGTGTCCCGCCCTTCCGGTTCGATGAAGGTCTGGTGCCGGTCCTTGTCGGGAAAGCGGACCACCTTGTCTTCTATGGACGGGCAGTAACGCGGGCCAACCCCCTCGATGATCCCCGAATAGAGCGGCGAACGGTCAAGCCCCGAGCGGATGATCTCGTGGCTGCGCATATTGGTGTAGGCAATATGGCATGGCATCTGGGTCTGGCAGATTTTTTCCGTGGCAAATGAAAACGGGATGGGTTGCTCATCACCGTACTGCGGCTCCAGCCTGCTGAAATCGATGCTGCGTCCGTCAAGCCTCGCCGGGGTGCCGGTTTTAAGCCGTCCCACCTGAAAACCCAGATCCCTGAGTCGGTCAGAGAGTCCGATGGACGGCAGGTCTCCCGCCCTCCCCCCCGGGTAATGGGTAAGGCCGATGTGGATCAGTCCTCGCATGAAGGTTCCCGTGGTAAGGATAACGGTCACCCCCAGGTAGCGGACCCCGGCCTTTGTATCCACACCAAGGACACGCCCGTCCTCCACGTAGAGACCGGTCACTTCCGCCTGCTTGAGATCGAGTTTTTCCTGGTGCTCCATGACCCGCTTCATTCGCAGCCGGTATTGCTGCTTGTCGGCCTGGGCCCGGGAAGCACGCACCGCCGGCCCTTTTTTTGTATTGAGGACGCGGAACTGGATCCCCGTGGCATCGATGTTTTTCCCCATCTCCCCACCCAGGGCGTCGATCTCTTTCACCAGGTGTCCCTTGGCCAGACCACCTATCGCCGGGTTGCACGACATCAGCGCAATCGCATCCAGGTTGATGGTCAGCAGGAGGGTGGCACACCCCATGCGCGCCGAGGCGAGCGCCGCCTCACAACCGGCATGGCCGGCACCCACCACTATGACCGCATATTTTTCGTCATATTCTATCAACTAGTACTCCAGACCTGAAAAACGCCAGGTTTCACAAATCCGCTTCCGGGATACTGTATCCCAGCCCGAACGCCTTTATTTACAGGGCTCCGGCGCAATTGTTTCACGTGAAACATCTTTTATTTGCCGATGCAAAAGCGCTGGAAAATGTGATCGAGCACATCATCGGCCGTTGTCTCACCGGTTATTTCGCCGACAGCGGCGAGGGCATCGCGCAGATCGAGGGCAAGTAACTCGAGCTCAACACAATCGCCAAGGTTTGCCTGAAAGCGGGACAGGGCCACCCGGCATTTTTCCAGCGCGTCCCGGTGGCGTGCCTGGGATATGGCGACATATTCCCTGCTGTCCACGGCATGTCCGTGGATGAACATATCATGAATGGCATTCCGTAGTGTCTCGATTCCGTCGCCGGTGCGGGTGGAAACGGCAACGGCCCGGTCATGGAGAAATGCGGGCATGTCAGCGGACGGGGACAGGTCCGACTTGTTCTTGACGACAATGACGGTGCTCTTTGCCAGTGCATTGAGTATGATCTGGTCTTCTGCGGTGAAGGGACGCGAGGTGTCAACGACAAAGAGAACCAGGTCCGCTGAAGGTATTTTCTCCAGGGTAAGCCTTACCCCCTCCTGCTCTATCTGGTCATGGGATTCACGGATGCCCGCCGTATCGAGGAGCCTTATCGGCAACCCCTTGATCGTTACCACCTCTTCGATAATATCTCGGGTCGTGCCGGGGACCGAGGTAACGATTGCCCGCCGTTCACGGAGTAAGGTATTGAGCAGGCTCGATTTACCGACATTGGGTTTGCCGGCGATGACCACCGAGACGCCATCCCGCAGCACCCTCCCCTCACTGAAGCCTGCCAGCAAGGCATCAACCTCAGCCAGGGAGCGCTCCAGGTGGAGATGAATCTGCTGATTGGCGGAGATGTCCAGGTCCTCCTCGGGGAAGTCTATGAACGCCTCGACAACTGCCAGAGCAGAGACGATCCCCTCCTTCGCCTGGCTGATGCGCTGGGAGAGCAGGCCTTCCCGCTGATGCTGGGCAAGGGCGAGAGATGTTTCGGTTTTGCTGCGAATAACATCAATGACCGCCTCAGCCTGAACAAGATCGATGCGGCCGTTGAGGAAGGCACGCTTGGTGAATTCGCCAGGCTCGGCAAGGCGCGCCCCCTGCTGCAAAACCAGGGAGAGAATTCTCTGCACAATCAGAGATCCGCCATGACACTGTATTTCCAGGACATCCTCGCGGGTATAGGAATGGGGGCACCTCATGAATACGACCATTGCTTCGTCGAGACAGTCGGAAGTGACGGGGTCGACAATAGTGCCATAATAAAAACGGTGGCTGTTTAAGCCACCGTCCCGGTTCCTCCTGAAGATCGTCTGGGCAATGGGTAAAGACTGCGCGCCGCTTGTCCTGATGACGCCTATCCCCCCCTCGCCAACGGGGGTGCTGATTGCAGCTATCGTATCCTGAACGTACATGGGCACTACCCCCGGACAGCAGCCTAAGCCGGCAGAGACTTGTTGATGTAGGCCTGCTGTGCAATGGTAAGAATGTTGTTAACGAGCCAGTAGAGGACGAGCCCGGAAGGGAAATTAAGAAACATGAAGGTGAACACCACCGGCAGCATCAGCATCATTTTTGCCTGGACAGGGTCCATGCTTGAAGGGGTCATTTTTTGCTGCACAAACATGGTCACGCCCATGATAATCGGTGTGACGTAATAAGGGTCCTTGGCCGACAGGTCCATAATCCAGAGCATGAATGGGGCATGACGGAGTTCAATGGAAAACATCAGCGCCTTGTAGAGGGCAAAGAAAACCGGGATCTGCACCACCATCGGCAGGCAACCGCCGAGCGGGTTGACCTTGTGGGTCTTGTACAGCTCCATGACCGAGCGGTTCATGGCATCCCGGTCATTCTTGTGCTTTTCTTTCAGTTCCGCCATCTTCGGCTGGATCTTCTGCATCTCTTTCATCGACTTGTAGCTCTTGTGGGTGAGGGGGAAGAACAGGAGCTTGAGAATCACGGTAATGATGATAATTGCAATGCCGTAATTATGGGTATAGGAGTAAAAGAACTTGAGCGTATAGAGGAGCGGCTTGGCCAGAGCGGAAAACCAGCCGAAGTCGATAACCTCTTCAAGCCTGTTGCCCTGGCCCTTGAGAATCTCCAGATCCTTGGGGCCGTAGAATATTCTGTAATCAATTGCGACGCTCTGGCCAGGATTAAGGGCTATGGGGGGCGAGGTGATGTCACTGCGCAGGTAATTGACACCCCCTTTAGCCAGACGGACAGCGGCAATGCTGCTGTTCTCGGACAAGACGGCACTCATGAAATACTTGTCGGCAAAGGCGGTCCACAAGATATTGTTTTGATACTGCTTCGGCCCCTTTTCAAATTCGGCAACTTTTTCCGTGTTGAGCTTGTTGTCTGCAAGGGTGACCGACCCGTACACCTCAAATCTGCCATCCCCCGGCTTTGCCTCAATGCGATTATTTACTATCAGATGCAAAGAGCCGTCAAACCTGGCAGCTGCGCTGTTAAGAAGTTCCTGGTGCAAATCAATGCGATAGCCGTTGCCATTGAACGTGTAGACCTTTTTACAGACGAGCCCTGATGGGGAACCAGCCACGAATTCCAGGGTACCCTTGCCGTTGCCGGTCAGCGAGAGACCGGAAGAACTAGTTGCGTAAACCGCGGACGGCTCGATGCCAAAGCTCTTCCCATCCGTAATCAACGAGAAGTTTTCTGCCGGCTCTTCATTGAGGAGAACGACGTTACGGCCTGACGCCCCTGACGTTTCCTTGTAGCGCTTGAGAACGAGCTTCTTCAGCGCCGCACCTCTCGTGGAAAAGACTGCAGTATATAAGTCCGTCTCGACGACAATATCACGGGCAGTACTGGTTTCCCGGCTGATTACGGGACCGGACGGGGGTTGAACGGCAACAGCCTGGGTTGGAACCGCTTGCCCCTGGGTTGCAGGAGCAGGCTTGACAGCCTCCATTTTTTTAACCGGAGGAAAAATCAACGAATACCCATATAAAACCGCAATAGACAGGATTACGGCAATAACAACTCTCTTTTCCATAAATACTCCTAAAAACGGTTATTTTACGGGATCGTAGCCACCCGCATGAAATGGGTGGCATTTCAGGATACGCAACAGGGCATACCACAAGCCTTTGACGAATCCGTACTTTTCCAGAGACAGCAAAGAATAGTGGGAACAGGAGGGATAAAAACGGCAGGAAGTTACCTTGAAGGGAGACAGGTATCTTTGATAAAAAACAATGACACAAATGGCAAGTTTTTTGAGCATATTATTTACGCAGACGCTCAAGCACATTGGCAAGCTCGCGGGAAACCTGGTGAAAATCTAGCAGCTCAGCCCCCTTCTTGGCAATGATATTAATGTGAGCCGTGATAAAAAGGGGCTTGTTTAACCTATAGAACTCCCTAACAAATCTTTTTATGCGATTTCGCACCACAGCATTGCCAACCTTGCGGCTGACGGTAATACCGAGCTTGACGCTGCTCTCTCCGCTAAACTTCCAGAGCAGAATAAAATGGGAGGTATGGACCTTCTGCCGCGCATCGGTGAACTGTAAAAATTCAGGTCTTTTTAACAATCTCTCATGCTTATGAAACGAGAAACAGCCCAAAGCCGGTCTATTTTGAAGCAATAGAAACCGCTAAGTTCTTGCGCCCCTTGGCACGCCTTCTCTTGATAACGAGTCTTCCATTTTTTGTAGCCATACGGACCAAAAAGCCGTGGGTTCTTTTGCGTGAAATATTGCTGGGCTGGAATGTTCTTTTCATCTTCTCTAGACTCCTTGGTATAATATCGCTTTATGCAGCATAAAATTAGTGTAGAAATAAGCAGTAAAATTAAACATAACGGTTATTTTTTGTCAAGCGTTTTTTTATCCGGGCTGAAAAATTTACCTTGCAAAATTACAGGAGCTCTGCTAGTCTGCGACGACCATCAAGAAGTGGCGCAATATTACCCTTATATTCTTATAACCATCTGAATTTTCATGGTTTAATTTTATCAACAGGTGTTGATAAACCTGTGTAAAAGTCAATAGCAAAAAGGTTACGCTGTATGGAAACGATTTGGCTTGAAGCCCAATCAAATATAAAAAAGGTTCTAACACCGCAGACCTATAACACATGGATAAAACCGATACAATTTCATGCGCTGACGGATAATATCCTTACGCTTGAAGTGCCGAACAAATTCATAAAAGATTGGGTTAATGAAAAATACCTCTCCATTATCAATGAGGCAATTTCATCGATTGCAAACACTAGATACCACATAGAATTTAAAATTTCAGAAAATATTCGCTTCGAAAGCAAACCGATCGACGCTAACGCGGTTTCTGAACCTGACAGGGAATCAGAAAAAGACAAGGGCAAACCCGCCGAAATTGCTGCAAACCTTAATCCCAAATACACCTTCGAATCATTTGTCTGTGGTGCAAGCAACCAGTTTGCCCACGCAGCATCACAGGCGGTCGCCAATAACCCCGCAACCAACTACAATCCCCTCTTCATTTACGGGGGGGTCGGTCTCGGCAAAACCCATCTTCTTATAGCTATCGGCAATCAGATAAGGGACAACAATAAACGGGCTAAAATCTGTTATTACTCCTCTGAAAAGTTCATGAATGAGATGATTAATTGTCTCCGCTACAAGAAAATGGATGAATTCCGCAACAAGTTCCGCAAAATGGATATACTCCTCATCGATGATATCCAGTTTATGGCGGGCAAGGAAGCAACCCAGGAGGAGTTTTTTCATACCTTCAATGCCCTCTATGAATCGCATAAGCAAATTGTCGTAACCTCGGATAAGTTTCCCAAAGATATTCCCGGGCTGGAAGAAAGGCTCCGTTCGCGTTTCGAATGGGGGCTGATAGCAGATATCCAACCACCGGACATTGAGACTAAAATTGCCATTCTCAAGAAGAAATCAGACATGAACGCCATAACCCTCCCTGACGATGTTGCTCTTTTTCTCGCTTCAAGCGCGACGAGCAATGTGAGGGAACTGGAAGGGATGCTGATCAGACTGGGGGCATACGCCAGCCTTACCGGCAGTGAAGTCACGCTGAACATGGCACGTGACATTCTGAAAGACATTATCGTTGAAAAAACAAAGGAAATTACCGTTGAAATGATCCAGAAACATGTGGCTGATCATTTCAAGATCAAGGTTGCCGAACTCAAGTCGGACAAAAGGTTGAAGACGTTCGTTGTTCCACGTCAGATTGCCATGTTCATCTGCCGCGAACTCACCAAGTCCTCTTATCCGGAGATAGGCGAGAAATTTGGTGGTAAGGATCATTCAACTATTATTCATTCCGTGAAAAAGGTAGAAAAACTGATGACCAGCGACCTGCAGATAAAGAGTGTTGTGGAAAATCTTAGAAAACAACTGATAAGCTGAACGTAAAAGATGTTCATATACGACCCCCAACTGTTGATAAACGAAGGGGGTGTGCATAACCGCAACTTCCCGGCAGATGAATCGACAACATTATCAACAGTAAAAAGGAAACAATTTAAGTAAGTTGTGAGATATATGGCTAAATCCACAGCCACTATCTACTACTACTGAAAAGATTTTAAAGACTCTATAACATATAGCCGGATGGGAGAAATAAATGGAATTCAGGGTAGATAAGGACACTTTTACAAAAGCGCTGCAAAAAATACAGGGTATAGTGGAAAAAAGAAACACCATGCCTATTCTTTCCAATACCCTCATCGAAGCGTATAATGATACGCTCTATATCACTGCTACCGATCTGGAAGTGGGGATGAAGAGCTCATACCCCACAACCGTAATAACGGAAGGCAAGATTACAGTTTCAGCAAAAAAAATATATGAAATAATAAAAGAACTGTCGGATGAAGAAATTGTTTTTTCAACAAAGGAGAATGATTGGGTTGAAATCCATTGTGGTAAAGCACATTTTAACATCGTCGGACTTTCACCGGATGAATTTCCTTACTTTCCTAAAATAAACGAGGATAGTTTTATTACGTTGAAAACCCAGATTCTTGGTGAAATGATAGAAAAAACCTCTTATGCTATCTGCAATGATGAAACAAAATTCAATCTTAATGGCATTTTTATAAAAACAGCAACAGAGCAGGACATAAATATTCTGAGAATGGTGGCAACGGATGGCCATCGCCTGTCAATGGCGGAAAAAGAAATATCGGGTAACATCGGCAGCGAACTGAATAAAGGGGTTATTTTCCCCAAAAAAGGCATTTTCGAGCTGAAGAAAATAACCGAGGAAGAAATCGGCGAGATTATGCTTGGTTTCATGGATAACAGCGCTGTCATAAAAAAAGGAAATACAGTTATTGTCATGCGGTTGATTGATGGAGAATTTCCTGACTATACAAAGGTAATACCGACTAATAATGACAAAATCATAAAGGTACCTCGCGAATTGTTCCTCCATTCACTGAGAAGAATGGCCATTCTTTCCAGTGAAAAGTTCAAGGGGATAAAGCTTGATGTCAGGGCCGGCAGCATCGAAATATCTTCGAGCAACCCGGAACTGGGTGATGCCCGCGAGGAACTGGACACCATCTATAACGGCGAACCTTTATCAGTCAGGTTCAACGCCAGATATCTCATTGATGTCCTGACGATACTCAAAGATGATGAGGTGGAATTAAACCTCAGGGATGAACTCTCACCAATCATCATGAAACCTGTGGAAAAAAATGATTTTATGTCGGTAATCATGCCGATGCGTCTCTAACTGAGCTAAAGATATTCCCAACTGCAGGCTCAACTAATACAAAGCCGCAAACAAACTTGTTAAAGCCGGCTCTGTAGTGAGGGTTTGAGCGTCCGCCCCTGCCAGACGCCGTCGGCGCCTCCTCCAGGCCTTCTTGTTGTCATTCTGGTTGCAACTCCATATCAGGTCTCTCTTGAAAGGAGGGGCCTTTTTAATGAAATTATTGTTGAGATGAAATTAAAAAAAATATACCTTCTAGCTTTCAGGAATTTGAAAAAAATAGAACTTGCGCCAGCGCATCGTTTTAACATTTTTTACGGTAAAAATGCCCAGGGAAAAACAAGTCTGCTGGAATCCATTTTTCTTCTTGGAACCCTGAAATCTTTTAAACTGGCCAAGAATAGTGAGCTGATAACATGGGGCTCTGAAATGGGGTTGGTTAAGGGATGGGTAGAACGGGACGGGGTAACCAGGGAAATTGCGATTCAAATTGAAAAACTTGGAAAAAAAGTAAAACTGGACCAGAAATCGGTGGTAAAGGCTGACGAGTTTTTTGGCAATCTCAACGTGGTAGTGTTTACACCGGAAGAAATAACCATGGTGAGAGGAGTGCCGGATCTCCGGAGAAAATACCTCGACCGGGCTGTTTTCAGCAGTGATGTGACCTATCTTTCGGTGTACCACGATTACTGCAAAATTCTTAAAAACAGAAACATACTTTTGCGGAGTGGTGAAAAATCCGGGCTTGATATCTGGACGGAAAAACTGGCAGAGACGGGAAGCAGGGTCATCACCAGACGATTAGCCTACCTCCGTGCTATAGAAGGTTTGCTGAATAACTATTACAGCGACATTTCGGGAACCGAAGAGGTAGCGGAGATAGCTTACCGGCCGCACTTGCTGGATAGTGACAGATACGAGCAGGATAGCTATGGGGCACTGGGCGAAGCTCTGGCAAGAAGTTCAATGGAAGAACAACGCCGGGGAACTACGCTGGCAGGCCCTCACCGCGATGATATTGATTTTGTTCTGAATGGCAGGTCATTAAAACTGTATGGCTCACAGGGACAGCAGAGGAGCTTTATCCTGGCGCTTAAAATGGCTGAAATAGAGTACTTGCACCGTAAGTTCGACAGCCCCCCGATTCTGCTCCTCGATGACATGACCTCTGAGCTTGATCAGGACAGAAAACGTAACTTGATGGAATTTTTGAAGAGAAAAGAGATGCAGGTTTTTATCACCACCACTTCCCTGCAGAACATATCACTTGAAGGAATAGAAAACCACAGAACATTCCACGTCAGCGAGGGAATGGTTCATCACTAGAGGTAACCATGAACAAGGATAAAAAGAATGAATACGGTGCAGACCAGATAAAGGTGCTTGAGGGACTTTCCGCTGTAAGGAAACGCCCTGCAATGTACATTGGCTCTACGTCGGTACAGGGACTGCACCACCTGGTCTACGAAATTGTCGACAACTCCGTTGATGAGGCTCTGGCAGGTTACTGCAATGATATCCAGGTCACCATCAATGTTGACGGCTCGATAACGGTGGTGGACAATGGCCGGGGAATACCGACGGACATGCATCCGACGGAAGGCAAATCAGCGGCAGAGGTCGTATTGACGGTACTCCATGCCGGCGGCAAGTTCGACAACAGCTCCTACAAAGTTTCCGGCGGCCTGCATGGTGTCGGCGTGTCGGTTGTCAATGCACTCTCGAAAAAGCTGGAACTGGAGATTCGCCGGGACGGGAAGATATTCCGTCAGTCTTATCGTCGAGGTGACCCGGTTGCTCCTCTTGAAATGGTGGGGGAAACCAAGAAGCGCGGGACTAAAATAACCTTTTTCCCCGACGATGAGATATTCGAAACCACGGAATTCTCGTTCGACACCCTTTCCCAGCGCCTCCGTGAAATGGCCTTCCTCAATGCAGGGGTCAAAATCAGGATCGTTGATGAGAGAACGGAAAAGGTCCATGAATTCTTCTACGAGGGAGGCATCAACTCCTTTGTCGAATATCTCAACAAAAACAAGACGCCGATCCATCCCAAGCCGATTTTTATAAACGGTGAAAAAGGCGGGGTGGAGATGGAAATAGCAATGCAGTACAACGATTCCTACGACGAGAAGGTTTTTTCCTTTGCCAACAACATCAATACCCATGAAGGGGGAACCCATCTCATCGGTTTCAAGGCTGCCCTGACCCGCACCATGAACACATACGCCAATGCCAACAACCTGCTGAAAAACGTCAAGGAGAACATCTCCGGCGAAGACCTGCGCGAGGGGCTGACGGCGGTCATTTCGGTCAAGATCCCTCAACCCCAGTTCGAAGGACAGACCAAGACCAAGCTCGGCAATTCCGAGGTAAAGGGGTACGTGGAAACCCTCATGAACGAGAAGCTTGCCGTGTTTCTCGAGGAAAATCCACAGATAGCCAAGCGCATCCTGGAAAAATCCATCGACGCGGCCCGCGCCCGGGAAGCGGCGCGCAAGGCCCGCGACCTGACCCGGCGCAAGGGGGCACTGGAAGTGGGGACACTCCCCGGTAAACTGGCTGACTGTCAGGAGAAGGACCCGGCCCTCTGCGAACTGTTCCTCGTGGAAGGTGACTCCGCCGGCGGATCGGCAAAACAGGGACGCGACCGGAAATACCAGGCGATCCTGCCGCTCAAGGGGAAGATCCTCAACGTTGAGAAGGCCCGTTTTGACAAGATGCTCTCCTCCCAGGAGATCAGGACCCTCATTGCCGCGCTGGGAACCAGTATCGGCAAGGATGATTTCGACATCGCCAAGCTTCGCTACCACCGCATCATCATCATGACCGATGCCGATGTGGACGGCTCACACATCCTGACATTGCTGCTGACATTTTTCTTCAGGCAGATGCTCGAACTGATCGAGCGCGGCTACCTCTACATCGCCCAGCCGCCTCTCTATAAGATCAAGCGGGGGAGAAAGGAGCAGTACCTGAAAAACGAGGC
>Ga0210377_10002219_pt1 | contig 17191 bp, 15 predicted proteins | sample PLM4_65_b1redo_FD_155480 | JGI IMG/M metagenome (GOLD analysis project Ga0210377, IMG submission 155480) | Groundwater sediment microbial communities from an aquifer in East River, Colorado, USA - PLM4_65_b1 redo | ecosystem: Environmental > Terrestrial > Soil > Riparian zone | place: USA: East... | reverse complement strand
GGCGCCGAGTCCGTTCCCCGCAAGCGTCCTGCGGCCTCCGTCAGAGTCGGCGCGCTGCACCTGCGAGCATTGGGTCCATTGCGACTGCACGTGTCATGGTCGGCACTGCGACCCGTCCGAGAGCACATGTGACCTGGCCTTCCTGCCGGACGAGGGTGGCCTCACGCCCTGGGGTTGCCCGAGTTGCACGCCCGGTCAGGGAGCGCCGCACATCCTCGGCTGCGAGTTGCTTGGCTGGAGCGTGCCAATGGGCGGCACGTTGGAACTCCAGCGGTAGCTCGGTGGTGCCTGGCGCATACCGACCCTCACCGCGTCAAACCCGGACCCTGCGCACCGTCCTGCCGGAGGAAGCCTGGGCGGAGTACGGGCCGGGCGCGGTCGGCGTGGGTTGGGACCAGGGGCTGCTGGGCCTCTCGCTCCATCTGCGCGGCGGATCGGTCGAGGATCCGATGGCCTGGCAGCTGTCGACCGAGGGTCGCGAGTTCGCGACGCGGAGCAGCGAGGCATGGGGCGAGGCGAACCGGGCGGCCGGCGCCGATCCGGCGACGGTCGCCCGTGGGATCGCAGCAGCCTGATCGACCGGCCCCAGCCTATGGCGTTGCCGTCAGCAGGTAGAGAGCGACGAACACCAGCAGCACCGCCAGCGCCACGTACACGCGGGGTGCGAGCCGAGGGAGGGCCGATGGCTTGGGTGGAGCCATGTTCCCGCCGCCCTTGTTCAGGTATTGCCGGGGTCCGGCCGCCGAATCGATCTGGGTGCCGAAGGTATTCGGCATTGATTGGCCCTTGAGGGTGTTCGGGCGGACCTCCAGGGGACCCGTCTGCTTGTCGGTCATCGGATGCCTCGCTGAGCGCGGCCGCTGCGCGGCCGGCATCCACAGCGTGGCACTACCGGCGGAGAATGCAAGCTGGCGCTTCGTTGACAGGGCGCACCGGGTCGCCGGTCCAGGGGCCGACTTGAACAAGACGCCCTGTAGGATGGCCGCCTGACCAGGACGCTCGCACCCGCCGTCTCAGGTGCGCCGTCGACGTCAGGCGGAGAGCGCAGATGGGCATGAAGGGCAGGCCCGGGGTCTCGTTCTCGTGAAGCCGCGCCTGTCTGCGCGCGGCATCGTCCTCAGCTACGCGCTCGTGGCGTCGGCCTGGATCGCCTTCAGCGATCGGGCGCTGACCACGTTCTTCCCGAGCGACGCCGTTGCCGACCTGGCGCTCCTCAAGGGCCTCGGCTTCGTGGCCGTCACCGGCCTGCTGCTCGCCGGCATGCTGAACCGGTTCGCCGCGGAGCGGGCCGCCAGGAGCAACGAGCTCGAGTTCCAGATCGTCGAGCGCGAGCGCGCGGAAGCGCACCTCGAGCGGCTCAATCGCGTGTTGCGGTCATTGAGCCTGGCCAACCAGGCATTGGTCCTCACGACCGGCGAGACGGCCCTACTCCGGAGGTTCGCGACGGTCATCGTCGAGCAGGGGGCGTTCATGGGGGCCTGGGTCGGCTACCGAGAGGACGACCCGGACGCGACGATTCGGCCCGTCGCCTGGGCGGGCCCACTGGAGGGCTATCTCGAGAAGATCGCCCTGAGCTGGCGCGATGCAGACAGGGGAAGTCTCGGGCCCGCGGGAACATCGATCCGCGAGCGTCGAACCGTCCTCGTGCGGGACGTCGCCGGCGACGGCACGCTCGCCTGGCGGGAGGAGATGGTCGAGCGCGGGTTCCGATCGATGGTCGCCCTGCCGATCACCATCGATGAGTCCGTGCTCGGCACCCTGGTCATCTATGCGAGCGATCCGGATTCGTTCGGGCATGACGAGATGGGCCTGCTCGAGGAGCTCACCTCCAACCTGGCCTATGGAGTCGGGTCCCTGCGCACCCGGGCGGCCGCCGCACGTGGGGAAGCGGAGCGACGGCGCCTGGCCGTGGCCATTGAGCAATCGGCCGATGCCGTCGTCATCACGGACGCGGCCGCGCAAATCGTGTACGTGAACCCGGCGTTCGAACAGGTGAGCGGCTACAACCGCGACGAGGTCCTGGGGCAGAACCCACGGATCCTCAAGAGCGGGGTGGAGTCTCCGGCGTTCTATGCGGCGATGTGGGCAGCCCTGTCGAGCGGCCAGTCATTCGTCGGCGACCTGACCAACCGCCACAAGGACGGCAGCCTGTTCCAGGAGGAGGCCGTCATCTCGCCGATCCGCGACGAGGCCGGGACGATCACGAGCTACGTGGCGGTCAAACGGAACGTGACTCGAGAGCGGGCGTCCGAAGCCGCCCGTGAAGGGATCTCGCGCGAGCGCGCCCTGATCGCCGGCACGCTCGCCGGACTGCAAGTGCTCCCGACACCCGAGGCGACGGCCGAGGCGATCTGCCGGCAGGTGGCGAGCCAGGCGGGCGTGGCGAGCGCCGGGCTGTCGTACTTCACCGTGGAGGGCCCGGCGATGCCGCTCGCCCTGGTCCGGGCGGATGGGGTGACGGTCTCGCTTCACCGTCTCCAGCTCCAGAAGAGCAGGACCAATCGCGAGCGGGCAGAGCAAGGCCCATGGGTCGAGACCTGGGTGCGACGCCCGTCGCATCCGTACTACCGGATGTTCGCCAAGCTTGGGGTCAAGGCCATCGCGTATGCCCCGGTCCGCTACGGCGGCCAGCTGATCGGGCTGTTGACCGTCACGTCCTCGCACCCCGACGCCGTCGCGCAGCTCACGGAGTCGCTGCCCGCTCTCCTCGAGTTCTCCGGCTTTGCGGGCGCGCTGGTCGGGCCGGCCGTTGCGGACCTGACCGAGATCAATCGCGTGCGCGAGCGGATCGCCGGCACGATTCGGACCGCCTCATTCCGGCCCGTCTTCCAACCGGTCGTCGACCTGGCCACGGGCGAGCACGCCGGCTATGAGGCGCTGACCCGATTCTCGGACGGAATGGCCCCGGACCTCGTCTTCGCAGACGCGCGGGCCGCGGGGCTCGAGGCCGATCTCGAGCTGGCTACCCTCGCCCCGGCGATCTCGGAGGCTCGCCGCCTCCCACCGGGTGGATGGCTCAGCCTCAACGTGTCGCCGAACCTGGTCACCGGCGACCCGCGGCTGGCCGACCTGGTCCGGCTGGCGGATCGACCGCTGGTGCTCGAGGTCACCGAGCACGTGCCCGTCGACGACTATGCCGCCCTGCGCACCGCGATCGAGAGCCTGCCAGCCAGCGTGCGGGTGGCGGTCGATGACGCCGGGTCCGGCGTCGCCAACTTCGGCCATATCCTGGAGCTTCGGCCGGCGTTCCTGAAGCTCGACATCGGGCTCGTCCGTGGGATCGACACGGACCTGAGCCGGCAGGCCCTGATGGTCGGACTGCTCCACTTCGCCCGCGAATCCGCGAGCCAGACGATCGCCGAGGGCGTGGAGACCGAGAGCGAGCTCGCGGCGTTGCGAACGCTCGGCGTGCCGTTCGCCCAGGGCTACCTGCTCGGCCGGCCATCGGCCGTGGACGACTGGGCGGGACTGACCCCCTAGCGGGCGCTGTACCCGCCGTCGACGACCACGGCCGAGCCGTGGAAGAACGAGGCCCGGTCGGACGCGAGGAAGACGATCGTGTCGGCGATCTCGTCGGCCGTGCCCAGCCGCCCGATGATCTGCCGCTCGGCCATCTGCTGGCGCAGGACCGCGGGATCGTCCGAGCCGGCCACGATCCGGTCCACCCACGGTGTCTCGGTCGTGCCCGGGGCGACGCAGTTCGCACGGATGCCTCGCCCGGCGAAGTCGACGGTCAGGCTCCGGGTCAGCGAGATCAGGGCGGCCTTCGACGCGCCGTAGGCCGCCCGCGAGGCGATCCCGATGATCCCGCCGACCGACGCCACGTTGACGATCACGCCGCCGCCTCGTTCGAGCATCTGCGGGATGGCCTCCTGGCAGACGATGAACGGGGCGCGAACGTTGATCGCGAACGTGAGGTCCCATTGCTCGAGCGTCGTCTCGACGACGTCGGCGCGGAAGCCAATGCCGGCGTTGTTGACGACGATGTCGATGCCGCCGAGCCGCTCGATCGCCTCGCGCACGCCCCGACGGGTCGATTCGGGCTGAGCGAGGTCCGCCACCACGCCGATGCACCGGTCTTCGCCGGCATCGGTGACCAGCTGGGCCAGGCCCGCCTCATCGCGATCCAGCACGGCCGTTCGGCAGCCCGCAGCGATCAGCTTGAGCACGGTGGCCCGACCGATCCCTGACGCGCCGCCGGTCACCAGCGCCGCCTTGCCCGCGAATCCCGACTCGTCCACGCCTGCAACCTCCAGTCCACCCACCGCTGTCGCGGTTCCTGCGACCGCCGACCGCGCCGCGTCGGGACGTCGCGGGCTCGCTCACTGGGGCAAGCGGCTGCGGGGCTGACGGTCATGCTCATGTTGCCCCACGCGACCGCTGACCGCTCGCGCGACCGGTCGCGTACGTGGCCAACGCCATCCCTCGCGATCCGTGCAGTAGGATCGTCCCGTGACGGTGCAGGAACGGCTCCACGACTGCGGCGTCGTCCCCGTCATCCAACCGCCCGAGCGTGCCCTCGCGGCGGAGATGGGCTTCGCGCTCGTCGAAGCGGGCCTGCCCTGTGTCGAGGTCACCTTCCGGGCCGCCGGCGCCCCCGACGCGATCGAGCGGATGCGCGCCGAGGTGCCCGCCCTGCTGGTCGGCGCCGGGACGGTCCTGACCGTGGCCCAGGGCCGCTCCGCGATCGACGCCGGCGCGCAGTTCCTCGTCTCACCCGGCACCGGTCCCGACGTGGTCGAGCTGGCCTTGCGCGAGGGGATCCCGATCTTCCCGGGCGTCGCCACGCCGACCGAGATCGAGGCCAACCTGGCCAGGGGTCTCGAGGTGATGAAGCTGTTCCCGGCCGAGGTCCTGGGTGGGGTCCGCTTCCTCAAGGCCGTCTACGCGCCGTACCGGATGGTCCGGTTCATGCCGACCGGCGGGGTCGCCCCCGCGAACCTCGCCGAGTACCTCGCTCAGCCCAACGTGATCGCCTGCGGCGGCACCTGGATCGCGCCGCCGGCGGTCGTCGCGGCGGGCGACTTCGAGTCGATGGCGCGGCTCGCCCGCGAAGCGGTCGCCATCGTCCGGTCGACCCGGGCCGAGGTCGCGAGCCGATGACCGGCCCGGCTCCGTCCACGCTGGCCATCCGCCCCGCCGACGACTGTCGCTGGGATGCCGTGGCGCTCGGCGAGGTGATGCTCCGGCTCGATCCCGGCGAGGGTCGGATCGCCAGCGCCCGCCAGTTCCGTTGCTGGGAGGGCGGCGGCGAGTACAACGTCGCCCGCGGGCTGGCCCGCTGCTTCGGGTTGCGGTCGGCGGTCGTGACTGCGCTGGCGGACAACCCGGTCGGCCGGCTGATCGAGGACCTGATCCGCCAGGGCGGCGTCGACGGATCGCGCCTCCGCTGGGTGCCGTTCGACGGCGTCGGCCGGACCACCCGGAACGGGCTCAACTTCACGGAGCGCGGCTTTGGGGTGCGCGCCGCGCTCGGCGCCTACGACCGCGGCCACACGGCCGCGTCGCAGATGCGGGCCGGCGAGGTCGATTGGGACGCGCTGTTCGGGACCGAGGGCGTGCGCTGGTTCCATACCGGCGGGATCTACGCGGCCCTGTCCGAGACGACCCCGGACGTGGTCGTCGAGGCGATCGCCGCCGCCCGCCGGCACGGCACGATCGTCAGCTACGACCTCAACTACCGCCCGTCGCTGTGGCGATCGATCGGCGGCCAGACGCGTGCCCAGCAGGTCAACCGCGAGATCGTGGGCGGCGTCGACGTGCTGATCGGCAACGAGGAGGACTTCACGGCCGCCCTCGGCTTCGAGGTCGAGGGTGTCGACCCCGACCTGTCCGCCCTGGAGCCGGCGAACTTCGGACGGATGATCGAGCACGTGGTGGCGGCCTATCCGAACCTGCGTGTGGTGGCCACGACCCTCCGTGCCGCGCGGACCGCGACCCGCAACGACTGGGGCGCGGTGTGCTGGGCGGACGGCGCGCTGCACCTGGCAACGCCACGGCCCGACCTCGAGATCCTCGACCGGGTCGGCGGCGGCGATTCGTTTGCCGCCGGCCTAGCCTACGGCTTCCTGGCGGGGCTGGGTCCCGATCGCGCAGTCGAGTACGGCGCGGCCCACGGCGCCCTGGCGATGACGACGCCGGGCGACACCTCGATGGCCAGCCTGGCCGAGGTCGAGCAGGTCATCCGCGGCGGCGGAGCCCGGGTCGCGCGCTAAGCGGCGCGGTCACTACGCCTCGGCGATCACCCCGATCGAGACGCGGAACCCGGCGCGTCGCTGGAGCGGCGGCATGAGCGTCTGCTGGCCGATCGGCGCGTCACCCGAGAACCAGCGCACCCACTCCTCGTTGAACGTGTCGAATTCCGCCGGCTCGCGCAGCGACCAGTTGGCCCAGACCACCTTCTCGAGCGAGCTCCCGGCGGCTTCGAGGCTGGCGGCCAGGTTCTTGAGGCACTGCCGAGCGTGCTCCTTGATCGTGCCGCCGACCAGCTGTCCCGTTTCGGGGTCGACCGGGCCGACCGACGAGACGTAGACCATCCCGCCCGCCTTGACCGCCCGCCCACGCCCGAGCGCGGCGGCATCCTTCGACAGGGGAACCTCGGCGCCCCAACGGCTCTTGTCCTTGCCGGGATGGGTCGGCCGGTCGGGATCCTCGGGCGGGATCCCGAACTCGCCGGGCGGGAGCAGGATCCCGTTTGTCTGGAACTTGCGCATGAACGTCGGCCGGATGCCGGTCGGCTTGAGCTGACCCTGGATCTTGCCGTCGACCACGCCGGTCTGCTCGAAGACGAAGATGTCCTGGGTCAGGATCTCGTCGTCCTCGATGCCGTAGATCTCGGTGATCGCGGTGATCTTGCGACCGCCGTCCTTGAGCCTGGCGGTGTGGACGATCAGGTCCACGGCCGACGCGATCTGCTCGCGGATGGCCCGCAGCGGCAGCTCGTAGCCGGTCATCAGGACCATCGTCTCGAGGCGCCGGAGCATGTCGCGCGGACTGTTGGCATGACCCGTCGAGAGCGAGCCGGCCTGGCCGGTCGTCATCGCCTGGATCATGTCCAGGGCCTCGCCGGAGCGGCACTCGCCGACGATGATCCGGTCGGGTCGCATGTGCAGGGCGTTGCGCAACAGGTGGCGCATCGTGATTTCGCCCTCGCCCTCGATGTTGGGCGGGCGCGACTCCAGGGTGACCACGTGCTCCTGGCGGAGCTGGAGCTCGGCGGCGTCCTCGATGGTCACGATCCGATCGTCATTGGGGATGAACGAGGAGAGGACGTTGAGCGTGGTGGTCTTGCCCGAGCCCGTGCCGCCAGACACGAACACGTTGAGCCTGGCCTCCACGCAGGCGCGGATGAAGTCGAACATCTCGGCCGTGGCCGTGCCGAACCCGATCAGGTCGTCCACGGTGTACGGCTTGGTGGCGAACTTCCGGATGGTGATGACCGGCCCGACGAGCGATAGCGGCGCGATGATGCAGTTCACCCGCGAACCATCGGGCAGGCGGGCATCGACCCTCGGGCTCGACTCGTCGATCCGCCGCCCGATCGGGGTGATGATCCGGTCGATGATCCGCCGGACGTGCTCGTCGTTCTGGAAGGCGACCTCGACCCGATGGATCTTGCCGGCGCGCTCGATATAAACGTGGTTGGGGCCGTTGACCATCACCTCGGTGATCGACTCGTCGGCCAGCAGCGGTTCGAGCGGGCCGAGGCCGGTCACCTCGTCGATCATCTCGTCGATCAGGCGCAGCCGCTCATCGCGGGTGACGGCGAATTCGTACTGGCCGATGATCCGGTCGACCATCCGCTCGATCCGCTCGCGGACGTCGACCTCGTTCTTGACATCGAGTTTCGCGTCGAACGCGTTGACGACCTCGCCCTGGAGGCGAACGGTGATCCCGTGCAGCATCTCCTCGCGACCCGAGGTCCGGGCTGGCGCGGGCGGCGGCGTCGGGACGAGGGCGCGATCGGCGGCGACCTCCTCCCCCGGGGCACCCGCCTGGCGCTTCGCCTTTTCAACCCGCTGCTGGAGCGACAAGAGCCCAATACCTCCCCCGGCCCGGGCAAATGAGTGCAGATGAGATGCCCCGACTCGGGTCGTGCCAGTGGAACGCTGGAGCTTCCCGTCGCCGTCGTCAAGTGGCAGACGTCGGGAAGGCCGATCGCGTGTTGCCGGTAGGCCCCGGCCTGGGGGCGCGTGACCGTGGTGACGACGCAGCGGCCGTCGCTGACCAGGCCCCGGAGCTGAACTGCCGCCTCAGCCGGCGGACAGGGTCGCCCGCACGACCTCGCTGAGTCGGGCGCCGCTGAACGGCTTTTCGAGCAGCGTGACCCCGTTCGGGATCGGGCGGCCGATGGCCAGCGCGCTGTACCCGGTCATGAATACCGCCTTGAGGTCCGGGCGGGTGCGACGGGCCCGGTCGTAGAGGTCCGGCCCGCTCATCCCGGGCATGACCACGTCGCTCAGCAGGAGGTCGATCTCCTCGCCCATCCGATCGATCAGCCGGACCGCCTCCTCGCCCGTGCTCGCCGCGACGACCCGGTAGCCGGCCCGCTCGAGGGCGACCACGACCATGTCGCGAACGACCGCCTCGTCCTCGGCGACGAGGATCATCTCGTGACCCGCGCGGGGCGCGCCCAACCTGGCCGCCGCTTCAGCGGCCGCCGCGCCGGCTGTTTCGGTCGTCGGTCCGGCGCCATCCGGCTTCGCTCGGCCGCCCGGGATGAGACGGCGCAGGGCAGAACGGCGCGCGCCGGGGTCGCTCATGACGGGACCGTCGCGGAGGCGTCGGGCTGCATCTCGCCACAGGCTACTCCCGTGCCACAAGCCGCGGGCGACGGTGGCGGGCGGCGGCTTGACTCCGAGCGGATGATGCCCGTAAGGAAAGGGCCGAGCTCGATGAGGTCCTTGCCCGCTCGCCCCGCGGCTGATCGGCCACCGGGCCCGACCCAAGTCCCGCCGGACCGGGACCAATGGCGCAGGTACGGATCAGCCTGGATCGCGGACGATGCGATCGCCAATCGTCCATGCCCCGGCTTCGCACCGAGGATCGGATCTCGATCGTGTTCCCAACCCAGAGCCGCCCGCTGCGAACCGCCGCGGCCCTCGCCCTGTCCGTCGCGCTGGCGGTCGTCGGTGTCGCCGCGACGTGGGCCGCGCCCCTGCCGGCCTGGCTCGATGCGCCGATCAAGGCGTTTGGCTGGCCCGTCGACGGCCCACCCAACGACCCGTACTACGGGCTCCAGACGGACCTCAGCCCGATCGGTGTTGGCTCGGCATGGATCCGGACCACGGGGGACTCGAGCGTGGTCGTCGCCGTCCTCGATACCGGGATCGACGCCGCCAACCCGGAGTTCGCCGGTCGCCTGGTGCCCGGCTACAACGCGCTGACCGGTGCGGCCGACGCTCCGGCCGACTTCGGGCCGACGACTGACGACGCCGGGCACGGTACGCACGTGGCAGGCACGATCGCGGCCGCCGCCAACAACGCGACCGGGATCGCCGGGATCGCCCCGTCCGTCTCGATCATGCCGATCAAGGTGCTCGGCGCCGATGGGGAGGGCGATTTCGGCGGCATGATCGACGGGGTCGACTGGGCCGTGGCCCACGGCGCCCGGATCATCACCATGAGCCTGGGCGGGACGCTCGAGCCGGAGGCCGTCACCTACGTCCAGCGGACCTTCGACCGGGCGTACGCGGCGGGCGCGGTGGTGGTGGCCGCGTCGGGCAACGACGGCGGCTCGATCGACCAGTACCCGTGCAACTTCAGCCACGTCCTGTGCGTCGGCTCGACGACCAACGACGGGACGGCCGTCAGCAGCTTCTCGACCCGGACCGCCGGGCTGGCCCTGGTGGCGCCGGGGGAGCGGATCGCCTCGACCCTGCCGGGCGGCGGATACGGCTACGGTTCGGGCACCTCGATGGCGACGCCGCACGTGACCGGTGCGGTGGCGCTCCTTCGTTCGCTCCAGCCGAACCTCTCGCCGGACGACGTCTCGGCCAACCTCACCCAGACCGCGCGGCCGCTGGTCGCCGGTGGCCGCAACCCCGAGTCCGGGTATGGCCTCCTCCAGGTCGGTGCGGCGATCGGCCTGCTCGCCGATGCGGGAGCCGGCCCGACACCGACGCCGACGCCCGGCGCGTCCGCGAGCCCGTCCCCGGGGACGTCTGCGGCACCGAGCCCGACGCCGGATCCCGGCGTGCCGCCGTCGGCGCCCCCGAGCTCGTCGCCCGACCCGAGCCTCGCGCCGGTTCCGGCGCCGGTCCTGATCATCCCGTCCGTCACGGCCTCGTCGCCGCGCAACGGGACGCGATTGGTGGCTCGTGCCATCCGACCCAGGATCACCTTCTCGGTGCCGATGGTCGGCGTCTCCACCCGAACGATCACGATGAAGGACCTGTCCCGCGGGCGGTGGGTCACGATCCGGGTGAGCTACAACGCCGTCTCACGAACGGCCACGGTCACCCCGGTCAGCCGGCTCGCCACGAACCACAGCTACCGGATCACGGTCGGACGGGTGCTGTCGGCCAACCAAGGCACGCCGCTCGGCCGCCCGTTCGTGTTCACCTTCCGGACCGGCTACCGCTGACCCGAGGACGCGGCGTCAGACCCCGCCGCGATCGATCCGGTGCTTGGCCACGAACGCCGCGGCCTGGGCTCGCCGCTCCAGGTTGAGCTTGGCCAGGATCGAGCTCACGTAGTTCTTGACGGTCTTGTCCGACAGGAAGATCTCGCTGGCGATCTCCTTGTTGGTCTTGCCTTCCGCGACGAGGAGCAGGATCTTCCGCTCCTGGGAGGTCAGCTGGGAGATCTCATCGCTCTCGGATGTGCCGCTGGCGATCCGCCGGATCCGCTCGAGCACCCGTTCGGTGACGGCCGGGTCGAGCAGCGAGCCGCCCCGCCCGACGGTCTCGAGGGCGGCGACCAGGTCGCGCCCGCGGATCTGCTTGAGCAGGTAACCGCTCGCCCCCGCGACGATGGCGCTCAGGACGGCCTCCTCGTCGGGGTAGGAGGTCAGCATCACGACCCGGGTATCCGGCAGCTCGGCCCGGATCGCCCGGCAGGCCTCGATGCCCGAGCCGTCCGGCAGGCGCACGTCCATGATCACGATGTCCGGCTGGTGCCGGCGCGCCTGTTCGATCGACTCGGCGACCGTGCCCGCCTCGGCGACGACCTGGAAGGCTTCCCGTCGCTCGAGCAGGGCGACCAGGCCCTGGCGGACGACCTCATGGTCGTCGACGACCAGGAGCCGCAGCGGCACGGGTGCCTCGAGGTTGTTCATGTAGCCAGCTCCGCAGTGCTGATTGGAACGCGAATGCTCAGGGTGGTTCCGGCCCCCAGCGTACTCTCGATCGAGACGGCACCACCGAAGCCTGCGGCCCGATCGTACAGGTTGGCCAGGCCGAGGTGGCCGGCCGACCGGTCGGCCTTGGTGTCGAACCCGACCCCGTCGTCCTCCACCCGCAGCACGAGCATGCCGTCCTCGACGCGCATGACGATCTTGGTCCGGCGCGCCCGAGCGTGGCGGGCGGCGTTGCTGAGCGCTTCCCGCGTCATCTGGAGGAGCTGGACCCGGGTCGACGTCGGGATGGCGGCGGCCAGGTCCGGGTCGATGGCCAGGTCCAGCTCGATCTCGGAGGAACCGGTCGCGCCGAACTCGTTGGCGAGCGTCGCCAGGCCGGCCAGCAGGTCCGCGCCGTGGAGCAGCTCCGACCGCAGCCCGAGGATGAAGTTACGGATCTCGCGGATCGTCAGGTTGAGCGAATCGATCGCCCGGTCGATCCGGGCGCTGGCTTCGTCGGGTTCGTCGTCCATCATCGCCGGCACGTCCTCGAGCGACAGGGCGACCCCGTAGATGGCCTGGATGACGCCGTCGTGGAGGTCCTTGGCGATGCGCTCGCGTTCCTCGACGACCGCCAGGCGCTGCACCTGCTCGTGCAGCCGGGCGTTCTCGATCGCGATCCCGGCCCGCAGCGCGAACATCTCGACCAGCATCTGGTCCGATTCGGTGAACTCGGGCGCGTCGCGCTTGTTGGTCAGGTAGAGATTGCCGACCGATCGGCCCTGGCTGACCACCGCGACGCCCAGGAAGGACTGCATCCGCGGGTGATTCGGCGGGAAGCCGAACGAAGCCGGGTGACTGGCGATGTCCGGGATCCGGTACGAGTGACGCTCGCGAATGATCAGGCCGAGGAGGCCATGGCCGCGCGGCGGTGCGCCGATGCGTGCTCGCTCCTCGGTCGTCACGCCGATGGTGATGAATCGCTCGATCCGCCCGGTCGAGTCGACGATCCCGAGCGCCGCGTACTCCGCGCCCACGAGGTCGCGAACCGACTCCACGATCAGGCGCAGCACGGCCTCGACGTCCAGGACCTCGGCGATTGCGCGGGTCGCCTCGACGAGCGCCTCGAACTCGGCGACGCCAAGGGCGGATCCGGACGCCGTCGGCTTGGTCGACATGCCTGCCAATCTACCAGCCGGCGAGCGAGACGCCATGTGGCACGCGGCTTGGGGCCGGAGGTCACTTACCGCCCGCGACTGGCTTCGCCACCCTGTCTCAATGAATACCGCGGGCGACCGTCCGATCGGCGAGCCCGGTGAGCTCGGTGGGCCACGAGGCTGGAGTGGCGATGCCGGAGCCGGGATCCGCACGATTCTGCTGGCCAGTGACCTGTCGTCGGCGTCCGCGAATGCCGAGGACCTCGCCTTCGAGCTGGCCGGTCGGCTTCAGAGCGCGTTGTTGCTCGTCAGCGTCATCGACCCGCGCGGGCTGTGGCTGCCGACCGGCGGCTATCGCCAGCGAATCGACCAGGCCCGTGACGCCCGCCAGATTGCGGCGATGGGGATCGTCGATCGTGGCCACCGCGACGGTGTGCCGATCCGGACCCTGATCTGGGAAGGGGACCCGGCCGAGTCGATCGTCGAGGCCGCCGTCGCCGAGGATGTCGACCTGATCGTGGTCGGTTCGCATCAGCGCCGGGGTGTCGATCGACTGGTGATGGGCAGCGTGTCCGAACAGGTGGTGCGCACCTCGCCGGTCCCGGTCGTGGTGGCCAGGCGCACCCCGCAGTGAGCGTGCCGTCGGGCCCGACGAGGCCCGAACGTCCTGCAAATCGGGCCATTTGGACCTCCAGCCGCCGTGAGCGATGCCCGTAAGGTGGCTCCAGCAACCCGAATACCCCGCGGATCACCCCCGAGATCCGCAGCCCCACACCAACGCGGGCCCCCTGGGCCCGCGTTCGTGTTTCTATGTGGCGGCCGCGGCCAACGAGGCCATGTCGGGGAACGTCGCATTCGGCGAGACCGTGGCCGGCGGCGAGGCGCCGAACCCGGGTCGGTCGTGCCGCCGGTCGATCCACACGCTGGCGAGACCGAGCTCCTGCGCCGGCACGTGGTCGTGGAACAGGCTCTGCGCGACGTGCAGGATCCGGTCGCGTGGCAGGCCCAGGTTCGCGAACGCTGTCTCGAAGTTGCGCCGGTTCGGCTTGTAGCTGCCAACCGCCTGGGCCGTGACGATCCAGTCGAACTCGACGCCGAGCCGCCGGTTCGCCCGCGCGAAGAGGTCGTCGTCGCAGTTGGTGATGACGCCCAGGCGGAACCGCGTCTTGAGCTGCACGAGCGCGGCGTTTGAATCGGGGAAGGGGAGCCAGTCGCCAACCGACGCGCCGAAGCCTGCGGCGGCCTCGTCGGTCGCCTCGATGCCGTAGTGGCCGCAGACCTCCCGCAGGCAGCGCCCAACGATCTCGCGGTAGCGGAGGTACGGCCCGGACTCGGCGCGCTCCTCGGCCGTGCTGTACAGCTCCAGGAGCTCGTCGTCGGGCGCGTCGATGCCGTGAGGATCGAGCGTCGCGCGCAGTCCCTGGAGAATCCCGGTCTCCCAGTCGATCAGCGTGCCGAAACAGTCGAACGTCAGCGCCTCGAACCTGGCGTACTCGAGCTGGGCGTCGGTCATCGCGGATCGGCCTCCTGCTAGCATCGCTGCGCATGACGGCGCGCTACGACTTCATCATCGTCGGTGGCGGCTCGGCGGGCTGTGCGCTGGCCAATCGCCTGAGCGCCGATCCGGGAACGAGGGTCCTCGTCCTCGAAGCGGGTCGTCCAGATTATCGCTTCGACGTCTTCATCCACATGCCGGCGGCGCTCGCCTTCCCGATCGGCAGCCGCTACTACGACTGGCAATACGAGTCGGAGCCCGAGCCGTTCCTGCACGGGCGTCGGATCTACCACGCCCGCGGCCGGGTGCTTGGTGGCTCGTCGAGCATCAACGGCCAGATCTTCCAGCGCGGGAACCCGCTCGACTACGAGCGCTGGGCAGCCGATCCCGGCATGGCGTCCTGGGACTACGCGCACTGCCTGCCCTACTTCAAGCGGATGGAGACCTGTCTCGCAGCCACTGCGGACGACCCGTTCCGCGGCCATGACGGCCCGCTCGTCCTCGAGCGCGGCCCGGCGACCGGCCCGCTCTTCCAGGCGTTCTTCGAGGCGGTCCAGGACGCCGGGTACCAGCTCACCGACGACGTCAACGGCTTCCGCCAGGAAGGGTTCGGGGCGTTCGATCGCAACATCCACCGGGGCCGCCGGCTGTCCGCCGCCCAAGCCTACCTGCGCCCGGTCCGGAACCGCCGGAACCTGACCGTGCGGACACGCACGTTGGCGACCCGGCTGGTCTTCGAGGGCCGGCGAGCGGTCGCCGTCGAGCTCGAACGACGTGGCGGCGGAACCGAGCGGATCGAGGCCGGCGAGATCGTCCTGGCGGGAGGCGCGTTCAACAGCCCGCAACTGCTCCAGCTCTCCGGGGTCGGCCGCGCCGCCGACCTGGAAGCGCTCGGTATCCCGGTCGTGGCCGACCTGCCGGCGGTCGGCCGGAACCTCCAGGATCACCTGGAGGTCTACATCCAGTACCGGTCGCTCCAGCCGGTGTCCATGCAGCCGGCGCTCCAGCTCTGGCGCCGCCCGTTCATCGGTGCCGCCTGGCTCTTCCTCCGGCGCGGACCCGGCGTGACCAACCACTTCGAAGGCGGTGGGTTCGTCCGGAGCAACGACGACGTCGCCTACCCGAACCTGATGTTCCACTTCCTGCCGCTGGCGATCCGCTATGACGGCTCGGGCACCCAGGGTGGCCACGGCTACCAGGTCCACGTCGGGCCGATGTACTCCGATGCCCGCGGGTCGGTGACGATCACCTCGACCGACCCGCACGTCCACCCGGCCCTCCGCTTCAACTACCTCTCGACCGAGCAGGACCGCCGCGAATGGGTCGAGGCGGTCCGTGTCGCCCGCCGGCTGCTCAACCAGCCGGGGCTCGAGGCCTACAACGGCGGCGAGACGTCGCCCGGGCCGTGGGTCGGGACGGACGAGGAGATCCTTGTCTGGGTCGCGCGCGATGCCGAGACGGCGCTCCACCCGTCGTGCACGGTCCGGATGGGGACGGGCGCGGATTCGGCCGTGGATCCCTTGACGATGCGGCTGCACGGGCTCGACGGGCTCCGAGTGGTTGACGCGTCGGCGATGCCGTACGTGACCAACGGCAACATCTACGCCCCGGTGATGATGCTGGCCGAGAAGGCCGCCGACCTGATCCTCGGCAACACGCCGCTGGCGCCGGATCGCGTGCCCTTCTACCGCCACTCAGCCGCCGCGGATGTCGAGCGCCCGACCCCATCGAAGGACCCGGACTGAAACCAACACGCCAAATGCGGCCACGACGAGGATGGACGCCGCTGCGATCGATGCATCGAGGTCGCCACCACCGAACTCGCCGTAGACCACCAGCGGCAGCGTCTGCGTCCGCCCTCCGACGTTGCCGGCGAACATGATCGTGGCGCCGAACTCACCGAGCGCGCGGGACCAGCTCATCACGGCGCCCGCGGCCAGCGCCGCGCCGGCGAGCGGGGCCGTCACCCACCGGAACACCTCGTGCTCGGCGGCGCCGTCGACGCGTGCCGCGTCCTCCACGTCGCGGTCGACCGCGGCGATCCCGGCTCGAGCGGATCGAACGAAGAACGGCGCTGCCACGAACGTCTGCGCCAGGATCACGGCAAGCGTCGTGAAGGGGATCGACAGCCCGACCAGCTCGAGCGCCCCGCCGAGCAGTCCATTGCGACCGAGCACGAGCAACAGCGCGAGACCGGCAACGGACGGCGGCAGCACGATGGGCAGGTCGACGACCGTCTCGACGAGCGACGACCCTCGGAAGGACCGGCGGGCGAGCAGATAGGCGAGCGGCAGGCCAAGGGCCAGCGTCAGGCCGAGGCTGACCGCGGTGGTCGCCAGGCTCAGGGCGAGGGCATCCAGGACCGGCCGGCTCGTGAGCGCGGTGAGCAGTCCGCCACCGAGGACCGCGCGGGCGACCAGCACGACGACCGGGAGGGCGAGGAACAGGACCAGCGGTGCCGTGAGGGCGGCCAGCAGACCCGAACGCCGTCGCGCGGCAATCATCGGGGCGGCTCGAAGCCGAAGGTGGCCAGGATCGCCGAGCCGCCCGGCCCAGCCAGCCAGTCGAGGAGCGCGTGCGCCTCGGCGGCGTGTGGCGAGGCCTTCACGACCACGCCGGCGTAGACCGCCACGACGTTGGCCTGGGCGGGGATCTCGATCGTCCGCACTCGAACCGACGTCCGGGCATCTGTGACGTAGACGATGGCGGCGTCCCCCTCGCCGAGCTCGATCTTGGCGAGGATCGCCCTGGCGTTCTCCTCCTTCGAGACGACGTTGGCGGCGTACCCGTCGAGGAAGCCCGGCGGATACCCGGCAAGGCCGGCCATGCTCGAGACCGCCAGCCACGCATACCGCGTGATCGGCACCTGGTCACCGCCTGCGACGATCTTGACCCCGGGCCTGGCCAGGTCGGCCGGGCGTTCGATGCCGGCCGGGTTGCCCAGCGGGACCACGATCGCGAGCGCATTGCCCGCGAAGGCGACGGCGTCACCGTCGGCCAGGCCACCGTCGACCAGCGCCTGCGGGTTGGCCTGATCGGCGGACAGGAAGAGATCGGCCGGGGCGCCCTGTTCGATCTGGGTTCGCAGGGTTGCCGAGGAGTCCGTGGCGATCTTGAGGGTGGTTCCCGGTGCCGTCGATTCGAATGCGGGCTTGATGGCCGCCAGCGCCTCCCGCAACGACGCCGCCCCGTAGACGGTCAACTCGAGGGACGTCGGAGCGAACGTCGAGCATGCGGCCAGCCCGACGACCGAGGCGGCGG
>Ga0210377_10002218_pt1 | contig 17192 bp, 12 predicted proteins | sample PLM4_65_b1redo_FD_155480 | JGI IMG/M metagenome (GOLD analysis project Ga0210377, IMG submission 155480) | Groundwater sediment microbial communities from an aquifer in East River, Colorado, USA - PLM4_65_b1 redo | ecosystem: Environmental > Terrestrial > Soil > Riparian zone | place: USA: East... | reverse complement strand
AATGCGTTGCAGCGCCATCCGCAGGATGCGTCGCCATGGCGCCATGCGACACTTCGCAAAGGACAGCGCTGAGAGCTGGGTTGTGCCGAATTACAAATACGTAAGCAGAATGAATTTTCAGAAGTCGTATTTTATAATTGGCTCATTCCAGTTAAGGAGCTATCATGGGACGCAGACGAACGCTGGGTTATGTTCAAAATGAATGGACTTGTCCGAACTGCAGCACGCGCAACAAGGGCGGAACGAAAACATGCGAGAACTGCGGCGCGCCGCAACCGGAGAATGTGCAATTTGAACTTCCATCGGAAAAGAAATTTGTAACAGACGAAGGATCAGTCAAAGCTGCACAGGCAGGCGCGGATATCCACTGTGGGTTCTGCGGTACACGCAACCCCGCAAATGCGGAGACGTGCTCACAATGCGGTGGGGATTTGAAGGAAGGCAAGGCACGCGAGGCTGGGCGATTAATGCAAGCGCCTCCCGCCCAGCCGAAGGTTATCAAATGTACGAGATGCGGAACCGATAACCCGGGCAATAACGCTGTCTGCTCGAATTGCGGCTCGCCATTACCGCGCGTCGCGCAGGCCCAACCTGCCGCAAACATTCCTTTGACGCCGGCCGGACTTGCACCCGCCGCACCGTTGAACGCGAAGACCAACAACAAGCGGAATTTATTTATTCTGGGCGGTATCTTTGCCTGTCTGGCTGTGATCTGTGTGGCTGTGGTCACGTTATTTTTCCTACCCACTTCATCATTGGAAGCGACAGTCATGGATGTTCACTGGCAAACAAATGTTCCTGTGCAGGAAATTCAGGCTGTCCGTTTTACAGAAGAGAGGGGAAATCCTCCGTCCAATGCCTATGACGAATCCTGCCGGACGGAAAGCCAGGATGTCTGTGAAGAAAAGACAATTGATAAGGGAAATGGATATTCGGAAGTTGTCGAGGAATGCCATACCGAAACAGAGCAATATTGCTCATACACTGTGGATGAGTGGAAGACCATCCAAACCTATTCTCTGGATGGGAACGACCTGCAACCAATTTACGTCAGCCCTAACTATTCGAGTGATCAACGTATCGGAGATAAATCGGAAGAGTTAACGATCATTTTCTCAACCGAAGATGGCACGGAAACTTATTCACCGGGTACGATCTCCGAATTCCAGCAGTTCACGATCGGGAGCACGTGGACGTTGAAAATGAATCTAGCGGGTGGTGTGGTGAGCGTGGAACCCTAAAACATTGAGCGAACAAATAGGCTGTCCGCTCTCTTTATAAGATAAGCATGGATACCACCACTTCCATCATTACGATCAGCCTCTCCATTTGCATTTTTACAATTACGATCGTTGCTGTTGTTGGCTCGATCTATGGCATTCTCGTGTGGTATCCCGCGTACCGTAAGAAAAAAGTGGATACTTTAAAGGCTATTGGAAGACAAGGGGAAGCGACGATCATACGGCTCCCCAACCATAAATTGGAACCGAATAGGAGTCGGCGAGCAGTATTCACACGGGTAAACATAGGCTTGGAAATCCGCGTACCTGGAATCGAGACTTATGAAGTTGACAAGGTTTTTAGCATACCAACTCAAGCCTTAGATTTGCTGGAAGTCAACAAAGTGGTTCCCACATGGGTCGACCCGAAAGAGCCGCGCAACCTTGATAAAATTGTTATTGATATAAGATAACGAACGACAACAAGGTGTCCGTTCTTTTTCTTGGGGGGGGGTGAAATCAGGGACAAAATTATGCAGAGTCCATACTGACATGGAAGTTTTACAAACCAAGGAAGTCTATCCTGACAAAGAATATCCATCATTCATGAAAAGACCTTTCATCAATTTATTAAGAGGGGTGTCCCATTTAGAGGAGTATGAATTCACATCCTCGAGCTTTGCATACCTCAACAGTACCGGTAAACGCATCCTGGATATATTTGGTTCTTTGGTGGGCATCATCATTGGATTCCCGGCTTTTATTGTGGCAGCAATGATCGTCAAAATCGTCGACCATAGCCCGGTTATATTCTTTCAGGAAAGGTATGGGTTTCATGGGAAACCTTTCATTTTTTATAAACTTCGCACTCTAAAGATCATTGACGAACCCGAGTCCGTCCAGATAGGTCAAATCCAATACAAGGCCAGGCACGAGACAACGATCACCGGAAACCTATGGCGCGTTACCAGCATTGATGAGATCATTCAATTCTGGCTGGTTCTGAAAGGAGACATGAGTCTGATCGGGCATCGCCCAATCCCCATGTTTTACCTGCAATATCTGGATCAAATCGAAGGAATGAACAAAAGTAAACTCGACCACTACCTGGATATAATAAGCAAATACAAACCGGGGATGAGCAGCCTGAGTTCTGTGAATGGGAGAGGGGATCTGGCGATACAGCAAAAAATGGAATACGATTTGATCTACGCACACAATGCCAGTTTCGCTCTCGATATCGGTTTATTATTTCGTACCGTCATTGCTGTAATCACCGGGAGAGGAGCCAAATAAAAACGCATGTCAATATTTACAGTTGCAGATATCGAAATCATAGCCTCAAACATTCCCGGCGCGGAGGGCATCGCCGTTGCCAACGATGGACGCATCTTTGTCGGCGCGGAGGATGGATGGATTTATTTGATTTCTCCGAATGGTGATGTCTCGCAATACGTGAAAATGCCAGGGCGTCCGCTTGGGATCGCGATTGATAAACAGGAAAATCTATTCGTCTGCGATTGGGATGCGCACGGAGTTTATAAGGTCACGCCGAACAGAGATGTGTCACTCTTCGCGGATTCAGACGGGACACGCAAATTGCAATTTCCCAACTTCTGTGTCTTCGACGATGATGGAAATTTATATGTGACGGATACGGGGACATCACGCAAAATGCAAAACATCCATGTACCGGATGGCGCCATCTTTCGCATTTCACGAAACGGTGATTGCAAATTATTTGCCGAAGGACTCTACCAACCCAATGGACTTGCCATGCGGAGAGGGGAGTCCGCGCTGTATGTGATCCAGACCGTGGTTGATGATGTGTTAAGGCTGGTTATCAAGCCCGATGGCAATCCTGGCAAGGTCAGTGTCTATGCTCGATATTTGGATAGTGTTCCAGATGGCATGGCATTTACAGAAAGTGGCGATTTACTGGTTGTGACGGGCCTGCATGAGATTATTTATCGTATCAGCCCCAACGGCATGACAGATATCTTTCTCGAAGATGCGAACGCCGAGAAATTGGTCGCACCGGCAAACCCAGCCTTTGGCGGACCAAAATTGGACGAACTCTATATTACAAACTTGATGGGTAATTCAGTGAGCAGGATAAAAGGTGTCCCGCGAGGGCAGAAGCTGTATCATCAACTTACTTAGATTTCCTTGCGAACCAACGCTTCGACTTGGCTCCCTTTGCTCCACTCAGCGCGAGAACACGATTCTCTTTATAATCACAGCATGGATAAAACAGTTGCTGTAATCGGTGGCGGACCTGCGGGGCTGATGGCCGCAGAGGTCATCAGCGCGGGCGGTGTGAAAGTGGATGTATATGATTCCATGCCATCGCTCGGACGCAAATTCCTCATGGCGGGTAAAAGTGGATTGAACATTACGCACTCGGAATCGTTCGAACAATTTGTGTCGCGTTATGGAAAACGCCGCGAACAGATCGAACCCTTGTTAAAAAACTTTGGACCCGATGAATTACGTCAATGGGTGCATGGCTTGGGCATGGAAACTTTTGTGGGAACTTCGGGACGCGTCTTTCCGGTGGGGATGAAAGCGAGTCCGTTATTGAGGGCATGGTTAAAGAGATTGGATGCTTCGGGTGTGATATTTCATCTGCGCCACAAATGGCGTGGATTTATTAATCTTGCTCAAGACGGTGTCCTTGCCGCCGTCCTCGGCGGCAAGAGCATGTTGGAATTTGAAACACCCGAAGGTATCAAACACATAAAAGCAGATGTTGTTGTGCTTTCACTTGGCGGGGGAAGTTGGTCACGACTCGGCTCGGACGGCGCGTGGGTTCCGTGGCTGAAACAGGCCGGGGCTGAGGTGGAGGCGTTGAAGCCATCCAATTGCGGATTCGACGTTGAGTGGAGTCCGCATTTTCGGGACCGGTTCGATGGATATCCGATCAAATCAGCGATCCTGTCGTTTGGGTCATTTCGTCAGCAGGGTGAATTCATTGTGACAAGAGAGGGTGTGGAGGGGAGTTTGATCTATGCGGCTTCCGCGATGATACGAGATGAAATTTATGCAAGCGGTAAAGCAATCATCTCGCTCGATTTGTCCCCTGATAGATCGCTGGAATGGCTGGTCGAAAAATTATCGAAGCTGCGCGGCTCACGTACGGTTGCCAGTCATCTTGAAAAGACGGTGGGAATCAAAGGCGTAAAGGCAGGCTTGTTGCGCGAGTTCGTATCGAAGGAAAATTTTACAATTGCAGAACGACTTGCTTATTCCATAAAGCATTTACAAATTCCATTAATCGCGCCACGCCCTTTGGATGAAGCCATTAGCAGTGCAGGCGGTGTAACGTTTGAATCACTGGATGAGCATTTGATGCTTCGCACCATGCCCGGTGTTTTTTGCGCAGGCGAAATGCTGGATTGGGAAGCACCAACAGGCGGATATTTACTGACCGCATGCTTTGCGAGTGGCTACGCGGCAGGGAATAGTGCAACAACGTGGATCGATTCGAACTGCAAATGACGCTAAAATCGCAAAGAGGTTTCTGCTTCCTGTTCCAGGCAGGTTGGGGACACGCTGGTATTTAGTCCCAAAAGGTTAATCTGCAAGCCATTCTCTTATCCAAACAATATACCCTGCCACCATTGAGGATGAATGTTTCGCGCAAATCCTATCAGAAACGACCAGACACAGGATGCCACTGCAATAAAGAGCAGAACGATTAAGGCTGCATTGCGGTGTACCAGGTTTGAATATGATCTAGTCAACACGACAAGCGGAGAAACACCCAATAGAACCAGGGTATTTAGAACCACAACTATATGCTTGGGATCCCACACCCACCAGGCATTCCATGCAGGTTTGGAAAACAGAATACCTGTAATCAAACCTATTGCTGCCAGAACTGTAGCTATGACAGTGATGGTCTCCACCCAGGGAAAGTGCGGCGTTGCTTTTCCAAGAAAATAAATAATCGCCAATACCAACCCTGTGAAATATAGGAAGTACGCAACCCAGTAGACTGCGATGTGTATTTCCAACCATAGAATTTCTTTTGCTGGTAGAACATCGGACTTAACTCCCTGGACAATGTCAGGCACATAGAAGACGAAATAAAGACTAAGCGCGGCGAATAATGTGATGATAATGGTGACCGCAGATATGCGATCCAAATTCCGCGTTGACTTTGAATTCTGGTTTGTCATTTCACACATCCAATCAATCTGCCTTACGTCATGTGGGAGGCAACACGTGCAACATGAGGGCATTCACCAAAGGCTTGACGTCAATCCAGTCGTTGGCACAACATATAACTCGCCCATCCCGTGTATAGTGGCGAGCAGGCCATAACTATCGAAGGACAACGAACTCACCCACCAAAGGACCAAAGACCGTGGATGTAGTGTAAAGGTCATCAGTTCGGTTGAACAAAATCGCTCCGCCAACTTTCTTGAAGATTTCCTCACAATCTTTGTCAGGGTCCCTGTCAGAAGACCAGGCGAATCTCACCTCACCTGCATCTTCCACAAAAAGTTCACCACCAGGGCGCATGATGACATCCGTCACGTCAGAGATTGTCAGGCGTTCCGATCCATCAAAATGAATGATCACTGTGGAGTCGATCACCTGATAGGCGGCAGGGTTGTGTGTTCTCTTCCAACCATGGATACCGGAGAGTCTGCCAGCGATTACGAGGAGAAAGTGACGGTCGCGTGATGCACGAACCCAAGTTAAGAGAATCTCTTCCATCGCATCAGTTCCTGTAAATAAACAATTAAGACCAACCCGTGAATGGGGTTATCCATTCGCTTCAGCTTATGTTCAAGATTCGGTCAACCAATTCGTTACGCAATTTCTGACAATATAAATCTCGACTGGTTTCATCATCCTGGTAATAATCCGAATCGAGAGGGCAGGTTAACAGCCAGCTTCTGGTCAATTCCAGCCAAAAGTGACAATAATCTTCGGTTGGAACTGTATCTGTATAAGCTCGGAGACTTGAAAGCAGGTCTCCATGTGAAGTGGGTCTGAGGCGAATGTCATTTTCCGGGAGACGCTTGTGGTGATGGGTCTGGCTTAGATTGAGACGAACAAGTTCCAGAATAACAGAGAAATCCTTCGGACACAGGCAACTCAAAGCATAAATGGCAGTACCTGGCGAATAGGGTCTCAGCAATTCAAGACAACGGGAAACAACGTGCTGGAATGTACAATCTGCCGAAATCAAATCTGTAGTAACTCCATATGCACTTACGTTCTATCCACAAATCACCCTTTATATTTTACATAATTAGTCATACACATTGACGATGCAACACTTTGGCGGGGAGGGTTGCCCCTCCCCATTTGAAATTCTCTTTTACTGCTTCTGCTCTTTGCGTTCATTAAGAAGGTGCGCAGAAGGCCGGTGTCTCGTTTAGCCAGGGCAATAAATCAATGTTGAAATCGTAGGTGAACTAGACACAACCAACTAAGGCACGTAAAAAGTCACTATCACCTGATTTCTGTCCGTATATGTTTGGATAACGATCCACCATGTTCCATCGAGCAACTCACCGAAGGTTACGCTCCAATTCACGCTCTCAGCCTATAAGTAACTAGTGACGTTTCCAATCTGTGCGATTGGCATCATCCCAAAGGGTGTCAGTTGCCTCCTGATATAAAAAGTTTTGGTGTATCTCTACATTCAAAAGCGACGCGGGAGTGCTTAAGCAAGTAGCTGCGGTCGAGTCCGCGTAGAGCGTAGACCCAATGGCCGTAGCTGTGAACACTATTTCAATACCAAACTTGGGCTGGCCAGCACTATTCACCCCACACCCCCTGGCTCCATCATCGATAAGGGTGATATTGTAATTGCCGTCATCACTCCGCATAATTGTCAGAGTCATGTTACTTCCATCATGCGGATCGGTAGCTGTCCATTCGCCAACAAACGGATCCCAATCAACAGGCTTCGGCGTGGATGTTGGAGCGGTCGGCGCTGTCTGGGGTGTCTGTGGCAATCCTGATGGGGAACCATCCCCCACGACTCCCCACAGGCGCACAGAGCCATCTGCACTGCCGGAAGCGAGCAGCTTGCCATCCGGGCTGAAGGCAATACTGGTGACACGTTTGGTGTGTCCGCGCAACAGGGCATATGGATAACCCGTATCTGACGAATACAGGTGGATCTCTCCCGGCGCCACCCAGTAGCTGGTGGTCGAAACATTTGCAGAGGCAATGATCTTTCCATCCGGGGAGAAGGCGACGCTTAATACCCATCCGCCATGACCAATTGGAGTAAAGCGGTTCATGCCGGTTGCCGCACCTGAAACAACTTTCCAGTTCCACACACGCAGCGAATGATCCCCGCCACTGGAGGCGAGCACAGTACCGTCCGGGCTGAAGGCCGCGCTGATCGCAAAACTGGTATGACCTTTCAATACGCCGCTTTCCATGCCTGTTGCAACATCCCATATCCGCAATGTGAAATCGGTGCTGGCAGACACAAGCCATTTTCCATCCGGGCTAAAAGCCACACTTTGCACTTCACTCGTGTGTCCGGTCAAGATGGAGCGTTCTTCTCCGGTCGCCACATCCCATAGTCGCACTGTTTTATCAGTACTACCGGATGCAACCAATTTGCCATCCGGGCTGAAAGCCACGCAACGGATAAAACTCTCGTGACCGGAGAGAATCGCAACCTGACTGCGCTTCAAAACATCCCATAAGCGTACCGTATCATCAAAACTGCCGGATGCTAGAAACCTTCCATCTGGACTGAATGCCACGCTGGATACCCTACCGGCATGCCCCAGTAAAATCGTGTACAGGCTGTTCGTTTCCACCTCCCATAATCGTATCATGCTGTCCTCAGAGCCAACTGCCAGGATCGTACCATCCGGATTGAAAGCGATGCTGTTGACCGGGGTGGTGTGGTCTAACAGGAGAGCGGTTTGGTCACCAGTGGCGGTTTCCCACAGTTGCATCACACCATCCCAAGTGGAAGATATCAATGTTGTTCCATCCGGGCTGAATGCCATGTTCGTAATCCAGCCTACGCGTTCCTTGAAAATCCGTGAGCTGGCAGATTCCCCATCCCAAAGTCGTACTGAACCGTCTATACTGCTAGACGCAAGTGTCAGGCTATCCGAGCTAAAGGCAAGGCTCAATACTCCATCAAGCTCTGACAGTTCAACACTCTCTTCGCCTGCTATCGTGTCCCATAACCTCACTGACATGCCCGTGCCGCCATATGCCAGGGTCTTTCCATCGGGGCTGAAGACCAAACTCTGCACTTGACCGGGGATTGGCAGGGCGGCGAGTTGACTTTCTTTTGCCACGTCCCATACAAATAACGTACTATCAACGCCACTGGTGGCCAGCAGTGTCCCGTCCGGGCTGAATGCCAGGTTATTGATCAGTGAGGTATGTCCCTTGAGGACAGCGCTCTGCTTGCCTGTAGATAGATCCCACAAACGAAGCGTGCCATTGTAAGCACCTGCAGCCAGCAGCTTCCCATCCGGGCTGAATGCAATGCTCCACACTTCAGAGTCACGCTTCTGATCACCCACCTCATAACTGAAGTCATTCCACAGTGATATCGTCCGTTTCAGGTCACCAGTGACTGCATCCCATTGCTTGACCGTGCCATCCTGACTGCCCGATAATACTGTCTTCCCATCCGGGCTGAAGATCACGCTCAACACATCCCGCGTATGACCTTCCAGCAGGAGCGGTGAGGACTTGAGATCTGACGGATCGTAGAGCCATATGCCGAGCGGACTCGCCACAGCCAGAGTCTTTCCATCCGGTGACCAGGCAATTTCGTTGACCGGACCGCGTCCGAACATGGCAAGCTGCTCCATGAAAATGGCGTTTCCCGAGGTGATCGGCGCCAACTCGTCTGCATGTACTTCAGCCAGGAACGAAGGCGTCTTGTCTTTATCGGATTCAAGCAGCGACCTGGGCTCGTCGCGCGAGAAGACCTGTACCTCCCGAAAGCCGACCCATCCTGTACCGCTGTTAATCTCGATCCGAATCGTGGAAATATCCTCCCATGGTGTCTCCGGAGAAAATTCAATTGTCTGATTTTGCGATTTGCTGCCTTCGAAAACATGCAGAAGCCGGGTTGCGTTATCCGGTCCGCGCCCAAATACCTGATAGGGCACAGAGCCCGTTGGACCTTCGTTGACCACACGAATCTTACTGACCGAATAAATACCTTCCAGATCAACTTCGATCCATGCGGGTGCAGGCCCCCCGGCTCCCCACCAATCATTAGCATTCCCATTCACGGCCCTCTCCGGTGGGTCCACCACCCAGGATGCGGAGACCCTGACGGGTTTATTCAAGGAAACGTTCTTCTCAGGTCGCGGCGTAGGAGTTGGTATGATGGTGGCTGTTGGCGCTGGCGCTTGCGTTTTGGGCACCACTGCCGCGGGGACACAGGCGCTTAGGACCAGCATGCAAATAAAAACAGTGGTCAAGATGCGGTTACCTGCTTTCATCGATTACTCCTTTTTGTCTCAAAATCATTCAGAGCCGGGTTTGGAGGATTGCTCCTCCCCATCAGTAAGCATCACTGACAATAAGAACCACACTTACCTCCTGTATTTAGAGGAGCGAGCATTTGATTTACGCGGAATCATTTCAAATGATCAAAACGCTTCATCGAATGTCACAGAAACGACATGAAACCTACTTGGTTAGCCACAACCGCCAAATCACGCCGTACGCCTCACCAGGTTTAATATCATAGTCAATCGTCACAGTCCAATTATTGTTGAAGGCATCTCGTAATAGATCGAGCATGCCTTGCCGGACCGGGCGATTGGCGTCGTCGCGCAACTGGAAACCAAATCCCTTATTGGGCTCGCTGTCAAGCGTGATAACAACTTCGACATCAAGCGGGCCATAGCCCGTACCCACATCATGGACACGTAACATGGTAATTTTCCCGCTGGCTTCCGCAGTATCAAGAGCCCGGCCAAATGGCGGCTCAAGTTTCTCATTTGAATCAAGCTGATCTGCCTGTGCCGGAACAGTGGACTCCCTCAAGAATAACATCGCGACAAAGGCAATTAGGATAAGGAAGGAAATACCCAGCTGTTTCATTTTTTCACTCCAATCTTTTTATGGCAGGTTAATTACGCGCACAATAATCCCGTTATTTTTCCCTGTGCTACTATAGTCGATGCTTACACGCCCACCGCGATTGAAAGCATCGCGCAGAAGTTCCAGCATTTCCCCGTTTGTATTCCCGCTGACATTATTGCGTAATTGAAAACCAAATGCCTTATTGGGCTCACTATCAAGCTTGATGACAACTTCGACATCAAGCGGGCCATAGCCCGTACCCACATCGTGTATACGCAAGAGCGTCAGCTTTCCCTCTGCCGAGAGTATATTTTCTGTCGGGCCTTCGTCTGTTAACGAAGGCTCTGTGATGGATGGCTCTGTCGGGGACTCTTCTGTTATCGGAGGCTCTGTACTGGAACCTCCTGGTGTATCAGGCTCCAGTGGAGATTCCGTTGGCTCGAAGGTTACTTGCGTGGGAGCGAGAGGTGTGGCTCCATCCTCAGGGCCCAGAACGCTGTATAGAATGCCTGCCACAACGGCAAACACCAGGAGAGAACCTGCTAGAAACAGCCCGGTCCTACGTTGGCGCGTATCTGGGACTCGTTCCGTCGCATGTGGCTGCACCGCTGGAGTCTCGTCTGCCTTTCTCGGGGGCATGCGAGGAGCGGATTGGTTCAAACTTTTTTGAACTTTTTCAAAGAACCGGCTCGGCGGCATCTGCCCGGCACGCACATCCACATGTTGCATGGCAGCCATTGACAACCAGACCTCCCCATCGAGGAGCAATGGGAATATGGTCTTGTGAGTCGCTTGTGCGTAGCTGACTTCATTCTGCACCCACATGGAATTGAAGGCATTCGTGCTCATGATGACGATGAAGGTCTGGCAGGCGGCCAGGTTCTCCTGGATGGTGCGCGGCCACTGGTCCCCATAGTCGATGCGGTCATCGATCCATACATCAATATGATGGCTTTTGAGCTCATCCGCCAGGCGATGTGCGTACTTAAAATCCCTGTGACTGTAGCTGATGAAAACATCCGTCATGTTGCCCTCCCGAAGCCGTATTGTGACCCATCCGAGGCAGTTATGATGACTGGCAGCGTTTCCCAAAATGACTTCTTTACCTTCCCATCTTCTGAATTTCCTTTCTTATTCTTCATAGGCCTACTTCTTTCTGTGACAGGGGTGGTTCAAAATTGATATATTTCGCACAACACCCAGTGGGCAAGTAGGGATAATTGCTCCTCCCCACCGAGAAAGCCTTATCGAGCGCAATTGGTCAATTACTTCCACTCCGTACTTGAAATTTCAACCTGATCCCAAAATCAACTTGCTGTGAAAAGCTCGATTCTTTTTACAATGGTCTCCTGCACTATCTGGTATGGTATAGAGGTATCAAAGCGGACTCTGTTTCACATAAAATGCGTTCTGCTTGAATATAGAGTTCCTGGCGCTCCGCCGGGTCCCTGCTTTTAGCAGCGCGATCGACCAATCGATCAAATTCTCGATTCGAAAACTTACCAAAGTTAAACTCTGAGCTTGAATGGAAGATCCCCCGCAGGAAATTATCCGGATCGTTATAATCCGCGGCCCAACCGAACCAATACATCTCCGGAGGATTGGTCCTGAGACGATTTCCGTAATCCCTGAAGGTTTTGATTACCTCAATCTGCACAGAGACTCCAAGGTTGTCCCGCCACATATCAGACATGGCCTTTGCCATATTGAAGCGCGCGCCGGGAGCAGTATCTCCATACGCACTGACAATTAACGTGACAGCAGGAAATGCCGATGGGTCTGTGTAACCAGCTTCGGTCAACAGTTCTTTGGCTCTTTGTGGATCAAATCCAGCACCAACTACATTGTACAAATCGCGTCCCAGTGTTTCTGATGGTGTAAGACTGGTAGCAGGGCTGGGGTTGCTTGCCTTATATTTTTTTGCCATATCTGTTATTACCTGGCGATCTATGGCATATACAAATGCCCGCCGAACAAGGGCGCTATTAAAAGGGGGGCGGAGAGTGTTGAAACCAACAAGATGGACTCCCGGCCCGCCAGCTTTATCCAATGGCAACCATGGAATCGTTTTTCCAAGTGTGTCTATGGGTAAGACAAGTCTCCCTGGCAATGGCGTTGGAGAGGGGACTAATGTAGCCGTTGGCCGCGGTGGAGATGGTGTCAATGTAAGGGTGGCAGGAACAAGCGACGGAGTAAATGTCGAAACGGGAAGCATCGGGGTTGGTGCCGATTGAGCAGTACACCCAAACAATAGGAGAAGTAATAGGAGTGATAAAAGTCGGCGTTTCATGACGTCACCTCCTTGGTAAATCCCACAGAATTAAGAATTTGAGTAACCCGCGGTGGGGAGGATTGCTCCTCCCCACAGTGAAAGCCTTACTCTGAACAAAGTTAGCGTCTGACCTACTGTACGATAATCGTAAACTCTTGAGTGAAAACCTCACCCGGGCCGTATAGATCAGGCACACCATCCCCGTCAGCGTCACCTCCATCAGTCACTTGTTCGTCAAATATCCATGTTACTGATGCGACGTGAGTACCTGCGCTAAGGGGACCCACTTGTGTGACATAGAACACGCCATAAGCATCATCCGACGCACCACAGGGTATCTCGGAACCGGGTACTACTGGTTGCTGGACTCCGGTCACGGGCTCACCATCAAGCACAAGGTTTACAGTCAAATGCTGAGCGTTTTGTTCAGCGAGATCTTCTCCAAGTGCGAGCCAGGATCCATATCGAATTTCGAGCTGACTACCAGCCTGGGCTGTATAGGTAATACCGCAGCGCGGTCGAAGAAATATGATTTGTGATGCTGGTCGCACCTCACTGGCATCGCCATCTGCATCAAATATCTGCGCGGCAACCCATTGATAATCGCTAGGTACAGGTGCACCGAAATCGGCATTCCAGTTACCGTTCAAGTCGGTTGTGACCTCCATGATCCAGGCGTCATTTTCAAGGCCGATTCCAACCCAGACCGTTCTGCCAAACGGCTCAGGCGCAGTGCCCTCGAGATGTCCGTTAGTGAGATCAAAAACATTGAAGGTGAACGCCTCAAGCACCAGTTCCCTTGTGATTGTCCCATCGGAGACAACCAGATAGTTGCCTGGCACCAAATCAATATACTCCGCTAATTCCCACATCCCGACGGTCACATAGCCAGAATCGTCTAACTGCCAGGTGTTCTCAGGGTGTCGCAATAATGGACCGCCTTCAGCCTCATAAACCCAGAAGGTCAACTCCGCGTTGGGAGTAAAGTTCTCTGCCCTGAACCAATCATCGGTGATTTGCACAACGATGCGCGGCGTCCAAGGGACGCACCAGTCCACCGCCGTACCATTATCCTGTCCATCGCGTATCTCAGACCGACCGCATGCGCCCGGGATCAGGTCGGACATACCCGTGAAATCAACTTGCCAGTTTCCTGCCGTGTCGGCCTTCACTTCCACCTGTTCGCCGGTCTCGTGCGGCCACACATGGACGACCGCACCGGGATCCGCCGTACCGGACACCGTGTCTTCCAGATCGTTGACTTCTGTGATAGATAAGTTTCTAACGGTCATGTCACGCTGGACTGAATCGTCATCGAGATAGACAACGTCACCGACCTTCAGATCGAACTGGCCTTTCAAATCAAACCTGACCCATAAGCTATTCGGATCCCATGGGGTAGGCTCCGGAGTGGCCTGCGTATAAAAGTCCCACTGACCAGGTAGGGCTGGGTCATCTACATGCATGTAGACGGTTTGCAACCACTCCCAGCCTTCGATATAATCCTGTTCAGGAAAAACAGTAAAGTGAGGGACCGGATAGCACCAGTCTACTGCTGTTGAATTGCCCTCCTCGTTGCGGATCTCTGAACGACCACACATTCCCTCCACCAAGTCAAATTCCACGTCCCAAAACCTTGCCATCCAGGTCCCGTCTTCGACGGTCAGAACCATCTCTGACCTCCCATAGCCATGTACCCAGGCATGCACAACTGCTCCGACGTCTGCTGTACCGGAAACAGAGTCCTGTTGAATTTCCACCCTAGTTAGAGCCAGGTTCTGGATGGTGAGCGTGCGGGTTGTAACTCCATCGCTCAGAGTCACAACATCGCCCGGTTTCATATTATATTCACCGGCAAAGTTAAACGTCACCCAGGCACCATTCGGATCCCAGGGCGTCACATCAACGGGTTGATCCTTCTCAAAATCAGGGTTGAGATCCGAGGCTGGATCATCAATGGTCATATGTATGTTGTCGCCCAGGGACCAATTCCAACCCTCAATGTAATCCTGCTCGGGGAAGGCAGTAAAAACAGGATTGGGAATACACCAATCCACATTTGTAGAGTTGTTCCCTTCAACACGGATCTCCGCCCGGCCACACATACCGGGCTGCAAATGGAATTCATCCAAGCCAAAGTAAGCGTCCCAAGTGCCATCAGTAGCATCTATCTGCACATCATGTCCGAATCCATGCACCCAGGCGTGTACTGTAGCCCCGGAATCAGCTATCCCAGACACTGTATCAGTTTCCATATTGACCTCAGTGACCGCCAGGTTCTGGACAATATGTGTGCGCTCCATTTCACTACCTGAGAGCATCACCACATTTCCTGTTACCAGATCAAACACGCCGTTGAAGTCGAAGAAGGCCATGATATCGTTCGGGTCCCATGGAGCGCCTTCCACATTTACCGTGGCGATATACTCATTATCGATCGTCAGGCTTACCTCACTTCCCACTGGCCAGCCATAGCCAAAGAGATTGTTGAACTCCGGGAAGGCCACGATCCACGGATTGGATATTGCGTTTGCAACGGAGTGCATGTCATTGCCCCAGTAGGACACTCCCACGGTTTCGCCTGGCTGGATATCCCACTCAGTGGAATCCCATGTGCAGGTGAACTCGTTGACACCATCTGGGGCTACAGTAGTTTCCTTATCGCTTGCACCCCCCGGTGCTCCCCATGGACTACACATAACATTGACGAAGTCCCCTGCCCAGGGGGCATTAATGGTGCCAGTGATGCTGTTTGTATCAAGGTCAATCGTTCCAGCGATCTCCCCAATACGCACCTCCGTCGTAACCAAGCCGCCATCCACTACAGCTCGCACCACATCGCCGGGTTGAATGTCCGGCGGGCCTTCGATCCCATCCCACTGCTCAACTCGGAAACCAGGCGCCCCACCCCAATGCGGCATTTCCATTGTTTCTACCGTCGCAGTGGCTTTCGTATTCCCAACGCTATCAAACACTGTGACCTGGACAGTGTGCCCAAGCTCGTAGTCGCCCTCGACCACATCAGGATACTCGTAGTGAATGTACAGCACCGGCTCAGGCGGGGCTTCCGTGGCAGAACATACGTATTGATCCCAGTCCACCGATGACCATGAGAAGATTTCATGACGCAGGAGGTCCGCCGACATCCCATCATCCCAATTCGCTTTAACCGTCATGCTGTTGAAGTGGGCGACGGCCTCAGCATAGGTCATTGGAAAATCTGTCATCCATCCATAACCGAAGCGTGTGTTTTGATCCGGACGAATCCTGGGATTGATAGCCGGGCATCCACTTCCTACACGGGCACGTAACGCAAACCCACGCAGTAAAACGTATCCATTGTATGCAGGCGCATCGTTGGAGACATTGAACACAATCTCGGGAGTTGTATTGGTGGCAGGCTCTGGAACAGAGTGGGTTTCCTCTAAGTAGTAGCTGTGCTCGCCTTCAGCCCAGGTTCCGACATCGTATGAGAAGGCAGCCCCCCATACTCTCGCCGCTTGTCCATCAGGCGAGAAGCTTGAGTAGGCGATGTATTGGCCATTGAAGGAGTAATTAGCATCGTAATCGCCAAAGACTGGCGCGCCGGTCAACCACGTTGCCGTGCCTCCTGAGGCTGGGATTGTCCAGATGTCGGTGTCTTGACCCATACCAGCATGAAAAGCAATGGTCTTGCTGTTGTTAGACCATGTCGGTCTTCCCTCCCAGACGGGACCGCTCGTCAACTGGATAGCATCACTAAGCGGGTTTCCGTGACTATCCACGTTCACCTTCCAGATGTCGCCGTCCATTTCAAAGGCGATCCATTCACCGTCTGGCGACCAGGCTGGACCATTCCCGCGCTCAGCAACCATCGTTTCGTTGCCGCCCTTCAGCTCTATCGTGCGGATCGATCCATCGCTCGGTTGATGGAATGCCAGGCGTTGGCTGTTTGGAGCCCAACTGGCCATAAATGCATCTTCTCTCACCAGCTTTGGATCACCGCCCGTTGGTGGTACGATGAATAACCTGTAGTCATTATCCGCTCCACGATCAAAGGCGATCCACTTCTCGTTCGGCGACCAGGTGGGATAACTGCCGCCCTCTGCGCCTGCCAGTGGCGTGCTCACTCCTGTCTTGACATCTGTGATGTAAATGCCATGTGAGCTCCAATCGGTATTCCACGTATCATGGACGATCTTCTTCCCATCCGGCGACCATCTCGGGTTGTACTCATGTGTGTCTGGTAGATTTGTGATCTGCCTGGTTTCGTCGGTCTGTGGATCAAAGGTATAGATGTCGTACGTGCGGCAGGCGAGGGTTTTGGACGAGTTGCTGAGATCAAACCATTGGTCGGTTTCTTGATCATATGCCTGGGCCGTAATCTGGTGATCTTCATATGGTGTGACCAAATCCCAAAGGCTGACCTCGAATCCACAAGACCCATCTTCGCCACAAATTCCCCGGAGGTCCTCTCGTTCATTTTCTGCTGTCGTAGATGTGACTTCAGTGCCGTCAGCGAGGATGCGAACTGTAAGATTTCGCTCGGGATCGTCCGGATCCATAGCCCAGCCGCCTGCATTACAGGCCCAACTTGGAACATCCCCCGAGTCATAGTCATGGAAACCCTCAGGGTAACCCCAACAGGTGAGGGTCTTCGGTGT
>Ga0210377_10002217_pt1 | contig 17193 bp, 17 predicted proteins | sample PLM4_65_b1redo_FD_155480 | JGI IMG/M metagenome (GOLD analysis project Ga0210377, IMG submission 155480) | Groundwater sediment microbial communities from an aquifer in East River, Colorado, USA - PLM4_65_b1 redo | ecosystem: Environmental > Terrestrial > Soil > Riparian zone | place: USA: East... | reverse complement strand
TGCTACCGTTGCTGCTGGACAGTGCCGACACGCTCAGCGTATCGCCATCCGCATCGCTGAAGCCGGCCAGCAGATTCGCGGCACTGACGGTGTAGCCGTTGTCTTCGCTGCCGGCGGCCAGGGTGGCAGTGGCCGATCCGGTTGGTGCGTGATTTACAGGAGTGCCACCCACCATGCTCAATAAGGTTGCTGCATCCCAAGTTGTACCATCGGCAAATTTCACAAGCTCGATGCCATAACCATTAGCCTGATCCCATCTAATTGCCAGTTGATCACCCGTGCCGTTGATGGAAATATAAAGGTTACTTGCATCCTGGGTGACAGTTATATTTGTTGCGGCAATACCCGCGCCTAGTACCACGGTATCAATATTGCAGTGCGTTATATCAATGTCGGTCAGCGTATCCTGGCCAGAGCCGATACCGAATATGTAAGTGTCGTTACCAATACCACCCTGCAAGACATCGTTGCCTGCTCCACCATCGAGAGTGTCATTCCCTAAGCCGCCAATCAGCGTATCGTTGCCTGCTCCACCGCTTAAGTTATCATTGCCCGTGTCTCCCATCAGCAAATCTGCGCCTGCCGACCCGTAGATCCTGTCATCTCCTGCACCACCGAACAGGACGTTACTGCCTGTACCACCATAAATTACATCATTGCCGCTACCGGCGAAGATCAAATTGTTGCCTGCACCGCCAGTGATGGTGTCGTTACCGCTACCACCAAAAATAAGGTTGTTACCCGATCCACCAGTGATGGTGTCATCGCCCAACGCGCCATAAAGATAGTTGGTTCCGCTGCCGCCAGTCAGAGTGTCGTTTCCGATGCCACCGAAAAACAGGTTGACGCCGGAGCCACCCAACAGCGAGTCGCTACCACTTTGACCAAAAAAGAGATTGACGCCGGAACCACCGATTAGCGTATCGTCACCGTAGCCCGCGATGAATATGTTGGTGCCGGAGCCGCCGGTGAGATTGTCGTTGCCGTCGCCGCTGGTAATGACGGTAGTACCACTGCTTGTAGCGGTGAGCGTATCCGCGCCACTGCTGCCGTTGATGATGATTGTGCCATCTGCTGCTGTTAAAGTGACATTGCCATTGGAGTCTATGCTCGCGATATTGCCCAAACTGTCGGTGATGGTGCCTGCACCTGTGCCTAAGAGTGTATCTATATTGATGGTAAGACTCATGAATGCAACCCCTTTGTCAAAGTTCCGACCATCACCTGACCAATGAACGGTTGATCAAGAGCATGTGCAGAGCCGTTAAAAAATTAAAAAAGAAATCATTAGGAAAAGAAAAATATCAAGGCATGCAACACAAGCAAGAAAGATGCCCGTGAGAACAAGGCCCTTATCTAGCATTTTTAGGGAGGACATTTTGCAGTCAATAATTAAATAAATTATTGGGTTATATAAGGAACAGCATAAAGTTCCTTAGAAGATATCCAGAACCTGCATACAGACATGAACCAAGGCTATTTCCCAATTTTTTTTGAGAATATTCCACATAATGAGAATAAATATTACTAACTAATTATGATATTTCATTATTAATGACTGACTTGCTCGTTAGTAGAATTTTACGCAATAGCAGTCCTCAGCTAAGCAAACTGGTAAAGTCCATAACCGAAGACAATGTCGAATCAGGCCAAATCAAGATCAGCGGCCGACTTTCAAGGCAGGAGTGCACTGATTTTCTTGATTAATAATCAGAAAGGGATTGATTCCCACCCTAGTCAAGGGTCTGATCAAGTCTGAAAACTCATTGGGAGTAATGTGCTGGCTGGCAAAACAAGCCATCTGGTGAACAGATTCGATGGAATAAAAAACAGCGCATCAAGTGCTGATATTTACACTTCTCTATATGGCCAAATCTAATGGCCATACTGAGCAATGCGACCATTATTTAATTTCAGCTTGTGCCTTGTTGAAACAACAAGCATTCGAAATTTGATGAGATTTATGGTCGGGGCGAGAGGATTCGAACCTCCGACCACGTGCACCCCATGCACGTACGCTACCAGGCTGCGCTACGCCCCGAGGGCGCGGATTATAGCAGAGCGGACAGCACTAATGACAAATCATTCTCTCACTGAAAGTAAAGACTAGAGCTTTATTAAGTATGTACCGGGAAATGTTAGTACCGAAATCCTAATCCCAGCGGTCGTCCCTGACCTGAACCATGCCGTTTTCGACTCTGGTAGGGAAGGTTGCAGTCGGCTCGTAGGCAGGGGCAGTCAGTGCTTCGCCGGTTTTGATAGAAAAACGGGCGCCGTGACGCGGGCAGATGATCTGGTCGTTTTCGACGCAGCCTCCGGTCAACAGACCGCCGTCATGGGTGCAAACATCTTCGATTGCATAGAACGCATCTTCCAGTTTGAACACCGCGATGCCGACACCATCAATTTCAATGTGCACCGGCTTGCCAGTGGAGATTGCTTCCACTCTCGCAACGTCCACCCATTCGCTCATACTACTTCTACTTCGATATCGGGTTCGATGGTTCGCGCCAGATTGCCGATCGCCGAAAGTGTCCCGGCAAGAGAACTCGGGCAGCTTCCGCATGCTCCGTAATAGCGGATAGCAAGTACATTTCCGTCCAGCCCGACGATTTGCAAATCTCCGCCGTCCGACACCAAGGCGGGCCTGACCTGCTCGTTCAGCAATTGGCGGATTGCAGCCAGCCTCGGATCATCGTCATCGAAGCTTGATACGGCTTCATGCTCAGGTTTCTCGGCCGCCTCCGCCTCCCTGATCGGCATCGCGATTTCCCGTACCAGTTTGGGCCAGTCCGCTTCCCCATCCTGGGTGACGGTAATCCACTTATCCATGTAATAAACATTGACGACATGGGGGATCGCAAACAATTTTGATGCAAGCGGATTGGCAGCGGCCGACTCGGCGCTATCGAAAGAACAAGCCGTGCCCCAGGTCAACCTGTCCTTCAACACAAACTTGACCGCGTTCGGATTCGGGGTGTCTTCGATGTCAGCGATCTTGGGCATTTTATTGTCCGCCTATTGCAGCGCCAGGAACGGGGTCGGCTTCGCCTTCAGTCGAAACTACAGTTTCAGAATGCAGTGCCGCGTGCAGCGTATGCCAAGGCAGGATCGCGCACTTGACCCGTGAAGGCAGATCCTTGACCCCGGCAAACACTTTAAGTTTGCCCAAATGATTATCCTGATAGTCAGGATCGAGTGTCCCGGTCGCCATGCCACGGAACTCATCGACCATGATCTCGGCGTCCTGTACTGATTTACCTTTTACCGCACCGGTCATCATCGAAGCAGATGCCTTGCATATCGCGCAGCCCTCGCCTTCAAAGGCGATGGTGTCGATCTTTTCATCCAGCACATTCATCGACAGCTTGATGTGATCCCCGCACAGTGGGTTGTGTCCCTCGGCATGGCGATTCGCTCCGAGTATCGAACCGAAGTTCCTCGGCTTGCGGTTGTGATCGAGTATCACTTCCTGATAAAGGTGCCGCATGTCGCTCATGAAAACATCCCCTGCACTTTGCCGATGCCATCGACCAGCTTGTCGATTTCTTGTTTGGTGTTGTAGAAGGCGAACGAGGCGCGCGCGGTAGCCGGTACATGGAAGCGCTGCATCACCGGCTGCGCGCAATGGTGGCCGGTGCGGATCGCAATGCCGTCCCCGTTCAGGATCGTGCCCACGTCGTGCGGGTGCACTCCTTTGATTTCAAATGACAGCACAGCGGCTTTATTCTTCGCTGTACCGATGATTCTGACACCTGGAAGAGCCGAAACCCGCTCTGTCGCATAATCCAATAATTCCATTTCGTGCGCTTTGATATTGGCCAGACCGATCCCGTTCAAATAATCGATCGCGGCACCCAAAGCGATTGCCGCCATGATCGGTGGAGTACCCGCCTCGAATTTCGCCGGGATGACGTTGTAGGTCGTTTTCTCGAAGGTCACCGAAAGGATCATGTCACCGCCGCCCTGATAGGGCTGCATCTTCTCCAGCAGGTGCGCCTTGCCATACAGCACGCCGATACCGGTCGGCCCACACATCTTGTGCCCGGAGAAGGCGTAGAAATCGCAATCCAGATCCTGCATGTCGAGCGATTGATGCGGAGCGGCCTGTGCCCCGTCGAGCAACACCGGCACGCCGTGCTTGTGAGCGTATGCGACCATCTGCTTAACCGGGTTGATCGTGCCGAGCGCGTTCGATACATGTGACAGTGCCAGGAACTTTGTCTTCTCATTGAACAGTGCTTCGAACTCGTCTATGAGCAATTCACCGTCATCGTTCATCGGGATTACTCTTATCACCGCGCCTTTTTCCTGCGCCAGCATCTGCCATGGAACGATGTTCGCGTGGTGTTCCAATGCGGACAGGATGATTTCATCGCCCTTGCCGATGAAAGCCCGGCCGTAGCCGTGCATCACCAGGTTGATGGCTTCGGTAGTTCCGCGCGTGAAAATGATCTCGCGCGACTCTTTGGCTTTCAGGAAATGCTGCACCTTGACGCGCGCCGCCTCGAATTCCCCAGTGGCCAGCTCGCTCAGGTAATGCACGGCGCGGTGAATGTTGGAATGCTCCTGACGCTGGTAGCGCACGATGCGGTCGATGACAGCCTGCGGCATCTGGCTGCTGGCCGCGTTATCCAGATAGACCAGCAGTTTGCCGGATACTTGCAGGCTTAGTATCGGAAAATCAGCCCTGATCTTATCGAGCCGGATTTGATCGATACGAGTGCATTCACCATTCACTCTTTCAACAGACATGCGTTCGACCTTCATGTGCGAACCCCGCTCGTGCGTTCGCCGGTCACACGTACCCCGGTCATCCTTTCAAGGATCGTCCTGCCCAGGGATTCGACCAAGGATGGCACAGGAATCTTGACTATGATCTCGGCGGCAAAAGCGTGGGTGAGCAGGTTACGCGCACGCTCCTCGGTAAGCCCGCGGCTCTTGAGGAAGAACAGCGCGTCCGCATCGATCTGCCCTATCGTCGCGCCGTGCTTGCAGCTCACATCATCGTTGAAGATTTCAAGCTGCGGCTGCGTGTCGATGCGGGCTTTGTCAGAAAGCAGCAAGTTGCGGCTGCTTTGCGCGGAGTCGGTTCCAGATGCCCCGACATGCACGATGATCTTGCCGCTGAATACCGCATGCGCCGATCCGTCTGCGATGCATTTGTGCAACTGGATGCTCTTGCCTCTGGGTGCGGCATGGTCGATCAAGGTATGCGTGTCGGCGATCTGGCGGCCTGCGACCAATGCCAGCCCGTCCAGCCGCATTTCTGCTCCTTCATCCTGCTGTGTGACATGCAGTGTATGACGAGACACGCGCGCACCGAAAGCCAGTGAAGTCGCAGCATAAACGCTGTCTCTGCCCGCATCGACCGAACAGTGTCCGATATGGAACGCGTTTTTTTCTTCGCGCTGCACACGCACATGTTGCAACTGTGCCTGTTCTTTCAGCACCACCTCGGTCACAGCATTTGAAAAATAAATCCCGTCGTCCAATCCCACATAGTCTTCTACTACGGTGGCGCGACTGGAAGATTCCATCACCACCATGTATCGCGGATAGATGGCGGATGCGGCCTCGCGCCTGGTTGCAACATGCAGCAGATGAATCGGTGCTGATACTTCCTTGGCAACATGCACCCAGGCACCGTCTTCGAAGAAATTCGTATTCAAAGCGACGAACGCATCCTGCTGGTACGGCGCATATCGCCCGAAATTTGACTCGACCATCCGGTCTCCGAGACGGTCGGCCCCGAAACATTCGACCAGGGATGCCACCGTCACACCTGTATCCGTTTGCGCCAAATCGGAAAGCTCGGCTGCATAACATCCGTCGACAAAGACCAGCCTGATAGCTCCGGGTATCAAAAACTTCTCGATGTCGGTCAGCGTCAATCGGGCAAAGGAGTCTACCGGTTGAAAGCTGTGCTGGAACAGCGCAGATAAGTCGGTGAAGCGCCAGTCGTCGTGCCGGGATGATGGAAAACTCAAAGCATGGGCGCGCGCCAGCGCATCCAGGCGGATCTTTTCCAGCCAGCCTTCCGATTTGACGGCTTTGCCGAGCAACAACTGCTCGAAACATTGTTCTTTGGTCAGTGTCACGCCGCCGCCCTGAGCCAGTCGTAGCCGCGCGCCTCCAGCTCCAGCGCGAGTTCCTTGCCGCCGGTTCTGACGATGCGCCCGCCATCCATCACATGCACATAATCCGGCACGATGTAGTTCAGCAAGCGCTGGTAATGGGTCACCATCACCACCGCATTGTCAGGCGTGAGCAGGCTATTGACACCATTTGCGACGATACGCAACGCATCGATATCGAGGCCGGAATCGGTCTCGTCCAGGATCGCGAGCCTGGGTGCCAGCACCGCCATTTGCAGGATTTCATTGCGTTTCTTCTCGCCGCCGGAAAAACCTTCATTGACGCTCCTGCTGAGAAAGCTCGGATCCATTTCGACGACCTTGATCTTCTCCTGTACCAGATCCTCGAACTCGAGCGGATCGAGCTCATCCAGCCCGCGTTCTGTCTGCAGCGTGTTGTAGGCCAAGCGCAACAATGCGCTGTTCGACACCCCGGGGATTTCGACCGGATATTGGAACGCCAGGAAAAGTCCTGCCCTCGCGCGCTCTTCCGGTTCCAGCGCGAACAGGTCCATGCCGTCGAACGTGGCTGTGCCGCCAGTCACGGTGTAATCTGGATGTCCCGCCAGCACCTTAGAAAAGGTACTCTTGCCCGAGCCGTTGATGCCCATGATGGCGTGCACTTCACCAGCGCGAACAATTAGATCGACCCCTTTCAGGATCTCGACTCCTTCAACCTCAGCCTTGAGATTTTTGACTTCCAGCATTACCTTGCTTCCTTTGTTGATCATCCTACGCTCCCTTCAAGTTTCAGGCCGAGCAGCTTGGTAGCCTCGACCGCAAATTCCATCGGCAGATGCACGAACACATCCTTGCAAAAGCCATTGATGATCATCGAGATCGCTTCTTCAGAACCGATGCCGCGTTGCGCGAAGAAGAACATCTGGTCTTCGCCGATCTTGGATGTCGATGCCTCGTGCTCTATCGTTGCCGTGGTGTTCTGCACGTCTATGGTCGGAAAAGTGTTCGCCGCACAACGATCACCTAACAGCATCGAGTCGCACTGCGAATAATTCCTCGCGCCGGTCGCGCGGCTGCCGATCTTGACCAAGCCGCGATAGCTGTTGTTCGAGCGCCCCGCGGAAATCCCTTTCGAGATGATCTTGCTGCGGGTATTCTTGCCGACATGGATCATTTTCGTTCCGGTATCGGCCTGTTGCAGATGGTTGGTCAGCGCCACCGAATAGAATTCACCGATCGAGTTGTCGCCCAGCAGCACGCAACTCGGATACTTCCAGGTGATCGCCGAGCCGGTCTCGACCTGGGTCCAGGAGATCTTCGAATTGATTCCCTTGCACAGGCCGCGCTTGGTGACGAAATTGTAGATCCCGCCTTTGCCGTTTTCATCACCGGCGTACCAGTTCTGCACCGTCGAATACTTGATGTCCGCATTGTCCAGCGCGACCAGTTCAACCACTGCCGCATGCAGCTGGTTGGTATCGAACTGGGGTGCGGTGCAGCCTTCCAGATAACAAACCGAACTGCCTTCTTCGGCGACGATCAGCGTGCGTTCGAATTGTCCCGAGCCCTCGGTATTGATCCTGAAATAGGTGGACAGATCCATCGGGCACTTCGTCCCCTTCGGAATGAAACAGAAAGAGCCGTCGGTAAACACCGCCGAGTTGAGCGCGGCATAAAAGTTGTCGCCACTCGGCACGACACTGCCCAGATATTTTTTCACCAGTTCCGGATGATCGCGCACCGCTTCGGAAAAGGAGCAGAAAATGATCCCGATCTCGGCCAGCTTGGCCTTGTAAGTCGTGGTAACCGATACGCTGTCGAAAATCACGTCGACTGCGACACCGGTCATCAGTTTCTGTTCGTGCAATGGCACGCCGAGTTTTTCGAAAGTACGCCTCAATTCGGGATCGACCTCGTCCATGCTGGCCAGTTGCTTCTTCGGCTTGGGTTGGGCGAAATAAATGATGTCCTGAAAGTCGATCCTGGGATGACTCACGTTCGCCCAAGTCGGTTCCTCCATGGTCAACCAGTGCCGATAGGCTTGCAGGCGGAATTCAAGCAGCCATTCCGGTTCACCCTTCTTATTTGAGATCATGCGGATAACGTTTTCATTCAAGCCTTTTGGAACCGATTCGGTTTCGATGTCGGTGACAAATCCGTGCTTGTATGGCTGGTTTACCAGATTGTGCAGTGCAGTGCTCATGAATAGTCCCTAAACTGCAAAGCTTTCGCCGCAGCCGCATTGATCCTTGACATTGGGATTGTTGAACTTGAACACATGTCCCAAACCTTCCTTCACATACGCAAGCTCAGTCCCATCGAGAAAGGACAGGCTCTCTGCGTCAACCAGTACCTTCGCGCCAAAGCTCTCGAAAACTTTGTCGGACTCTTGCACTTCCTGCGCGATGTCCATGGTGTAGGCAAAGCCGCTGCATCCGGATTTCTTAACTCCCAGACGCAACCCGACACCGCCGCCGCTCTTTTCAACCTGACTACGGATATGTTTTGCCGCAGATTCGGTCATCGTGATAGCCATGTTTGTTTTTCTCCAAATAATATTTATATCAAAATGCCACGCGAACGAAGCGCACTCATGTCCACGACTTGGGGTTTGGGTGCGATCATTTCGGCCAGATTCACTTTTTCGAGCGCATCCTGGATGATGTGATTGATACCCTGCCAATTGCTGCGGGTCGAACAGGTCGACTCGCGCTCGCAAATCGTGGTGCCGCTGCACTCGGTAATGGAAATCGGACCGTCCATCGCATTGATGATCTCAGCGATCGAAATCTCTGCCGGATGTCGTGCCAGCAAGTAACCGCCTTTGGCACCCAACACAGAATCCACAAGGTTCTTCCGTACCAGCATCTTCAGGATCTTGCTCACCGTGGGTGCCGCTATACCCAACCCTGTCGACACCTCACTTGCACTGTGGACAGCTTGGTCTCGCGCCATATAGGTCATTACTTGAGTACCATAATCAGCCAATTTGCTCAGTCTTAACATGCACACCTCGTCGAACTAGGACTAGTTTAGTCCAAGTTAGTTCATAAGGCAATACTGAAAGCGATTTCGTCTGAAATATAGCGAAATAGGGGTATGAAAAAGCCGGCCCAAGCCGGCTTTAGGATTAAATTCGATATACGATCGAATTGCGCTGCCTTAGGTGTTTTGCACCACGATCTTGGGAAACGCTGCGCTGTGGTCTTGAGCCATGTCAGCAACCTTGACTGCGATGCGACGGGCGATCTGTTTGTATTCTCTGGCGATTTTTCCATTCGGATCAGCTACAACAGTCGGATTACCAGAATCCGCCTGCTCACGTATGCTTATGTCCAGCGGCAGACTGCCCAAAAACTCAACTTTGTAATCCTCGCACATCTTTGCACCGCCTCCAGCGCCGAAAATATGCTCCTCGTGGCCGCATTTGGAACAAATATGCGTGCTCATGTTTTCCACAATTCCGACGATCTTGATGCCAACCTTCTCAAACATCTTGAGTCCCTTGCGCGCATCCATAAGCGCGATGTCCTGTGGCGTCGTGACGATTACCGCGCCGGTAACCGGAACCTTTTGCGCAAGCGTAAGCTGGATGTCGCCGGTGCCCGGTGGCAGGTCAACCACTAGATAATCCAGATTGTCCCAGCGTGTCTGGTGCAACAATTGATCAAGTGCCTGAGTCACCATCGGGCCACGCCAGACCATAGGGGTATCTTCGCCATCTATCATGAAGCCGATGGACATCGCTTGCAGACCGTGATTGCTCATCGGTTCCAGTGATTTTCCATCAACCGATTTGGGTTGGCCGGAAATACCGAGCATGGTGGGTTGCGAAGGACCGTAAATATCGGCATCCAGAACCCCGACACGCGCTCCTTCGGCAGACAGTGCCAGTGCCAGATTCACCGCTGTCGTTGATTTTCCGACACCGCCCTTGCCGCTCGCCACGGCAATGATGTTCTTCACGCCCTCGACCAGTTTTACGCCGCGCTGCACCGCGTGCGGCACAACTTTACTGGATACGTTTACGTTGATCTTGCTCACGCCCGGCAACGCCGCCTTCAGATGCGCTTCGATCATCGAGCGAATCTCATCCCACACGCTCTTGGCCGGATAGCCAAGCAAAATATCCAGCGAGATATCGCTGCCGCTGATCTTGATGTTCTTGACGGACTTTCCGCTGACATAATCTTTCTTGGTGTTCGGGTCTATCAGATTCTTCAACGCGGTTTGCACATCTGTTTCGTTAAAACTCATCACTTACTCCTGGATCAGATAAAAGGCTTAGGTACGTATTTTAAACTATGTTGACTAATTTTATCGGGTATATTTTCTGGTTACTTTTTAGCACCGGGACGAGACTCGCGGTTCGCCCCGGCAGAAGCCAGCCGATCCAGATAATCTTGCCACATAGCAGTCTGATTTTTTCCTAATTTGCAAAGATACTCCCACGTGAAAAGCCCGGTGTCATGTCCGTCGTCAAAATTGATTTGCACGGCATAGCTACCGACTGGAATCAGTTCGCTGACCCCTACTTCTTTTTTGCCTACCTGCAATACCTCCTGTCCGGGGCCGTGACCGCTGACATCGGCCGAAGGAGAATATACTCGCAGGAATTCGTAGGGCAGTTGATAACTAAAACCATCGTCGAAAGTAATTTCGAGCAAGCGCGATTGCTGGTGCAATTTTATTTCTGTAGGTTGCTCTGACATGATTCTGATATTGCTCCTGTATTGGGCAGTTTATGCACTGCATGTAATAAAATCTATCTGACTTTGTAATAGCTGCTTGCTCGTTGAACGATCTGCGAATAAGGCAAATCTGCCAACTCGCCATACCGTTGCTCCGCCGTTGTGAGCAGCTCAGCTACATCATGCACTTCATCTTTGCCATCAAGAATAAATTGGATGCCTCTCAAGCCGCCGCATTGCATACGCATTTCCTTTGCATGCGGCAACGGCCCGTTAATTTGCAATTTACCCAGCGCGAAAGTGAAGTTGTGTCGCAACAGGTCACGTAACGAGATGCAACGCTCATGTGCTACAGCACTGCTGCAGGCAACTACTTCACGCTCGGCAATATTGTGTTTCTCTGCTTTGGAGCAAGCCGCACAATGGGTTAAAAGGGACTTCTCAAACGGGCAATACCGAGGGATCGCTGATGTCAGCGCCTGCCTATAGGCTGTTTCATCCATTGTAGGCGGTTAATGTAGGCGGTTAATCATCCTGGGGATTGGGAACTGCTTCACGTATCTGGTTGAGCAGATCCTCTGCGTGCAGTTCCGTTTCGGCAAAGATCACTTTGATGATGCATGGCGCATCACTGGCTAGCTCGCTGCGCAGCTGCTTTGCCCGATTCGATGCTTCACGAAACGCGTCGTGCTGTTCGAGCTTTTCCAAACGGCGGAAAGGCGTTTCAAATATCCTGTAAACGAAATATGGCATATTAATCTTTCAGTGATTTGTTACGGAAGTGCCCCATCTTATACTTAACATCAGGGCTTGCCGACAGGCTTCAGGAAAGTCACAACCCTGGACCCCGGTTCGTTTTTGCTGGAGCAACTGCCCTCCCCGACCCCTGCGTCGCGCTCCGCTTCGTGTAAAAGATTGATCACATCCACGTAATGCTTTTGCTTCACCATCATCAGAGCCGTAAGACCGCCTTCGTTGCGCGCAGTAACATCAGCTCCCGCCTTCAGCAGCGTCTCGACCACCGCCGTCTCACCATAGCCTGCCGCCAGCATCAAGGGACGGATACCATAGCTTATCGGAGCCTCGACTTTCGCCCCTGCGTCGATGAGGGCCTGCGCCACATCCGCAAATCCCTTATTCAACTCCGCGTTATAGGCCGCTTTCATCAGTGGTGTCCAGCCACGTTCATCGCTTGCATTGACATCCGCACCAGTCTCGATCAGTGCCTGGACCATGGGCAGATTGCCGGCGTGGGACGCCATCATCAGCAGCGTGGCGCCTTCACCGTCGCGGAAATTACTGTCAGCGCCGGCATCCAGCAGCAACCGTGCCCGTCCGACATCTCCTGATCTCACTGCTTCAATTAATTCTTTGGACATATATTTTTCCTTGTTCACCTGCCCTCTGTTGAACATCGCTACCCAGACGGATACAACTAAGCCTTGAACCGGGCTAAACGAACCGACTCACTGTTTCTGAACGGTTTTCTGCAGAACGGAGCGAACCGCTTCCGGGGTTTTCATAATATTCATGAAGCTGTTTTTCCCCATCATGCTCAGATCAGGGAAATTGATCGCGATACGGAAGCGGGCGTATAAGGCATAGACCTTACTGCCTGAAACCAGTATTTCATAGGGCAGATGAGCGGTAGATTTGATATCGTGGAAATCGATCTCGCTCATGATGAATTGGTCATCCATATATTTTTCAGCCTCTGTGGCACCTTTCATGGCAACCCCGAAAAGGGTTTCCTGCTTGCCGGGGACATCCACGCGATAAACTTTGCTGACACCAAACTTGTTGCTGGCCAACCCTGTATCAACATATTTGATGGCTTCATCGTAGTTGTCAAATTCAGCCAATACGCTTGGCTCATCGAAATACTCCATGCCTATCATATAGTGATATTTGCGGGCTTTGCTGGCAGTCATTCCTTGCTTGGCGCCGAACTCCTCCACCTTGCCCAGCGCAGCTTTCAATCCTGCCGCAACACTGCTCAAATCACCCTTCATGCGATAGACATTTGCCATGTAAACCGGGTTGGTATAGCTTATCTGCACATCGTCTTTTACTTTGGTGATCGCCACCCTTTGCACCGCACCGAAACCGCCATGTTCAGAGGCTGCCGCATTTGTCTTCATTTCGTCGTTAGTGACGATCAGGATATTCGCATCAGCGTAAGACGTATATTCCCCGACCACGGTAAAGCCAGCGGCTATCAATGCCTCTTTGGCTTGTCCGGTCTTTTCGGCTATCGTCCCGGCACCTTTCGAGGCAAGCACAAAAGGTTTCAGCATCACCTCATCGGCCAGCGCATTGCTTATGCCGAGCTGCAACAATGCTGCGAGCATGAAATATTTGAGTGTCATTTTTGCCATGATGCATTCCCTTTCTGTTAATTTGCTTACGAATATCAACTTTTCAAGCTTGCAGATTTCATCGGGTTGAACCACGCCAGCTTTTTCCTGAGTGTGACCACCCCACCGATAATGATCAAGGTCGGCGCATGTAATTGCTCTTCTTGCGTGATTCCCGGCAGCGTCGCCAATGTACCGGTGACGACGCGCTGATTTTGCGTAGTTCCCTGTTGCACGATCGCGGCAGGCGTAGTGTCTGGCAAGCCATGCGCGATGAGTTCGGTACAGAGAGTTGCCAAGCCATACAGTCCCATGTAGACCACAATGGTTTGTCTGGGACGTGCCAGCACATCCCAGTCCAGATCCATGCTGCCGTCCTTCAAATGGCCGGTCACGAATATGCATGACTGTGCATGATCGCGGTGCGTCAGCGGAATTCCTGCGTATGAAGCGACACCTGAAGCGGCGGTGATACCAGGCACAACCTGAAACGGAATGCCATGCTCGGCAAGTGTCTCGATCTCTTCACCCCCGCGCCCGAAAATGAACGGATCGCCGCCCTTCAGCCGCAATACGCGTTTGCCTTCTTTGGCGAGACGAACCAGCAATACGTTGATCTCTTCCTGGGGCATGGTATGGTCGGCGCGTTTCTTGCCGACGAAGATGCGCTCCGCATCGCGCCGCGTCATCTCGACGATGGGCTTGGACACCAGATTGTCATATACCACCACGTCTGCCTTCTGCATCAGACGAAGCGCGCGAAAAGTCAGCAGATCCGGATCGCCCGGTCCGGCGCCGACCAGATACACTTCGCCGCGCTGGATGTTGTCTTCGCTAACCAGCATATCTTGCAGCATCGCCTCGGCGCTGCTTTCATCGCCGGTCAGCACTTTTTCGGCTACCACACCATCCAGCACGTTCTCCCAGAAGATGCGGCGTTTTGCCGGATTGGTAACGCGTGTTTTGACGAGTTCGCGGAAACGCTCCGCAAATACAGCGAGACGGCTATAGCCCTGCGGGATCATGGTTTCCAGCCTGCCGCGCATCATGCGCGTCAACACTGGAGACGCGCCACCGCTGGAGAACGCTACCATCAGCGGCGAACGGTCGAGGATGGCCGGCATGATGAAGCTGCATAGTTCAGGGGCGTCCACTACATTGACCGGCAGATTGCGCGCCTTTGCCTGTACCGAGACTTGTTGATTGACGCTGCGATCATTGGTCGCCGCAATGACCAGCGCCGCACCATCGAGGTGGTGAGATTCGAAACGCGCGACGATAGCTTCTACGCGTTGTTGTCCTGCCAATGCAGGATCGATCTGGGGCGCGACAACGCGCACTCTTGCACCCGCTTCCAGCAGCATGCCAGCCTTGCGCTTGGCGACTTCTCCGCCACCTACTACAAGGCACTCCTTATCCTTGACATTCAAAAATATTGGCAGAAAATCCAAGCTAGCCCCTATCGGAAAATTCACGATCCTGCATCATATCGACCCGTATGATATGTTTTTCAATTAGTCACAGCATGCATAGGCATGCTCGCTCTTTCAGTCTTGATGCTTTGAATGAACGCGACGAAACGGTCAGCCCAGTAGCAACTACCTATAGTGCGCAGATGCGTGTAGGAAGCAAGCAAGTTATTCAAAACAAGCCCATCCTGCTGTCCGTTGATGCCATGCCCGCGTGTAACGTGGTAGGCGAATCGGCTGTCATGCGGAAGATTTTCCAGACTGGAATAATGGAATTCATGCGCCTTGATCTGTTTTGCCGGCGCATTGGGTCGCGGCCACGGATGTGTTTCATCTTCCTTGAGATGCACGTAACCGCGGCCGATCGGCTTGTCATGCATCTTCACATCGCCGGGAATAGCGCCGACCATCTGGTAGCTGCGTCCCTGATATTCTATGCTGCGCGACAGATACATCAGCCCGCCGCACTCGGCATAGGCCGGCATGCCGTTGGCTATGGCCTGTTTGATCTGGACACGCAGCGCGCTGTTGGCCTCCAGTTCGGCGGCACAGGTCTCGGGAAAACCGCCGCCGATGTACAACGCATCCACTTCCGGTAAACGTGCATCGCGCAACGCATCGAACGGCACCAGCTCCGCCCCGGCCGCTTCCAGCGCATCAAGGTCGTCGGCGTAATAGAAGCCGAAGGCGCGGTCGCGCGCGATGCCGATACGCACCTTGTTGCCGCAGCGCAGCGTGCTGACCTCGGCAGGAGATTGAAAATTGCTTTTCACGTTTGCTCTCTCTCCCTCTGGGAGAGAGTTGGAGTGAGGGCTCTGGTGCGGGCCGGACAGAGGCTCTTTTTGTGAAAGCGCAAGCAGCTTGTCAAGATCGACCTGTTCCCCGATCGCATCGCCGATCTGGTTGATCTTCGCGGTTGCAACATCGGATTCATTGCTGGGCATCAGCCCGAGATGCCGTTCGACGATGCTGAGGCGCTCGTCATGATGGATCGCGCCTACCACTTCCACGCCGGTGTAATGCTCAATGACAGCGCGCAACTTGGCCTCGTGCCGCGATCCACCGAGGTTGTTGAGTATCACCCCGGCGATATGGATATCGCGGTCGAATGCCTGATAGCCGAGAATCAATGGCGCAATGCCGCGCGTCATGCCGCGTGCATCGATGACGAGGAATACCGGCAGATCAAGCAGGATGGCAAGTGCGGCATTGCTGTTGCTGCCGTCCAATGCCAAACCATCATAGAGACCCTTGTTGCCCTCGACCAGATTTACTTCTGCGCTGTGACGAGTGAAGGTAGCGACGATGTCGTCGCGTTCCATCAGGTACAGATCGAGATTTCGGCAGGCATGGCCTGATGCCATGCTGAGCCACATCGGGTCGATGTAATCGGGACCTTTTTTGAATGGCTGGACAGCGTGTCCGCGCTTTCTCAACGCGGCGCACAAGCCTATGCTGACCATCGTTTTTCCGGAGGATTTATGTGCTGCGGAAATCAGCATCCGGTAGCTCATTTCAGGGTGATTTTGGTATCTCACGCGGTACGAAATCGAGTACCCGAATACCGATCGCAGTGATCAAGAAGGATATTCCCACACCACCAAGCCCGAGCAATATTTCAGGCATTGATGGGTGATATAGGCCTATGGCGCCATCACCAAAACTGCTGCTTACTTCGAAGCCAGGGAAGATGGACAACGGGAATGCCTGGCCACCGATGATGAGCATATACAGCAAGGAAAAGCCGCCCAGAATGATAAGTATAGAGGCGAATAGCACACTCTTCGTCTTTCCCAAAGCCGGGTGATAAATCAGCAGTAGCGGGAGCAGATTTCCAATAACTACATATCCCACCCAGAACATCCACGGATACACCCCGCCATCGACCAGTATGAACCGTTCAAACTCGGTCTGCCGCGCAAAATACAAATTCGTCAGATGGTAAGTCACTACGAAATACAACGCGGCAATCACGAACACGCCCATCAGGTTGCGCATGCGTTTCTGCACATACTCATCCAGGTTTTTCTTATTCCATGAATAGATGGCGGATTGGACAATATGAAACACTGCCATACCCCAGGCGAAGGAGATAACGATAAACATCGGAGGCAAGATCGCAGTGCCATAGGCCTGTCGTGCAACCAGGAAAGAAAAGATCACACCAGTACCGGTGGTGAGCACGAAACGCCAGATAAACACTAATAATCCGGCCGGCTTGGACCACGAGTTCATGCGCTGTTCCATCATCGTCCACAAATACACAACCACTGCTGCAAACATGCCCGAGTACAGCAGGATGTTCCAGGCAAACACCGAGGTCAGGTTGTAGTTGGTGGCTGCCACGATGATGCGTTCCGGCCTGCCCAGGTCCAGCATCAACACGGTCAATCCGCCGGCGAGCATGGCAATGGAAAGCAGGCCTGCCAAAGGTGCCCTGGCTTTGTAGGCTGGCTTGTTGAATACCGAACCGATGGATGACACATTGAGCACGCCGGAAGCAGCAATAATCAGAAATATTGCAAACACATGCGGGATGCCCCACACGATCTGGTTGTTCATCCCCGTGATGATATGG
>Ga0210377_10002215_pt1 | contig 17201 bp, 18 predicted proteins | sample PLM4_65_b1redo_FD_155480 | JGI IMG/M metagenome (GOLD analysis project Ga0210377, IMG submission 155480) | Groundwater sediment microbial communities from an aquifer in East River, Colorado, USA - PLM4_65_b1 redo | ecosystem: Environmental > Terrestrial > Soil > Riparian zone | place: USA: East... | reverse complement strand
CAATTGTGCCCACGTCCAGCCAATCTTGACTAGAGGTAACCTGTTGGAAATATGGGATTTTTAACGCTGTGCCGGTGCGGCGGACGGGACTTAAAATCCTGCGGGCCTCTGGCCTATGCGGGTTCGACTCCCGCCCCCGGGACCACCTCTTCAAGGTTGAGGCGATCTGTATTGCTCTCCTGATGCTGATGCTTGCGGTATGGCTGACGTCGATCTTCTGTCTCAGTGACCGACTCCAGGGAAGCGGCCATTGGTCAGCGCCAAGCCCCTTTTCCCTTGACAGAATGGGCCTGATTGATTGAAGATATGCAGCGGTGATTCCGAAGGAGGAGAGCACGCTTAGGCACGTAGCTCAGGGGGAGAGCGCTTGCTTGACACGCAAGAGGTCGGCGGTTCAAGACCGCCCGTGCCTACCACTGATTGGTATGCCTCTTGTCGTCTTGTGTGATATCATTTAGGTGAAGAGGGGCATCATGCTGCTGTGATGCCCTTTTCTTATCGAAAACGAGGACACGAGAGACGCTGGTGATTGGAACCGGGCAGAAATCGATTGTTGTGACCCTGGACGACGGGCGGCGCCATGAATTCCCTTCCGGGGTGACAGTGCTGGGTGTGTTGGAGGCTGTGGACCCGGCGGCGAAGAAGGAGACGATCGGGGCAACGGTCAATGGCCGACCCGTCGATCTCAACAGCCACATCAATGAGGAGGCTCATATCAAGTTTATCACGGCCTCCTCACCGGAAGGTCTTTCGATCCTTCGCCATAGCGCCGCCCACCTGATGGCAGCCGCGGTGGAGGCGCTCTTTCCCGGCTCGACATTCGCCATCGGCCCAGCGATCCAGGATGGCTTCTACTACGACATCGAGCCGCCCCGGGTGTTGACCCCGGAAGATCTGCCGGCCATCGAGGCCAAGATGCGCGATCTGTCGGAGCGGCGACTGCCGTTCACCAGATTTGAGGTTCCGCTGGAAGAGGCGATTGCCAAGTGGAAAGCATTGACTCAACCGTACAAGGTGGAGATCCTGGAGGCGATCCGAGACCGGGAGACAGCGCGTGCCGGAGCGGGGGAGCTGGCCGAACTGGACGGTGAGGTTGAGCGTGGCGCGGAACGGGTCAGCTTCTATACCACCGGGCACTTCGTGGACCTCTGCCGTGGCCCGCACGTCCTTGATACGTCGGTCATCCGGGCCTTCAAACTGACGCATCTGGCAGGCGCCTACTGGCGGGGCGATGAGCGGCGACCGATGCTTACCAGAATCTACGGGGTCGCCTTTCCGACGCAGGAGGCGCTGGAGCAGCATCTCTTCCTCTTGGAGGAGGCGAAGCGGCGCGACCATCGTCGTCTGGGCCGTGAGTTGGACCTGTTCAGCGTCGATGATGAGGTGGGTGGGGGTCTGGTCTTGTGGCATCCGAAAGGAGCGCTGGTTCGCACGCTTATCGAGGACCTCTGGCGGCGGGAACATCTCAAGAACGGGTACGATATCGTCTATACTCCGCATGTCGGGCGTGCGAAGTTATGGGAGACCAGCGGCCACCTGGACTTTTACCAGGAGTACATGTATGCCAAGATGGAGATGGAGGGGAACGACTACTACGTCAAGCCAATGAACTGCCCCTTCCACATCAAGATTTTTCAGTCGAAGGTTCGAAGCTACCGGGACCTTCCGCTGCGCTACGCCGAGCTGGGAACGGTCTATCGCTTCGAGCGCGCCGGGGTGCTCCATGGGCTCCTCCGCGTTCGAGGGTTTACCCAGGACGACGCCCATATCTTCTGCACGCCTGAGCAGATGGTTGACGAGGTGGCCCGTGCCGTCGATTTCAGCATATTTTTCCTCCGCACGTTTGGCTTCGATTCCTATGAAGCGTACATCGCAACCCGACCCGAGAAGGCGATCGGGGACGTGGGCGTCTGGAACGAGGCGACCGAGGCGCTGCGCCGGGCGGCCGACCGGGCGGGATTGCAGTATCAAATCGACGAGGCGGGCGGTGCCTTCTACGGGCCGAAGATCGATTTACGGGTCAAGGACGCCTTAGGCCGCTCCTGGCAGTGCACGACGGTCCAGTTCGACTTCAACCTGCCAGAGCGCTTCAACATCACCTATGTGGGAGAGGACAATCGGCCGCATCGGCCCTTCATGGTCCACCGTGCCCTTCTCGGGTCACTGGAGCGGTTCTTCGGGGTATTGATCGAGCATCACGCAGGCGCCTTCCCAACCTGGCTTGCGCCGTTGCAGGCGCGGGTGGTGCCGGTGGCAGACCGCTTCCAGCCGTATGCCCACCAGGTCGCCGACCGGCTAAGGGCGGCAGGCGTGCGCGCGGAGGTGGATCTCCGCAACGAAAAGGTTGGCTACAAGGTTCGGGACGCCGAGGTCCAGAAGATCCCCTACATCCTCGTTGTAGGAGAGAAGGAGGCCAAGATAGGTACCGTGTCGGTGCGAAAACGCGGCGGGCAAGACCTGGGTGTCATGCCGATTGATGAATTTCTCGCGACTATCCGAGAGGAACTGAAGCCATCTCTTGCGGTTACCGCGATGGCTCAACGTGAAGGAGGGCGCATCCATCAGTAAACCTGCCCGGGTCAACGAGCGGATTCGAATCAAAGAGGTGAGGGTGATTAACCCGGATGGGGAGCAAATGGGCATCTTGCCGATTCAGGAAGCCCTCGAGGCCGCCAGGAGCTTCTCGCTTGATCTGGTGGAGGTCGCGCCGGAGGCCAAGCCGCCCGTCTGCCGGATCATGGATTATGGGAAGTATCGGTACGAGCAGAGCAAGAAGTCGCGCGAGGCCAAGAAGAAACAGACGATCATTCAGGTGAAAGAGGTCAAGCTCCGGCCCAAGACCGAAGATCACGATTTCCAATTCAAGGCCAAACACGCCGAGCGATTCCTGAAGGAAGGGAATAAGACAAAGGTGACGATGATGTTCCGAGGGCGGGAGATGGTCCACCTCGATCGCGGTAGGGTGCAGTTGGACCGCTTCGCCGAGGCACTCAAGGACGTGGCGGTGATCGAGCAGCACCCCAGGCTGGAGGGCCGGAACATGGTCATGATCCTGGCCCCCAAGCATTGACAGAGAGGAGGGGCAGTGCCGAAGATCAAAACGTTGAAAGGGGCGGCTAAGCGGTTCAAGGTGACAGGGACGGGGAAGATCCGGCGTCACAAGTCTTCCAAGAGCCACCTTCTGACCGGCAAGCCGAAGCGGCGGAAGCGGAATTTGCGCAAGCCTGCCCTGGTGTCCAAAGCAGATACTGCGCGGATGAGACGTCTGATCCCGTATTCGTGATGGTCAAGTGACTCTAGGATAAGGGCGAGGTGGGCCATGAGGCGACTCTCGTGCCGTTCCACCTTGATGCGCCGTATTTGAGCAGCGCCCTTAATGGCAGTGGTCGCGACCGCGCGGAACGGCAAAGTCGCCATAAATATTTGGAACGGTACGAGAAAGCAGGGAGAACAGGATGCCACGAGCAAAAGGCGGATTCAAAACACGGCGGCGCAGGAACAGAGTTCTGAAGGAAGCTGAGGGCTACTGGGGAAAACGAAGCAAGGCGTACCGGAGCGCCCAGGAGGCTGTCGATCGGGCCAAAAAGTACGCCTATCGCGACCGCAAGGCCCGCAAGCGAGATTTCCGTGGCCTGTGGATCATGCGGATCAATGCGGCAGCTCGCCTGCTTGGCCTCTCTTATAGTGTTCTGATGGGCGGCCTCAAGAAGGCTGGCGTGAGCATCGATCGGAAGGTTCTCGCCGATCTGGCCATCCAGGACCAGGCGGCGTTCACCAAACTGGCGGAGACGGCCCGAGGGCACCTGGCGGCCTGAGCAGCACGCGATTGCAGCTTGAGGCAAGGCATGCCCCGACCCTGTCGGGGCTTCTTGTTCTTAGTGTGGAGGCTGGGTGGAGGCGTTGCGAAAGGAGCTGGAGACTCTTCAGGCCGAAGCCCTCGAGCTGGTCAAGAAGAGCGTCGATGCTGCCCAGCTCGAGAAGGTCCGCGTCTCTTTTCTCGGCCGCAAGGCCCGACTCACAGCGATTCTTCGCCAATTGGCTACCGTGCCTCCCGAGGAGCGTCCAGTGGTCGGGCAACTGGCCAACAAGGTCAAGAGGGCGATTGAAGAGGGTATCGAAGCGCGCCGGGCAGTCCTCGAGTCGATTCCCGGCGGCGAGATTCTCCGAAAAGACCAGATCGACGTCACCCTTCCCGGGCGGCGGCCGAGCCTGGGCCGCCTGCACCCCCTGACTCAGATCATCCGCGAGATCTGCGGGGTGTTCGTGGAGATGGGCTTCGCCGTCATGGAGGGGCCTGAGGTCGAGTGGGATTATTATAACTTCGAGGCCCTGAATATCCCGGAGGATCATCCGGCCAGGGACATGTGGGATACCTTCTGGATCGATCCGGCGAGCGCGCGGACCAGCAAGCCGACGCTGCTGAGGACCCACACCTCTCCGATGCAGGTTCGCATCATGGAACAGACTCGGCCGCCGGTCCGAGTCGTCGTTCCGGGCAAGTGTTATCGCTACGAGGCGGTGGACGCCAGCCACGAGAGCCAGTTTGACCAAGTCGAAGGGCTGGCTGTTGACGAGCAGATCACCTTCGCCGATCTCAAAGGGACACTGCATACCTTCGCCCGTCGCCTCTTCGGCAAGGACCGCAAGACGCGCTTTCGGTGCGACTATTTTCCTTTCGTCGAGCCAGGGGTGGACATGTCAATCGATTGTTTCCTCTGCAAGGGCACCGGATGCCGCCTGTGCAAGGACACCGGTTGGCTGGAGATTCTGGGCGCCGGGATGGTTCACCCGAATGTCCTGGCGCGCGTCGGATACGATCCGGCGCGATACACCGGCTTCGCCTTTGGACTTGGCCCCGCGCGCGTCGCGATGCTCAAGTACGGCATTGAAGATATCCGCTTCTTTCATGGCAACGACCTTCGGTTCCTCCGCCAGTTCCCCTGAGACGTGTCGTTGTGTTGTACGATCTGCTTCCCTCCCGCTTCCGCTGATTGTGAAGATGAATGCATTGGCGCATGGCAAGCTGACAGCGGTTGTTCCGGAGCGAGGTGCTCCTTGGCGGGGGCGCCGTTTCCCCTTGAACACCGCGAACCCCTTTCAGACGGAAGAGTCGTGAAAGTTTCCCTGACGTGGCTGGCTGAATACGTGGATCTGGTTTTGCCCGTCAAGGAGCTGGCCCATCTCTTGACCATGTCGGGAACCGAGGTGGGCGGGATCCAAGAGCATGGCAACGGCTGGGCGGGAATCGTCGTTGCTCGCGTCGAAGCCCTTGACCGGCATCCGACAGCCGAGTCACTCACCCTCGCGACGGTGGGGTTGCCCGGCGAGCGCGTGACTGTCGTCACCGGTGCCCCAAACCTCAGGGTGGGCAACAAGGTTCCGTATGCGCCGGTCGGCGTCCGCCTCACGGACGCCCGCACCGGCGGGCAGACGGTGGTGGAGGTGGCCAATATCCGGGGAGTGGAGTCGCGAGGCGTGCTCTGTTCCGAGAAGGAGTTGGGTGTCTCGGAGGCCCACGAGGGGGTCCTGATTCTCCCGGCTGGGGCTAGGGTGGGCCAACCGCTGGCCGCGGTGTTGGGGGACACCATTCTCGACCTCGAGATCACGCCAAATCGACCCGACTGCCTGGGGGTGCTGGGGGTTGCCCGCGAGGTGGCTGCCCTTACTGAGCAGCGACTCCGTTTGCCCGACCTCGCGTACCAAGAAGCAGGGCCTGATGTCAGGGGACTGGCACAGGTCGAGATCCTCGCACCAGACCTGTGCCCTCGATACAGCGCATCGGTGATCCAGGGGGTCGCGGTTGGGCCATCCCCCTCCTGGCTTCAGGCGCGCCTCGCCGCCGCCGGGGTGCGGCCGATCAATAATATCGTGGATATCACCAACTATGTCATGCTCGAGTACGGGCAGCCCTTGCATGCCTTCGACTACGACGCGCTCCTGGGCAGGCGGATAGTGGTGCGGCAATCCACGTCTGGCGAATCCCTCCGGACGCTGGATGGCATCGTGCGACCACTTGAGCCAGGGATGCTGGTGATTGCCGATGCGGAGCGCCCAGTGGCGCTCGCCGGCATCATGGGTGGATCGGAGACGGAGGTGACCGGGCGGACGAAGAACGTGCTGCTCGAATCGGCCAACTTCGATCCAGTGTCCATCCGCCGGAGTTGTCGCGCGTTGAGACTCAGAACCGAGGCGTCTTCCCGTTTCGACAAAGGGCTGCCGCCGGCGATCACCACCCTTGCGCTGAGACGCGCGACCAAACTTATCATGGAGTCGTGTGGGGGCAGGGCCGCGCACGGCGTGTTGGATGTCCATCCCTTGCCGCGAGACCCCATCGAGCTCAGGCTCACCCCGGTGGAGCTTCGTCGCGTGTTGGGCATTGAATTGACGCTGGCTGAGATGCGAAGCGTGCTGAGCCGTCTCGGATGTGTCTGCCGGGAAGATGGACAAGCCCTCCTGGTCACGTCGCCGGAGCACAGAAGCGACATTCGGATCCCCGCCGATCTCGTGGAGGAGGTGGCACGCCTGATCGGGTACGATCGGATTCCGGAAACGACGATGGCTGGTCACCTGCCGGAATATGCCCCGCAGCCGATGCGTGGCCTTATCGAACGGCTCAAAGACCTGCTGACTGGCTGCGGCCTGCAAGAGGTGATCACCTACTCGCTTATCGGTCGTCCGCTCCTCGGCAAGACACACCCCGAAGCCGAGCCTGGTCCCATCGATGCCCTGCGACTGGCAAACCCGATGACCCCCGATCAGGAGATGCTCCGGACATCGCTCCTACCGAGTCTCTTGGAGTGTGTCGCCACCAATCTTCGCCCGGACGAGCCCGGTGTGCGCCTGTTCGAGATCGGGCGAGTCTATCTCCCGCGTCAGGCTGACTTGCCGGAGGAGCGAGAGATGTTGGTCATGGCCATGGCCGGGACCAGATGGCAGAGGCAATGGAACGAGGCGCCTGCAGAACTGGATTTCTACGATCTCAAGGGCGTCGTGGAGGAGTTACTCGCTCGCCTGAATCTTCAGGGGACGCGTTTCAACCGCATCGCGGAGCAGGGGCTCTTTCATCCCGGCCGAACGGTCGCGATCGACCGGAAGGATATTCGACTTGGCGTGATGGGGGAGCTCCACCCGGCAGTAGCACGCAACTGTGAGATCCGGGCACCAGTCTTCCTGGCGGAATTCGGCCTGGAGCAACTTCTGAACGTGGTCGGAGTCGATTTCCTGCGAATCGAGCCGCCGCCCCGCTTTCCCGCAGTGCGAAGGGACCTGGCGCTGGTGGTGGAGGAGCGTGTCCCGGTCTTCAAGCTGCTGGAAGTGATCCGCCAAGCCGGCGCTCCCCTCCTCGCCGGGGTGGAGCTTTTCGATCTGTTCCGTGGCCATGGTCTGCCGCCAGGCCACAAATCCTGCGGCGTCGCGCTCATCTTCCGTTCCCCCGAGGGGACTCTCACCGATGCCGAAGTGGTCGACGCCGAGGCCCATATTCTCGAGCAGCTGGGGGCAGTGATTGGGGCGCGCTTACGTGGATAATTTTCACCTTTACAAGGTTGAATCGCTTTGATAGGCTCTCAACTGAACAACCATGAACCAGCCGAAGCTGATATTCGAGCGACCTTCAGACCAAGGCCGAGCGATGATCGAGGAAAAGCTGAAGGAGCTGGAAGGTCGAGTGAAAGCGGTTGTTGCGCTCGTGGAGAAGGTGAAGGAAGAAAAGGCGCTCTTGGAGCAGCGGGTGGAGGAGCTGCAGGGCGTCATCAAAGAGCGGGCCGATCGGATGAAGGCACTCGAGGCCGGGCGAAAGAAGGACCAGCAGCAGCTCAGTCGGATATTGGAGGAACGTGAGGAGGTTCGGCTCAGGGTAGATCACCTGTTGGAGGAGATCGCGAGAATCGAAGCCTCTGTTGAGCCTGGACCCTGATGGCGGCATGGAACAACTGATCAGCGTCGTGATCCTGGGAGAGCAGTACACAATCCGTGCCACCGACGACCCGTCGTACGTGCGGAGGGTCGCGCAGTACGTTGATGCTAAGCTGGAGGAGGTCGTGAAGGGGTCTCCGTCGCTTCCATCCAACAAGGCGATCGTCCTGGCCTCATTGAATATTGCAGACGAGCTCTTTAAAGCGGAAGCAGTGAGGGAACGGTCCGAGGCGCATGTAGCGGCTAGGCTCGGTGAATTATCAGACCTGTTGGAGACCCGACTCAGAGCGGGGACGGGGAGTCCAAGGGGTGGAGGTCCTGAGCCTAATGTCAGAGGAGCGTAGGTCGAGAAAGGGGGCCACGGTTGGTTGTGTGATGCTGGATGAATTACAAGAGACCCCCTGCCGTGTTCGTCATGAGGGCACGTGTTTTGAACCAACAGTTAAAGAAAAGGAGCCCGCGCCGCAGCGTGGTGTGCATAGCCCCGCGTCCCGCGGGGAGAGCCTGAAGCGCTGCCAGGGCGACCACCTGATTAGTCAGGTTCAAACCTCATCCCTCAAACGGCACAATGGTGGGGGGTTCCCCTCTTTCCCCTCCTCCGTCGCCGCCCTTTGTCAGAGCCGTTAACCTTCGTTATCCTTCCCGCCTCGGCCCAAAGGCCTTCTCGTTATTTCCTTCGCATTGATCCTGCTGAATTTCTGGCATTGTAGTTACCGGGATTGGCACGAGTCGTTCGGAAGGAGGTGGACCTCCGTTGTTAATTGGAGTGATTGAGCTGGCGATCGTGTTGATTGTGGCGATCGTTGCCGTGGTAGTCGGGTACCTGCTGAGAAAGCGGGTCGTCGAAAGTAAGGTGGCCGAGGCGGAGACCTTAGCCGGTCGGATCTTGCAGGAGGCCGAGAAGGGAGCAGAAACCAAGCTCAAGGAAGCCGAGCTTGAAGCCAAGGAACGAGCGCTCCAGGCGAAGGTGGACCTGGAACGAGAGACCAAGGATCGGCGTCATGAACTCCAAGGTCTTGAGCGCCGACTCGCCCAGAAAGAAGAGACCTTTGATCGGAAGCTAGAACAAGTCGAGCGGCGCGACCGGGATCTGGGTTCACGGGACAAGGAGGTCGTGAACAAGGAACGCGCTGCCGCCGAGAGAGAGCACCGGTACGGCAAGTTGTTGGAGGAGGCGCAGCGCCAACTGGAGCGGATATCCGGCCTCACAGCCGAGGAGGCCAAGAAGATCCTGTTTCAAAACCTGGAGCACGAGGCCAAGCTCGAGGCGATCGCCCTGTTCAAGCGGCTTGAAGATGAGACGAGAGCAGCGGCCGATCAAAAAGCTAAAGAGATTCTGGCCATTGCAATCGATAAGTGCGCCCCGGAGTTCGTCATGGAGTCTACGGTCTCCGTTGTTGATTTACCGAATGAGGACATGAAGGGGCGGATCATTGGCCGCGAGGGGCGGAACATCCGAGCCTTCGAACGGGCGACAGGCATCGATGTCATCGTGGACGATACCCCCGAGGCGGTGATCCTCTCCGGCTTCGATTCAATCCGAAGGGCCATCGCCAAAGAAGCGATGCAACGCCTCATTACGGATGGGCGGATCCACCCGGCTCGCATCGAAGAAGTCGTCGAAAAGGTGAAGGGGGAGATCGAGGACGACATCAAGAAGGCGGGTGAAGCGGCGGCCTTCGAGTTGGGAATCACCGGGCTCCACCCGGAGCTCGTCCGCCTGGTTGGGCGGCTCAAGTACAGGACCAGCTATTCCCAGAATCAACTTCAGCACACGATCGAGGTGGCGCAGCTCGCCGGGGTGATCGCCGCTGAGCTGGGGCTCGATCTCAAGGTGGCCAAACGAGCAGGCTTGCTGCATGATATCGGGAAATCGGCCGATGTCAACATGGAAGGGACCCACGTCTCGATTTCGGCAGAGTTGGCCACGAAGTACGGTGAGCACCCAAAGGTCGTGAACGCGATCGCCGCTCATCACGAAGATGTGGAGATCACCTGTCTCGAGGCTGTGGTGCTCCAGACTGCTGACACGATCTCCGCGGCCAGGCCGGGGGCCAGGCGCGAACTGCTGGAAACCTACGTGAAGCGGTTGGAGGGGTTGGAGAGAATCGCCAACTCCTTCGCCGGCGTCAGCAAAACCTACGCCATCCAGGCAGGGCGAGAGGTGCGCATTATCGTCGAGAGCTCCGAGGTGTCAGACGTACAGGCATATCAACTTTCGCGGGACGTCGCGAAGCGGATCGAAGAGGAGCTGCAGTATCCTGGCCACATCAAGGTGACTGTGATTCGCGAGACGCGCGCAGTGGAATATGCCAAATAAAACAGTGCCAAGTTCCATGTTCCAAGTTCCAGGTTAAAATCATAGATTGCCTTTAACTCGGAACGTGGAACTCGGAACGTGGAACACGCAGGTATGAGAATCTTGTTCATCGGTGACGTGATCGGCCAACCCGGTCGTGAGATCGTGGCCTCTGTCTTGCCGCGTTTGACCGAAGAGCAGAGCATCGACCTGGTCATTGCCAACAGCGAAAATCTCGCCGGCGGCTTCGGCGTCACACCCGCAGTGGCGGAAGAGATGTTCGCGCTTGGGGTTGATGTCCTGACCTCTGGGAATCACATTTGGGATAAGAAGGAGGTTGAAGAATACATCGCGAAGGAGAAGCGGCTTCTTCGACCCGCAAACTACCCTGAACAGGCGCCTGGCAGAGGGAGCTTGGTGGTGGAACAGGGGGGGTGTCCGGTTGGGATATTGAACCTTCAGGGGCGGGCGTTCATGCCCCCCACCGATTGCCCTTTCCGGGTCGGTGACCGCGAAATCGGAAAGCTGCGCCGAGAGACCGCGCTGATCTTCGTCGATTTTCACGGAGAGGCGACAGCGGAGAAACAGGCCTTTGGCTGGTATGTGGACGGGAGGGTCTCGGCGGTGATCGGTTCTCATACCCACGTGCAGACCGCCGATGAACGGATCCTTCCACAAGGGACGGCATACCTGACCGATGCGGGGATGACGGGTGGTCGCGACTCGGTCATCGGGATGAGGATCGAGGAGCCGATCGCCAGGTTCATCACCGGCCTTCCGGGGAAGTTTCGCCCGGCCACCGGGGCTCCCCAGCTTTGCGGAGTGGTGGTGGAGATCGAGGAGCGGAGCGGCCGTGCGACCTCGATCGTACGGATCCAGCGGGAGCCCTGAGGCGACCGAATGTCAGCGCGGATCCTGGATGGCACGTCGATCGCGCAGGAGATTCGCCGGGAAGTCCGGCTCGAGGTCGCGGCGCTCGCTGCGAGGACCGGAGCGGTTCCGTGCCTGGCGACGATACTGGTGGGGAACGATCCGGCCTCTGCCATCTACGTGAGAAACAAGGTCAGGGCCTGTGAGGAGGCCGGCATCCTCTCGGTGCGAGTGGACCTGCCGGCCGACCTTTCGGAAGAGTCGCTTCTTCGCGAGATCGAACGCCTCAATCGCGATCCCTCCGTACACGCGATCCTCGTGCAGCTTCCCCTTCCACCCCACATCAGCGAGAAGCGAGTCCTGGAGGCGGTCCTCCCGAGCAAGGACGTGGACGGGTTCCACCCCTCCAACTTGGGCGGTCTGCTGGTCGGTAGCCCGCTCTTTGTCGCCTCCACTCCGCTCGGTATTCTGGAGTTGCTGAAACGGACCAATGTGGTGATCGAAGGGAAGCACGCGGTGATCGTCGGGTGGAGTGTCGTGGTCGGCAAGCCGACGGCGTTCCTGCTGCTGCAACATCAGGCCACCGTCACGATCTGTCACATCAAGACCCGCGATCTCGCCTTCCACACGCGGCAGGCGGATATCCTGGTTGTGGCGGCTGGCAAGCCGGCGTTGGTGACCGGCTCCATGATCAAGGAAGGAGCCGTGGTCATTGATGTCGGCACCAATCGCCTTGCTGATGGTCGGATTGTGGGCGACGTGGATTTTCCGGAGGTCGCGAAGAGGGCTTCGCTGGTGACCCCGGTCCCCGGCGGCGTTGGTCCGATGACCGTGGCCATGTTGTTGAAGAACACGGTGGATGCCTGTCGCCGGGCGTGTGCCGCTTCCGGGGCTCTTCAGGTTGGGTCGGCTTCGTGAAGGGAGAGGGCGCGCGATAAATCATTCCCAAGCCAGGCTCTGCCGCCCTGAAAGACCAGCCCAGGGAGTTGTTCCGGCGAGGATGGTGATCGTATGACCGACGAACTGCGCTCGGCGGGTGGGGAGCATTCCACGACGGATTCGGAGCAGGAGGAGCCCCCTCTGCTGACGAAGGAAGAGGCGATCGCTGAGGTCAAGAAGTGGTTCGAGCGATATAAGATCGATCCGAACCAGATCTTCGCCAGGGCTGGGGATCAGATCGTGCGCTACGGGGACCTGATTCCTCACCTCGAACAAGAAACCGGGGAAGGGCGAGTGCTGCTTCGCGCCATCTCTCGCGGCCGGGTGATCCGGAAACAGCGCGGGTTCCCTGGCGCCATGGGCGGCGATCAGAAGTGATAGACGAGGGATGATGCCGGAAGTGTCGTCTGACCCGGCCGAGATCATCGTTGACCGGCAGCAGCATGTCCTGATCATCACCTGGAAGGATGGGCATCGTAGCATCTACTCGTTCGATGATCTGCGGAGGGACTGCCCGTGCGCCGCGTGCGATGATGCCCGAAGCAAGCGGCAGACCGCCGCGGGCCTCCTGGTTCTCAGCGGCCCGGTCCTGAGGCGTGGAGAGACCCAGGTGAAAGAGTATCAGCCTGTAGGGTGGTATGCCCTGAACTTCACGTGGAGCGACGGGCACGACACCGGGATCTATACATACGAATCTCTTCGGGCCAAGTGTTCCTGTGAGGAGTGTCTGCAAAGGAGAAAGGCAGGGTGACGCGAAAAGGCTCAGCTATCAGCCATCGGCTTTCAGCGGAAACAGGGGCTCGCTAAGAACCCGTTGTTGTCAATGTTGTTGGTCGCTGATCGCTGAATGCTGAACGCCTCCCTCGCGGGTACCCGTGGGGAGGAGAGAATCAATAGATTCCGGCGACGATAGGGTCTCAAGGCCAATCACACAAAGGAGGGGAGGATGGCAAAGAGGATGAAGCCGTCGAAGGGGCGGGGGGTTTCATCAAAGGTCGCAAAGCGAAAAAAGGTGGCGGCTCCAAAGGCGGCTCGGAAACCGAAAGCGGCGGCTGTCAAGCCAAAGGGTAAGCCGGCTCCCGCAAAACGCAAGCCTGCTGCCGCAAGACCTAAACCCAAGCCAGCTCCGGTTAGAGTGAAGCCCAAACGGAAGCCGGCTCCGACAAAGGGGCCCTCCGTTGCCACACTTCAGCGACGGATTCAGGGATTGGAGGGGCAGCGCCAGGCTTGGGAGCATGACCGGGCAGAGCTCGCCCGCTGGCGCGATCACCACACTCAGCTTCAGGAGCAGGTGAAGGCCAAGGACTCCGCACTGGCGTTCAAGGAAAAAGCGATCCTGGACCTGAGACGGCAGGTCGAGGAAGTGAAGGCGGAGATCAAGAAAAAGGAGACATCGGCCTAGGGGTCGGCGGATGCGAGCAGTCCAGTTGCGCGGACCGGGGATCGTCGAACTCGTCGAGATGCCGGTCCCGTCGATCGGGTCCGGGGAATTGCTCCTGGAAATGAGGGCGTGTGGCCTCTGCGGCTCGGATCTGGCCAAGATCTTTGATGGGAGGCGTTTGGAATGGCCCGTCCCGCTGGGCCACGAGGTGGTGGGCGTCGTCAAGGCGGTGGGGGAAGGGGTCAAGCGGTTTGCCCCTGGTGATCGCCTGGCAATTGCGCACCATGTCCCCTGTGGCCGCTGCCGCTACTGTCGCCACGGCAGCGAGTCGATGTGTCCACAGTTCAAGGCGACAAACATTGACCCCGGCGGGTTTGCTGAGTTCGTCCGCATTCCTGCCCTACAGGTGGAGCAGACGGCCTTTCCGATTCCTGATGCCCTTTCTGATGAAGCCGGCACCTTCATGGAACCGTTGGCTTGCGCCCTGCGGGCGGCCAAGCGGTCTGACGTGCAGGCCGGCGATCACATCGCCGTGATCGGCGCGGGGTGCATGGGGCTGCTGGTCGCACAGGCCGTCGTGTTGCGGGGCGCCCGGCCGATCTGTGTCGATCTTCGGGAGGAGCGCCTCGAGTTAGCTCGGACCCTAGGGCTTGAAATCGGCTTGAACGTCGCCAAATCAGATCCAATGAAGGCTCTTCTCAGCCTGACCGGAGGAGAGGGGATCGATGGGGCCATCCTCACAGCGGTGAGCGTGCCGATCCTGGAGGGGGTGCTCGGTGCCCTTCGTCCTGGGGGAAGAGTCAATCTCTTCGCAGAGGCCAGTGGGCCGAACCACATGCCGATCGACGTGAGCGCGTTCTACCGGCAGGAACTCTCCCTGACGGCGACCTACTCGACCACGCCGGCGGAGCTCGGGGAGGCAATCCAACTCCTGGCTCTTGGCAAGGTGAAGACGCTTCCGCTTGTGAGCCACAGGCTTGACTTGGCCCGATTCGATGAGGGGGCGCGCCTGCAGCGAGAAGGGCACGCCACGAAGGTTCTGTTTTTTCCCTTCTGGGGGAACACGTCACGATGGCAGTGAACGTCCTTAAGGAGACGATGCTGGCGGCGGTTTTACACGGCCCCAGCGATGTCCGCCTGGAAGAGGTGCCGGTTCCTCAACTCGGTCCGGAGGACCTTTTGGCCAGGGTTGAAGCCGCCTCCCTCGATTTCACCGATCGGAAGGTGTACCTGCGCGGGTCACACCCGATGATTCAAATCCCCGGCCTCTTCGGACACGAGTGGGCGGGGATCATCGTGGCGCGAGGGGAGCGGGCTGATGCGAGGTGGCGCCCAGGGATGCGGGTGGTGGCAGCAAACTCTGCCCCCTGCATCGAGCCGGAGCTAGTCGCCCGCTGTCGTCCCTGTCAGCGGGATCGTCAGGGCATGTGCGAGCGAATCCTGTACAACAACGGCGCCTTCGCTCCTTACATTCGGATCCCTGGGCGCATCGTGTCGGTAAACCTGCATGAGCTACCCGCGGAGGTGCCGTTTGAGGAGGCGGCTCTGGCCGAGCCGCTGGCTTGCGTCATGCACGCGATCCGCCGAGTGCATCTGTGCGATGGGGATCTTATCACGATTGTCGGGGCAGGGCCGATCGGGCTGATGTTCATCTCCGCCTTCCGTGGCCGCTATGGCCGGGCGATACGCATCCTGTGCCTGGACCACCACGACGATCGTTTAGCCGTGGCACGAACGTTGGGGGCCGACGCGGTGCTGAACACTGTCAGAGGGCCCGTCCGGGCGGGGCTGAAAGAGGGTCTCGGGGTGGAACGGGCCGATGTGGTCGTGGAGGCGGTGGGAAGTCAGCAGGCGCACCAGGAGGCGTTTGAGCTCCTCGGTCGTGGTGGGACCCTTGTCTCCTTCGGTGGAGTTGCCCGGGGCACCATGCTTCCCCTGGACCTGCATCGGCTGCATTATGAGGAGATACAGATCGTTCCGATCTACCATCATACGCCGATAGATTTCGCCCGCGCGGTGCAGGCGATCGTCTGCCGCGAGGTTCCGATGCGCCGCCTGATCACCGCCCGTCTCTCGCTCAGGGATCTGCCCAGAGCGCTCGAAATGGCGCACGAGCGGACAACCCTTCGGACGATCCTGCTTCCCTGGAAAACCGGTAATGTGTGAGAATGGTCAGGTGAGCCAGGGAATCGTTTCGGCAGGGTTCGGGACCGCGTGGCATCTTCGGGAGAACCGGCTTCCTTAAGGCCTTCCTTCCAGCCTTGCTGATTTCGTACAGACGTGGCACGAAAGGGCAGCCAACGTCCAGAATCCACCCGCTCGCTAGTGCCGTTCCAACTTGTTGCGGCTAATCGCCGGCAGGTGTCCTGCCAAGGACTATCGCTTTCCCCAGCCTCCCCTTTTTGGCCTAATTAGTTGGAACGGCACTAGCTTCCCCGTTTAGTCCGGCAGTTCTGGGGGCTCGATTCGGGGCAGTTTACCGGTCAGGCTTTCCAGGAAGGCCAGAAGATCCGCTGCTTCTGCCTCGCTTAGGTTGAGGGGCTGCACAAGCGGGTCCTTTCGCGGATCGTTCCCGCCCCCCTTGTTGTAGAACGCGATGACCTCGGGCAGTGTGCCGAAAGCGCCGTTGTGCATGTAGGGAGTTCTCGAGGTGACGTTGCGGAGGGTGGAGGTTTTGAAGGCCCCGAAATCCTTATCCTGCTTCGTGACCAGGTAGCGCCCTGGGTCCGCGGTCAGCGACCGGTAGTCGGGCACGCCCATCCGTTTCGCGTCGAATCGCAAAGATGCCAGGACCCGCGGGTCTTTGAGGAAGTCAGGCTCTGGGACGCCAAGGTTGTGGAAGGCACTGTCTGTGAAGGCCGGACCGTTGTGACAGAGGATGCAGCGCGCCTTTCCTGTAAAGAGGGTGAGGCCTCTGACGGCTGACGCGGAGAGGGCGGAGCGGTCACCCTTGGCATACCGATCGAAAGGAGAATCGGCCGTGACAATGGTCCGCTCGAAGGCGGCGATCGCCTTCCCGATCGCATCGGGAGTGGGGCCGGTGCCGAAGACCTGCCGGAACCGGTTGACGTAATCGGGGATGGCGTTTAGCCGTTCGATCAAGAGGTCCAAGTTCTGGTTCATATGGAGCGGATTCTGGATCGGGCCCAGGGCCTGCTTCTCCAGACTGCTCGCCCGCCCATCCCAGATCAGGCTCTTGTTATAGGCGACGTTGATCAAGGTCATGGAGGCGCGTCGTTCCACCTGAGTCGGATACGCCGGCGACTGGCGGTCTTTAAAGGACCAACCCTGTTTGGGTTCGTGACAGTGTACGCACGTTCGACTTCCGTCACCCGAGAGCCGGTAGTCAAAGAACAGGAGCTTTCCCAATTCGATCTTCTCTGGCGTCAGTGGATTGTCTGCGGGGATCGGTACCGGGGAGAGTGGACCTATCTCGGCCGAGGAGCCGGCCGAGGGTTGAGCCAAGCCGGCATTCTCCATCGGGCTGGCGGCAAGTACGGCCGCCAACATGGCTGTCAATAGGGGAAGCACTTTTCTGCTTGCACAATGTCGCATCATCTCACCTCATGATGATTCAGAGATCGCTGTCCACCTTTGGCCCGACATTGGTCCGAAAGCTAGTGCCGTTCCAACTTGATGCGCTGAATGTGAGCGGCGTCCCTTATGGCAATGGTCGCGACCGCGCGGAACGGCAAAGTCGCCCTAAAATAGTTGGAACGCTTCTAGCACCACTTTGTCAGAGTGTCAAGCTTGCTTCGATGGGTGTGTTGGTAGCATGTGAAGTGTCCGCCTCTCGGA
>Ga0210377_10002214_pt1 | contig 17207 bp, 17 predicted proteins | sample PLM4_65_b1redo_FD_155480 | JGI IMG/M metagenome (GOLD analysis project Ga0210377, IMG submission 155480) | Groundwater sediment microbial communities from an aquifer in East River, Colorado, USA - PLM4_65_b1 redo | ecosystem: Environmental > Terrestrial > Soil > Riparian zone | place: USA: East... | reverse complement strand
ATCTCAAAGCTTACGTTTACGTCAACGTAAACTTTGCCAGCCCAGCGCGTGCGCTCCGCAATTTCAGGCCGCCGGCGCCGCCCGCCGCGTGCCGGCAAGAAGGTCCGCCGTCTCGCGCACCAGCGTCTGCACCAACTCGCCCGCCGGCATGGCGCGGCTGAGCGGATAGGCTTGGCCGGCGAGCATCGGGAAGATCTCGGCGTTGCGGGTTTCGCCGCCGAGCGCGCGCAGCGGCGCGGTCAGCGGAATCTGATGCGGATAGGACGGAATGTCCGTCGTGGCCGTGGCGATGTCGGACGTGAAACGGTTTTGGATGAAGCGGGCGTGGCGTCCGGTATACGCGCGCGTCACCACCGTCGGCGCGCCGCCGCCGCCCAACAGCGTCGCGCGATAGATCGGATGGACGGTGCCGTTCTCGGGGCAGGTCAGGAATGCCGTGCCGAGCGCCGCGCCCGCCGCGCCGAGCATCAACGCCGCGGCGATGCCGCGCCCATCCATGATGCCGCCCGCGGCGATGACGGGAAGCTTGATCGCATCGGCCACCATCGGCACCAGCGCGATCGTGCCGATCAGCGATTCCTCCACCGGCCCCACGAAGGTGCCGCGGTGTCCGCCGGCTTCGCTGCCCTGGGCGGTGATGGCATCGACGCCGAGCCCAACCAGAGCCTTGGCTTCGGCGACGTTGGTCGCCGTGCCGATGACGAAGACGCCCTTCTCTCGAAACGCCGCCACTGTGTCGCGCGTGGGCACTCCGAACGTGAAGCTGAACACCGGCGGCGCCTCTTCGAGCACCACCGCCATCTGCTGCGCCATGTCGGGCAGCGGCGGCATCGCCGGAATTTTGGCGGGATCGCCGCCGAGCGCGCGAACGTAGCCGCCGATCCGCGTCTTCATCCGCGCGACGCGGTCGGCTTCGGGCTCCGGCACCGGGTACGTGAAGAGATTTACGGCGAATGGCCGCTGAGTCAGGCGCCGGATCTCGCGGATCGCCCCGCGGATCGCGTCCGGCTGCATCATCGCGGCACCCAGCGAGCCGAGCCCGCCGGCATTGGAGACCGCGGCCACCAGCTCCGGCGTCGAAGCGCCGGCCATCGGCGCCTGGATGATCGGGTGGACGATGTTCAAGCGTTCGAGCAAACGACGGTCGGGCCACATGGCTGAACTCCATCGATCGCGCAGGGAACCGCGGAGGCACGGAGACACGGAGGGAAAAGCTTAGGGCGGGCTCGCGGCCCGCCCTTTATTTAGACTTCTCCGTGCCTCCATGTCTCCGTGGTTCACGTGGCGGCGGACGGCCTGCCATGCGCTTCCAACAACGCCAGAAGCCCCTTGAGCAACGCAATCGGATCGGGCGGGCAGCCGCGGATGCGGAGATCGACCGGCACGACCTTGTCGACCGCGCCGACGCAGGCATAGGAGCCGGCGAAGACGCCGCCATCGCAGGCGCAATCGCCGACTGCTACGACCCATTTGGGATCGGGCGTCGCGTTGTACGTGCGCTCCAGCGCCTCGCGCATGTTGTGGGTGACGGGGCCGGTGACCATCAGCACGTCGGCATGGCGCGGCGACGCCACGAATTTGAAGCCGAAGCGCTCGAGATCGTAGAACGCGTTGTTGAGCGCATGGATTTCGAGCTCGCAGCCATTGCAGCTGCCGGCATCGACCTCGCGGATGGCGAGGCTGCGCCCGAGGCGCCGGCGCGCGGCGCCGTCGACCTGCTTGGCGAGCTCGGCCAGCGCGTCTTCGCCGGCCGCCGGCCCCGCCTCGGTGACCGGCCCCTGCAACAGGCTCTTGAACAGGAGTTTGCGCATTACGCACGTCCTCGACGCGTAGGGGCGCGCTGCGCGCGCCCTACAGCATCTCCGGCGACCAAGCGCTTCGTATTTGGCGAGAAGGGCGCGCGCAGCGCGCCCCTATGCAGGAAACGGGGTGCACTACAGATCATGGCCGGAATAGGAGCAGTTGAACGATTTGTTGCAGAGCGGGAAGTCGGCGACGATGTTGCCCTCGATCGCGGCTTCGAGCAGCGGCCATTGGAACCACGACGCGTCGCGCAGATGGCAGCGCGCGATCGTGCCGCCAGCGGCGGCACGCAGCCAGATCAGCACGTCGCCGCGAAAGGCTTCGGCCAACGCGAGGCCTTCGGCGCCGCCGGGTACCGCAAGGGGGCGCCGAGTCTCGCCCGCCGGCATCCGGCTCAGAATCTGCTCGATCAGCGAGGTGCTCTGCTCGATCTCGCGGATGCGGATCCACACTCGGGCATTGACGTCGCTCTCGTGAAGCACCGGCACGTCGAACGCGAGCTCGTCATAGGGCGCGTAAGCCAGATTGCGCCGCGTATCGAAATTGCGCCCGCCGGCGCGGCCGACATGGCCGCCTGGGCGCCATTGCTTCACGAGCTCCGGCTTGACGACGCCGGTCGTCACGGTCCGGTCCTGCAGCGAGGTCGTGTTGTCGTAGAGCGCGATCAGTACGGGCAGGCGGCGGCGGATTTCGTCGAGGACGGCGGTGATCGCCGCGCGCCCCTCTGCCGCGATCTCGGCCGCGACTCCGCCGGGAACGACGCAATCGCGCATCAGCCGGTGGCCGAAGGCGGCGCGCGTGGCGCGCAGCACGCGTTCACGCAGGATGCCGCATTGCGCGTGCATCACGGCGAAGGAGGCGTCGTTGCAGATGGCGCCGAAATCGCCGAAATGATTGGCGATGCGCTCGAGCTCGGCCATCAGCGCGCGCAGCCATTGGGCGCGCGGCGGCGCCTCGATCCCGGACGCGGCCTCGGCGGCGCGGGCGAACGCGATGCCGTACGCCACCACGCTGTCGCCCGAGGTGCGCTGGGCCAGTTGGCTTCCGCGCTCGAGCGTGGCGCCCGCCATCAGCGACTCGATGCCCTTGTGCACATAGCCGAGGCGCTCTTCGAGCCTGGCCACCGCCTCGCCATTGGCCGTGAAACGGAAATGGCCGGGCTCGATGATGCCGGCATGCACCGGCCCGACCGGGATCTGGTGCAACCCCTCGCCCTCGACCGGGAGGAAACGATACTCGGTGCCGGGCCGCTTCTCGGCCGGCGCGCGCCCGGCAAGCGGGTGCCGGACGCCCCATTGGCCGTGATCGAGCCAAGGCCGCGTGTCCGCGGCACCATCGCCAACGAGCCCGAAGAAATCGGCGATCGTGCGCTCGAGGCGGATCGCGGGCGGATGCAGGCGGCCGACCGAGGGAAAGCGCCCGTCGCGGCAGACGAGCGTCAGCACGCCCAACTGCCACGTGCCCTCGTCGAGCACGGCCATGTGCACCGTATTGGGCTCGCCCCAGAGGCCGAGCAGCGTCAATTGCCCGTCGTGCAATTGCTGTGCGGCCTCGCTCCAAACGTCACTTGAGATCAGCGTGCGCGGCCACGGCCGGTGCGCCGCCACCGCCTCGCCGCCAGCGATCAGACTGCTGAGGGACCGCGCCGTCATCGCCCTACCCCAGCAGCTTCGCGACGTTCTGGAACCAGGCGACGAGCGGCCCGGGAAGATAGATGCCGGCCATCAGCACCAGCGCCAGATGTGCAATCATCGGAAGATAAGACGCCTCCGCCTTTGCCGTGCTGCCGGCGGGCTCGCCGAAGACGATGCCGTTCAGTCGCAGGAACAACGCTCCGAACGCGACCAACAGTCCGAAAACCAATGGGATTGCGAGCAGCGGATCGCGGGCGAAGGTCGAGCTGACGATCAGGAACTCGCTCATGAAGATGCCGAGCGGCGGCAGTCCGGCGATAGCAACCACGCCGAGCACCAGCGCCCAGCCGAGCAGCGGATGCGTGACGGTCAAACCACGGATTTCCGCGATGCGCTGCGTGCCCTTGACCTGCGCGATGTGGCCGACCGCGAAGAAGATCGCCGATTTGGTCAGGCTGTGCATGGTCATGTGCAGGAGGCCGGCGAAATTGGCCAAGGCGCCGCCCATGCCGAACGCGAAGGTGATGATGCCCATGTGCTCGATCGACGAGTAGGCAAACATCCGTTTGATGTCGCGCCGCTTGTAGAGCATGAAGGCGGCGAAGATCAGCGACACCAGGCCCATCGTGATCATCATCGGGCCTGGGGCGAGCACGCCGGCATTGGTCGCCATCAGCATCTTGAATCGCAACACCGCGTGGAGGGCGACGTTGAGCAACAGGCCCGAGAGCACGGCCGAGATCGGCGTCGGGCCCTCGGCATGCGCGTCGGGCAGCCAGGCATGGAGCGGCGCCAAGCCGACCTTGGTGCCGTAGCCGAGCAGCAGGAACACGAAAGCGAGGTTGAGCAGCGCCGGATCGAACTTGGCGCCGTGCAGGATCAGGTTCGTCCACGCCATCGAATCGAGGCCCGGGCCCACCACCGGCTGCGCCGCCACGTAGACGATGATCGTCCCGAACAGCGCCAGCGCGATGCCGACCGAGCCGAGGATGAAATACTTCCACGCCGCCTCGAGCGCCTCGTGCGTGCGGTAGATGCCGACCATCATGACCGTGGTCAGCGTCGCCAGCTCGATCGCCACCCACATGAGGCCGATATTGTTGGCCAGGAGCGAGAGGTTCATGCCGAACATCAGCACCTGGTACATGGCGTGGTAGAAGCGGAGATAGGGCGGCGTCAGCCGTCCGGTGTCGAGCTCGTGCGCGATATAGCTCGCGCTGAACACGCTGGTGGTGAAGCCGACGAAGGCGTTCAAGATGACGAAGACGATGTTGAGGTCGTCGACCAGCAGGAAATCGCCGGTTTCGGGGCGGCCGAACACCAGGGTGAGCGCTGACAGCAGGGTGAGGCCGGTGAACATTACGTTGAGCCGCGCCGTCGCCCGGTAGCCGGGCAAGACGGCGAGCAGCGCAGCGCCGAACGCTGGGATCGCCAGGACGAACACGGTCGCGTGCGCGGAAAACCAATTCACGGCTGCTCACCCCGGGCGCTGTGCAGCGCGCTGATGTCGACCGTGTCGAAGCGCTCGCGGATGCGGAATAGGAAGACGCCGATCACGATAAAGGCGATGAGGATCGAGAAGGCGACGCTGATCTCGACCACCAGCGGCATGCCCTTGGCGCCGGTGGCGGCGAGGATAAGGCCGTTCTCGATCGACATGAAGCCGATCACCTGGCTGACCGCGTTGCGCCTCGTGATCATCATGAGCAAGCCGAGGAGGAGGACCGAGAGCGCAAACGCCAGATCCTCGCGTGCCAACGGATCGGCCGCCGCCGTCAACGGCAGAATCACAATCATCGACAACCCGATCAGGCCTATCCCGGCGAGCATCGTGGGACCGACGCCGACCACGGTTTCAAGCTCACGGTGGAGATCGAGCCTGACGACGATTCGATAGAGCGCCAACGGAATGATGATGCCCTTGAACGCCAGCGCGATCAGCGCGGTGATGTAGAGCGCGGGCTTGGCCTGGAGATCGGCCTGCAAGGCGACGGCGAGCGACAGTACCACCGCATGCCCGGCGAAGAAGCGCAGCAGCGAAAACATGCGGTCCTGGTAGAGCAGCAGTAGGCTGACCAGCACCAGGCCGCCGGAAAACAGATGCGCAATGTCGAATTCGAGCTTGCCCATCAGAGACTCTTGGAAACGAAGACCAGCAGTGTGCCGAGCAGGCCGAGCATCAGCGCGGCGCCGAGGAATTCGGCGTAGCGGAACACGCGCATCTTGGCGATGGCCATCTCGAACAGCGCAAGTAGGAGGCCGCCGACGAACAACTTCACGAGATAAGTGCCGAAGCCGATGGCGTAGGCGCCGAAGCCGGCGCCTGCAGCCGCCAATCCCCAGGGCGTGAACACGCCGGCGATGAGTGAGATATAGAGGACAAGCTTGAGCGAGGCCGCGAGCTCGATCATCGCGAGATGGCGCCCGGAATATTCGAGCGCCATCGCTTCGTGCACCATGGTGAGCTCGAGATGGGTTGCTGGGTTGTCGACCGGAATGCGCCCGTTCTCGGCGATCGCGACCATGAGCAGGGCGACCAGCGCGAGGGCGAGCGAGACGCGCAGCCCGACCTCGTGGCTCATGGTGTAGGCCGCGATCGAGGAAAGCTGGGTCGAGCCGGCGATCAAGGCGATGGTGAACACGATCATGATCATCGCCGGCTCGGCGAGCGAGGCGATCATCATCTCGCGGCTCGAGCCGATACCGCCGAAACTGGTGCCGACATCGAGGCCCGCCAATGCGAGAAAGAAGCGCGCGCTCCCGAGCAGCGCCACGATGGCGATGAGATCGGCGCTCCAACTGAAGACGAGGCCGGCGGCGAAAGTCGGAACCAGCGCGGCGGCGACCCAGATGCCGGCAAAGATGAGATAGGGCGCGGTGCGGAACAGCCAGGAGGCGCTGTCGGCGATCACCGCCTCCTTGCGGACGAGCCGCAGCAGCTCGCGATAGGGCTGCAGCACCGGTGGACCGGCTTTGCCGATCGCTCGCGCCTTGACCTTGCGCACGAAGCCGGTGAGCAGCGGCGCCACCGCGAGAACCAGGGCCATCTGCACGCCCTGGATAAACAGCTCGCCGATCAGCGCCATATCGCAAGCACCACGAGCAGGATGATGAGGGAGAAGAACACCAGCGTGAGGTAGCGGCGGATGGTCAGGAATTGCAAAACGTTGAGCCTGCGCGCGGTGTATTCGACGCCGACCGCCACTGGCGCGTAGAGCCGATCCCAGATCAGGTCGCGCAGGCGCACATCCAGGCGCGCCGGGCGCATCTCGCCGGGCGCCGGCATATCGACGGTTTCGCGCGCGGCGAACACGTGCGTTCCGAACACGCGGCGGATCGGCTGGGCAAAGCTGCTCGCCGTGTACTGCGTCGCGGGCTGGGGATCGGGGAAGCCGCAATCCCAAGCCGGCGCGCGGCGAAAGCGGCGCGAGGCGAAGCGATGGATGAGCGCGGCGGCGAGCAAGGCCGACATCGCCGAGAACAAGAAAACCAGGAGACCGTTGTAGGAGCTGTGGCTCTCGGCAATGGGCACGATCGACCACCATCGAACCTCGGCTTGTACCGGCAGGCGCGCTCCGGCCAGCATCTGCACCGCCGGCGCAAGCGCGTCGATCACCAGGCCGGGAAGGATGCCGAACAGCATGCAAAGTGCCGCAACCACGAACATGGCGCCGAGCGACCAACGGTCGACCTCCTTGGCCTCGGCCGCCGCCGGGCTCCGCGGCCGGCCGAGAAAGGTGATGCCGAATGCCTTCACGAAGCAGGTCGCGGCCAGCGCCGCCGCGAGCGCCAGCATCGCACCCACTGCCGGCACGAGGAACTTCAGCACCCACTGCGGCAACTGCGGGCTGACCAGGATCGCCTGGAAGGTCAGCCACTCGGAGACGAAGCCGTTCAAGGGCGGCAGCGCCGAGATTGCTGCGCAAGCAACAAGGAAGGTGAACGCCGTCTTGGGCATGCGGTGGATGAGCCCGCCCAAATGCTCCATGTCACGCTCGCCGGTCGCCGTCAGCACCGCCCCGGCGCCGAAGAACAGCAGGCTCTTGAACAGCATGTGATTGAGGACGTGGAACAGCGCCGCGGTGAGGGCGAGCGCCGCCGCCCACTGCATCGCATTGGCGCGGAATGCGAGCGCCAGCCCCAAGCCGATGAAGATGATGCCGATGTTCTCGACCGTGTGATAGGCGAGGAGGCGCTTCAAATCGTGCTCCATCAGCGCGTAGAGCACGCCCAGCACGGTCGTGATTCCGGCGAGCAAGAGAACGACGACGCTCCACCACCAATCCGGCGGACCGAGCAGGTGAAAACGATGCGGATGAAGCCGTAGACCGCCACCTTGGTCATGACCCCGCTCATCAGCGCCGAGACATGGCTCGGCGCCGCCGGATGCGCGAGCGGCAGCCAGGCGTGCAGCGGCACGAGGCCCGCCTTCGATCCGGCGCCGACCAGAACCAGGATGAGGATCAGCGCCTTGAGCAGCGGCGAATGCACCGCCGCCCGGATCGATTCGAACGCGTAGCCGCCATCGGTGCCGGCAAGCAGGCCGAAGGCGAGCAGCAGCGCCAGGGTGCCGAAGCTCGCCATGACGATGTAGACATAGCCGGCATGGGCATTGCCGCGCCCGCGGTGGTGCGCCATCACCAGTGCCCACGACGTCAGCGACATGAACTCCCACGAGAGCAGGAAGCTGAACGCGTCGTTGGCGAGCACGACGAGGTTCATGCCGGCGAGGAACGCCGCATAGAACGGCAGCACGCGGCCGGGCTCGGGCTCGTGGCGGCCATAGCCGAGGCCATAGACGCTGGCCGCGGCGCCGCCGAGATTGACGACGACGAGAAACACGGCGCTCAGCGCATCGGCGCGGAACCGGGCGCCGAGCCAGGGCAGGCCGATCGGCAGGGTCGCCGAACTGGGCTCCAAAGGCGCCAGCAGCACGGCGAGGCCGGTCGCGAGCAGCACGGCGTTGACCATGGCGGCCGTGCCGTAGACGACCGGGCGCCCCAGCCGCGTCGGATGCAGGAAGATGGCGGCGACGGCGGTGCCGAGCAACACAAGCGCGCAGGCGAGGGCGATGGTGACCGGCATCGCTCCCTACTTCTTGAGGCGCGCGCCGCGGCCGCCGACCGCGCTCGCTGCGCCCTCCCCGATCATCTCGATCCCCGCGGCGTCGAGCGCGGCGACGAGTTTCATCAGCGAGTCGACGTTGCCCCTGATCGTGCCTTCGCTCGCCTCCATGCGCTGAATGGTCGGCAGCGACAGGCCCGACGCTTCGGCCAGCGTCTTCTGGTCCATCCCGAGCAGCGCGCGGGCGGCCTTGATCTGCGCCGCGGTGATCATCACTTACGCATCATACCTGATGCATGAACACTGAGTTTCAAATGGTAATACGGCTGTATTTAAGCTTCAAGGCCTTTTTGCCCTCGGTCTCAAAATCTGCCGTCGAACGGCGGCCGTCGTCGATCCATCGCATTCCGAATCCCGCGTTTCTTCTGCTAGGTTGCGGCTCGCCATCAATCTCCGCACAGCAATGAACAAACCGGTCCTTCCGCCCAAGACGAAGCGCGCTGCCCACGCGCTCGGCGCCTATCCGCGGGTGCGCATGCGGCGCAATCGCCGCGACGATTGGTCCCGCCGCCTCGTGCGCGAGAACACACTCGCCGCCGACGATCTGATCTGGCCGGTGTTCATCATCGAGGGAGACAGCAAGCGCGAGCCGGTCGCCTCGATGCCCGGCGTGGACCGCATGACGATCGACGTGCTCGCCAATGCCGCCGCCGAGGCCGTGCATCTCGGCATACCGTGCATCGCGGTGTTCCCGAATACGCCCGCCCAGTTGAAGGACGAAGACGGCACCGAGGCGCTCAATCCGGAAAACCTCGTCTGCCGCGCCATCCGCGCGCTCAAGGCCAGGCATCCGGGCCTCGGCGTGCTTTGCGACGTGGCGCTGGACCCCTACACGTCACACGGCCATGACGGCGTCATCCGCGACGGCTATGTCGCCAATGACGAGACCGTGGCTATTCTGACCGAGCAGGCGCTGGTCCAGGCCCGCGCCGGCTGCGATGTGATCGCGCCCTCGGACATGATGGACGGGCGCATCGGCGCCATCCGCGAGGCGCTCGACGCCGAGGGCTTCGAGCAAGTGCGCATCATGGCCTATGCCGCCAAATACGCCTCGGCCTTCTATGGGCCGTTCCGCGACGCGGTCGGTTCGGCGTCCTCGCTGAAAGGCGACAAGAAGACCTATCAGATGGACCCGGCCAATAGCGACGAAGCGCTGCGGGAGGTGGCGCTCGACATCGCCGAGGGCGCCGACATGGTGATGGTCAAGCCCGGAATGACGTATCTGGATATCGTGAGGCGGGTGAAGGACGCGTTCGGCGTCCCCACCTACGCCTACCAGGTGAGCGGGGAATACGCGATGATCCAGGCGGCGGCCCGGAACGGCTGGCTCGACGGCGAGCGCGCGATGATGGAGTCGCTGATCGCGTTCAAGCGCGCTGGCGCCGATGGCATCCTCACCTATTTCGCCGTGGCGGCGGCCAAAGTGCTAAAGCGTGGGTGAGTCCTGGTGCGCCTCTCCGCTGTGCGATCAAGTATGGCAACAAATGAATTTGTCGTCCCCGCGAAAGCGGGGACCCACGGCGACGCCGAACGAGGCGCCAAACGCATCGCGTGGTGGCGACGCTGTTTGGACCCCCGCTTTCGCGGGGGCGACAATTCGGGGTGGCGAGTGCTGGCCCTCGGCTGCGCGATGACTTTAGTGGTCGTCGCGCCCGCCGCGGCGCAAAGCCAGCAGGACGCCGACCGCTTCATCAAGCTGCTGCAATCCTACGACTACGAGAAGCTGATCGGCGGCCGGGTGCTCGAGACCGACCAGCAGATGTCGCCGCCTTGCCAGGCCGAGCGCAAGATCGAGAGCCGGCAGCTCGTCACCATCACCGAGGCACCGCAATTCGTCGCGACGCGCGAAGTGCCGGTTGCGGGCCGCTGGCTCGAACGCGTGACGGTGAGCCGCTGCGGCCGCACCGTGCGCCACAACGTGTTCCTGTTCGCGTCGAAGGTGCGCGGCCTCCACGCGGTGGTGGGCTTCCCGGGCGAATCGCGCGCCGACGTCGATCTCCAATTCCAGATCGGCAAGCAGGTGATGGCCAATGCGCGCCGCACCAACCAGGCCTGCAAGCGCCTCGACATCGTCGAAATCGTCCAGCGCGACAAGAACACGCCGGCCGACCGGCCTTGGACCGAGATCTGGACGAGTTGGGTATGCGGCACGCTGGTGCATGCCGAAGTGCGCTTCACGCCCAAGCCCGGCGGCGGGGTCGACTACGTCGTGCGCTGACGCAGCGCCGACGCCTCCGACCATGGCCGACTGGCTCGACCGGCTTCCGATCCCGACTCTGGAAACGGAGCGCCTCGTGATGCGGCGTTGGCGCGAGAGCGATGTCGACCCTTATCTCGAGCTCACCTCCAATCCCGAGGCGATGCGTTACCTCGGCATGGGCGAGACCATGGATCGCGAGGGGACGTGGCGGAACCTCGCGCTCATCCTCGGCCACTGGGCGCTGCGCGGCTACGGGTTCTGGGCGGTGGAGGAAAAAGCCGGCGGCGCTTTCCTCGGACGGGTCGGGCTCTGGCGACCCGAAGGCTGGCCGGGCCTCGAAGTCGGCTGGGCGCTGCTGCGGCGCCATTGGGGCCGGGGCTACGCCTCCGAGGCGGCGCGCGCCGCGCTCGACTACGCCTTCACCAAGCTGGAAGAAAAACACGTCATCAGCTTGATCTACCCCGATAATCAGCGCTCGATTCGGGTGGCCGAGCGGATCGGCGAGCGCTTCGAGCGGACCATATTCCGCTTCAAGCGCGATTGCCTGATCTACGGCATTGAAAAGCCATCAGTACCGGGCTCTTCCTGAGTCAACCTGACAGGAAAAATTGGCCGATCAGCGTGTCGTGCCAGGGTGTTTGGCCGCCGGCGCCATGGAAACCGACATGGCCGCCACGCTCGCTCAAGGCGAGGCGCAAACGGGGATTAGCTCGCCACGCCCGATCGAGGAACGGCTGGGCCGGAATCCAGGTATCGTCGCGCGAGTGGATGACCAGCGCCGGAACCTGGATCGCACCGATGACGGCCTGCGCCGAACAGCGTGCGTAGTAGTTCACCGCCGAGGCGAAACCGTAGCGCGGCGCGACCACGTGGTCGTCGAATTCGACGACGCTGCGCGCGGCTCGCATCCAGCGCGGAGAGGACGCGGCGGATGTCGCCGGTGCGCCGCCGCCCGGTTCCGAATTTCGCCGAGAGGTCCGGCGCCCTCCATACTCCGATCCCTCGAAGCCGCTTGCGCCGCTTGCACCCCATGCTAGTCCTGGCGGCGGCGGCTCATCGAACATGGACCCACCCGGCCGCCAAGGAAATCCTCGGCAGCATGACGAATGACTCCACTCAAGGCCGGCCGATCGCGGCCGCCGTCGCCGTCGTCGTGCGCGGCGAACGGCTGTTGCTGGTGCGGCGCCGGCATCGCCCCGATGCGGGTCGCTGGGGGTTCCCCGGCGGCAAGATCGAAGCCGGCGAGACGATCTTCGCGGCGGCACTGCGCGAGCTCGGCGAGGAGACCGGCGTTGCCGCCGACGCCATCGAGGTGCTGACCGCCGTCGACGTCATCCGCCGCGACGGCGACGGCACGCTCCACCACTACGTCCTCATCGCCGTGTTGTGCCGATGGACGCGCGGCGAAGGCGCCGCCGACGACGACGCCGAGGACGCCGCCTGGTTCGATTTGGCCGCGCTCGGCGATCTGCCCAAGAGCCCCGACGTCGAGCGCGTCGCCAAGCTCGCGCTTGCGCGCAACCGCTGTTAGCGCCGCTGCATCGCGAATGATTCGATCTGCTCAGAAAAGATTCTAGCGCCCGCCCGGCACCAGCCTGCGGATGGTGTCGTCGACGGCCCGGCGCAGCTCGGCATCCGCCGGCCAGCTTCCCGTCGTCGTCACCGTTGCGCCACCGAGACGCGCGGCTTCATCGCGAAGCTTTCGAATCTCGGTCTCGAACACGACCAGTTCGTAGCGGCGCGCAAGGTTCGCGGCATCGGTCAGCGCGCGCTCGGCCGCGGCACGGTCGCGCCGCCCGATCGCCGCGCGCGCGTCGTCCAGCAGGGCCTTCGCCCGCTGCGTGGCAACTTCCTCGAGCCGGCGCCGGAACGCCGGCAGCCCATTCAAGTTGGGGTCCAGGCGCCGCGCCTCGGCGAACTGCTTTTCCGCCTCGGCAAAGTCCCCGCGCCCGAGCGCGGCTTCGGCCTGCTGCAGCGCCGCGCGCGCCTCCCTCGCATTCGGGGTGGCCTCGGTGCCGGACCCTGGGGGAAAGAGAAACACCGCCGCCAGCCCGACCGCGGTCACGCTGGCGACCGCGAGCCCGCCGATGATGATCCATTTGCCCGCGCCGCCGCTTTTCGCGGTCCGCCCGCTCGGCTCGCGCGCCACCGGGGGCTCGGTCGGCCGGGTCGAGGAGCGCGCGCCGGTCGGCCAGCGCGTGTTGTCGCGCTCGCCGCGCGACGGGATTTCGGGCTCGGCGCCGACCACGAGGGTGGCGGCCGGCGTGTACGCCGTCGCCTCGGCGCGGCGCGGCGGCGGGCGCTTCGGGGCGCTCGGAGTCTCGGCGGGCGGAAGTGCCGCGGTCGGCGCCTCCGCGGGCGGCCAGGGCGCGCCGTCGAAGATTGCGCGCCATTGGTCCAGGCTCCGCGGGCGCCGCTCCTCGTCGACGATGAGCGCCGCGTCGATCGCGGCGAGCAGTCCGGCGCTGTATTTGCCCTTCGGCGACGCTTTCACGGCCGGGACGTACGGATCCGTGCGGATGCGGTCGGGCGCGTCGGGCGGGCGCTGGCCGGTGATGGCGCGGTAGAGCACGCCGCCCAGCGCGTAGATGTCCGTCCAGGGGCCTTGATTGCCGCGCGTGGTGTATTGCTCGAATGGCGCGTAGCCGGCCGACACGATCGAGGTGAGGCTCTGGCTGCGCGCGCCCACGGCCAGGCGCGCGGCGCCGAAATCGAGCAGCACCGGCGAGCCGTTGCGGCGCAGATATATGTTGCCCGGCTTGATGTCGCGGTGAAGGAATCCCGCCTTGTGCACATGCTCGAGGCCGGACAGCAGCGGCACGAGAATGGAATGCACCTCGTCCTCGGGCAGCGTCTTCCTCTTCTCGAGGATCGCGGAGAGGCTGTCGCCGTCCTCGTAGTCCATCACCAGGTAGGCGGTGCCGTTGGCCTCGAAGAAGCGGTACACGGAAACGATGTTCGGGTGCTGAAAGGCGACGAGCGTTTGCGCCTCGCGGCGGAAGCGATCGAGGCCCCACTGGAAATTCTCGTGGTCGGCGCTGGTCAGCGGCGCCACCGACACGTCGTCGCGCGAGCGCGCTGCGATCCCGTTGGGCAAATACTCCTTGATCGCGACCGGGCGGTCGATCGCGATCTCGGTGGCGAGATAGGTGATGCCGAAGCCGCCGGCGCCGAGCACGCGCACGATGCGGTAGCCTTCGATGGTGTAGCCCTTGGCCAGCCCGTGGCGCGGTTCGTCCATTGCCCTGTCGCCGCCCGTCAGCGCTTGCGGCAGGCGCAGCTGACCACGCCTTCGTCGAAAGGAACATCCCAGAAGACGCTGGTGCCGTCGGTCGTCACGGCCTTGACCTGCCAATCCGCATCGGTGCAGTAGCGCTGGCCCGGCAGCGCGAGCTTGCGCGTGGTGCGGACCATGCGCTGGGTCCCGGAGGCGCAGAGATGGTTCGGCGTGTGCGTGATGCCCGGAACCGGCGTCGTGCCGGGGTTGGTCGCGGCGCCGCTGCGCGTGCATTGGCAGTTGACGTGGCCGTCGCTGAACACGACGCGCCAGAACAGGCGCGCGCCGTCGGTCGTCACCTCGCGCACGCTCCAGTCGGCCGTGGTGCAATAGCGCTGGCCGGGCAGCGTCAGCGGGCGCGTCGCGTCGACGAAGCGCAGCGAGCCGGCCTCGCACATGTTGATCGGCGACTTGGTGACGCCCGGCACCGGCTTGCGATCGCCGGTCTCCGGGGGCGTCGTCGGGCCAGCCGCCTTCTCCGCGTCGGCGAGATCCTTGCGCAGCTGCGCCAGCCCCGCATCGCTGGGCGCGATGCGCGCGGCCTCGCCGAGCCGGCGCCGCGCGGTGTCGAAATCCTTGCGCCCGATCGCCGTCCGCGCCTCCTGGAGCAGGCGCTCGAGCGTCGCGGCGTCGGTGCCGCCGCGCCGCGCCGCCGCCAGCTCGGACCGCGCTGTGGCGAGATCGGGGTGGATCGGGGCGAGCTTGGCCGCCTCGTCGATCAGGCGCTGCGCGTCGTCGTAGTTCTTCGCCCGGATCGCGTCGCGGGCTTGAGACAGGAGGGTCCGCGCCTGCTCGTCCTTGGCGCCGGACTCGCGTCCCGCCCGCAGCGCATCGCGCGCGCCGGCGAGTTCGGGGAGGTCCGGGACGAGCTTGGCCGCCTCCTCGATCAAGCGCTCGGCCTCGTCGTAGGCGCGCCGCGCGATCGCGATGCGGGCGCGGGCGACCAGAGCGCGGGCGGCCAGGGTGGCCCGCGCGGCCTTGGCCGCCGCGGCGTCGCGCGCCGCCTTGAGCGCGGTCTTCAGCCGGTCGAGGTCGGGGTGATCCTTCTTGAGCTTTTCGGCGTCGGCGATGAGACGCTCGGCCTCGCCGAGCGCGCCGCTGGCGATGGCGCCGCGCGCCTTGTCGAGGAAATCCGCGACCCTGGTGTCGGACTGCGACGAGATCACGTAATAGGCGCCCGCTCCGGCGGCCGCGAGCACCAAGAGCCCGCCGACGATCACGACCGCGGCCATGGCGCTGCGGCGGGGCTTGGCGGCTCCGGCCTGGAGGGCGCCCGTCGCCTGGCGCGCGGAGGCGCCGAGACCCGCGCCCGCACGCTTCGAGCCCTCACGCGCGGAATAGGACGCGAAAGGCCGCGCCGTCGCCGCCTCTCCCCCCAGCATCGCGCGCCATTCGGCGACGCTGCGCGGGCGTTTGTCTTCATCCACCTCGAGCGCGGCGTCGATGCCCTTCAGCATGGCCTCGCTGTATTTTCCCGCCGCGACGCGCACCGCCGGCACGTAGGGATCGTTGCGGATGCGGTCGGGCGCATCCGGCGGGCGTTCGCCCACGACCGCGCGGTAAAGCACGCCGCCGAACGCATAGATGTCGGTCCACGGCCCCTGATTGCCGCGGGTCGTATATTGCTCGAACGGCGCGTAGCCGGCGGAGACGATCGAGGTGAGGCTCTGGCTGCGGCCGCCGAGCGCCTGGCGCGCGGCGCCGAAATCGAGCAGCACGGGCGAGCCGTCGCGCCGGATGTAGATGTTGCCGGGCTTGATGTCGCGATGGAGGAAGCCCGCATCGTGGACGTGCTCGAGGCCCGCCAGCAGCGGCTCCATGATCTCTTCGATCTCGGCTTCGCTCAGCGTGCCGGCCCGCTCGAGGATCGTCGCCAGGCTCTCGCCGTCCTCGTAGGCCATGACGAGGAAGGCGGTGCCATTGGCCTCGAAGTAGCGGTAGACCGAGACGATGTTGGCGTGCCGGAAGGTGACCAGCGTCTTCGCTTCGAGGCGGAAGCGCTCGAGGCCCCACTGGAAATTGTCGCGGTCGCCGCTGCTCATCGGATGGACGGAGACATCGTCGCGACCGCGCGCGGCGATGCCGCTGGGCAGATACTCCTTGATCGCCACCTTGCGATTGATCGAAATCTCGTGCGCCAGGTAGGTGATGCCGAAGCCGCCCGCGCCGAGGACCCTCTCGATCTGATAGCCCTCGATTTCGTAGCCCTTGGGCAGGGCGTTGCGCATCTCCTCGGTCATTCTGGTGTCTCGACCTCTCTCCGGCCTGTTCCGATGCGCTGTCGAACAGGGCCCGCCCCTGGCGAGCGAGCTCTTTCGCAGCGAAGGTACTGCATGCGCCGCCGGGCGGACAAGGCCGCGGGCCGGCGGCTGGGGACCCGGACGCCCTGCCGCGCCAAGGTTCCCATAATTGATGGCCGCGTCAGGGCGCGAGCAGGAATTCGCGGATGGGCGCGATCTGCCCTTCCGTCAGCAGGGCCGGCGCATGGCCGGCGCCCGCGACCGTCAACAGCCGCGCCTTGGGGCCGCGCCGCGTCATCTCGTCGGCCACCGCGGCGGTGAGCAGTTCCGACTCCGCGCCGCGCAGCACCAGAACCGGGCAGCGCACCATGTCCCAGACCGGCCACAGCACGACGTCGTTGCGCGGCTGGCGCACGAAGCTGTTGCCGATGGCGGGATCGCGCTTCCAGACATACTTGCCGTCCTCGCGCACGCGCACCGTGCTGCGGGCCAAGCCGAGCCACTGCTCGCGGGTCAGCCGCCCGAAGCCGGCATTGACTCGGGCGATGTAGTCCGCGACCGCCTCGACGCCGTCGAAAACCGGATTGTCGGCCACGGTTTCGGCAATGGCGTCCTGCGCCGATTTGGGGACGAGCGGGCCGACATCGTTGAGCACCATGCGGCGGATGGGGGTGTCGGCCTGCGCGGCGAGGATCATGCCGACGATGCCGCCCATCGAGGTGCCGACCCAGTCGATCTCGCCGGCGCCGCTGCGCGCGATCAGATTGGCCATGTCGGCGCAATATTGCGGATAGGCATAATCGCCGGCATCGAGCCAGTCGCTTTCGCCGCGCCCGGCCACATCGGGGCACAGCACGCGATAGCGGTCCATGAGCGCCGCCGCCAGCGCATCGAAATCGCGCCCGTTGCGCGTCAGCCCATGCACGCAG
>Ga0210377_10002213_pt1 | contig 17209 bp, 6 predicted proteins | sample PLM4_65_b1redo_FD_155480 | JGI IMG/M metagenome (GOLD analysis project Ga0210377, IMG submission 155480) | Groundwater sediment microbial communities from an aquifer in East River, Colorado, USA - PLM4_65_b1 redo | ecosystem: Environmental > Terrestrial > Soil > Riparian zone | place: USA: East... | reverse complement strand
TCACCGACGCCCTGCTCTTCGTCGAGTTGGAGGGCAAGGGCGACAAGTTCCACGTCGGCTACTGGTTGTCGGTGTACGACGAGGCCCAGGCGAAGGCGCTAGAGACGCCTGCGAAGCGCGCCTTCCAGCGCATCCACGAGTCCCTCCCTAAGTAGCCGCGACAGGGCGACCGACGCCGCCCTTCCACTGTGCACTACGCGTGTCAGTAGAGGCCGTCCAAACGGGTCCTTTCGTGTCGTCGCGTGTCGGGGCGTGTCGCCCCAACTCGTTGAGGAGTCTCGGAAGTCGTTGAGCCGAGAGACTATCGTTTCTGCCAGTCACGCCATGCGTTCAAGGCCATCTCTCAGGTGTTGGGACGCACGTACTCCGATCTGGGATCACGTGTCGCGGACGGGGCGGTCAGCTTCGACGACGAATGCAGCAGAAGTGGCCGCATCGCGACAACGCCGCATAGGGCCACGCAGTCCACGGGAGATAGCCGATGAGCCCAGCTCCTGAATCAACTTCAACCTCGAGGGCCTTGTCGCGTTCGCTCCCGTCGCTCCCACCATTGTCCGTCCAACCCCGGCCAGGCACCGAGGCGGGCGTCACTTGCGGCGGGGCACAGTGCGGGTTCCTCCGTCAGCTTCAGCGCGTTGTCAGCCCGCCCCTCGAGCGGGCGACGTCCTCGAGCTTGACGCCAAGGCCGTCTCGAATCTCAATGCGCGCCCGGGCAATGCGACGTAGGAACTCAGGATTCTGTTCGAGCTGATACTCGAACCAGTCTTCCTCCGATTCAAACCCGATAAGCACGCCCGCGGGACGCCCGTGGCGTGTGATGACGATCTCCTGCGCCTCTGCGAGGCGGAGGTAGCGAGACAGGTCATCCTTCACCTTGGCGAGGGCCACCCGCCTTGGTCGGGGTCCCCGCAGCCGCGAGCCAGGCGTCTGCTTGCGACTTGGGGATGATGGCGAGGACCTGGACGGTGCCTTCCTGGACGTCATAGAACACCCTGACCTCGTCGACACGCAGGCGGAACTGAGGCCGGTCCAGCCCGCGTAGCCGCTTGATGCGGCTCTTGCTGACCTTAGTGGGCTCATGCCTGAGGTGCCGTTCGATCGCGTCGCGAACGGCCCCCCGAACCTGCGCCCGGAGAGCGGTGAGTTCCTGGACGGCTGACGGCGCCACGACAATCTGGTACCGCATCGTCTGGCCAGATTATAGCCAGAACGCCGGCCGGCGTACACCTCCAGGCGGTGGGCCTGGATGCCGCGGCCGCGTCAGCCCAAGCGGCTGCCGGAGGTGCTGAGCGTCGAGGAGGTGGGATGTACCGCACGCTCCACCGGCTCACCAAAGCCAAGGGCCTCGACTTTGACCGCCCGCAGGGTCCTCGACTCCATCGCCGGCATCAAGAGCGGCGACATCGTCCTGCCCGTCGTCGATGGCCGCGAGTTGAAGCTCCGACGGGTCAGCCGACCCGATCCCCAGCAGGCCGAGATCCTCACTCGGCTCGGTCTCGACCTCCCCGAGCGCGTCGGCACCGACACCGTCCACATTCGGGAACTCCAACCACTGCTCCATCGCCCCACCTCGCCCTTCGAGCCTACGGCGAGGGAGCACCACAATGGGTCCGGTCTAGCTGACTCAATCGGATAGCCCCATGGGTGTATTTCCTATCCTCACGCCTTACCCCACCTTACTGCCAGCCAGAGCTCGTCGAGCGAGTTGTCTTCGAAGAAGAGAGTGAACTGCCCGACCGGTGCGGGCTGCGCGATGTTCGACATGGTGCCGGTCAGCAGGTTACCCAACGCGGTGTTCGGCGTCAGGGTATCCGTCTGGGCAGCGGGTTGGTCGGCGGCCCGGTCGAAGACGGCCAGGTTGGCCGGGACCGAGTCCTTGCTGCTGCGTGCGAGGATCTCGACGCCTTTCAGGCTCTTTGTCAGTCCCTGGCTCCAGAACGGATAGTGTTCGTCTCTAAGATTCAGCGTCAGTACAGCGCGTCGATCGGGGCCGGGCGTCTGGCTGCGGAACTTCGCCCACTGATCCGGGAACTCGTGCCGCACGGAGAACAGCCGGAGGGAGCCGACCGCCTGGGCGTCGTCGATGAGCGTGACCAGGTTTCCCACCGCTTTCGTTCGCAACGCCTCGCCGCCCTCGCGCGCCGTGTAGCGGATGTGCAGGACCACGTCGCTGATCGTGTCGTAGTTGAACTGGGTCGGCTCGTCCTTGCTCGGGTCCGAGGGAAGGCGCAGCTGCCACTCGCTGATCACGCCCGCATTCTCGAAGGGCAGGAAGCGCTCGTCGCGCAGGTTGGTCTCGAAGAGCCCGCCGTCGTTCTGGGCCGAGCTCGTGACGATCGACTGGACGCTGCCGAAGTAGTCGCTGAAGCGGCCATCCTCTTCGGGCGCCCGCGCGTAGTCGTCCGCCGCCGACGGGGTGGTGCGGATGCTGCTCTTCTGCAGGGTCAGCGTGCAGTTGATGCTGGCGAACGGGCCGGCCACGCAAGGCACTGTCAGCGCCACGCTCTTGGTGCGCCGCATGTAGTGGCCCGGACCGTCCATGTCGAAGAGCTCCTCGGGCAGCCGGAACGTGCAGCGTCCCGTCTCGCGCAGGCTGACCAGGGCCAGCGGATCCAGCTGGAGCAGGCTGACGTGCTTGGTCAGCTCGAACTCGCGGCGGTTGTTCTCGTGGTAGGCCATTTCCATCCGCTTCACGTCGAGATGGAGTGCCTCGCCCGAGAGCAGGCCTTTGCGGCCACCGTCCCAGTAGTTGAACTTCACGAAGCTCGTGCCGTCCACCTCCGGCCGCATCAGCTCGAACTTCATCGCGGTCTCGGCCTTGCGCGCGGTGTCGAAGGCGAACCGGTAGTACTCGTAGTAGAGGCGCATCAACTCGCCCTGCATCCAGGCGAACAGCTCCGCGTTGGTGAACTTCTCGCGCAGGAAGCGGTCCACCTCGTGGGACTGCTCGACCTGCTTCTGGAGAGTCGCGTACTCGTGGTAGGCCACCTGCTCCGCGATGAGCGAGCCGATGATCTGCCGGCCGATCTGCGTCAGCTCGTGCGCCGCGAGGTTTCTCTGTAGGACCCAGTCGTCGGCGCGGCGCTGGTAACTGGCGGCCTTGGAGGCGTAGGAGGCAGCGATCTCCGAAATGAGCGCGAGCTGGCTGAGCCCGCTCGACGCGGCTCGTGCGGCGTCGGCGGCCTTCGACCCGCCGCCCAGCTGGGCATGTGCGCCCAGGCCCCAGTAATGCATGTCGACGTAGGCATCGGGCAACGGCGCGATGGCGGCCGTGGCCGTGTCTGTCGCGGCCGACGCGGCTCGAAGGATCAGCGCGGCTGGCCCCAACACGTTGAGATCCAGGAACTCATTCATACTGAGATGCAGGTTGCCGGTCCGCAGTGTCAGCGCGATCAGGTTCGCCACTTGTTCAGGCGCGCGGAGCAAAGCCGGAAGCTTGCGGTCCGAGACGGTCTTGGCGTACTGCTCCACCAGCGCGGCGTAGGCCTCGTCGAAGTTCTCCTCGGTCAGCTCGCGCCGGTCCAGGGCGGCGGCCTCCGGCGCGTTCTGATCCGGCGGTTCCCCGAGCACCCGCTGGTAGAACCGGAAGCGCTCCAGGACGCCGGTCCGGTTGCGCAGCAGGGATTCGGTGCCTTCCCTGGCCTGCTTCCACTGGAGCAAGCGCACTTCCTGGGCCAGCTGCTGGACCTTGATCTCGTGATCCTGGCGTAGCAGTGCGAGGCGCTCCCCGTCGGCCTTCTCGACCGCCGAGAGCAGCGCACTGCCCATGCCGCGCACCTCGCTCGCGAGCTCGAGCGCCTTCTGGATCAGGAACAGGCAGCGCATCGGCCCCAGTGGCTGGTTCAGCCCGCTGACCATCGAGCGGATATCGATGCCTGCCGCGGCGGCCTTGACGAGCATCCCTGGGTCGAGCGGCGGGTCGAAGAGGGGCAATTGGCGGAAGACGCCCTCGATGTTCAGGCAGTTGCGGATCTTGAACAGCCGGTCGGCCACCTTGTCCCAATAGCCGAGCAGGTGTTCGTTGTGCGGGACGGCGAAGTAGAGGGTGCGCCCGATCCCGAAGAGCGGCGTAGCAGCCGCGGCGGCATCGGGGTCGCTCTCCTGGGGCAGCGGCAGCGCCAGGTTGAGCGGGAACTGCCCCTCCAACTCCACCAGCGCGTTGCCGAGAGCGTCTATCGGCTCCTTCCGCAGCTCGGCGAACGTCCTGGGTCGGATGGACCCGCGCGGCGGGATGCGCTCCGGCCGCTCCCCGAGCAGGTTGGCAGCCAGCACATAGCGCTGCGTGGCCTCGTTGAGCGATTCGACCGTGTCCTCGCGGAACAGGTTGTCGCCCCAGGCGATCAGGTTGTCGAGGTATTTCATCACGACGGAGTACTGGTAGGCGACGAGACGCGTGCGCGCGACCGCGTGGGGCTGGAACGGGTGATTGCGGATGACGTCGTAGCCGCGCAGGACCGACTCCCTGAGTCTCGCCTCCTTCTCGTCCGGGTTCGGCTTGCTCAGCAAGGTCAGCAGCCGGTCGATGCGCGTGTAGTCGTTTCCGTTGCGGAACGCCAGGAACTTCCAGTAGCGCTCTGGCACGGGGATCGTGTCGTTGCTGGTGGGATCGAAGATGTAGTGGAACCAGCGCTGGGCCTCGGCGAAGCGCTGGTTCTTGCTCAGGTGGACGGCCACGGCAAGCGGGATATGGAACAGCAACTCCCAGTTGTAGCCGGTGTAGGGCTGGCTGTACTCGAGCTCGATCGCCTTGGTGGGGACGTTGAGCCGGACGAGCCGTTCGTTCTTCGGGAACTCGTTGCGGAAGGCCTGGCTGTTCGCCAGCGTCTCGTAGACCTGATCGAAGAACGCGCCGAACCGGTCCTGCAGGCCCTCGTGGTAGGCAGGATCCAGCATCCCCTCCAGCCCCTCGCGATTGAGCTTCTCGATGAGCTCTCCCACGAAGGGGTGGAAGAAATTCTCGAAGTCGTAGGTGAACTGGGTGTCCTGCTTGAATACCGGGGCGGCCAGCACGCCGGCCAGAGCATCTGCTCGGACGTGAAAGCCTAGACGGGAAATGGTGGCGTTTGGCATCTCTATCCTTCTGCTATCCCCTCGATCCGCGCTTGCCCAGCCCGCCGGCCGGGCCAATCTCCGTCTTCCCGAAACGCACCGTGCCCGGGGTACCGAGCCCCTTGTGGATGTGGATGTCCTCAGTCACGAATTGCTTCACTGCACCGGCGTTGATCGCGCCGAACCCGGCCTGCGTGTCCGTGGGATCAACGGTGGGCACCGGCCGTTCTCCGATTGGCCGGTCGAGCTGCACCAGGGGCGGCAGCTGGACGCCCGCCTTCTGCAAGAGCACCGGAGGTGCGTACCCCCCGTCCTGCCGGATCAACACCGGTCGCCGCGAAGTGGTGACGAAGAAGAGGTGGCGGCTGTCCCCGACGAAGAACGGCGCGTCCCAGGGGCTCTGGAGGTGATCGTGAAGTGGCCCCACCGCAGACATCACGTCTCCCGTTCGGTTTTTCAGGACCGGCCGGACGAGGCGAGGCAGCGTATTGAACTCATCCTGAAACCTGACCTGGTCATAGCTGACGGTGAACACCTGTCCCACCGAATTCAGGGAGCGGATCGCGTCGTTGGGCTGCGAGACGGCAATGCTCTGTTCCGGCAGGCTGTGGGTGTTATGGACGACGAAGCGCTCCAGGGCTTGAAGTCCCCCGCGCTGCACCTCCACCACGAGCGGGCTCCCCGCGCTGCCCGGCTCCTTGTCGTAGACCGACAGGCGCAGCTGCGACCGGTCGAAGACGCTCGGGGCGAAGTCGCCGATCTTGATGGCCCTGTTGACATCGGAGGTCCTGGCCGGCTGCCATTTCCCGTTGTAGTACTCGCTCCAGGCGAGGATGGCCCTGACCGTCACCTTCGCCACCTGCTGTGCGCCGGCCTTGGCGTCCCGCTTGAGGGCGCCGAGTGAGAGCCCTCCCAGAGCGCCGTCGCCGGAAACCGTGGTGGGCAGATCGTCCGGATTGACCTTCGTATCCTGCAGGATCTTCAACCAGAAGAGCAGGAGCCGGCCTTTCCACACGACAGGGATCACGGGGTTGTCTTCGATATCCAGGCGAATCCCCTCCCAGGGCTTCCAGAAACCGTCTTTGCGGGAGGTGTAGAAGTACTTTCGACTCGCCCCACCGGTGCGCGCCACCACGTGGATCGTGTCGTCCGTGATCTCCGTCGTGGTGTCGTCCTGCTCATAGTAGACGCCGCACGGCTCGATCTTCGCCACCTCATCCAGCTTCGCCAGGTAGTTCAGCAGCGCGATCTCCGCGCTGTCCTCCGTGACGTCGCCCTGCAGCAGCTCGCTCATCGTCTCCTTGAAGAACGGCGACTGGTCGTCGCGCAGCTCCGGCTCCAGCCAGTTCTCGGGGAAGAGGAACACCTTGCGGTTCGCCTCCCACACCCGGTACCGGCTCATCCATTCCCATTCCCTGGCGTCCAGCACCTGGGGCGACACGCCTGGCTCCAGGTTCATCAGGCCCCGCTCGATGAAGAGCTGGATCGACGAGAGCGCGTGGCGGACCCGCGACGTCTGCGTGCAAGGCTCCATCTGCACGTCCATCAGGAAGTGCTCGAAAAGCTTGTCCGACGTGTCGACGTGCTTCGTGGCCGGGTCTGCGCGCATCCCCTGCAGGACGTCGGCCACCAGCGCGTCGCGTTGGGCCGCACGCAGCTCGTCATTGATCGGCTTCACCGTGTTGAGCCAGTCGCCGGCATTGAATCGGGCGCGCAGGGCGGACTGCAGGTCAGCCGCGGTCTCCATCTGCGGCGCGTTCGTGGCCGCGGCGATCAGCTCTGCCGCGCCGGTGCCGGTCTGCCGCACCCACGCCATCGCATCGTAGAGCTGCCGGAAGGCGACTGGGTCTGCCAGCTCCTTGCGCTCCCTGCCGAAGCGGGCCAGCAGCGCGTCGAGCGAGGCCGGTTCCCAGCGCGTCAGCGCCAGGAGTGGGTCCTCAGGTCCCGGGTCCGCCGCCGGGTCCCGCAGCACGGTCAGCAGCTCGTCGTCCTCCCCGCCGAACGCCGCCTTGAAGCGGGCGAAGTCGACCAGCGCGTCGAGGACGGCGGGCAGCTCTGGCGGGGTCTCCTCCGCCGCGACGCTCGCAGTGGGTACCTCGTTCAGCCAGCCCTGCTGCCCGATCCGGTAGTGCGGGTGCGCGGCCAGGTAGGCGAGCTCGTCGGCGTCGAGCTTGAGCGCCTCCGCCAGCGATGCAGCCTTCAGGAAGCGCAGGTAGGTGTCGCGCAGAGCCGCCGTGCCTGTATCCCCATACAGCAGTTCAGCAGGGATAGGCTGCTGGCCCCGGCTGGTTGTAGCCCAGCGCACTACCAATTTGTCCTTGACGTTGCCCACGGTCAGGACGAACGTGTAGAGCGTCCCGGCGCGCAACGCCAGCTCCCCGGCGTTTGTGAAGACGGCTGGGTCTTGATCGTGATCAAGCTCGACCGGGGAACCGCCCAGGGTCAGCGTCACGGTTGCGCCCGGGTCGGCTTCGATCGACAGGTTGTACGAGTCGTCCTCGGGGATCTCCAGGTAGCCGCTCCAGATCCCGATGACCGTGCCACCCGGCACGGATGTGTTTTGCGGGAGCGGGTTGGCGGTCGCGTCGTAGATCAGCTTCGTCTCGCCCTCGCGCGTCACATCCGGATCGCCGGTCGGCTGGTCGCCGAACAAGAACTTCGCCGATAGCCCTCGCTGTTCGGCGGCCACCAAGTCATCGAGAGCCGGGCGGTTCGGGTCGCCCGCCGCGTGCAGCACGTAGACCGGCGCGAGGCCGGCCCCGAACACGGATGCGGCGAACTCGGGCTTCATGTCGAGTAGCGCGCGGCCCAACTCGACTTCGACACCGGCGGCAGCCGCCACGGCCTGCGCTGCCTGCTCGTGCTTGCGCCGCTGCGTCAAGTCAGTGACCACGCTGCGGAGCAGATCGGCACGCTTTCTCTCCGGCGGTCGGACGGAGCTGACGAAGTCGTCGTGCAGCGGCCGCAGCTCCGGATAGCGGGCGAAGAACCGGTCGAGGAGCTTGTGGTTGGCGGTGAAGAGATCGTCGACTTTGGTTTGGAAGTCGCCAGCCGGGCCCGCAGCCTTCAGTGAATCGCGCACAATTTCCGTCATCAGCCCCTTGAACGCCAGCCGCTTGCGGAAGTCGTCGTAGCCGATCTGCGCCGGAGCGACGTCGAGGATGGCCTGCTCGAGAACAGATGCCTGGTGGTCGTACTGCACCTCGGTCGCAAAGGTGCGGTCCACTAGGCTGAAGAACAGGTCCATCGCTTCGCTGCCGTACACCAGCGCTATGCGCGCCCGCGCGATCTCGCCGCCCGGGTCATCGACGACCGCGAAGTCCTGGTCGATCGCGGCCAGGCTCGCGCGTAGGCTGCGGGCGAAGTCGAGGATTTCACTCTCCTCCGGCGTCGACCTCCCACTGACATCCTGGTGCCAGAGCAGGTACAGGGCTTGGGCGGGTTTGAGCGCGACGCCGCGCAGGTGGTCCAGCAGTTCGATCAGCAGCTCGATGGACGCGATGCCTCGTGGCGGCGTGAGGGACGGATCGGGCGGATCGGGAGTCGCGAACGGGTCCAGGCCGGTGTATTCCGTCAACAGCAGGAACTCGGCAACGCTGAGCCTGAGCTTCCGCGCCAGCCAGCCCCGCCGCAAGATCGCGCTGATGGTCTCCAGGCTGAGCGGGGTGTCCGCGTCGAAGCGGAGGGCCGCGACGATCAGGTCCAGTTCCTCGCCGGTGAGGCTGAAGGCCGCGCGGAGGGTCTCGGTATGGTCAAGGAGTTTCGCATCCCCGATCAGGAAATGACCGAACCCATCGTCGGCAAACGCCTCGTTCTGCTTCGCCAGCGCAGGACCAAGGAACAGCGACTGGTAGAGCGAGTACTCGCCGTGGGTGTCGAGCGGCGCAAAGAGAGCCAGCGCGGGCAGCAGCTCCTTCTTCGGGTTCAGCTTGAGCGCCCTGACCACCCGTCGAAAGACGCCGAGGCGAGGCAGCAGGACCAGGAAGCCCTCGTCCAGCCTCGCGAGCGCGGCATCGTCCGGGTCCTCCGCGTCCGGAACCTGTTCCGAAGGGTAGAGCGCGGCGATGGCCTTGTCCGTGTACTCGATGCTCCAGCCCAGCTTCCGCCACAGGCGGATGAAGCGCAGCAGCCGGACGAACTCGAGCGGCTTCACGATCTCGTCCGCCTTGGCAGGGTCGGCGTAGCGGAATTGCAGCTTTTCGAAGCTGCACTCGCCGGCCGCGTCTGGACTGGCGAGCGTGAGCAGGCCCAGGATCGCCTTGAACTGCGCTTCGTCCTTGACCCACCCCGCCACGTCCCCGCCGTACTGCGATTCGTCGAGCCCGGGTGCTAGCTCATCTCGGAACTGCTGCGGGGTGATCGTCGCGTCGATCAGCTTCTGCCTCAGATCGGTCAGCGTCTCAGCGTGGACGCCGGGTTGACGAAACGGCTCTTGAGGATCTCGAGCAGATCCTCGTAAGAGATATGCATGCGCCGCGCGAACGTTCGGGCGTTGGAGAGCACAGACAGGACTTCGTCCGGAGCGGTGCCAGGGGGGAAGCCGTAGAGGTCCAGCAGCGGCAGCGCGTGGTCCGTGAGCAGCAGGTATTCCTCGCGGTTCAGGCGCAGCTCTTCCATCAGGATGTCGCGCCAGCCGTAGTCCGTCTCGCTCGCCCGCTCCACCCTGTTGTCCTGGCGCAGGGCCTCCATCACCCGGGCCAGCGGGGCTGCGAAGTGGTCGAGGTAGCGCCGAACGCTCTCAAGCGGCTGGTCGAAGGGTAGCGGCGGCGGGAAGTGCGCCTTGGCGAGGACCGTGTAAGCCTCGCGGGCGACGAACTGAGGGTTGGCCAGCAGCTCTTCGGCCGTCGCACTGCCATCCGTGGTGTGGCCCTCGTAACCGGCCAGCGAGTCGTTGGCGACGAAGCTCTCGAGGATTTCATTGACGAGGTCAATGTAGGGGAGGGGAGTGTTGGTGTTTTCGCAGGTGAGCGGCAGGTGCTGGAGGTCGGGCCGCCTGCCGAGCAAGACCTGCAGCGGGGTGATCTCCGTACCTGCGGGCTGTCCCGCCGCGTTGAACGCCTCCGGGCTTTCGAAGGGATAAGGCGCATCGCCATGATCCGCTCGCCATTGGGCCAGGCTCGCGGCCCAGACGGTGTCGTCGCGGTCCACGAAGTGGAGCAGGTCGACCAGGTAGGCGGCCGGGCTCAGCATCGAGCGGCAGTGATCGCAGTCGCAGAAATCGAGGCTGACGAACAGGTTCTCCAGGGTCGGGAGGGCCAGCACGCCTGAGTCGACCGTGGACGAACCGGGGGGCGCAGGGTTGATGATCCGTGCCGGAGCCTGGGAGCCGGCCAGACCGTGAGCGGACCTGGAGGAGCTGACCCCTACTCCCGGCGCGCCGAGCGCGCTGCCGTAGGCGGCGACGATGTTGAGCGCCACGTCATACACCTGGCGCGCCCGGGCGTGGATCAGGCTGGCCTCCGCCTCGCCGCCGACCTTGTCCTTGAAGGCCCGCACGAATTCCGCCCGGCCATAACGCACCACCTTGTGCGCCGAGTCCACGTTTTCGGCCAGCAGCGCGGCCATCGCCTCGTTGCTCGGCGTCACCTGGAGCACGCGCTGCATGCGCGTAATCTCATGCTTCACGGCCGGGTCGATGGTCACGTCGTTCTGCCGGATGTATTGCTCCACCGGCTGCACGCCCAGCTCGAACTTGCCCTGCTGACTGGTCAGGAACTCGTGGATGCCCGCGCGGGTCGCCTGTGGGATCTCTTGCCCCTCGGGATCGAGAAGAAGCATTTCCCGGTCCTGCACCATCTTGCCGATCGTGGCGGTGGGGAAGCTGAGGCGCACCTGCGTCGCCAGCAACTCGGCGTAGCGCACGCGCTTTTCGGCTTCGTCCTCTCCGGGTATGTCCGCTGGCACGGGGATGCCCGTCGCGGCTTCCTGCCATTTGCCGGGCTTGTAGAATCCGAGTTCGACCAGTTCGGTCGCATCCTTCATCCGCCCGCCCGCGCGGTCGTGCAGCCTTTCCATGAGCGGTGCGTTGGAGCCGGTCAGCCGCGCGATCTTGCCGTCCAGCCGCATGCGCTGCTCCACCTCCGCGCCAAACTCATCGAGTACGGCTGTCCACAAGGCCTCCGTATCGTCGCGGTGGCGGGTCAGAAGGTCTGCGAGCCGTTCCCGTTTGACCTGCTGCGCTTGCGGATCCGGATCGGGGGGGACCGAGACAGCCAGCAGCTCCTTGAGCGGCGAGAGGCCGGCTGCGGGTGGCCGTTCCAGAGCGCGGCGCGCAACCAGTTTCTGGAACGCCTCCTGCGCCTGGGGCACGCGCGGCTCCAGGCTCGCAGGGATCACGCCCTGGGCGACGGCCTGTTTCCAGATGTTGCCCGCGGCTGCCGAGTCCAGCGAATAGAGCCCGTCCTCGTCGGCGGGCAAGCCCGCGCGAAAGAGCGCGTAGAAGAACGCGGGCTCGATCTCCTCCCCGGCCTGTGCCGCGGCTCTGCTCGAAAGCTCACCCAGCGAGGCCAGGGCCACGGCGCGCGCATCCCAGCCGCTGCGGTTGGCGAGAAAAGTGATGTCCTGGCGCTCCTCCGTCTCCTCAAGCCCTGCCAGCGAACCTGGGAAAATGGCCGCCAGGGAGGAGGCCAACGCCTCGTGTTCGGAGGAAAGCGCCGCCGCGCGGGCCTCCGCCAGCCGCACGTCGAGTGTCTCGGTGTCCGCCGCCTGGTAGCGCACCTCGGACGCACCCAGGAGGGCACTCCCGCGCAAGACCTGTGCCTGGAGGTCGGGCCGCGCCTTGTCGCGGTCCGCCAGCCGGCTCGCAGCGAAGGTCGCCCGGTATGCGCCGTCCGCATCCGTCGAGGTCTCGGTCAGCGGGAAGTCGGGGCCGACGCCTTTGTCTACGATGTGTACGATCAGACCGCCGACGCCCGCGCTGGAAGCGCTGACGACGTGGCCGCTCACTGCGAATTGCGGCTGGCTCTCATCCTGGTCCGCGCTGACGGTCAGGGTGACGAACTGGAGCGGCAGTGCGTTCGGCAGCAGCCCCGAGTCGGCCACGACCTTGTTCTGCAGGTAGGCCATGACGCGCAGCTGCACGACGGAGAGACCGGGCGGGACGGTGTAGGAGATCGTATAGCCCCCACCCGGATCGGTGGTGTCGGCACCGAGGCGCACCGCGCCTCCCCCGCCCACATGGAAGGCGCGCACGAGCACATCGGGGATCGGCTGGCCGGTGTCGCGGCTGACCAGCCCGGCCACCAAGCGCTGCGCCTGTTGGCCGGGTTGGTCAAATGTGCCCCGCGCTTCAAGCTTCTCGTTGAGCGTGACGGCCGTTTTCTTGTCCACGACGCCGGTTACGTCGAGCGTGCTGGCTTTCTGGAAGAGGCCGACCAACTCTTTGGTGTTAGCGCCATACTTGTTGTGTACCGACTCTTCATCCAGCCCGGCGATGGCCGCCCGGCGCTTTTCCTCGTCGAAGCCGAAGAAATCATCCTGGACCAGAAAACGCAGACCAGCCTGCAGGTCGACCAATTCCTGCCCCTGGCTGTCCGGTCCGATGGGAAAGACGATCCTGTTCACTCACAGCTCCTTAGTTGTTGCCGACAGTGAAGTCCCAGCCCTTCCCTGGAGGCAACAGATCGCCGCTAGAACCTCGGACTTGGGGCAACCCGAGGGCATCGTCCAGTAAGTTCACATTGCCGACAGGCGAGATGACCGCACTCTCGGCTCCCAGCGCACCTAGATCATTTGCCAGTTCCTGTCCGAGAGAGGGACCGCCCAGACAAGACATGCCGGCCTTACAGGCCGCCAGGCGAACCGTCCCGCCCTTCCAACCGGCATCAACCAACGCCTGCGCGAGCTTCTCCGATGTATAGACCTGCCCTCCAACCTCAACTGCCAATGCACCGGTGATGTCGTCTGGGGAAACCCCGTGTGCGATGAGCGTGATTTCGTCGACATTGTTTAGGCTGCCAGGCGCCAGATCAGTGACGACGTGACCTGTCCTCTGGGCCATCGAGGCCGTGCTATTTCTGGCCACTTTATCAGTCGACAGCGGAACAATCCTGGAGTTGGTGTTGGGCGAGTCGCCCGCGACGGAGGGTGTGACTCTGGGTCTGGCGGCGGCGACGCGGGCAAAGGGATAAGCAGCCCCAGCAGCATTTACGACATCCTCCTCGAGCCTTTGCACCTTCGGCCCACCAACCTGGCCGAGAAACGTCGGTGCTGGATCTCCGGTTACCAACTCAGACGCCCCCGAGCCGGCCACGTCGGAGCCGAGGACCACAAGAGGGCCTCCGACAATGCAGCCGATGATCGTTGCGCAGAGACCTGCGCCAGCTGCAAATGCCCCTCCACCTCCCAGCACTTTGAGCCCCCCTCTTGCTCTCGTCGCTTTCGATGCGGATCGTGCAGCTTTTTCTGCTGCCTCTTGTGCCTTCTGAGTTGCTTGGATGGCTTTCTCGCGCTTGAGTGCTGCGTCCGCTCGCGCTGCCACGAGTCTCTTCTGGATCGCGGCTTGAGCCGCTTGGACGTCAGCGAGGTTGGCTCTGGCAGTTGCTTCTACTGCAGAGTAGCGCGCCAAAGTCGCTTCCGTTTGAGCGATTTCCGCGTTGATTTCCTTGAGGCGTTGTTCCATTTGCCCGAGGCTTGGTCTTCGAGCATCGGTGCCGGTGGGGTCCACAGAATCAATTGGCCCGGCCTTAACGTATGCATAGAGGTTGGTACCATCTGTAGTGCCTGCCGGGTCGCACGCTGTCCACTTCCCCAACCAGGGCGCGTAATATCGCGCTCCATGGTAGTAGAGCCCGCTCTCCTCATCCCGCTCCTTTCCTGTATAGCAATAACGTTTCGGCGTCTCCGTTTGGCTGCGGACAGCGCGATATGAAGTGCTACCGTAAGGGAAATGCTCCTCGTAGGAGATGATCTGCGCCGCGCCGTCGACTTCCAGCATCGCCGAGCCGAGGTGGTTGCCGAGTTGGAAGCGGATGAGTCGCTGCGGAGAAGGATCTTGTCCAAGCGTATCGATCGTCCGAGTCTCCACCAGGGCAAGCCGCTGCTGGTCGTCCATCAGGTGGAGCGTCTCGCGCTCCAGCGTCACGGCGCTGCCGTCCCCCGAATAGTGGCGGAACACCTCGAAGCCGCCCAGGTACAGGCGCTCTTCCTTGATAACGGGCGTCTGGCCAGCATCAGCCTGGCGCTCCGTCACCTTCCGAGTGCGCTGCCCTGACCCGTCGTAGACATAGAAGGTGGTCTCTGGCGTGCCGTCGTTGCGCACCTGCTGCGACGTCGCCTGAAGCTGGTCGCGGTAGTCCCACGCCATGAGCGGCAGGTGGGGCATGCTGGTCAGGTTGCCGTGTGCGTCGTACCTGTATGCCTCGACGACCGGCAGATCGTCTTCCCTCCCTATGGTCGTCCTGCTCAGGCGGTTGCTCTTCGTGCCCGGTTCGAGCAGGCTTTCCTCGTCGTACTGGTAGGCCCTGGTCCAGCCCGGCAGCCCTGGATCGCTGCTGAAGTGCTTCATGACCCCGAAGTTGCCCACGAAGTCGTACACGTAGCGTTCGGTGTACGTGCCCATCGCATTGCCATCGCCGCGGTGTGGCAGGCCGGTGTGGAAGCGGTTGAACGCGTCGGGCGGCGTGGGCCCGGCCCCAGCCTGGCCCAGGTGCTCGCGGCCGCTTGCCTCGATCAGGCGGTAGACCGCGTCATAGGTGTAGTCGTTGCTCGGCTCGACGATCTGGTTGTTGAAGAACACCGTCTGCTGCGCATCGTCCTCGATGTGCGTGATATTGCCGGCGGGATCGTAGGTATAGCGCAGGTCCTGCAACCTCTCGCCCCCGCGCACGGTCAGCAGATGACGCAGGCGGAGGGTCAGCCGGTCGTACTCGTAGGTCGTTTGCACCCCGTTGCCGTACTCGATCAGAGTCCGCTGGCCCTTGGCGTCGTAGTCCAGGTTCTTGACCGCTGCGAGCGTCGCGGTCGAGGCGTCGAGCAGTCCAGGCGGCTGGTCGTCCTGGTTGAGCCAGGCATCGATCCGTTCCAGCAGGTTGGCCTCGTTGAAGAGCGGCTGGATCACGTTGACCTTCGTTCCCGGCCGGTCGCCGTGCGGCGCGATGGCCTGGACCGGCCGGTCGAGCGCATCGTAGGCCATGCGGCTGGTGAGGGTCTCGTCCTCCACGAGCGGCGCGAGCGCCTGTTCCAGCGCGTCCCCATCGAGTTGCCCCACGCTACCCGGCGGCAAAGCGGCATCGACCGCAGCCCAGTCGACTGCGTGCTTGTAATCCGCTGCCGGGCGGCGGGACCCGAGCAGCGGGTTGCCCTTGAAGTCGTGCAACTCGTCGAAGGATGCGCCCGCCTGGTCGAGCGCCAAGTAGACGCTCCCGCGCAGGTTGAGATCAGTCGCACGGGGGTGATGCTCGCCGTACACCATCCGGCCGGTCAGCAGCGTCCGGGCCGGAGCAGCCGGGTCCGCGCCGGTGACGAAGGTGCGCAAGGGCCGGCGCAGCGCGTCGTATTCCGTCCGTGACCGGTGGCCCCGGCTGTCGAAGCCGCGGATCGGATTGCCCGTCGCATCGTTCAGCCCCCAACGTTCGCCCGCCTCCATGCTGGCCTGGTGAATGACGCTGCCCAGCATGTCGTAGTCGTACCGCATGACCACGCGGCCCAGCGCGTCGATCACGCGGCGCTGGTTGCCCTCGATGTCGAGGTCGACGCGCGTGACGTGCTTCTCCTCGACCGTTTCGGCGCCGCCGGCGTTCTTCCGCTCGAAGCGGTTCTGGGCCACGTTTAGGAAGGGCCGGCCCAGCGTGTCGAAGTGCGCGACCGCCGGGGTATCGGCGTGCACCGTCGCCTTCTCGGCCGCGAGTCGCTCCGGATCGGTGGCCGGGAGGCCCATGCGCTGCTCGCGCCACGTGGGCAGGTAGTCGTCATCGGGCAGCCGGCCGAAGAAGTCCCGCACGTCCGAGTCGGTCCGGGGATCGAGGTCCACGGTGTCGTTCACGTCGTACGTGGGCTGCTCCCACGGGTCGTAGACGACTTTGCCCCAGGTGTGGTCGGGGTTGAGGGTCGCGACGACGCGACCGGCCGGGTCGTAGAAGAGCACCGCGCTGATGCCGACGTTGACGCCGAACTCGAACGCGTGCGTGGGCGAGAAGAAAGGCTCGTACTGGCGGACGGGCTTGCCCTTGTTGTTGAAGATCGTCCAGCCGCTCCCCACCCAGCGGGGGTTCGCGTCGGTATCGGTCATCACCGGCTGACCGTCCGGGCCCAGGACGATCTCGCCGTTCGCGTCGCGTTGCGGCGTGGGGCCTGGCTCCGCCTGGACCTTCATCTGGATCTGCCGGTCGAAGCCGTCGGAGTAGGAGAAGCTGGCCTGCAGCTTCGACCTCTCTCCCGGCTCGAGGTCGCTCACGTGCGTTTCACGCGCAATGGTGGCCGCACACGCGGGCAGCCAGAACTCCGCCTTGTCGGGATGCTCCGCTTGCGTGCGCCTGAACCGATCCAGGTCGTACACGATGCGGGTGGTGGCGCCGCCGAGCAACTCGTGGACAACCTCAGTGGCCTCGCCCTCGGCCTCGTTGGGATGGGGCCGGCGCGGCGCGGAAAAGAAGGCGTCGATCTGCGCCCTGTCCGGATCAGCGACGAAGGGCTCGAGCAAGTCGCCTTCGACCGGCGCGGCGCTCGCCTTGCCCATCACCGCGGTCCCCGCGACCAGGCCGAGCGCGTCGAGCGCGACGCCCGCACGGTTGCCGTTGGGGTCCGTCAGGAGGCGGGGCCCGAGCACGCGGTAGTCGTTCTCCGCGGCCGCCACGTTCCCCACCGCGTCCTCGGTGGCCGTCACGAGCAGGTCGTAGCGGGGCTCGCTCCCATCGCTCGGCGCGTCGTAGCCCACCTTGACCGCACGACCGAATGGGTCTGTAAAGCGGCGGGGCAGGAAGAAGTGCTCGCGCGCCTCGGCCAACTCGGCGGCCCCGTCGACTTCATCCGGGGAGTAGAGCACCTGCCCGGAGGGGATCCACCAGGCACCGTCCATCGCCACGTAGCCACCAGCGTCTGTGCCCCGGCCTTCCATCAATTGATCCAGGCCCGTACCAGGGGGCAGGAGGTCCTCGTCGGGCTGGCCCTCGCGCTTGCGCTTGAAGACCTTGCGGAGCAGCCCCGGCGTCAGCGCGAGCTTGTA
>Ga0210377_10002212_pt1 | contig 17210 bp, 17 predicted proteins | sample PLM4_65_b1redo_FD_155480 | JGI IMG/M metagenome (GOLD analysis project Ga0210377, IMG submission 155480) | Groundwater sediment microbial communities from an aquifer in East River, Colorado, USA - PLM4_65_b1 redo | ecosystem: Environmental > Terrestrial > Soil > Riparian zone | place: USA: East... | reverse complement strand
AACCGGCAGCTAAAAAGGCAGTAGCCAAGAAAAAGCCGGCAGCCAAGAAAAAGGCAGCAGCCAAGAAACCGGCAGCTAAAAAGGCAGTAGCCAAGAAAAAGCCGGCAGCCAAGAAAAAGGCAGCAGCCAAGAAACCGGCAGCTAAAAAGGCAGCAGCCAAGAAAAAGCCGGCAGCCAAGAAAAAGGCAGCAGCCAAGAAAAAGGCAGCAGCCAAGAAGCCGGCAGCCAAGAAAAAGGCAGCAGCCAAGAAAAAGCCAGCAGCTAAGAAAAAGCCGGCAGCTAAGAAAAAGGCAGCAGCCAAGAAGCCTGCATCATCTATGGCTTCCAAACCATCGATGCCTGCACCTTCGTCACCTGCACCTGTACGTCCGGCTGCAACATGGCCTTTTCCTACACCGGGAATCGGCAAGCCGAACTGATCTGGGTATAGGCTGTGGCAGCAGCCCCAGATGCTTAGGCAGTAAGGGGCTAGCCGCAGTAAGCTCGGTTTTTTGGGCGCACTAATCGGTGCGTGCGCCTTTTTATCTCATCAACCTCGTGTTGGTGCGTGTACCTGTCCTCATTACAAACCGGATGGCTTGTGATGGGCTTTCTGCCCTCTGAATATTGTCATCGCCATTTTTAGGTAGCCATGTGAGATCTGCGCACCTTAAATTGATTCTGCTACTGTGGACAGTTCAGCTTGCGGCATGCGCGACATCTCAGTCGATACAGTACAAAGACATTATCGAGCCACAAGCGGTTGCTATCGAACGCCTGCAATCCGACCTGCCGATCGTTGCGCTGGCATTGGGGAGTGGCGGTAGTCGCGGCTTTGCACATATAGGCGTGATCAAGGCGCTTGAGGCGAATGACATCCATATAGACATCGTCGTAGGTACCAGTGCAGGAAGTGTGGTTGGTGCGTTGTATGCCGCCGGCTACAAGAGCGAAGAAATAGAACAGATCGCACTCGATCTCGATCAAGACCGGCTCAGAGATACTGACTTGTCAACGCGAGGCTACATACGCGGCGAGCAATTGCAGAACTTCATCAATCGCGAGTTGAAAAATCGCTCCATAGAACAATTGGACAAGCCGTTCATTGCGGTGGCAACCCAGCTCGACACCGGTAATGCGGTAGCCTTCAATCGCGGCAATACCGGGAAGGCGGTGCGCGCATCCAGCAGCATCCCTGGCGTGTACTATCCGGTTCAAATTGGCGAGTATGAATATGTGGACGGGGATTTAAAGGGTCCGGTGCCGGTAAGCACGGCGCGTGCGATGGGTGCGGATATCGTGATCGCCGTGGATATCTCGCAGCAACCGAAAGACCAACCCTTTCCGCAAGATATCATCGACATACTCAAGCAAAGCCTGCGCATCATGCGCCAGTCGGTACTGGCGTATCAGATAGAGTCGGCGCAGATCGTGATTCGCCCTGGCATTGGAAAAGCGCCCGTAATAAATGCAGACGGCAAATTGCGCTTGATTAAAGATGGTGAAGATGCGGCCATTGCGATGCTGCCGCAGATACGCGAGTTGATAAAAAAATGACCACCGAAAAGATGTCCTTGAAGATCAGATAATTTGCGCTGGAAGACAACGATAATCTGGCATCTGGCGGCTCAAATTATCCCCAAATGACTCGAACGGGGATGCCATTTCGCTATAAAGTGAAACAATGGGTTTCTATTCCGCCAACCTGCCTTATCAAACTGATGCTGCGCGTTACTATGTCGCGCTGGCTGATTTGCCGTGGGCGGTGTGGCTGGACAGTTGCGGGATGGCGCGCTATGACATCGTAACCGCAGCGCCGCTGCACACGCTGCAACTTAATCAAGAAGTGGCAACAACTGACGGCCCGTTCGACCTGTTGCGCGATCTGTTGGGCGAACGGGCCGCGTCCATAGCGGATGTGCCATTCGCGGGTGGTGCGCTGGGTTACTGGAGTTATGACCTGGCGCGCCGTTTGATGACATTGCCGGAGATCGCGGATGCTACCGAACAGCTGCCGGACCTGGCGGTTGGCATTTACGATTGGGCGCTGGTCCTGGACCACCAGCAGCACAAGGCACGGCTGGTATCGCAGCAACGTTTTGCCGAGACAGCGGAATTGTTGCCGCAGATATTGCATCGTCTGCGAACCTTCACTGCACCTCCTCCCGAATCTTTCCGGGTCTATGGGCGGATAACTTCCAACTTCACGCCGGACAGTTACGCTGCAGCTTTCCTGAGGGTGCAGGATTACCTGCAATCGGGCGATTGCTATCAGATCAATCTTTCGCAGTGTTTCAGCGCAAAGGCCGAGGGTGATGCGTTGGGGGCATACCTCAGGCTGCGCGGCTTGAATCCCGCGCCCTATTCGGCATTCCTGAACCTGCCGCAAGCCCAGATCCTGTGCAACTCCCCGGAGCGATTCATCAGCGTACGAGGCGACAGGGTTGAAACCAGACCCATCAAAGGTACCCGTCCGCGCAGCAGTGATGCATTAGAGGACCGACGGCTCGCGGATGAATTGCGCAACCACCCCAAGGATCGTGCGGAAAACCTGATGATCGTCGATCTGTTGCGCAGCGATCTGGGCAAAAGCTGCAAGCCGGGTTCGGTGCGCGCGCCGAAATTGTTCGAAGTGGAAAGCTTTGCCAACGTGCACCATCTGGTCAGCACGGTTGAAGGCCAGCTCGCAGCGGGGCATGATGCGCTGGATGTGCTGCGGAACTGTTTTCCGGGTGGTTCTGTCACAGGAGCACCCAAGCTGCGCGCGATGCAGATCATCGAGCAACTTGAGCCAGTCCGGCGCGGTGTTTACTGCGGCGCAATTGGATACATCGGCTTCGATGGCAATATGGACACCAATATTGCGATCCGCACGCTGGTGTATAGCGATGGAAAAATACGTGGATGGGCGGGTGGCGGTATCGTTGCGGATTCCGACCAGAAAGCCGAGTATCAGGAAACACTGGATAAGGCGTCCGCCATGCTAAAACTATTACAGCACTACGGAGGTGAATATGATGGTTCTACGCAAAACAGCTGAACGAGGTCATGCCCGGCACGGCTGGCTGGAAAGCTGGCATTCCTTCTCGTTTGCGGATTATCACGACCCGGCTCATGTGCGCTTTGCCAGTCTGCGCGTCATCAACGAAGACATCGTGCAGCCGAACAGCGGCTTCGGAATGCACCCGCATCGCGACATGGAGATACTCACTTATATCCTGGATGGCGCGCTACGCCATCAGGACAGCATGGGCAACAGCGAGCAGATTCGTGCCGGAGAAGTGCAAGTGATGAGCGCGGGTACCGGCGTGACACATAGCGAAGTCAATGCTTCGGCCACGGAAGCCGTCCACCTGTTGCAAATCTGGATCATTCCCGCGCAGCAAAATCTGCCGCCGGGCTACCAGCAAAAAGTTTTCGGCGCATCAACCAAACGCGGCCGCTGGTGCCTGCTGGCTTCGCCGGATAAGGCGGCTGGTTCACTGCGCATCCATCAGGATGTGCGCGTGTCCGCCGCATTGCTGAATGGCGCGGACACGCTCTCCTATCCTGTTGCTGCCGGGAGAAAAATCTACCTGCATGTCGCGCGCGGAGCGCTTACCGCGAACGGGCATAGCCTCAACGCAGGAGATGCGTTGATGTACAGTGATGAGCAAAATGTGGAACTAGCTGCGGGCATCAATGCAGAGCTGTTGCTGTTTGATATGGCTTGAATGTCCGTACTTCCCTGCCTCACGTGTAACGATACACTTGTAAACAACCTCATCGGGTCTGAAGACAAGACGTATCAATTTTGCAGCGTTGTCAGCCCGGTGTGTTTTTCACCCGGATGATCCGCACAACTTCCTGTATCTTGCGCAGACTTCGCATGACGTTGGCGAGGTGCAGGCGGTTATTCACTTCCAGCGTGAAGTGCAGGGCAGTGAGCTTGTCTTCATGGGTGAAGCTGATGTTCTCGATGTTGGCCCCGGCTTCTGCGATCGCGGCGGCGACCTTTGCCAGAACGCCGCGCTTGTTTTCTGCCAGCAATTTGATATTGACGTCGAAGGGACGACTGATATTCTTGTCCCATACGACATCCAGCCATTGTTCGCTGCTGCTGCGCCCTCTGCGCAGGGTCGGGCAGTCGTGGGTATGCACGATCAGTCCCTGCCCGCTCTTGATCACACCGATGATCGGGTCGCCGGGAATCGGGCGGCAGCACTGGGCGAACTGTACCGCCATGCCTTCAGTGCCTTGTATCGTTATGGCCGGAGTGGCAGTTTCATTCGCCACCGCCTCGCCGATGCTTGCCAGTTGCCTTGCGACGACCACATTGAAACGGCGACCCAGCCCGATGTCTGCCAGAATATCCTGGCGTGATTTCACTCCGGTGTCCCTGAGCAGTTTGTTCCAGTGTGCATCGTCCATGTCCTGTGGCTTGACGCCCAGCGCAAGCAGTGCCTGATTCAGCAGACGTTCCCCGAGCTGGGCGGATTCCCCGGACTGCATCGTCTTGAGGAAATGACGGATATTGCTGCGTGCTTTGCTGGTGGCGACGTAACTCAGCCAGGCCGGATTGGGTCTGGCGTGTGCGGCGGTGATCACTTCCACGCGATCGCCGTTCTTGAGTTCGGTTCGCAAAGGCACCAGTTCATGGTTCACCTTTACCGCGATGCAGCGATTGCCGATATCGGTGTGGACGCTATAGGCAAAATCCACTCCGGTCGCGCCACGCGGCAGCGAAAGTATCTTGCCTTTGGGCGTGAATACATAAACCTCGTCGGGGAACAGGTCCACCTTGAGATGTTCCAGGAATTCGGCGGAGTCGCTGCTTTGGCTCAGGCTTTCCAGCAGGTCCTGCAGCCACTGATGGGTCTTCTTGTGCAGGTCGTTGATCGAATCATGGCTGCTCTTGTACAGCCAGTGCGAGGCGACACCTGCTTCGGCGATCCGATGCATATCGTGAGTGCGAATCTGGATCTCGATGGGCGTGCCAAAAGGCCCGAACAGCGTGGTGTGCAGCGATTGGTAACCGTTCATTTTCGGCAGGGCAATATAGTCCTTGAATTTGCCCGGGATCGGCTTGTATAAACCATGCAGCGCGCCCAAAGCTACATAGCACGAAGCAAAGTCATCCACCAATACCCTAAATCCGTAGATATCCAGCACCTCGGCAAACGCCAGTGATTTGCTCTGCATCTTCTCGTAGATGCTGTAGATGTTCTTTTCCCGACCGGTGACTTCCGCCTTGATGCTATATTCGGCGAGCCGCTGGCGGATCGCATTGAGTATCTTGTCTATCACTTCAGGGCGATTGCCGCGCGCGACTTTCAATGCCTTGGACAGCACCGCATAGCGGTTGGGGTGCAGATGCATGAAGCTCAGATCCTGCAATTCCCGGTAGACATCATTGAGGCCCAGCCGGTTGGCGATCGGCGCGTAGATTTCCATGGTCTCGCGGGCGATGCGCTCGCTCTTTTCCCGCGACATGGATCCCAACGTGCGCATATTGTGCAGGCGGTCGGCAAGTTTGATCAGAATGACGCGAACATCGCGCGCCATCGCCAGCAGCATCTTGCGAAAATTCTCCGCCTGGGCGTCTTCGTGGGTCTCGAACTTGATCCTGTCCAGCTTGCTCAGACCCTCGACCAATTCTGCAACCGGCTTGCCGAATTTTTCCGCGACCTGTTCGGTGGTGACCTCGGTGTCTTCAACCACATCGTGCAGTAGCGCGGCGATGATCGCCTGAACATCGATGCGCAGCGGAGCCAGGATGTTCGCAACAGCGATAGGATGGGAGATATACGGGTCGCCGGATTGGCGCATCTGGCCTTGATGCGCTGCACGGCTGAATTCGATAGCTACACGGACGTGTTCGACATCCTTCGGCTTAAGATAGGAGGAGAGTTCCTCGAGTAGTAAGTCCGCGTCGGCCATTTATAATCACGTCGATTACGCCTGGCCGCGATTGAGGATTTCCTTGCCAACCTTGCCTTCGCTGATTTCACGCAGTGCGATGACGGTCGGCTTGTCCTTGCTGGTTTCCACCAGGTGAGCTGCACCATTCGACAACTGGCGTGCGCGATAAGCGGCAGCCAATGTCAGTTCGAAGCGGTTCGGGATCTGTGTCAAACATTCTTCAACGGTAATACGTGCCATGATTTACTCCGGGTTCTGTAACTGGTTGATCAAGTCCTGATGGAGGGCCAATTGCCGTTCTCTGCGAAGTTTGGCGGAAAGCACCACCGCATTGAGTTCGCGCAACGCTTCATTCAGGTTGTCGTTGATGATAACATAATCGAACTCGGCGATATGGGCGACTTCCTGCTGCACTGCTGCCATTCGTTTGGCGATCACGGCATCATTGTCCTTGCCGCGTTTTTTCAGGCGTTCTTCCAGTGCCTGCTTCGAGGGAGGCAGGATGAATACGCTGACGCATTCGGGAAACATGCGCCGAATCTGGGCCGCGCCTTGCCAGTCGATCTCCAGCAGAATGTCGCGCCCCCGGGTGATTTCATGGCTGATCCATGTTTGTGACGTCCCGTAGAGATTGCCATAGATTTCGGCGCTCTCCAGAAACTCTCCCCGTTCCGACATGGCAACAAAAGTCTCGCGACTGACGAAATGATAGTCTTTGCCGTCACGTTCCCCGAGGCGCGGTTCACGCGTGGTGTAGGAAACCGACATGTCGATTTGCGGATTGATATTGAGCAGGGCTTGCACCAGGCTGGTTTTTCCTGCACCGGAAGGCGCGCTGATGATAAACAGATTTCCCGGCATGATTTAGCCACCTATATTGAAGTCAGATTTCGTCTTGAAGCAACATTGCATGGCAGTTATCACCTGCCACTCATTTAGATTATATATGGTGCCCGCATTTGCATACCAACACCGCCTTGATATGCAACTTTGATCGTATCGAGGCCGCGTTATTCCAGGTTTTGAATCTGTTCGCGCATCTGCTCGATCAGTATCTTCATTTCCATCGCGCTGCGCGATACTTCCGCGTCTACTGATTTTGAACCCAGCGTGTTGGCTTCGCGGTTCAGTTCCTGCATCAAGAAATCAAGCCGCTTGCCCACTGCACCGCCATGGGCGAGGATGCGGCGCAACTCGGATAGATGGCTTGCCAGCCGCGATAGTTCCTCATCCACGTCGATCTTGCCAGCGAACAACGTGATCTCCTGACGGATGCGTTCGTCCAAGGCATCCTGTATCGGGGCATTCTGCATCGCCTCGCGCAGGCGCGCGGTGAGCCTTTGCTCATAAGCAGCGATTGCCGAAGGCACATGAGGAACCACGCTGTCGCGCAGCGCCTCGATCTTTTCCACGCGTTGCAGCAGAAATGCCTTGAGCTTTTCGCCTTCGCGGGCGCGTGCGGCGGAGAGTTCCTGCAACGCGGTTGTCACCAGGTCGAACAGGGTAGCGCGCAATTCGTCGGTGGATGCACCGGGAGTTTCCAGTATGCCGTTCCAGCGCAGCACATCGGCCACTGTCAGGGATCCTGCATCCGGCAACGCAGTCTGCACCTCGATGTTCCATGCGGAGAGCTGTTGCAGCAAATCGCGATTCAGTATCGCTTTGCTTTGCATGGATCGCGATATATAGTTGATCCGGCACTCCACCTTGCCGCGCTGCAACTGTGCCGTGATCGCTTCGCGCAGCATGCTTTCGAAACCGCGCAATTCATCGGCCATGCGCAACTGAAGGTCCAGATAGCGATGATTGACGGCACGAAGCTCCAGCGTCAATGAGCAGCCGTCAAGTTCGGCGCTGGCGGTGGCATAGCCGGTCATGCTAAGAATCATGGTGAACCCTTTGAAAAAAAGCTGTGCTGGAGCGTCGCATTATATTACGATTGCATCCTGTGGAATTATTGGATGAAACCCGCACACCATGAACTTCTCGATACACCAGGCCAGTCACATCGGCAATCGCAAATTCAATCAGGATCGTGTCTCTTATGCCTACAGCAACGACGCGTTGTTGATGGTATTGGCAGACGGCATGGGCGGGCACCTGAAAGGCGAGCTGGCCGCCGGGGCAATCGTCGAAACGTTTGCCGAATGCTTTGACCAGCAGGCACAACTGCGTATCCCAGACCCGATGAAGTTTCTCGTCGACACCATGAGGAGCGCGCACGAGCGCATCGTGGACTTTTCACACCAGATGGGATTGGGCGGCTTCCCGGGATCGACGTGCGTGGCCGCGTTGATACAGGACAACAAGTTGTATTGGGGATTCGCAGGAGACTCGCGTCTTTACCTGCTGCGCGATGGCAGAGTGTTGACCAGGACGCATGACCACTCGGTGGTGTCCCAGTGGCTGGAGTCGGGTGTGATCAACGCCGCGGAAGCCCGTGTCCATCCGCATCGCAACCAGATAACCAATTGCCTGGGCGGCAGCGACGAAATTTATTATATGGAACCGGGTGGACCGGTCGCTCTGCAATCCGGCGATGTCGTGCTGCTCGGCAGCGATGGTCTGTGGGCGCCGTTCACTGACAAGGAACTGGTTGATTCCTTCACTTCCCGTCCTGTGATGGAAGTGCTGGAGGGTCTGGTCGAGCAGGCTCTGGTACGTGAAAACGGGCATTCGGACAATGTGACCGGCCTGGCGCTGCGATGGGGTAGTGACGAGACCGCTCACGAAACCGCCAAACCGGTTTCACACGTGCTGAAGATCTCATAGCATCGATATTGCTCAACCTCAGCCTGCACCCTTCATTTTTTATGATGTCAACCATGCGTTCCGGTAAAAGATTGCCCAACCAGTTGCGCGCGATACGTATCACCCGCAACTATATTAAACATGCCGAAGGCTCGGTACTGATCGAGTGCGGCGACACCCGTGTCATCTGCACCGCCAGCGTCGAAGAGCGCGTGCCCCCTCATAAAAAAGGCAGCGGCGAAGGCTGGGTCACGGCGGAATACGGCATGTTGCCTCGCTCCACCGGCGAGCGCATGAGCCGCGAAGCCGCCAAGGGTAAACAATCCGGCCGTACACAGGAGATCCAGAGGCTGATCGGCCGCAGCCTGCGCGCCGTGGTGGATCTGAAAAAACTCGGTGAGCGCACCATCCAGATCGATTGCGACGTGATCCAGGCCGACGGCGGCACGCGCACCGCCAGCATCACCGGCGCGTTCGTGGCGCTGTACGATGCGGTCAGGGAATTACTCAGCAGGGGGATGATCACGGAATCCCCGCTTAAGGATTACATCGCCGCGATCTCGGTCGGGATCCATCAGGGTACGCCCGTGCTGGATCTGGATTACCTCGAAGACTCCGAATGCGATACCGACATGAATGTGGTGATGCTGGGCAGCGGACATTTCGTCGAAGTGCAGGGCACTGCGGAGGGGCATCCGTTCAGCCGCGAGGAGATGGATATCCTGCTGGAACTGGCGAAAGGCGGGATCGCGGAATTGATCGCGATGCAGCGGGAAACGCTGGAAAGTGACTGACAGGGTATTGCAAAACTACTGATGAAACGACTAGCCATCTGACTAAGTTGGTAAACTACGCCAACTAAGTCATTGGTTATGCGAGGCGATGATGCTGCGTTGGAAACCGGCGAAAAATGCTCATTTACTTTGTGTAAACTCCGCTTTTTCACCGATTTCCGCCTTGCCTGATCGTCTCTCGATACGTTTTTCAAAACCCTGTTAACTTCTACACTTACGCTTCCTACTCCCCTCGGGGGAATTAAGGGAGAGGAATGTAAACAAAGTCATGCAAAAACTCGTCATCGCTTCCAGCAACCCCGGCAAGTTGCGCGAATTCCAGTTTTTGCTGCAGCCGCTCGGCATCGAAGTGCTGACACAGTCACAGCTCGGTATCGGGGAAGCGGAAGAACCGCACCCCACCTTCATCGAGAACGCCCTGGTCAAAGCACGCCACGTCAGCCGGTTGAGCGGATTGCCCGCACTGGCTGACGATTCCGGCATCTGTGTCACCGCGCTGGACGGCGCGCCCGGCGTGCTCTCCGCGCGCTATGCCGGTGACGATCCGAAATCCGATCAACGCAACAACGAAAAGCTGTTGCAAGCCATGCTCGGCGTGACCGATCGCCGCGCGCATTACTACTGCGTGCTGGTGCTGCTGCACCATGCCGGCGATCCGCAGCCGCTGATCGCCGAAGGCGAATGGCACGGCGAGATCGCCCTCCGGCCTGCCGGCGACGGCGGTTTCGGCTATGACCCGCTGTTCTGGTTGCCGCAGTTAGGCAAGACCAGTGCGCAACTTGAACGCGAACAGAAACATGCCATCAGTCATCGCGGCAAGGCGTTGCAGGTATTGCTGGATAAATTGAAGGGATAGTAGTGTTCGCAGGATGATTTTTGCTGCGATTCAGTCTGGTTGGGTTTTGGCAGGGTATTGAAAACGAACTTGCAACGCGGTTATGCCGAAGTGGCAGTGTTTTTTTCCTTGTTGGGGGAGTTATGGCGCCGCCTTTACACAGTTGCCGCCATTGTCCCTGGCAAGCTGCAAGGCTTCCTCGGCTCGATCGAACAGACTGACCAATGTATCGTCCGCGCGAGCCTGGCTGACACCTATCGATACGGTGATGGAGGGCAATGCATCGCCGCTGGGCAGCACGACCAAAGACCGGCTGACACTCGTCATCAACCTGTCCGCTACAGTGCATGCATCGTTCAGGGATGTGTTCGGCAGAAAGATCGCGAATTTGTCGTCACTGTGGCGTCCCGCCTGGTCATCCGGGCGCAGACAGGACATTGTCGTGTAAGCGATATCCCGCAGCGCCTGATCGCCGCCAAGTTGCCCGTGTCTCCTGGTAAATTCTGTTAGATGATCCATCTCCAGCAGCAACAGACAACTCGGCTTGTTGCTCACGATACCTCGACGCAGATGGCGTTCGAATTTTTGCTGTGTCCAGTGCTGATTGTAAAGTCCGGTCAGATCGTCCACCATCGAGCTCCCTGAAAATCCATGTTCCTGCTCAAGGTTCCCTACCACGATCTCGTTGGTATCGCGTATACGCCTGGTCAGTATGTTCAGCATGTTATGCGCGGCAGCATGCGAACTGTTGATCAGCTCCCACATGGCGGCATGGTCGATGGCAAGCAGTTTGCAGTCTGTGCCGGCCACGACATACATTGAAACAAGTGCATCACCCAGCATGGACATCTCGCCGACACATTCTCCCTCGCCCAGAATCACGATCGGCTCGGCCCCGGATTCGTGTGACTGGATGCGCAGGCGTCCGGACAGGATGATGTAAATTGTATTGTTGGGCTGGCCTGGAACCAGCAGGACCTGACCGATGGTCAGGGGGTGCAACCTGGATTCACTTAGATGTTTGGCAAGTAATTGTTTGGGTATACCAAGGAACAAGGGGGCTGATTCCAGAACTTTGAGAATCTCGTGGGTGAGGATCATGTTATAACCCTTGTGCAGTTTATTCGTCCAAAGTATCAGCTATTCGCAGGTGCGGTAACCTGACTCATGAGGTATTGTAAGGCAACAATCATCGGGCAGGCCACTCATATTCATGGACATTTAACACATTAGCCGGCCGGTTTCGTAACCGGTACTTTTCCCGGTGCCCTGTATCACTACAATCATGACCAGCCATATCCTGCAACCCTTCGCACTCAAATCGCAAGCCGTGAATTTCCAGGCGTTGCCGCCGCTGTCGCTGTACATCCATATCCCCTGGTGTGTGCGCAAATGCCCGTATTGCGATTTCAATTCGCATGAGGCGAGGGGATCTTTTCCCGAGCAGGAGTATGTCGCGGCGTTGATCCGCGATCTTGAGCTGGCTTTGCCGCTGGTCTGGGGGCGCAAGGTATATACGGTTTTTTTTGGCGGTGGCACGCCCAGTTTGCTGAGCGGCGAAAGTATTGCGGAAGTCTTGCGCCAGGTGCGCATGCTGCTGCCGCTGGACATAAACGCCGAGATCACGCTGGAAGCGAATCCCGGCACGGTCGAAGCGGGTCGCTTCGCGGCCTATCGCGAGGCTGGGGTGAATCGATTGTCGTTGGGTATCCAGAGTTTTAATGACACACATTTGCAAGCGCTGGGGCGCATCCACTCGGCGGATGAAGCCAGGCGCGCAATTGAAATCGCGCAGCAGAATTTCGATAACATCAACCTCGATCTGATGTACGCGCTGCCAAACCAGACTTTGGACGAAGCGATGCAGGATGTGCGTAGTTCGCTGACATTCGCGCCGCAGCATCTGTCCTGCTATCACCTGACGCTGGAACCGAACACGCTGTTCCACCGCAATCCGCCATCATTGCCGGACGACGATGTGAGTAGCGACATGCAGCAGCGCATCGAGGAAACTCTTGCAGCACAAGGTTATCAGCACTATGAGACTTCCGCTTTTGCCCAGCCCAAGCGTCGTGCCAAACATAATCTCAACTATTGGAAGTTCGGCGACTATCTGGGTATAGGCGCGGGCGCGCATAGCAAGTTGAGCTTCCCCGACAGGGTGATACGCCAGGTGCGATACAAGCAGCCGCAGGCCTACCTTGATGCGGTTGCGAAAGCGGCGCCGCTGCAATCCGAACAACAGGTAGCGCCAGACGAGCTGGCGTTCGAGTTCATGATGAATGCGCTGCGTTTGAACGATGGATTCGAAGCCACGCTGTTCCAGGAGCGCACCAGCCTTTCCTTGCTGAGTATTCAGCGCGAATTGGCAGAGGCGGAACAACGCGGCTTGCTATTTCGGGATCATCAGCGCATCTCGCCGACGCCCATGGGGCAGCGGTTTCTGAATGATCTGCTGGGGATATTTCTCAAAGAAGCAGGAAAGGATTGAGGATTCGGGATTGAGTGAAAATCGCCTCCCCGCTTTTCACTCGATCCAGAACGTAGCGGTCGTAGCTTCAGCTACCGGAACCGCACGGCCTACCCCTTGCGGGAGCAGTCCTCGATCCTCGCTCCTTCAAACCCGCATTGCCGCCACGCTTCGTACACAACCACCGCAACGGTGTTGGACAGATTCAGGCTGCGGTTGTCGGGTAGCATGGGCAGGCGCAGGCGTTGGCAGGCGTCAAACTGGCCGAGCACTTCGGCGGACAAGCCGCGGCTTTCCGGGCCGAACAGGAACGCATCGCCTGATCTGTATTGCACCTGATGAAAAACCTGCGATCCTTTGGTGGTGAGCGCGAACACGCGCGCGGGGTCGAATGCAGCCAGGCAATCCTCCAACGCTTTGTGGACTTGCAGTGTCGCGAACTCGTGATAGTCCAGCCCGGCGCGCACCAGTTGCTTGTCCTCCAGCGTGAAACCCAGCGGTTCGATCAGGTGCAACTGGCTACCGGTGTTGGCGCACAGCCGGATGATGTTGCCGGTGTTCGGCGGAATCTCGGGTTGATAAAGGATTATGTCGAACATAATAAACGTCAGGTTCTTGCCAGTGGCGGGGAAACAGGCTAACTTCCGCACCTGTAACCCGTAAAAACTGTTCGGGAGAGGGATTATGACGCGTTCGGAAAAATTTCGCTTGGGCGACTTGCTGCTTCAGCAGGGACTTATTACAGAAGATCAACTCGCATTTGCGCTTGGGCAGCAAAAGCAAGTCAAGCTCAGGCTGGGGCGAATCTTGGTAAACAATGCCTTTGTCACCGAGGAGAACATTTCAGAGTCACTCGCCAAACAACTTGGCATTCCCTTCATCAATCTCAAGAATTTTCACCTCAAGCTCGAGTTGGTGAGATTGCTGTCGGAAAGTCAGGCGCGGCGGCTTCAGGCGATCGTGCTGGAACAGCGTAATGACACGATGTTGGTCGGGATGGCTGACCCAACCGATTTGACGGCCGCCGACGAAATTTCCCGCATTCTGAAAAGCGCAATTGATATGGTAGTTGTAACCGAGGGTCAATTGCTGGAAAGCATCGAGCGAGGCTATTCGCGCGCCCATTGAAACAATGGTTGACCAGAAGATAAAAGGTTCTGTGGGGGAATTCAGTACAAAGTTTCCACCCTTTTGCTTTATGAATGCGGCAAGGTTCGCGCCACCACCCACGCGCTGATCTCTGTTGCGCCTCGCCGCCTGACCGCTTCAGCGAGCGCGTCCAGACTGGCTCCGCTAGTCAGCACATCATCAACCAGTGCAACACTTTTTCCGGTCAAGTCGATATCGCAGCAAAAAGCATTGCGCACGTTTTTATTTCGCTCTTTCCAGGGCAGGGCGGATTGCGGCGGAGTGTCGCGCACGCGCCGGCATGCATCGGGAAGCAACTTGAGATCGTGATCACGCGCGATCTTTGCGGCAAGCAGCAATGATTGGTTGAAACCCCGCTCGCGCAGTTTGACGGGATGCAATGGCATCGGGATCAGATAATCGGGCAATGAATCTTTGTCGATACCTAGCGCCAGCTTTTTTGCGAAGGCATGCGCCAGGGAGAGTTGCTCGCCGTACTTCATAGCATGTATCAGCTTGTCGAGCGGGAAGGAGTAGCCGAATACTGCAACGGTGCTCGTGAACAGCGGCGGCTGTTTCAGGCATTGCCCGCAGATTTCCCCTGCGGGTGTCGGCAAGGCACAGACCGGGCAGTGCGCGGTATCCAGATAGGGCAAGGCCTGGTCGCAGGCGCCGCACCACAGTCCTTCATGGTTCATTCTGCCGCACAGCACGCAGGGTTGCGCGGGCAGTAGATGCTCAATTCCTTTGCGGATGTTCAGTCTTGTGTGCCGCAAAATTGACAAGGCAAGGTCCTTTCCGGGATGATGCGCTGCTGTTAGTACACTCATCCCTTGCGGTCCCGTCTTGCGGGATAGGGAGTGAGGGAACCGAAAAAGCACATCATACCAACACCGAAAAATGAATACCCAAACCATAGAATTTATCCGCCCGGTCAAAAGTACATCCACTCCGCAGCGCTGGAGCGTGAAGGATGTTGAAGCCTTGTTCGAACTGCCATTCGCTGATCTGATGTTTCGCGCACAGCGGGTGCACCGTGAAAACTTCGATCCGAACGCGGTTCAGCTTTCCACGCTGCTGTCGATCAAGACCGGCGGCTGTTCTGAAGACTGCGGCTATTGCCCACAATCGGCATTCCATTCCACCGGCGTGGAGAATCGCAAGATGCTGGAGGTGGATGAGGTGGTCAAGGCCGCAAAAGCCGCTCAGCAGAGTGGCGCGGACCGCTTCTGCATGGGTGCGGCCTGGCGCGAACCGAGCGACGAAGATATGGCGAGCGTGGTGGAGATGGTCAAGGCGGTGCGCGGGCTGGGCATGGAGACCTGTGCCACGCTGGGCATGTTGAACGACACGCAAACCGAACAGCTGCGAGCCGCCGGGCTGGATTACTACAATCATAATCTGGACACCTCGCCCGAGTTTTACGGCGATATCATCAGCACGCGCGATTATCAGGACAGGCTGGACACGCTGGAGCGCGTGCGCAAGGCCGGCATGCATGTATGCAGCGGCGGCATCGTCGGGATGGGCGAAAACCTGACACAGCGCGCCGGTCTGATCGCGCAACTTGCCAACCTGGATCCCTATCCGGAGAGCGTGCCGATCAACAATCTGGTCAAGGTGGAGGGAACGCCGCTGGCAAAAGCCGATGATCTTGATCCACTCGACTTCGTGCGCACCATTGCGGTTGCGCGCATCACGATGCCTACCGCGCGGGTGCGACTCTCTGCCGGACGACAACAGATGTCCGATGCGATACAGACGTTGTGTTTCCTCGCCGGCGCAAACTCGATCTTCTATGGTGAGCAACTGCTGACTACCGGTAATCCCGATACTGAACGTGATCGTGCACTGCTCGACAAGCTCGGCATGTATCCCTACGCCGAGCAACACTAGAAATCCGGATTTCCAGGACGTTTCGTATGCCATTCTCAGATCTGCAAAGGGATTTGGAGGGACGTGCGTCGCTGGGGTTGCTGCGCCAGCGGCGCATGCTGCAAAGTCCGCAGTCGCCGCACATCAATGTTGACGGGAAATCCTATCTGTCGTTCTGCAGCAATGACTACCTCGGACTGGCCAATAACCCGCAACTGATCGCTGCGCTGCAACAGGGTGCGGTGAAACATGGCGTCGGTGCGGGTGCGGCGCATCTGGTGAGCGGCCACACACAAATACATCATGAGCTCGAGATTGCGCTGGCAGACCTCGTCGGCAAGCCTGCCGCGCTGTTGTTCTCCACCGGCTACATGGCCAACCTCGGTGCGGTGCAGGCCCTGGTCGGCAAGGGCGACACGGTGTTCGCCGACAAGCTTAATCACGCCTCGCTGAATGATGCGATGTTGCTGTCGCGCGCAAAGGTGCAGCGCTATCGTCACAACGACGTGGTGCAACTTGCGCAGTTACTGGAAAAAACCGACAGCGGGCGCAAACTCGTCATCACCGACGCGGTGTTCAGCATGGACGGCAACCTGGCCTCATTGCCGGAATTGCTGGCGTTATGTGAACAGAACGATGCCTGGCTGCTGGTCGATGATGCGCATGGTTTCGGTGTGCTGGGTGAAGGAGGTCGGGGGTCGCTGGCGCATTCCGGCATCGCTTCACCGCGCATCATCTACATGGCGACTCTGGGCAAAGCAGCCGGCGTATCCGGCGCCTTTGTCGCGGCGGAACATGCGGTCATCGACACGCTGATCAATCACGCGCGCAGCTATATCTACACCACGGCCGCGCCACCCGCGCTGGCCAGCGCGGTTATGGCGAGTCTGCAATTGATAGAACGGGGGGAGGAATTACGTGCGCACTTGCAAAGATTGATTGCGCAACTACGCAGCGGTTTGCATAAATTGCCCTGGAAGTTGATGCCGTCTGCTACCGCGATACAACCCTTGCTGATCGGCGACAACCGGCAGTCGCTGAAACTGAGTGAAAGTCTGCGCGAGCGCGGCATCTGGGTCGCTGCGATCCGTCCACCCACCGTACCGCAGGGGACGGCAAGGTTGCGCATCACCCTTTCCGCCGCGCATCGCGCTGCCGACGTGACACGTTTGATCGAAGCATTGCATGAACTTGCACGTTGAGGTTGTAGGACAAGGTGAGCCACTGGTCATGCTGCATGGCTGGGGCATGCACGGCGGCATCTGGAGCGACACGGCCGCGCAACTGGCGCAACACTTTCAGGTGCATTGCGTCGATCTGCCGGGGCACGGAGCCAGCTCAGGGATTGATGCGTATGGCTTGGACAGAGTGGTCAAGCATCTTGCTGCGCAGTTCGATCAATCCATCACCGTTTGCGGCTGGTCGCTGGGCGGGCAGATCGCGTTGCACTGGGCGATGCGCGAGCCGGAAAAACTAG
>Ga0210377_10002211_pt1 | contig 17214 bp, 19 predicted proteins | sample PLM4_65_b1redo_FD_155480 | JGI IMG/M metagenome (GOLD analysis project Ga0210377, IMG submission 155480) | Groundwater sediment microbial communities from an aquifer in East River, Colorado, USA - PLM4_65_b1 redo | ecosystem: Environmental > Terrestrial > Soil > Riparian zone | place: USA: East... | reverse complement strand
CACGGGCTCCGGCTGTGCCGGCGCGGGCGCCTGCGCGGCAGGGGAACCGCCGCCCCCGGGGGGAAGCGCGACCGCGAAGCCGTCCTGTACCTTCAGGAGGGGTTCCTTCGGTCCGAGGATCGCGACCCCGACCGCGACAGCGATCAGCAGCAGGTGGCCGAACAGCGAGAGGACGAACCCGCCGGGGAGGCCTCGATCCAGGGCACCCCGCTCCGCGATCAGCCGGTCGACGGCGTCGTTCACCGCCGAGCCTTCTCGTCGGGCAGGACGTACGCGAACCCGATCAGTTCCACGCCGGCGCGCTTCATCTTGTCGACGACCTCGATGACCTTGCCGTAGCGGAGTCGCTCGTCGGCGCGGAGGTACGCCACCTTGGACACCCGCCCCTCCATGATCCCACGCAGAGTCTCTTCGAGTAGTGGCATGGCGATGGGTTTGTCCGCGACGTAGACGCGCTCGTCGGAGTTGATGGACACCGTGATGCGTTCCTCGGGCTCGTTCTGGGGCTGGTTCGCCACGGGCAGAGAGACGTCGATGCCGCGGCTCATCATGGGCGCGGTGACCATGAAGACGAGGAGGAGGACGAGGACCACGTCCACCAGAGGCGTGACGTTGATCTCGCCGATGGCGTGGGGGGCCCCGCGCCGCCGCAGGCCGTGGTACGTCGCCGCCGCGTGGCTTCCGCCGTCGCTGCCGCCAGCTTGCATCTCTAGGTGAAGTTACGCTCGACGATGTTGAGAAATTCCAGGGCGAAGTCGTCCATCATCGAGCCCAGGACGCGGATGCGGCTGTTGTAGTGGTTATAGAAGACCGCCGCCGGGATCGCGGCGGCCAGGCCGGCCGCGGTGGTGACGAGGGCTTCGGAGATTCCGGGGGCCACGACCGCCAGATTGGCCGAGCCCATTCGCCCGATGTCGCCGAAGGCGGTCATGATTCCCCAGACGGTACCGAAGAGACCGATGAAGGGCGTCACGCTCGCCGTCGTCGCGAGGAAGCTGACGCGCCGTTCCAGCCGAGTGCTCTCGACGGTCGCGGCCCGGGCCAGGGAGCGCGAGAGAGAATCCAGACTCTTCACCGTCGGCCGGGCGGCCGTTCCCGCGGCGGTTCCGGCGCCTCCACGGACTTGCTGATTCACCTCGAGGTAGCCTGCCTGGAAGACGCCGGTCAGCGGGCTCGCCCGCAGCTGGCCGCAGATGGAGTTGACCTCTGAGAACTTGCTGCTCCTGCGGAAGACCTGCAGGAAGGTCTGGGACTGGGCGTGCGCTCGATGGAGTGCCAGGCCCTTGTAGACGATGATGGCCCAGGAGACGACGGAGAAAAGCGCGAGCAGGAAGAGGACGGACTTGCCGACGGGGCCCGTGTGGCCCACCCAGCCGGCCAAACCCCCCGAAAACACAGCGCCCTGGCCCAGGATCAGTAGGGAGGGAATGGGCAACCAAACACCTCTCTAAATAGTGCTACCCGCTGAGGATGCCACAATCGGTAGGGGCTGTCAACGAAGAAGCCCCCCGCGCGCAAACCCCTGTCTCGTTGAGGGATCGTGATTTACAGCGACAGCACGGGTATGCTATCCTCCGCCGGGGCGGCGTCGAGAAATGATTAAACTCCTTAGAATCAGCAACATCGCTCTCTTGAGCGGTGTGGAGCTGGAGTTCGGTGCCGGGCTGAACCTCCTGACGGGGGAGACCGGCGCCGGCAAGTCGATCCTCATCGACGCCTTGGGACTCCTGTTGGGTGCCCGGGCATCGGCCGACCTCATTCGGACGGGCCAGGAGCAAGGAAGCGTGGAGGGCATTCTCGCCGGCGATGGCGTAGCGTCCATCCTGGAAGCGCACGGTTTGCCTGTGGACGGGAACGAGATCGTGATCCGGCGGGAGATCCAGGCCTCGGGGAAGAGCCGGGCCACCGTCAATGGCGCCCTCACACCCCTCGTCGTCCTGAGGGAGCTGGGGGAGGCCCTGGTGGCGATCCATGGTCAACACGAGCCCCAGGGGCTCCTGAACCCCGACACGCACCTCGATCTCCTGGACCGCCACGCAGGCCTGGGGCCCGAGGCCGGGGCAGTGGCCGACCCGTACCGACGGTTGCGTGAAACCGAGGCGGCCCTCGAGAGCCTGCGGACGGGGGCGCGCGAGGCCGCGCGCCGCCGGGAGATGCTCGAGTTCCAGGCGGCCGAGATCGAGAAAGCGGGACTGGCGTCGGGGGAGGAGGAGAAGCTGCGCCAGGAGAAGACCGTGCAAGCCAATGCCGGACGGCTGGCGGCTCTCACCGGCGAGGCCTACGCGGCGCTCCACGAGGACGAGGGCGCCGTGGTCTCACTCCTCGGTCAGGTGTACCGCCGCGTCGAGGAGTTGGCGTCCATCGATCCGCGCTTTGCCCCCCATGCCGAGGCCCGGGAGGCGATCCAAGCCCAGATCCAGGATCTCGCCTTGTTCCTTCGGGACTACCGCGAGGGCCTGACCGTGAGCCCGGGCCGCCTCGACGAGATCGAGTCGCGCCTCGCCCTCGTCGAGCGCCTCAAACGGAAGTATGGGTCGACCATCGACGAGGTCATGGCCTTTGGCCAGCGCTGCCGACAGGAGCTGGGCGAGCAGGGGTCCCTCGAGGAGCGCGAACAGAGCCTCGAGGCCGAGCGGGTGGCGTGGGCCCGACTCTATCTGGAGGCGGCCCACCGGCTCTCCCGGAAGCGCCGGGCTGCGGCCGGCGACCTGGAGAAGAGTGTCGAGGCGGAGCTGGCGCTCCTGGCCATGGAGAAGACGAGCTTTCGCGTGCGTTTCGATCCCGAAGCGCCTCCGTCACCGGACGTGGCGGACACCTCCGGGTGGACCGCGCAGGGCCTGGAGCGGGCCGAGCTCTTCCTCTCGCCGAACCCCGGAGAAGACCTGCGCCCCCTCGCGCGGATCGCCTCGGGAGGGGAGCTGTCGAGAATCCTCCTGGCCCTGAAATCCGTCGCGAGCCTCGACGCCCCGGGGAAGACCCTGGTCTTCGACGAAGTGGACGCGGGGATCGGCGGGCGCGTCGCCGAGATCGTCGGCCGAAAGCTCCGAGGCATGGCTGCGCGGCACCAGGTCCTGTGCGTGACGCACCTGCCGCAGATTGCATCTCTGGCCGAAACGCACTATGCGGTCCGCAAGCGCGTGGATCGCGGCCGGACGATCGCCGAGGTCCAGCCCCTCTCCACCGAGGAGCGTGTCGAAGAGCTGGCCCGGATGCTCGGCGGAGAGTCGGTGAGCGACACTGCACGGCGCCACGCGCGTGAGATGATGAAGCAAGGTCTGCGCCCTTGAAACCAAACATTTGATGAACACACGAGGAAACCGCTTCTATATCGAGACGTTCGGCTGCCAGATGAACGTCAGCGACTCGGAGAAGGTGGCCGGTCTTCTCCTGGTTGAGGGTCACGAGCGCGTCAGCCAGCCCGGCGAGGCCGATTTCGTCTTCATCAACACCTGCGCCGTTCGCGAAAAGGCCGCCGATAAGCTGTTCCATGCCCTGGGTCGGATCAAGCACCTCAAGACGGACCACCCGGGTCTGCGCGTGGGAGTGGGGGGATGCGTCGCCCAACTCGAGGGAGCCAGGATCCTGAAGCGGGCCCCGCAGGTGGACGTTCTCGTCGGCACCCATAACTTCGGCCGCGTCCCCGAGCTGCTGCGCCAGGCGCGCGAGGATGGCCGGACGGCCGTCGACCTCGATCGGGCCGCCGATCCCTTTGGGGTCTCGCCGAACGACGTCGCGCACTCGAATCCGGTGAGAGCCTATGTGACGGCGATGGAGGGGTGCAACCGCGTCTGCAGTTTCTGCGTGGTCCCGCGGACGCGCGGGCCCGAGGTCTGTCGGCCACCCGAGGCGATCGTGTCGGAAGTCCGCTCTCTGGTGGAAAGAGGCTTTGCCGAAGTGATGCTCCTCGGGCAGACCGTCAACGCCTACCGGTTTCGTGACGTGGACTTCGCCGGGCTCCTCGAGCGGGTCCAGGAGATCGAGGGGCTCCTCCGCCTCCGGTTCACGACCTCCCATCCGAGCCACGTGAGCCCACGCCTCGCGGCGGCCCTCCGCGATCTGCCGAAGCTCTGCCCGCACTTGCACCTTCCCGTTCAGTCCGGCTCGGACGCGGTCCTGGCCTCGATGCGTCGCGGGTACGACCGCCGTGAATACCTCGACACGGTCCGCCTGCTTCACGGCACTGTCCCGGAGCTGGCCCTGTCGAGCGACGTCATCGTCGGCTACCCGGGGGAGACGGAGGACGATTTCCAGGCGACCCTGGACCTCGTGGAGGAGGTCCGCTTCGACGGGCTGTTCATCTTCGCGTATTCGCCCCGGCCGGGAACCACGGCGGCTCGGCTTGCGGACGATGTCCCCGAAGGGGAGAAGCTGAGGCGCCTCCACGTGCTGAACGACTATCAGCAGCGCGCCCAGGCGCTTCGCAACCGCGAGCGAGTCGGCTCGCGGGAGCAGGTCCTCGTCGACAAGGTGGACGCGCCCAACCGAGTCTCGGGCCGGACGCGCCACTTTCGCACGATCCACCTGGACGCTCCTGAGAGGCTCGTCGGAAGTCTGGTGACCGTCGAGGTGGTCGGCGGCGGTGCGAACACGCTGACGGGCCGTCTCATCGAGCCAACCGTTTCATTGACAGGGGCTTCCAGCGTTCCTATATTGTGACCGGCGTCGGGGAGGCGGGCATGCAGATCGAGATGACCATCAAGGGGCTGATGATCGACCCCATCACGAACATGCCGATCATCGTCCTCCGCGACGACGTGGGACAGCGCATCCTCCCCATCTGGGTGGGCGTTTTCGAAGCGAACGCCATTGCCCTCCAGATCGAGAACGTCCAGACACCCCGCCCGATGACCCACGATCTCCTCAAGAACGTGATCGCGGATCTCAACGCGAGCGTGGATCGAATCGTGGTCTGCGGCCTGAAGGAGAACACTTTCTACGCGACGATCCAGCTCCGATCCACGGGAGGGATCGTCGCGGTCGATGCCCGCCCGTCGGACGCGATCGCCCTCGCACTCCGGACCCAGTCGCCGATCTTCGTCGAGGAGGATGTCATTCAGGACGCCAAGAGCCTCGAGGCGAGCAAAGAATCGGGCGACGTGGGCCGCCTGCGCAAGTGGCTCGAGGGGCTCTCCGAAGAGGAACTCGGCAAGTACAAGATGTAGCCGGCGTCACTCGCGCCGGCTGCACCCGCCGTTTGCTCTTGACCCCGGCGTCGCTCCTCCCCTAAGATGCGCGCGCCCGCAATGTTCCCCGCCCCCGTGAGGATCCCTTGATCGTCATCGCCATCGCCAACCAGAAGGGCGGCGTGGGGAAGACCACGACCGCGATCAACCTGGCCGCGGCGTTCGCGATGCGCGGGCGGCGAACGCTCCTCGTGGACCTGGATCCGCAAGGCAACTCGTCGATGACCTACGTGGACGTTCGAACGGTGCCCCGCTCGATGTACGACGTGATGGGCGAGGACGTACCCCTGTCCGAGATCATCCTGGCCTCGAAGGTGCCGAACCTCGACCTGGCGCCGGCCCGCATCTCACTCGCGAAGCTCGAAGCGAAGCTGGTGGGAGAGCTGGACGGTCACTTCAGGCTGAAGGACCGCCTGGAGGCGGTGCGCGAGACGTACGAGTTCGTCGTGGTGGATACGCCGCCGGCCCTGGGACTCATCACGGTGAACGCGCTGGTGGCGGCAACGCACCTGCTGGTACCGGTGCAGTCGAGCTACTTCGCCCTCGAGGGCACCGATGACCTTCTCGAGACCGTCGAGAAGATCCGTTCCCGTCCCAACCCGGACCTCAAGCTGCTCGGGGCCGTGATCACGCTCCACGACAAGCGCACGACGCTCTCGCGCGACGTGCAGAAGGCGATCGGCGACGTCTTTGGTGATCGCGTCTTCCAAACGACGATCAGCCGGAGTATCCGGCTCGAAGAGAGCCCTGCCCATCGAGAGTCCATCTTCACTTTTGCGCCGCAGTCGACCGGCGCCTACGAGTACTACCGCCTCTGCGAGGAGGTCATCGAGCGTGTCTAACGTCCGCCGCATCGGCCTGCCCGAGACACTGCGTATGCGCCACGACGTGCACTTCGTGGAACAGCTCGGACGCCCCGGAGGGAGTCCTGTCGGTCGCCTTATTCCGATCGAAGATATCGAACCGAACCCGAAGCAGCCTCGTCAGGCACTCGGGGACCTTTCCGAGCTGACCGCGTCGATTCGGGGAAAAGGGATTCTGGAACCCATACTCGTCCGCCCGGTGGGGAGTCATTTCCAGATCATCGCGGGCGAGCGCCGTTTCCGCGCGGCCACAGAGGCCGGACTGGCCGAGATCCCGTGCATCGTCAGGGAAACGTCGGATGCGGAGACGATTGAGATCGCTCTCATCGAGAACCTCCAACGCAAGGATCTGAGCCCTTTCGAAGAGGCCGACGGCCTCAAGACCCTCGCTGAAACCTACGGCTATACGCACGAGAAGATGGCGGAGCGGATCGGCAAGAGCCGCAGCTCCTTGACCGAGACCCTGTCGCTCACGGCCATGCCCGAGGACGTACGCGAGCTTTGTCGGCTGGCCGACATTCACTCTAAGTCACTGTTATTACAGATCGTTAGACAGTCTAATCCCAAGAAGATGACGGAGATGATCGGCCAGCTTCAGCAAGAGGGCGCCACGCGGCACGCTGCACGTCGTCTGGCGCGCGAAGCGAAGCCGGGAGCCGGTGCCAAAGGGCGCCCGCGGAACTACACGTTTCGCTACCAGCCGAAAGAGAAGAACTTCAGCGTGTCACTCCAATTCCGCAAGAGCCACGTCTCGCGCGAAGAGATCCTCCGCGCGCTCCAGGCCGTCATCGAAGACCTGGCCGGCGAAGAGAACTAGACGGACAGGACTGCGGCGTAGTAGTCGCGCACGCCGCTGTGCAGGGTCTCTTCGTGCTCCATGCCGGCGGCCGCCGCGAAGAGTCGCCGGTACTCTTCGGGTCGGCGGACGTGCTCGGCGCCCTCGATCCTTCGGATCAGGCGTCCGATGAGGTTCGGCGGAGACACGGGGCACATCTCCGCGATCACCAGAAGGCGGCCTCCAGGGACGAGAACCCGCCGCGCCTCTGCGAGGACGGCGCGGACGTCGTCGTCGTGGAGGCGGTGGAGCAGGCCGAAGATCAGAACCTGATCGAAGCGGGCATCCGGCAGATCGGACATGCGGGCATCGACGACCACGAAGGCTCCCTGGCGTCGCCGGCGGGCATGGTCGATGTGGCGAGCATCGAGGTCGGCACCGACGTAGTCGTCCCCTTCGAAAAGGCGCGAGAAGGTGCCGGGACCGCAGGCCAGGTCCAGCGTTCGCAGCCCCTGGCGGGTGCGCAGCTCCCGTTGGATCAGCGCTCGGATGACCGCGAAGTCGTTCTCGAGGATCCGCCGAACGAAGAGGAATAGGATGGGGTGGCGGGAGATCCTTTCACCGACTGTTTTCAGGAATCCCACGTCATTCGAAGTTGAGGGCGTGGATGGGGTCCATGCGCGCGGCCTTGACGGCGGGGTAGAGCGAGCCGAGGAGACCCCCCGCCAGTCCGAGCGCCGCCGCGATCAAGGCCCACTCCCGCGAGAGCTGGACCACGAGCGTCGGAAAGAGCGAAGGGAGATACCACGATCCGGCGATGGCCAGGACCATCCCGGCGGTCACCCCCGCCACGCAGATCAGAAAGCTCTCAGCGATCACGAGCTGCACGACTCGCGTCTGGCTCGCACCAATGGCGCGCAGGATCCCGATCTCACGCGTTCGCTCGATGATGGTCGTGTACATGGCGAGGAGCACGACCAGGAAGGAAATGACCACGGCCATACCTGTCAAGGCTTCCTTGAACTGTTTGAGCCCAACTGCGTTCTCCTGCATGGTTTTTGACACTTGTGCCATGGTGGTGATCTTGTACCCGGGAAACCTCTGCTGGAGCCTCAAGGTCAGCGCGTCAGCCTCCAGAGACGACTTGCCCTTGATCAGGAAGAAGGAAGCCCTTTCGGGTGTGCCGATCGCCTCCTGGACGTCTTGGATCCGCGCGTAGAGACGACCGCCCGCACCGGCGCGACAGATGCCCGCCAGCCTGAACTCCCGATTGAGCATGGGGAGGGCGTCGCCGACCTTCAGGCCCGTGGCATTGGCCAGGATCGTGTCCATCACGAGGTCGTTCGGGTCGCGAAGGCCGCGCCCCTGAACGATGTCGAGACCTCCCGAGATGTGGTTGAAGGACTCGTAGTCGACGGCCCACAGGTTGACGGCCCGGGACTCGCCGCGGATCTGGGACACGTGCCAATTGAGCACCGGCGTCACGGCATGCACGCCCTCGACGTTCTGGATCAAGGCGACGAACCTCACGGGCATGACCGCGCTGGTCGCACCGAGTATCAACGAAGCGTCCGGAGGCTGGAAGAGTACGTCGGCACCCACGTTCTGGAGTCGGTCCGCGATGTCCCCGAGGGTCCCGTTGGCCATCCCGACGAGGATCATGACCATCGCGACTTCCATGGCCACCGCGAGGACCGATACCGCCGTCCTCGTTTTCCGGTGCATCACGTTGGCCGCCGCGAGGTTTGCCACGAGACCGAGACGATAACACAACCCCTGGCGATTCCCCGGGCTTCTGGTATCATCGGCGGTCTTTGGTCTCCGGGGGTACCGCAGTCGCATGAGAATCGGCACACGCCTGGGGCGGATCGGCCGCTTCGGGAAGAAGGTCGCGTGGGCTCTCCTCGACCGCCGCCACCCGATCCTGGTCCACATCATCCCCATGAGGCGCTGCAATCTGACCTGCGCCTACTGCAACGAGTACGACGCGGTGTCGAAGCCCGTCCCTACCGACGTAATGCTGGGGCGAATCGACAAGCTGGCCGACCTCGGCACGGCCGTCATGACCATCAGCGGCGGGGAACCCCTGATGCACCCGGACCTCGACACCCTCGTCGCCCACGGGCGGGAGCGTGGGATGGTCGTGACGCTCATCAGCAACGGCTACTACCTGTCGGAGAGTCGCATCGAGGGGCTGAACCAGGCCCGCCTCGACCACTTGCAGATCAGTATCGACAACGTCGCGCCCGACGAGAGCTCGATGAAGAGCCTCCGGCTCCTCGAGCCGAAGCTCAAGTGGCTTGCGCAGCGGGCGGACTTCACCGTGGCCATCAACTCGGTCATCGGGAGCGGCATACGGAAACCCGAAGACGCGCTGGTCGTGGCGCGGCACGCACGCGACCTCGGCTTCCTGACGTCCCTCGGCATCGTTCACGACGGCCATGGGCAGCTGAAACCCCTTGGACTGCGTGAGATGAGCGTCTACGAGGAGCTGCGGCGGATCGGGCGCCGGGGCATCCTCCGCTTCAACCCACTCTTCCAGGACAACCTGGCCCACGGCCGTCCCAACGACTGGAGCTGCCGCGCGGGCTCGCGCTACCTCTACGTGGACGAGAACGGCCTGGTGAGCTACTGCTCCCAGCAGCGCGGGATGCCGGGCATTCCCCTCGAGTCGTACGGCCGGGAGGACATCCGCCGCGAATACGAGACCAAGAAAGCCTGCGCCCCCTACTGCACGGTCAACTGCGTCCAACAGATCGCCATCTTCGACAACTGGCGCTCGCCACAGACGGCCCACGCGCTCTTCCCGCTCGAGACGCGCGACCGCGCGCCCTCGTCGCCGGCGCCTTCCTCCGACGACGGCCTTCTGGCCGGCTAGCCTCCATGACGTCGCCCGACCTTCGCGCGCTGGTGACCGGCGCGTCCAGCGGCATCGGCGCAGCCTTCGCGCGGGCCCTCCGGGCCCGTGGCGAGCGGCTGGTCCTCGTCGCACGCCGGGAAGACCGCCTGGCGGCGCTGGTGCAGGAGCTGGGCGGCGCGGAGGCCGTGGCTGCAGTTCCGGCGGACCTGGCCGACCTCGGGGGGCCAGGCCGCCTGCAGACGGAGATCGAGCGTCGCGGCTGGGTGGCGGACGCCCTGATCAACGGCGCCGGGTTCGGGGACACCGGCCCCTTCCACGAGGCCCCGATGGAGCGCCTCACGGGGATGATCGACCTGAACGCGCGGGCCGTGGTGGAACTGACGCGCCGGTTCCTGCCGGGGATGATCGAGCGCCGTCGTGGCCGGATCGTGAACGTGGTCTCGAACGGCGCCTTCCAGCCGGTCCCGTTCCTCGCGGTCTATGCGGCGACGAAGAGCCTCGTGCTTTCGTTCACCGAGGCCCTGGCGACAGAGCTCCGGGGGACCGGAGTGCGCGTCCAGGCCCTGTGCCCGGGCCTCACCGACACGGAGTTCTTCGAGGCCGCCCGAACGGGGAAGGCGCTGCTGGTGAACCGGCTTCCCCGCATGTCGCCCGAAGAGGTGGTGGAGTGTTCCCTGCGGGCCCTCGATCGGGGAGGACTTCGCGTGGTCCCGGGCTTCCCGAACCGCCTGCTGGCCGCGGTCGTCCGGGTCGCCCCCCGCTCGCTGGCCCGCAGGGTTGCCGCTCAGCTCTATCGGCCCCGCTGACTCTTGCCGGGCCGGGGGCTTCCCGAGGGAGCCGGCGGCTGATATGATCGCCACACAGACCGTCGGGTCGGGTCTTTCTTCCGTCCGCCACATGGCGGACGCCTGGGAGAGGAGCAGCAGGCAAATGAAGGCGGTCAACAAAAAAGAAGCCGGCCAGAGTGCGTTTGCGGAGTACGACTACAGCAACTTCTACTACGGGGCGGGGGACGACCCCCTGAACCTCCTGACCCCCTTCCGTGACTGGTATCAGGAGGCGCTTCCGAACGGGTACTACCTCTACTCCGAGCCGCTGGCCACGGCGCCCACCACCCGGGTCCGGGTTCAGAACCGCAAGACGGGGCAGGTCCAGGACCTCCTGAACCTCGCTTCCTACAACTACCTCGGGATCTCGTACCGGCCCGAGGTCAAACAGGCGGCCATCGAGGCCACCGAGCGCTACGGCCTGGGCGCGTCGGGATCGCCGATCCTGTCGGGCACGATGGACGTCCACGTCGAGCTGGCGAAGGCCGTGGCTTCCTTCAAGGCGAAGGAGGCGGCGATCCTCTTCCCGACGGGCTACAGCGCCAACGTCGGGTTCATCTCCAGCATCATGCGGGCGGGGGACAACATCCTCCTGGACCAGTACTCCCACGCCTCGATCGTGGACGGGGCCATCCTGGCCAAGTCCAGAACCATCTTCTTCCGCCACAACAACCCGATGGACCTGGAGCGGAAGCTCCTCAAGTGCTCCGGGAAGAAGCTCGTGGTGGTCGAAGGGGTCTACTCGATGGACGGCGACGTCTGCCAGCTCCCCGACATCGTTGAGGTCTGCAAGCGCCACGGCGCTCGGATCCTGATCGACGAAGCTCACTCTACGTTCCTCTTCGGTCCCAACGGACGCGGTGTGGCCGAGCACTTCGGCCTCGACAAGGACGTGGACTTTCACCTCGGGACGTTCTCGAAGAGCCTCGGGGGCCAGGGCGGGTTCGTCTGCGGCTCGAAAGACCTCATCGACTACGTCAACGCCTTCGGCCGCTCCCGCTTCTTCTCCTGCAACCTGGCCCCACCCATCGCGGCCGGGCTCCTCGCGGGCGTGAAGATCGTCGAGAGCGAGCCGGAGCTGCGGGCCAAGCTCTGGAGCAACGTGGCCTTTCTTCGGCGACGGTTCGCCGAAGAGGGGATCGACATCGGCAAGAGCGCCTCGCAGGTCATGCCGGTGCTGATCAACAACGACGCCAAGGTCTTCTCCGTGGCCGAGAGGATCCAGGACCGCGGGCTCTACCTGCAGCCGGTCACCTACCCCGCCGTCCCGAAGCACAAGTCGCGCCTCCGGATCTCGGTCTCGGCGGCCCACAGCGAGGAGCAGCTCGAGGTGGCCGTGGGCGTCATCGGGAGCACGCTTCGGGAAGCGGGGATCATCCCTTGAAGACCCGGTACGGGTACGCCAACGCCATCAGCGGGTTCTTCGAGTTCCCGACCGAGAACGCGAGGCGGATCCTGCCTCCGCACCTGGAGCCGGCGGAGTTGCATCACGGATCGAGCATCTTCTCGATGACGGCCTTCGACTTCACCGAGAGCACGGTCGGTCCTTACGGGGAGGTCGTGATGTCGGTCATCGTCTCACCGCTCGTCAAGCCGGGGGAGAGACTGCCGAAGTCAGCCTTCTACCCCTACCTGGTGGCCACCACGACGAAAGCCGCTCGCGACCACGCCATCGAGCGGTGGCACCTGCCCCACTGGATGGAGGACGTGGGCGTCGGCTTCTCCCAGGACGGCCCCCGGATCGTCGCAAGCGTGACGGCCGACGGTGCTCCCGTGGCCGAGCTGGCGATCAGCGACCACTCCTGGAACCCGGTCTCGCATCTCTACCAATCCTTCATGAAGGACGATCGCGGAGCCTACCTCGCGAACATCGTGATGGAGGGAGAGCAGAGCGAGCACGAGGAGGAAACGGGACGGATCGTCTTGCACGACCACCCCTTCAACCGGGATCTGATCCTCTCCGACGTGTACGAGATACCGTTCCGGGAGCTCTGGATGCGCAAGGGCGTCCAGACCTTCGACCCCCTCATCCAGCTCCAGACGGCCTGACGGCTCGGAGCGCGCCGCTGCCTTGAGCCCCGACGAGCGCGTCTACGTCATCTTCAACCCCCGCTCCGGGAAGGGCCGCGGCGCGCGGTTCGTGGTCCCCGTCCTGGATGCGCTTGCCGCCCACGGGACCGTGGAGCATGGCCTCACCACGGGCCCCGGGGACGAAGCCCGCCTCGCCAGCGAGGCCCTCGCCCGAGGATTCGGCACCATCGTCGCCGTCGGCGGCGATGGCACCTGGAGCAACGTCGCCAACGCCATCCTCAAGTCGGGGCAGCCGGCGAGGCTCGGGCTCGTCCCGGGCGGAACGGGCTGTGACCTGGCCAAGTCGCTGGGGATCCCGCCGCGGGACGTCCGGGCCTGCGCGCGCGTGATCCTCGAGGGGCACACGAGGACCATCGACGTCGGTCGGATCGAGGACCGCTACTTCCTGAATATCGCGGGCTTCGGCTACGACGTGGCGGTCCTCGAGGATTCCTGGAGCATCGGCTACCTCGAGGGAGAGCTCCTGTACCTCTACTGCGCGCTCCGCCAGCTCCACTCCTTTCCCGGGTTTCCGCTGGAGATCGAGATCGATGGCCGCCCCGCCGAGAGGCGCGAGATGCTCATGCTGATCGTGGCCAACGCTCGGGTCTTCGGCGGCGGCTTTCGGATCGCCCCCCGGGCCGACCTCGCCGACGGCCGGCTCGACGTGATGGGTTTCCGGAACATGGGTCTCTGGGAGCGGCTCAAGATCATGGTGAAGCTCCTCCGCGGGACCCACGAGCAGAGCCCCCACGTCGAGGCAACCTCGGCCTCGTCCCTCACGCTCCGATTCGCTGCGCCCCCGTCCTATGAGACCGACGGTGAGTGGAACCGTGCGAAAGCGGCCGAAGTGCGCGTCGAAGCGGTCCCCGCGGCCCTCCGCGTGCTGGTGCCGGCCGGCGCCCCATGACCCGCATCCTCACGGCGACGCGCAGCGCCGTTTCGTTGGTGCTGGTCCTGCTCTGGATGCTCGCAGGGGCCCTGCCGCTCTACCCGCTCGTCCTTCCCCTGGGCGCCCTGCTCCGTCCCTGGCGGCGACACATCGTCTCCGCCTACATGAAGACCATGTCCTGGGGGATCCTGACCCTGTTCAAGGTCGGCGGTGCCCGCTTCGAACGCCGCGGCACCATCCCCACGGGCGAGCCCTGCGTTATCCTGATGAACCACCAGTCGCTCCTCGACATCGTCACGACGACGCTGATGGGCCGCCCTTTCGTCCCCGCCTTCGTCCCGCGGCGGCGCTACGCACGCTGGTACATCCCCCTGGTGGGCGCCAGCATATGGCTCCTCGAATGCCCGGTCGTGGACCCGAAGCGCGACGCGAAGGGGGCCGTCGAGACGATGCGACGCGCAGGCCTCACACACCAGCACGGCATCCTGATCTTCCCGGAGGGGCACCGGAGCATCGACGGCAACATGCGCCCCTTCAGGACCGCGGGAACCCATGCGATCCTGGCGGCGCGCCGCGTCCCGGTATACGCCGTGGCGACCGACGGCTTCTGGTTCGGCCGGCGTTTCGTCGACTTCGTCCTGAACGTCCACCGCATCCACGGAGAGACCGAGATCATCGGCTCCTTCGACCCGCCCTCCTCGGAGGAGGAGATTCCCGCCTTCGTCGAGGGCGTGCGCGACGCGATCGCGCAGCGGCTCGAAGAGATGCGCCGGCGTCGCCATGCCGGCGTCTGAACGCCTGCGGGCGGCCGTGGCCGCTCGTGTCTTCCCGCGGTCGCCTCAAGGGGACGCCGCGTCGGTGGCGCACGCCATCGTGGGGAAGGGCGGGGACAGCGTGCTCGCCGTCGTCTTCTTCGGCTCCCGCAAGACCCAGGCCAACCCCGACGCCTGGAGCGGCTACGACTTCTTCGTCCTCACGCGCGACTACGGGGAGTTTTACCGATCCCTCGCGGCCGCCGGTGTCCTGAGGCGCTCCGTGCGCCTGGTCTCGACTCTCAACGCCATTCTCCCGCCCAACCAGATCTCGATCCGTGATCTCGGCGCCGAGACACCGACCGTCGCGAAGTGCGCCGTCGTCTCCCTGAAGACGCTCCTGCGCGACACCTCGGAACGGCGGCGCGATCACTTCTGTGCGGGCCGCCTGTTCCAGCCGACGGAGGTCCTGTACGTGCGCGACGAACAGGTGGCAGGAAAGGTCCTGGACGCTCTCGTGGGCGCCCACGCCCTGACGCTCTCGTGGGTGCGGCCCTGGCTGCCGGAGGTCTTCGGCGTGGAAGCATACTGCCGCACGCTCCTGCGAGTCTCCCTGGGCCGAGAGATCCGCGCCGAGCCCCGGGGGCGCTCCGACGCGTTGTGGGGTGCCCAGCAGGAATACCTGACGGAGGTCTATGGCGTTCTTCTCCGCGACCTGGCGGAAGCGGGAGAACTCGATGTCCGCTCCGACGCGGCCTATTCCCTCGCTCGGAGGGTGACTCTCGCAGAACGCGTGAGGATCGAAGCCTACTTCCGGCGCTCGGTGGTGCGCGCCACGGCCCGTTGGTTCAAGTACATGCTCACCTTCGACGACTGGCTCGAGTACATCGTCCGGAAGGCGCGCCGCCACACCGGCGAGGATATCGTTCTCACGCGTCGGGAGAAGCGTCTCCCCATCGTGTTCCTCTGGCCCCGGGTGATACGCTATCTCCGCCGGAAAGACCGGAAGAAGTAGGGGAGGGGATGCCGCGTCCAGCCATTGTCGTGCTGCTCGCGGTCCTCGGCGCGGCCCTCCTTTCCATGTTCGCCTATGCCCGGGCCGGGAGCCGCCGCGACGAGGACGCGTCGCGCAAGGGGTCGCGCTTCCTGTTGGGGGTTGGTGACTTCCTGGTCCACTGGTTCCTCTGGGCAATCTCGCCGGCGGAGCGCTTCTTCCTGAGCGCGGGCGCCACGCCCGATGCCTTCAACGTCGCCGGTCTCGGCTTCGGGGTGGCGAGCGGCGTGGCGGTCGGCCTGGGGGAGCTGGAGCTGGGCGGATGGGCCATCGCCCTGGGCGGTTTCTGCGACATCCTCGACGGTCGCATCGCCCGGGCGCGGAAGCTCGTCTCGCCTTACGGGAAGTTCATCGACAGCACCCTCGACCGGTTCGTCGAGGTCTTCCTGTTCCTGGGACTCGTCGTCTACTTCAGGAACCGTCCGATCGGGGCCTTTCTTGCCGCCGCGTCGATGGCGGGGTCGCTGCTCGTCAGTTACGCCCAGGCCCGCGGCGAGACGGTCGGCGTAAGCGGGTCCGGCGGCCTGATGCAGCGGGCCGAGAGGCTGGTGCTCCTGTGCCTGGTGTGCCTTTGCGATCCGCTGGTGGCGGCGTGGCGGGGGTGGGCGCCAGGGACGACGGTCCTCTGGGCGTTGGCGCTCATGGCCTTGGGGACTTTTGCGACGGCGATCCATCGGACGCTTTGGATCGCTCGGCGCCTTTCGTAGGGATGCGGCCTCTTTCTTCGGGAATATCTAGCTTCCGATAAGATATGTTATGTACACCTAGAGTCCAGGCTAGAAGTCCCCGTCCTGCCCCTCGAGCGCATCATCGCCAGCAAGCGCGCCACCAACCGCCCCAAGGATCGTGCGATCCTGCCAGTCCTGGAGGACGCGCTGCGTGTCATCCGGAGCTACGGACGGCGAGCATCCACGTCGAGAGTCTGCCTTCGGGTGGTCAGAGCGCCGTCAGATGGCCTGCGACCAACGGGCGTGTCGTGGTCAGCGAGCGCGGCCGCTGGCGCCGCGAACAAGCTCGCCAACGCGAACGCCATTTCTCTTGTGCCTTGGTTCCCCCCCCTGGACCCCCCCTTCCGAGGCGCCCCTCCAAATAATGAGCCCGCGGGGCCTCGCGGTGGCAAAGAGGTGCGAAAGGGCCCGCAGGAAGGCGGCGCCTGGGCTTAGAATGGGGGTGTCATGGCCACGGCGGCAGCGAACACGGTCTATCCCCACATCACCAAGGACTCCAAGGTGATGGGCGGCCGCGCTTGTATCGAAGGGACTCGCATCCGCGTCATGGACATCGCCAGCCTTCACGAGGTGGGGCTGAAGCCCGAGCAGATGCTCGAGGAGTATCCGCACCTGAATCTCTTCCAGGTCTATGCCGCCCTGGTCTACTACCACGACCACAAGGACGAGATCGTGGCCTCCTTCGAGGAAAGCGCCCGCTGGGTGGCCGAGCAGGAGTGCCGGCAGGTTGAAGAGCTGCGTCGACGGTCCTCCCGCTAGGTGGCGGGCCGCTTTCCACTCCTCACGGACGAAAACGTCTCCGGCCCCATCGTCGCCGCCCTGATCCGTCAGGGCTGGGACGTCCTGCGCGCCGTCGATACCCACGGCGAGCGGAGCGACGACGAGGTCCTGTTTGTCTACGCAGCCAAGAACGGGCGAGTCTTCGTCTCCAGCGACGAGCCCGCCCGCGCAATCGCCATCCAATGGATCGAGCAGGGCCGCTCCTTCCCCGGCATGGTCTGCTGGATCCAAGAGCACCAGCGGCGCATGACCGTCGGGGACTTCCTGCGGGAGTTTGAGGCCCTGGCTAAAGAAGAGGATCCTCTCGCCCTCGGGATCCGCTACATGAAGCCTCGTCCGTAGCGTCGGGTCCGCTGACGTTTCGGCGGTTGCTTTTCCTAGAGGCCGACAGGCGCGGCAACGTCGGGTAGGTTGCGGGCGAGATCGCGAT
>Ga0210377_10002209_pt1 | contig 17219 bp, 15 predicted proteins | sample PLM4_65_b1redo_FD_155480 | JGI IMG/M metagenome (GOLD analysis project Ga0210377, IMG submission 155480) | Groundwater sediment microbial communities from an aquifer in East River, Colorado, USA - PLM4_65_b1 redo | ecosystem: Environmental > Terrestrial > Soil > Riparian zone | place: USA: East... | reverse complement strand
AGGTCGGGCTGACTGATAATAAGAGCAAGGACATCCTGCTCGCTACCGCGGGGGGCATGGCGATCCGCTTCAAGGAAGATGACGTGCGCCCGATGGGACTCGTGGCGGCGGGCGTCAACGGTATGAAGTTGGAAGACAAGGACGAAGTCGTTGGCATGGAGATCCTGCCCGCCGAAGGCGAGATCCTGCTGCTCACGAGCGATGGCAAAGCCAAACGCGTGGACCAAAAGGACTTCCCTGCCCAGGGACGCTACGGCAAGGGCGTCATCGCCTGGGAACTGCCAGCCAGGGAAAAACTCGTCGGCGCGGTTTCCGGCAAGCCCAACCACATGGCGACCATCCACCAGAGCAAAGGCGCGCCGAAATCCACGCGGCTGGATGCGATCGCCGTCCGTAAGCGCGCCTCCACGAAGGGTGACATCATCGTGGAAGTGAAACCCGGCGAGGAAGCCGTCTCCGTCAATGTGGCGTGGACGATGGAGAAGTTCGTGATCGAAGAGAATGGAAAAAAAAACGGTAGTGTAAGAAAGATATCATCCCCGAAGGGGAAAGAGGAAAGAGGAAAGAAGAAGGCTGCTACGAAGGCGAAAGCGGCTCCCTCACGTAAAGCTCAGGGCGCGAGTGGAAAGAAGAAAGTAACCGCGAAAAAGGCAGCACCGAAAAAGAGTGCGCCTACCAAGAAAACAGGAAAAGCCAAACCTGCGGCGAAGGCAAAGACATCGTCCTCGAAGGGGAAGAAGAAATAGTTGACCGAAAAAACTCTCGAATGTCATGAACATCGAGAGTTTTTTGTATTGGTCAGATAAAGGTTGAACAAAAACCTTTTACCACTGAGACACGGAGTTTTACCCTTGTTTTTCTCCGTGTCTCCGTGTCTCAGTGGTTCAAAAAATGTACAGCCAATCACTGATCAGTACAACATCGAGAGTTTTTCTTTTCCGTTCGACTATTATTTGACTAATCCTGATTTCTGCCTCATGCCCTACGTGAAAAGTGAAATGAACAGTACCGTGATAGGAAATCTCTTCAGGGGTTAAAGAAACCACGAATCACTCATCCAATACTGTACTTCCACATCTTCTGACTGACGAAAAAAAGTTCCAGTTGCTATACCCAGTGTGTGACCGTGGGTATTATATAATCAACACAATTTTATCGCTTGTCTCATAAATTACTCTAAACTTTTTGGCAAAAATTACGAGTGAATATCACAAGTTCGGTTTAGTAAATTATGCGATACTCCGTAATCGTTTCTGATCAACAAAGGATGCTGATGAAAACTCTCTCGCTGGATGCCGTGCGCGGGCTGATGATCGCCGCGCAAGGTTTGCAGGATGACCCAAAGCCGCGTGCCACCAAAAAAGCCGTTCGCTCGATCATTCGCCAGATGCACATTTTGCAGATCGATACCATCAATGTCATCGCCCGCAGTCCGTATCTTGTGTTGTGGAGCCGCCTCGGTGACTATAATCCGCGCTGGTTGGAAGATTTGTTGGCTGAAGGCGCGTTGTTTGAATATTGGTCACACGCGGCTTGCTTCCTGCCGATCGAAGAGTATGCGCTGTATCGTCACCTGTACAGTAGTTGGGTGGGAGGGCGCGCCCACAAATGGCTGGATGCACATCGCAGCGTCGCCGAAACTGTGCTGGACCACGTCCGCGCCAACGGGGAAACTCGCTCCTCCGATTTCGAGCGCACCGACGGACAGAAAACCAATTGGTTCAACTGGAAGGAAGAGAAAATTGCCCTGGAGTATCTGTTCTATGCCGGTGAATTGATGGTCCGCAAACGCCATAATTTCCAGCGGATTTATGACTTGCGCGAGCGGGTTCTCGCGGAGCTCGAGCAGCCGACCGAGATATCCATGGCGGAAGCGCATGAGCAATTCGTGCTTAATACCATCCAAGCTCTCGGGGTGGTAAAAGCCGAATGGATCCCGGATTATTTCCGCCTCAGTAAGACCGATGCCAAAGCCGCCATCCAACGCCTGGCGCAGCAGGAGCGCCTGATGACGGTCGAGGTCGAAGGCTGGCGAAGCCCCGGCTACATCCATCCTGACAACCGCAAACGGGTGGAAGCCGCGGTGAAGGGAAAAATCCCACGCTCGAAGACAACCTTTCTCTCGCCATTCGACCCGCTGGTATGGGACCGTGCGCGCGCGCTGGATCTGTTCGGCTTCGACTACAAAATTGAGGTGTATACGCCCGCACCGAAGCGCAAATATGGCTACTTCACCCTGCCGATCCTGTACAACAATGCGCTGATCGGACGGCTGGACCCTAAAGCCCACCGCAAGGAAGGTATCTTTGAGGTCAAGGCGCTGCACCTTGAACCAGGCGTGGTCGTCGATGATGCCCTGGTGGCTGAGCTCAAATACGCCTTGCAAGCCTGCGCGGCATGGCACCAGACGCCGCAGGTTATCGTCCGTTATGCCACCAGACCCGGTCTCGCCAAACGCCTCTCGGACTAATTGCGGCAGCTCAGAAGAAGTAAATGAAACAGTCCCGTGACAGGAAATCCTACACGGAACTGCTCTTTTCATGAAAATGTAAAAACACTTATTATATGGGACTTCCTAAATCAGAATTTGTGAGAAAAGTAAACGGAATCTTAATCTTCGAATTGACATAAGCCATTATGTCGTCACTAATTTTCGATGACTGCGTTGAGAAAATTAACTCATCAGGAGATTTCAACAATGCACCAGAAAATGTGATTATTTTGTCAATCAAATCCTTATCGATCGGTTTTTTTCTACATTCACCAATGATGATTCGACCATCCTTAATACAACACAGATCAACTTCCAACTCTGGCAGAGATGATTTTGGATCTTTTCTAAATTCCAACTCTGGCACAAATAGAAAGCTTGCTTTGGTGTCTTTCTTAAGTTGAAAAAGGGTTAAAAGGGGTATGTCCATGTTATTTGTTAAACCTTTAAAAATTATTTCATCCAACTTGTAAAACCACCCCGGCTCTTTACCTTCTTTCCAGTTTTTCAACTGTATTGTTTGCTTATGTTTGCATCGGTGACAAACAAAGGTTTGATCAAGTTCATCTAGCCCATACCAATCTGATTGCCGGCAATAAGAACAATGCAACATAGTCCCGCGATATAGAATGCCTTTTTGGATGAAATTGTCTATTAACTCAATTGTTTCTTCTTTCACGCCAATGAGATGTTCAATAGCAGCAAAATTCACGTAAGCCCTTTTGTTAGCATAAATGATCTCTCCCTTTTTAGGATCACTTGTTGATTTTTCAATCAGAAATAGAGAAAGAAAATCACGGTTACTCTTCTTCTGGAGAAATGTGCCTATTTCATCCAGGGAACCAAACTTTTCTATTGTTTGCTGAGTAAAAGAACCTTTATCGGACAGACGAATATCAATATACCCAGCCTCAGCAAAATATTTTTCAAAGATAGCAAATGGCTCAACTATATTGATTTTGGGTCTTACTAAAGTAACATCAATATCACCGCCGAAGTAACCAATATTTGGACATTGGTAGCAAATACCAGTTTTGGCTATCCGGGTTTCATTGGGCAAGCCCCTTAGATCTATAATTTCTTTTCCAAGAAAATGAAGTTGTGGTGGTCTATATCCTTCGATATTTAGTTCAGTAATCCATCTATGATCGTAAGGTGGAACTTGTCCGAAATTTTTAGGCTTTGGTGTGGGGATATTTCCAACTCCCTTGTTATTTTGAAAAACCTCTGTGTATAAGCTCGTGTAGTTATTCTCTTCAATTATTCTATAAGTTGTTTTTTCGATTAACCAAGGTGATGATTCGATTAAGATGCCTTGTCCAAATGCTTCATTCCTATATACTAAATATGGTAACTGCTTTTTTGCATTTTCCAACTCGTCAGTTGACATTGATAAACTGGTAATAACTATTGTGTTTTTGGAATGACCATAATTGATCTTCCTCATTATTGCTTGCGCAACTGTTGAGCTGAGTAGGCTACCAGCGTCAGGTTTTGCACCTTTCTCTGGCACCTTGATTTCTGGCATCCAATAAACGGCATCTTGAATTCGAGATAGCGAATAATACAAACAGAAATCATCGACTGTATTACCTGCAACCAGAGTAACAGGCTCGTCCCAGTAATGGCTATCAAGGGTTCGATATCTTCCTGTTTTTAAAAGCGATGCTTGGTAAGGGCTAAGTTGTGCAATATCCTCTTCTGGATACCAAGAATCATCCTTATTCCCACTCCTCTCTCTGAATTGCCGTCTGAATTTTAATTCCGTCATATCAACTTGTTTATTGACACTGTAACCAAGCAGTTCTCCAAGTCCCACATCCTTTGGTATATGATTTATTGTGACTCCTTTTTCAGTCAACATTTTTTCAAAATCTGATTTATATAATCCCCAGTTGGAATAGAAGATTAAAGAACATTCAACATCTTCAATTCCATCAACTACATACACTTTTTTTAGACCGCCTTGCTGTACGATATTATCTAACTGAGTTAGTGGAAAAGGCACAGAGGCTAGTGCTGAGACATATCCTTGAATAATATAGTTATCATGATGGAAAGGGGCAAGCCTCTGTTTAATTTGTTGCTGCAAAGAATCTTCTATTCCAAACTCTAATCTACTGGAAGAATTTAAATGTTGGAGAATTAAGTCATTAAATTCTTTATCGCCGAATTCCGGATTGTCTTTTAGGAAAGCCTCTTTATTTTTAGAAACAATTGAGTTGTACTTCTCTGGATCGGCAAGCTCCAAATCGTGGAATGTAGGGATAAAGGCAGCAACATTGTCTGGACTATATTCTTCAAGAATCCTCCAAAATGCATCTTTTATTACTTTTCCGTCAGTAGGAATAATAACAAAATATGCACCTCCCCATACCCTGCTACACCATTCAAATACTTGAAGTATGACGTGTTTCCAGTATTCATCCTTTTCCGGAATTAGCACTGCAACCCTAGCAGGTCTAACCAAAAGTGAAATGCTGCGGTACTGTATTAGGTTAACAAGTTGATCCATGTTGGAGTTCCTCAACAAATTGTATCAAACAACCGATTTACATGTTCTACCGTTCGCAGGAGGAGAAGGGGCGTAGTCCTTAAGCTCAATCCGATTCCTTTTACTCCTAAACACCAAGCACCTTGAGCAACTTCTCCTCTTTCAGAAACATCAGTCTATTCTTCTTTTTTTGAATACTCCAGCCCCGTTTTCTTTGCCAGGTGTTCAGCAATCACAATTCACCTTTATACGCTCAGGGAACATAACCCTGTATAATTCGGCGTAAAGCGATAAGGAAATGCCCACATGAAACGTTTTTCAACTCCCACCCAGGTACTCGCACTACTACTTACGATCACGCTGATCCTCAGCGCCTGTACGGCACGTATTGTCCCACAGACGCAAACCACGCCCACGTTCGATATTGCCCAGCAGGTCACGGAGATCGCGGGGACCTTCATAGCAGAAGTCGAGACTCAGGCTGCCATCCCAACGGCAACACTCCCATCTACAGCCACTCCGACGAGCACGCCCTATTTCACCCCTACCGCGCCTCCCCTGCCAACTTCGAATGTCACAGCCTCTGTAACGCCTACGGCGAATCCGTATGCCAACGATCCATGTGTCAATCAACTGATGCCGGATGTACTGACGGGTCAGAAGATCAAGATCCGTATCGACAGCCCGGTCGATAGGACGATCAATGTCTCGGTGTACTTGCAGCAAAGCAGTTCGCAGAGTGTGTGTGGGTACCGCAGTTACACTCTCCCTGCAGGGGAAACTCTTGCGATCAATGACCTGGTGGTGGGCTGTTATTCCATTTGGGCATGGGATCCCGACCCGAAAACCTATTTCATGGTGACGAACGGAACCACCTGCATGGATGCTTCCCAGGTCTGGAGGTTCGATATTTTCCCCAATGGCAGCATCAAACTGAATAAATAGACTTTATTTTTTGCTCCTGCTTTCCCAGCATCCTGAGCAGATTCTCTTCTTTCAAAAGCAGCACTCTGTTCTTCTTTTTCGTAACAATTAAACCAAGCAATCCGCTCAACCCGTTTTGAACCACGGAGACACTGAGTCACGGAGTTTTTAATAGGTTTTCTCCGTGCCTTCGTGTCTCCGTGGTTAGGTATCGGATCTTCCGGAATAGATTTTTTGCTCGATTAATTTGGAAAAGTACAAATGGGAAGGGAGCTTATTGCGTTACAGAGGTAGTGACTCTTCTTTGCTAAGTATTCAGCAAGTTCATACACTTCTGCTTCGAATTTATTGAGCGGGGTAAGTTTTGAGAGCTATTTGCCTAAAGATTACACAGTATCGCGTAATTTGGTAAACAAAAAATCGATTTTCCTTCGCATTTTTCAACGAAAAGTTTACTTATTTATGAGATGAGCGATAGAACTCAAAAAGTATCAATCCGCCGCAGCGCTGCGGGGCGTACCTATAGTTAAACCGCCGCGCGGCGGTGGTAACCTTTCCATGAGGAGATTGGAGGCAGAGTATGTTTGGAAAGTTTCTTCTTTGGCGCAGCACCAGGATCGCGGCGACGCTCGTGGTGCTGGTATCGCTCTTCGGCGTCACTCCCGCTTTGGCTGCCGGGGACCGTACCGCGCCCACCAAGCCCACCAACCTGCGCGTGACGTCCGTCACGTCGTACAAGGTGACGCTGGCTTGGAACCCATCCAGCGATAACTCGGGGTCCTTTTCCTACCGGGTCGTGATGAGCTCCGGCGGGACCTATACCGTTCCCCAGACGCAGACCACCTTCAGCGCCTTTGTGGCTCCGCTCGGCACCTACTCGTTCTACGTCTACGCCGTGGATGGTTCCGGCAACAAATCGCAGAAAAGTAATACGGTCAGCGCCACGCCCCCGCCAGACACCACCGCTCCCACACCGCCGGTCGTCTCGGTCACCGGCGTAAACCCCACCGAAGTGTCCCTGGCGTGGAGCGCCTCGACCGACGACGGTCCGTACCTGTTCTATCAGGTCTACGTGAATGGCAGTCCCAGCGTCGATGCGGGACAGAACCGCTTCGCCGTCGTCCAGAGGCTGACCCCCGAAACGACCTACCAGTTCACCGTGAGAGCCCGCGACCTGTACGGAGCGCCGAACGTATCCGCGCCCAGTAATGTCGTCACCGTGACCACCTCCGCTGTCAGCGGGACGGATACACAGCCGCCCTCCGCACCCACGAACCTGTACGGCTGGGATACCGGTGACGGCGCCCGGGAGATCAACCTGTTCTGGACCGAATCGGTCGACAACCAGACGCCTCAGGACTCCCTTATCTACGAGGTCTACATGAACGGCGTTCTCGACCACACCACCAGCGGTGACCGGGCGATCTTATACGCCACCCAGGCGGGAGCCAACACCTACACCGTCATCGCGGTCGACGAAGCCGGCAACCGGTCCGCGCCTGCGAGTGTCACGATCACCAGTCAATAAGAAAGCTGGAGAAAAATGATAAGGAACATAAGGCGATCCAGCCTTGTTCCTGAAAATAGACAAGCTCCCTTCCACATCGGGAAGGGAGCTTGTTGCATAAAGGGTCCGGTGATTTCTCATTCTCCTATGGATCAAGCGGCGTGGAGATCATGACCGAATCTCATCCCGCTGTGTGCGAAAGATGTCGAATGATCTCATCAGCGCCCTGTTCGATGGTTCTTTCGGTCATATCGATGATCTTGAAGTGTCCCCTGTGAAAAACCTTCAACGCCTGCTCCACTTCTTCATAGATGGCATTCGGGTCGTCATAGATCGAGGGTCCCGGCGCCCCCAATTGCTGTTGACGGCGCCTGCGGTATTGCAGCAACTGGTCCGGCTCGACGGTCAGCCCGACCACGCGCTGCGCATCGAGCGAAAAGAGGCTTTCCGGCACCGGAAGCTGGGGCACCAGGGGCACGTTGGCAACCTTCCAGCCCAGAACCGCCAGATAGACACTCAAGGGCGTTTTCCCCACCCGCGACACACCCACCAACACGGCTTTCGCCTGCGCCCAGCCGTCCGGGTTTTTACCATCATCATGCGCCATCGTAAAATCGATGGCAGAGACCCGTTCAAAATACTCCAAATGGAGCTGGCGATACAGCCCCGGCTGGGCTCTGGGCGCCAGCCCGAGCTTTTCTGTCACCCACGCCATGATCGGTCCCATCAGGTCTACTGCCTGGACCCGGAGTTTCCGCGCTTCATGCAGAAGATGGTCATGCAGCGAAGGGTCCACCAGCGTATACACCACCAGAGCGTCCATTTTCTGAGCCCGCGACAACGCTTCTTTGATCTGTCCCGGGTCGCGCACATTTCCGACCGTGATGACCCGCACCGCATCCGCAGGGAATTGGGCCAATAACGTGTGAACCAACTGTTCACCGCTTGTGCCAATTCCACCCGATATGACAAAAATCGTGGGAGCAGATTCCGTTTTGGACATACATATCCTTTGTTCAGCTTGGCCCTACGGGATGGATGTCGGGCGGCTGCAAACGCCTTCACGAAGGCAGGCGGGTACAAAGAGGCTCATACTGCTGCAGGATGGGGAGTCTCTACCATCCATACTATAGCTTTTCGTCATTGCTTCGCCGGGCAAAGCCCTGCTCGCAATGACGAGTTATATCCTGGATTTTAGGCACTCCTGCAGGATGAATATTTTGTGGAAGCTACAAAAATATGATAGCACAAGATGGAGTTGATCCGCATGGTGGCAGGGCAATGACAAAAGGTCATCCATTCCCGTCCACGGGCGCTGAACCACGCCTGCACTCGTTCATTGGCTTCTTCGACGTTTCCTGGGGGCGAGAAGGCGGAGTCTACGAACTCAACCCGGTCCCTTTGTTTCCTGATGGATGCCCAGCACCTTCAGCAATCTCTCCTCTTTCAGAAACCTCACCCGGTTCTTCTTCTTTGAATACTCCAGCCCGGTTTCGTTTGCCAGGTGTTCGGCGAGTTCATACACATCCGCCTCATATTTATCGAGCGGCGTCGAGATCATGACCGAATCCGGGTCCACGTGGATTCCCAGCCGCGATTGGAGCCTGGCAAAGCCGGTCGAACCGTCAAAGATCGGGAAACCCTGATAGAACCCCAACAGCCGGGAAGGTTCTGACATGCGGCTCAACAGTTCTTCCGGCAAGGGCAGCGTTTCGGGATTGGATGTCAGGAATTCCACCGCCTGACGAATGACCGGCTCGCAGTCTGTGTAGTCCAATTCATCGGTGGAGTAGCGGTTGTAGAAGGCTGCCAGTCGGGAAGGCTTCCAGTAAAAGGTGATGTCGTTCTGCGAGTCCACCACCGCTCGTTCATCGAAGTAAGGAGCGTAGGGAACTCCCAGCGCTCTTAACGCCGGGATCAACGTACTCGTATTCGTAGACATCTGCAGTTCGACTTCATCGCTCATCACACCCTGGGTCTTGTCGTAGATCAGAATCCCGTCTCTGCCAGATAAATACTCCGCCCCGTTGATCCGCAGTCCATGCAGGTCCGAATCAAAGATCAATCGTTTGGGTCCAAGTTTAATTTCAAATCGCATACTGCACTCCGTCTCCATGTCGTTGCGAGGGCGACAGCCCGAAGCAATCTCCCTTTAAACGGAATTTACTCGTCGATAAGAATTACCCATTTAAGAGGAGATTGCTCACTTGCACCTGGCGCAAGTGCCGGGGACGAACGCCACTCGCAATGACGGATGCTACCTGTTATCTCCATCCCCTCGAATCTTTCCCCGCTCCAATCGATCATATAACTTGGCAATATTGTATTCAGCGATCTCATCCAGGGTGAGATTTAATTCGGTCGCGACCTGGGCGATATACCACAACACGTCACCGAGTTCGGCTTTGAGCGCCTCACGCGTCTCTGCGCTGATCTGTCCGTCCTTGTCGCGGAACACTTTCTTGATCTTGCCTGCCACTTCGCCCGCTTCGTTGACCAATCCGAGAGTCGGATAAATGACAGGATGCCCAATGGCGGGGTAGCCTGCGGTCTTGCGTGATTTGGTTTGGTATTCGTTGAAATCCATAAATTAATTCACTTCCTTTGAGAACCAGATGGTTTTGTATTCTACTTTAAATCCCACCGATTCCGCCGTCTTTTGCATGGCGATATTCTCCCCGCTGGTCCCCAAATGAGCGGACATCATGCCGCGTTCTTTGAGCAGTCTCATCCCTGTGAGCAGGAGCGCGCGGGAAAGTCCCATACGCTGATAGTTGGGATGCGTGGCGACCGGGTCGGTCATGCCGATCTGGGTCTGGTCGTTGACGGAGCAGGAGCAATAGGCGGCGATATTTCCATTGGGCGCAACGGCGAGTAAATCCAGGGATGGCTCGTATCCGCTGGTGTTCATAATGATGAGACGGTTCTCGGTCGTCATGTATTCCGTGCCAAAGGCGGCGCGATGCATGGTTGCGACCGCTTCGGCTTCCTCCATCCCTTTGATCGGGCGGATGACAAAGTCCCGCGGCAATTCGGGTCCGGCGATCGGTTCGGATAGTGGACGCGTCATGGCAACATTGGTGTCTCCCGTTTGTCGGAAACCATGACGATGTAAAAAGGACATCCTTGCGGCGTAATCTTCCCTGCAATTTGTATCCAGGGTGGAAGCTTCCCCATCGGCAAGCTTCTTGCGGATACAGGACTCGCCCCACTCGACGATCTCTGTTCCGATCAGTTGTTCATGTTGACTGTCAACCTCCCATCGGAGGTTGTTTAACTCATCCACAAATGCCCAGGCAACAGGCTGATCGTCATCAAACCAAAGCCGCGTATTTGTGCGCGTGGCTTCCGATGCTAGATTCTCTTCGATATCCATTTTGACGGGATAATCGTTGATGTACTTTGATGGACGGACTCTGGCGATCAGGTCAAGGATGATCTGAAAGTCTTTTTCGTCTGCGTAGATTCTGCTTGTGATGTGACTCATGGAATGTTTGAAGAACTCCCTTTACTTATCTAATTGTTGTTTGATTTGAACGGCAATTGCATCCAACTCACTTCTTTCTGGCAAGTTCTCATAGTCCGGACCGAATCGAAATCCAAACCCATCCCCTTTATATCTTGGTATCACATGAAGATGGACATGAAATACTTCCTGTCCTGCTGCCTCGCCGTTCGCCAGAAATAAGTCAACGCCTTCATTCTTTATCCCGGTCTTTGGCAAGCTCAAAGCGATCCGTTGCGCAACCTGAAATAGATGCCCGCCAACGTCCGCGGGTAGATCGGAAAGATCGGTGTAATGTACTTTCGGTATCACGAGCACATGCCCGGGATTGACAGGTTGGATGTCCATGAACGCCAGGCAAATATCATCTTCATAGACGTTACTGGATGGAGCACTGCCTTCCACGATCTTGCAAAAGATGCATGAGGTCATTAGTTGAATTCTCCTGCCAACTTCCTCCACCACTCATCTTTTTCCCCTGGCACGAAGGGAGTGTATAGCGTTAATCGATCAGCAATTCCATCGTAGCGTTTTTTCAACGCATCCGCTAATCCGTTTTCATCCGTTACCAGACAAAACTCGTTCAGCATTTCATCGGTGATCAGCATCGGCATCTCTGCCCATTCGCCCTTTGTGGCGTGAACGGACAGTTTCTCTGCCACATCTGCCCAGCCGTGTAAGTCCATGACGGGTCGATAGGAAGGCGTGGAAGCATAGAACGACACTTGCGCGCGCGCGAAGTTCATCTCTTCGGGAGTCGTTGCGATGAAAGCGGTAATGGAAACCGAAATATCTTTCCTCTTTCTTCTTTCCTTATTTGCTCCCTCCTCAATGGCTGGAATAAGCACCTCACGCAAATATCTCACACTATGAAGCGGATGGGCATGGAATCCCTCACACAGTTCGCCTGCCAGTTTTGCCAAACCTGTATTCACGCCCGCGATGTAGATGGGGATTTCTCCCTCACCCCGACCCTTATCATCCCCGAAGGGGGCTCCCACAGGGAGAGGGGGAGGCTGGAAGAATGGCGACATCAACGTGATCTTGTAATACTCGCCGCGATAATTTAACTTTGTGCCGTTCTGCCAGCAATCCCAGAAGGCGCGGATGACTTCGATCTGCTCGCGCAGCTTTTTCACCGGCGATTCGGGCCACGGCACGCCAAACCTCCGCTCGATGTGTGCTCTCACCTGCGTGCCGAGTCCCAGCATGAAGCGACCGTCCGATTGCGCGGCGAGATCCCAGGCGGTGTAAGCCAAATTCGCCGGGGAACGCGCAAAGGAAACGGCAATCGCCGTCCCTGAGTAAAGACGCGCCGTATGTTCGGCGATCAAGGCGCAGGGCAGGAAGGGGTCGTGTTGAGTCTCCTGCGTCCACAGCGCGTCGAATCCGATTTGCTCCGCGGCTTTTGCAACCGCAGCGACATCTTTCAATCCAACAATGGGAAGCGCAGCATCGAATTTCATGTCACCACCTTCCGTCATTGCGAGCGTAGCGAAGCAATCTCCTCATCAAGTTGGAGATTGCTTCTCGAAGACTCGCAATGACGTCAATCGAGTAGATACGCCATGATCCAATTGGTCGTGGCGTTGAGACCGTCCATGTGGGCGCGTTCGTAATTGTGCGAGGCATCGATGCCGGGACCGATCAGCGCCAGCGCCACATCGCCACCCGCGCGCCAGAAGGCTTCACCGTCCGAGCCATAGAACGTATACACATCGGTCTTGTATGGAATGTTATATTTTTGGGCGAGCGCGCGCAGCTTGTTATTCAAACCAAAGTGATAGGGTCCGCCGCCATCCTTGGTACATAACGTGACGTTGAACTCATCGGACGCCTGCCCCTTGCCGACCACCGCCATATCCACGCACAGGACCTCTTCCACCTCCGCTGGGATGCCCGCCGCCGCGCCGTGACCGACCTCCTCATAATTGGAGATGTGGAAATACACGGTTCGGGCGGGACTGAGACCTGCTTCCGTTAAAGATTTGATCGCCGCCACGATATTCGCCACGCAGGCTTTGTCATCGAGGAAGCGCGAGCGGATGAAACCATTCGTCACTTCCACCCGCGGATCGAACGCCACGCAATCGCCGATGTTGATGCCCAACGCACGCGTCTCTTTTTCTGATGTCGTGCGCACATCCAAGCGGACTTCCATGTGATCGTCGTCGCGTGGGGTCTTGCTTCCTTCCGCGCCATGGACATGTCCCGAGGCCGTCTCGATCAACACCGAGCCGCGCATCTTCTCGCCCTTCGACGTGAACACCCACACGCCCTCCGTCTCGACGCTGGGCCACTGGATCCCGCCAATGCGACTCAACTTCAGCCGTCCGTTTGGTTTGATCTCCTTCACCACCGCGCCGAGTGTATCCACATGAGCGGTTAAAGCAACGGGTGGCAGATCAGATTGCACTTCCCATTTCGCAACCAGTGCCCCTTTGCGTGTGCGGGAAAGAGAAAGCTGCTTGTATTGGGAAAGTTCCTTCTCCACAAACGCGATTGCCGGATCAGCAAAACCTGTAGGGGAGGTGGTGTTCAATAACTTCACGAGAAAGTCGACAAAATATTCCTGGTGGATGGTTGGTAAAGACATGGTTTCTCCTCTTTTCAATGATATTTGTTGGTCGAGTAGCCCTGAACGTTTGTTGCGAAGGGCATATCGAGACCAACAGATGCAAGTATGCTTTTGTAACAATAATTGCTTTATTCACCGGTGGTCTCGATACGACACTCGCTATCGTTCGTGTCTACTCGACCACCGTCAAACCTTTAAACCTTCAAACTGACTGAATTTTCCCCGCCACTCCTGCGGAATGGAAATCGTCTTCTCGGTCTTATAGTCGTACGTCACGATGACCACTTCCCCCTTGGATAATTCCCTGCCGGTATCGGTGTCGACAATATTCTGCTCCCACGTCATGGACTTGTTTCCCAGCTTCGCCACGCGCACTCCGACCTTGATATTCTGCCCAAAGTAGACTGGCTCCAGATACGTGAGGTGGACATCTGCCAGGATCACGCCGATCTCCATAAAGGATTGGTCTTTCGTGAACAGTCCCAGCTCGATCATGTAGGCAACGCGCCCCTGCTCGAAATAGGTGAGATGTTTGGCATTGTTGACATGTCCCTGCGGATCCAAGTCCCCATAGCGGACTTCGACAGGATGATAAAAGTGGAAATCGCTCATAGAGAGCGATTATACCTGTTGATAAAACAAGACTGACAGGTTTTAGAATCCTGTCAGTCTTTCATACCTATTCTAAAAACTCCGTGTTTTACTCATAAACACCACGCTTGCAATGCAGGAAGGAGAACACCCACGACCGAAATGTCCACATCAAACAGATTTGTATATTGGAAACGACCCTTGATCTGCGGAGTAATATCAGCCTTGATTGCTGGTGTCTGCTTTGGTTTGTTTCTCTATAACTCAAGACTTATGAGCGGAAGCGTACTATCATTCATTCTGCTTGGGTTTGGAGCGCCTGCCTTTATTAGCCAATATTCGGGGCGTGTTGTTGCTGTTCTGACGGTCATTGTTTTTTGGTTTCTCGTTGGAGCCTTGATAAGCCGCCTTGCCAGAAAAAACATCATAGCCATTGGAGTTTGGCTCCTTGTGTATGTAATATCCCTTGCACTTTCACTGGCAATCTTCGCAGAGATCAATAATTAGAAGTCACATGCGTTAGCGGCAATATCGCGCCAACCCTTCTCCATTCTTGATCGCAATTCTTCCATCTCCATCATCTATCAAGCCCTGCTCCTTGAACAGCACCATTGCCTGGTTGACTCTCTTGCGCGACGCGCCGACCAGGTCGGCGATATCACCTTGTGTGAGCGTGATGCGTATTTGTGTCACGCCATCTCTCTCTCGTCCATACTTCTCGGCGAACGCCAGCAGTTGACGAGCCACACGTCCATTCACATCCAGCGTCGCCAGCGCCTGGATCAACTGGTCAGAGAGACGTACACGGGACACCATGATCTTGACCAGATTACGTGCCACCGGCGGGAAGTTATCGAGCATGTAACCGAACGTGGTTCGATCCATCCACAGCATCAGCGATGTTTCGAGTGTCACCGCGCTGGCAGAGCGGCCCACACTATCGATCAGGCTCATCTCACCGAGCAGGTCTCCTGCACCCAGGATCGCCAGAATGACATCCCGTTCACCCTGCTCGACGTGGATCTTCACGGTCCCATGCAGGATGATATACACCGCCTCACCGGGTTGCTCGATGGTCATCACGTTGCGTCCCGCCTCAAAGTTGCGGCGATGCGCATGCTGCGCCACCCAGTCCAATTGTGCGGGCGTCATCCCCTCGAACAGTTGAATGTACGAGAGCAGGTTGCGAGTATCGTCGGTTCGTACGTTAGCCATTTTGAACATATTGTACATCCCTCCCGTTAATAGCGGGTGATTGCAATCGCACTGACATATTCTCATTGTGCAACACGATTTCCAAACCTTCATACGCTGCAACCGAATCCGCGAAAAGACTCTTTGCCGTGTGCTCCATCCCTGTGACCATCTCATCAGAGTAAGCAGGGTCATGATGGAACAGGACCAACTGTCCCGCCGAAGCAGAAGCGGCAACTTCACATGCCATCGAAACGGTCGAGTGCCCGTATCCCTGCGTCGAAGGGAAGCCATCCAATTGCCCCCAGTAGTGCTCATCCAAATATTGCGCGTCGTGGATCAACACATCCGCGTCTTTCGCAAACTTCACCAGACGTTTATCCGTGCCGACATAGCCCTCGGTATCCGTGGCATACACAACCGACTTGCCGTGCCACGTGATGCGATAGACGAAGACACCGCCCGGATGTGCGTATGATTTGTGAATGCGGATGACAACCGCCTCTTCGCTCAAGCCGATGGATGACTCCGCCACCCGGACTCCCGCCTCATCCCAAACGATGACCTGCGACTCGCGCACCGATTGAATATCCTTCGACGATGACATATCCCGCAAACTGACAGGGAAGGTCTCCGACGATTGGTTATGCTCCAACACATTCTTCAATGACTCATGCGTGCTATCAGGACCATAGATGTGCAGTTTCGCGTTTGGCATATAAGCAGGGACGAAGAACGGAAAGCCCTGCGTGTGGTCATGATGCAAGTGGCTGAACAGTAACAAGATCTCGCCCGCGCGCTTCGCCCGTGCCAACTCACGCCCCAACGGGATAATGCCCGTGCCTGCATCGAGAACGATCGTGCGATTCCCAGCCTGCACTTCAACACTGGCAGTGTTCCCACCATATTTCACTGTCCCCGCACCCGGCGCAGGATAACTCCCACGCACACCCCAAAACCTGACATTCATTTCGTTCGACATCCTGCACCTCCACAATAGTTGCGTATGATGCGTTCTCTAACGCATCTGTTGACGTTAGAGAACGTCAACTACGCTCAATATTTATATCAACATACACTTGTATTATCCTCCGTATAAGAATTCCTCCAAGGAAAGTTTTCGCCAGGAAACTGGGAAATATTTCTCAACGAATAAACAGGAACTTTGTCCTATATAAAAACGTTTTACGTACATGAACAAAAAACTTCTTCTCGTTTTACTGGTGCTCTTATTGTTATCGTGCAATCTCTCCATCCCAACATCACCGACTCCCACTTCGACATTATCGCCAGCTCCTCCGCCTTCACCCACTCCTTCGAACAATCCGGGCATGGTCGTGCGTGGACGTGTAACTCTCGATGGGGTGGGGCTGGCAGGTGTGAATATCTACAAACGCTTCAATGCTTATCCTGCTGACCTCATCGCTACGACTGACGAAAACGGATATTATGAATCTGAATTTATCGGCATCCCCGGTGATGAAATGACTTCGATTGAAGCTGAGCTTGCCGGGTACACGCTTGATCCTCCATACTATTACTGGCGGCATTATCACGGCTATGAAACAACCACCTGCGATTTCGCCGCAACTCCTACACAGTAATTACTCAACCTTCTACTGGGCGGAATAACACATCGCACCCGTTGGGTGTCCCGCCCTACGACATCCCAGCCTTCCCCCACTTTGGGGGAAGGCTGGGATGGGGGTTTTATGGTTTTCTCAAGAAAGCTTGACAACTTTACGGTTTTGATGCGTGGTCATAACGCGAATTACGCAAAATGGGCGAATCTCGCGAAAGGCTTTTAAAATTCGTGTCATTCTATCTTAGTCAGGACCATCTTACACAGATTCTCTTGCCACTGAGACACAGAGTCACAGAGCTTTTTGAGAACTTTTCTCCGCGTCTCAGCGACTCGGTGGCTTCCAAAAGTGC
>Ga0210377_10002208_pt1 | contig 17223 bp, 17 predicted proteins | sample PLM4_65_b1redo_FD_155480 | JGI IMG/M metagenome (GOLD analysis project Ga0210377, IMG submission 155480) | Groundwater sediment microbial communities from an aquifer in East River, Colorado, USA - PLM4_65_b1 redo | ecosystem: Environmental > Terrestrial > Soil > Riparian zone | place: USA: East... | reverse complement strand
TGGGCCGGAAAAGACACGGAAATATTGAAGACTGTTTCAACAGAACCCAGTCTTGATGAGATCACTCGTCACGTGAATTACCTGAAACCCTACATGGCATCCGCTTCATACACCCGTGTTTCAGGCAGGCCGTTGTTCGTGATCTACCGGCCGGAGTTCTTCAAGGACCCCGTGGCTACGTTGGCGACTTACAGGAAGGCGTTCGATCGTGCCGGCCTGAATCCCCTGATCGGCTATTGCATGAAAAGCCTGTCAGACATGGAGTATTCAAGGCACTTTGATTTTTGCTATCTGTTCGAGCCGAGGATGTTCTTCAACTTTAGCGGATTGCGCAAGAACAAATACTTACATGCCGCCTTCAGAAAGATCATTCATGCTGTTTCCTACTCCACCGCTGAAAAATGGTCGATGCTGGTTGGCAAGCTGCTGAACAAGGGCTCTAAGACTTATACATTCAAAAGCTATCTTGAATACTTTGTCTCGAAAGAGCGCGAGCAGATGGTCGGCCAATTGGATTGCCCGGTGCAAAATATCCTGACGTGCGGATGGAACAATGCGCCCAGATATCGCCAGCACTTTACCGAGTTGGAGGTTCCCGATCCCGGCGAGTTTTCCGGGATGCTGCAAGCATCGCTGTGCAACCCGAAATTTTCCGGGGAGATCCCGTTGCTGTGCAATGCCTGGAATGAATGGTCGGAAGGCGCCGCGATCGAGCCATGCCATTACCTGGGCGATGCCTTGCTCAGAACATATGTGAGTGTCGCGGCTACTAACAAGCCCGGTAACGATGATGGCAAATAGCCCGACCAGCTTCGGAGGTTAATTTCGCATTAAATAAAATCAGCCTGTCAGGCCGGCTCTACAAGCGTTTCGTTTTATCACCCGTGCTGTATCTATGAGCGCGTCATTTTGGTGGCCCCTTCTATTTCAGCAGTCAGAAGCTGTCGAGATCAGTCAGGCAATACTGCCTGGTTGCGACGTACAAGAAGATTTAGGGCAACGCTGATTTCGACCTCATCCTTCGGCTGTGCTCAGGACTAATGGCATTGTTGAAGGGTTAGAAGTACCAATTGATTATTATAGATTTAATCCGGTCATGGTTCGACGGGCTCACCACGAACGGATTGGATAAGCATTTTCTTAGCGCCTCTCGAGCGATTTGGCTGGTGCCGGATAAGCCGTTGAATGGAAGGTACTGGAGCTTGGACGGAATCATCCTTGCAATTATGGAAAGCAATTCCATAATTGCAAGGATGATTAGTTGAAATATATCTCCCCAGCTATCGGATGTAATCGCTCATTGCCTTGGCGGTGGGTCTGCTCGGCCTATCACAGCGTGTTCTTGCCCAGCCTGGCATCGGAAATCAACAGGAGCTACAACGCTCTCTGCTTTGTCCTTGTATCCATTCGGGCCAAACAATCTCTTCCAAGACGGAAGTCCAGTCCACTGCCCGATACTTCATCAAGCAATCCTATCTTGAGTTGTGCCCTATAACGACATGCGTTATAGTGCCACATGATCATCGGATTTACATCCAAAGAAACTGAAAAAGTATGGCGGGGCGAGGTGTCGCGTAAATTGCCGCGCGAAATTCAGCAGGTCGCTTTGCGAAAATTGTTCATGCTTGACAAAGCACAGGTGCTGAATGACTTGAGAATTCCGCCAGCAAATCGATTAGAAGCTTTGAAAGATGATCGAAAAGGGCAGCACAGCATTCGCATCAATGATCAGTGGCGAATCTGTTTTGTGTGGACGGTAAACGGCCCGAGTGCTGTTGAAATAGTTGACTACCATTAAGGAGATGGGAATGGATAAATTACAGAACATTCACCCGGGCGAGATACTACTCGAAGAGTTTCTGCGCCCAATGGAAATCAGCCAAACCAGGCTGGCTCAGTCGATCGGTGTTCCACCGCGTCGCATTAACGAGATTGTGTTGGGTAAACGCGGCATTACTGCGGATACTGCATTGCGCCTAGCCAAGGTATTTGGAACTTCCGTGCAATTCTGGATGGGGTTGCAGGACGAATACGAATTGCGCGAAGCACGCAGCGCAATCAAGGATCAGTTGGAACACATGATACCCATTGCAGCATAGCCTTCGGATATGTCCTTCGATTCATTCAGCGGCTTCGCTTAAGCATTACCTTGGCATTCCGCGCATGAACATGACGGCACGAATCCATTGTCGTGAACCCGGAAAGGCCTTGTAGAAAACCGTGTCGACAACATTGCCAACAATCTCGATCTCGATCGTCAGCCACCTGCAGGGACATCTGCTCAAGGCGTTGCTCGACGATCTGAAAAAATGTTGCAATACCTATCCGCTGGAAATATTGATCACGCTGAATCTGTCCGAAGGTATACCCTTCAATGCGCGCGATTATCCATTTCCGGTCCGCGTGCATGCGAACTGGTATTCCATGGGATTTTCCGCCAATCACAACAAGGCGTTCAAGAGATCGTCCGGGCAACTTTTTTGCGTGATGAACCCGGACATCCGGATCAATGAGGAGGTGTTCGCGGCATTGCTTGCCTGCCTGCAAGATGAAACGGTGGGCGTGGCTGCCCCGATTGTAGTGGGCCCGAACGGAGCGATGGAAGACAGTGCGCGTCGGTTTCCGACGCCGCTCAGGATCTTGTGCAAAGCGATCGGTGGCTGCCGGGGCAGCAATTATGCGGCGAAGGACGAGACGGTCTTCCCGGACTGGGTGGCCGGGATGTTCATGCTGTTCCGACGCGAGGTATTCGAAAAGATGGGCGGATTCGATGAACGCTATTTTCTTTATTACGAGGACGTGGACCTGTGCGCCAGGCTGAGGTTGCGGGGATACAAAGTGGCGCTGAGCCCGGCTGTCAAGGTGGTTCACTATGCGCACCGCAGCAGTCATCGGGATCTCAAATATTTCAAATTGCACCTGGCCAGCATGCTGCGCTTTTTCATTACCCCGCCATATTGGAAAGTTTGCTGGCGTCGGTTGACCAAGCGATCTTCATGATGCGGATGGATGAGCCATTTGTAGGAGCGGGCCATGCCCGCGATCAAGAGATTCGCGGGCATGGCCCGCTCCTACGTGTACCCGTCCAAAAGTTTTTCGGTACAGATTCAGCTGCGTTTTATAGGTTTTTCGAATTAATGACGGATAAGCTGCGATGAGATTCCTGGTCACCGGCGCCAATGGTTTTGTGGGCAAGCCGCTCTGCGCTGAACTGTTGCGGCAGGGCCATGCCGTCCGTGCGGCGGTTCGATCATCTGCCCAATTGCCGGATGGTGCAGAAGCTGTCGCAGTGGGAAATATCGACGGCGACACCGATTGGGCAGATGCGCTGCAAGGTATGGAGGTGGTGATCCATCTCGCCGCGAGGGTGCATGTGATGAATGACAAAGCCGAGGATCCGTCTGCAGAATTCCTCAAGGTCAATCTGCACGGCACGGAAAATCTGGCACGGCAGGCGGCGCGCGCCGGCGTCAAGCGGTTCGTCTATGTGAGCTCGATCAAGGTGAACGGCGAGGAAACGCACGGGCAGCGCTGCTATACCGAGCAGGATGCGCCGGCACCGCAAGATCCCTATGGCGTTTCAAAGTGGCAGGCCGAGCAGGCCTTGTGGCGTATCGCACAGGAAACAAAACTTGAAGTCGTGATCGTGCGTCCGCCGTTGGTGTATGGCCCCGGCGTGAAAGGGAATTTCATCAGCCTGCTGGCCGCGATAGACAACGGGATACCGCTGCCGCTGGCGGGTGCAATAAACGAACGCAGCCTGGTGTATGTCGGCAATCTGGCCAGTGCGCTGATCGCCTGTGCGACCCATGCTGCTGCGGCGGGACAAACCTATCTGGTGCGGGATGGAGAAGATGTCTCGACCGCATTGCTGGTGGAAAAGATCGCCTCTGCGCTGGGGCGCAAATCCCGTTCGTTCAATCTTCCGCCCGGTCTGCTGCGCTTCGCTGCAACAGTGCTGGGGCGTTCGGCGCAGGTCGACAGATTGTTCGGCTCGTTGCGCGTGAACGATGCAAAGCTGCGCAGCGAGCTGGGCTGGGTGCCGCCTTTTACGCTGGAGCAGGGTTTGCGCATCACAGCGGACTGGTATCTCGGTCAACGGCACGGATAGCGGTCGGAATGTATGAATGGCATATCGCATCGAATATAATCGCCACTCATTTCAATTACGAGAGCCTCGACCGAGGCGGTAGAGCGACATGATCTTAGTCACCGGCAGTGCAGGTTTCATCGGTTCGAATTTCGTGCTGGATTGGTTCGCGAAACAGGATGAAGGCGTAGTCAGCCTGGACAAGCTGACTTATGCCGGCAATCCGGAAAATCTCGCTTCACTCAAAGGCGACCCGCGCCATGTCTTCGTGCAGGGCGACATCGGCGATGCAACATTGGTGGGCAGGCTGCTGGCGCAACATCGTCCGCGCGCCATCGTCAACTTCGCTGCGGAAAGCCATGTGGACAGATCGATACACGGCCCCGAGGATTTCATCCAGACCAACATCGTCGGCACCTTCCATTTGCTGGAAGAGGTGCGCGCCTACTGGTCGGGGTTGGCTGCGGCGGAGAAATCCGGCTTCCGCTTCCTGCATGTTTCCACCGACGAAGTGTACGGCTCGCTTGCCAAGGATGATCCGGCGTTCAGCGAGACCCACCGCTACGAACCGAACAGTCCTTATTCCGCGAGCAAGGCTGCCAGCGACCATCTGGTGCGCGCCTATCATCACACCTACGGGCTGCCGGTGCTGACTACCAACTGTTCCAACAACTACGGCCCGTATCATTTTCCCGAGAAGCTGATCCCGTTGATGATCGTCAACGCGCTCGCCGGCAAGGCGCTGCCGGTGTACGGCGATGGCCAGCAGATCCGCGACTGGTTGTACGTCAAGGATCATTGCAGCGCGATCCGCCGCGTGCTGGAAAATGGCAAGCTGGGCGAGGTCTACAACATCGGCGGCTGGAACGAAAAGGCCAACCTCGATATCGTGCATACCGTTTGCGCGTTGCTCGACGAGTTGCGTCCCCGAACCGATCGCAAGTCCTACCGCGAGCAGATCACTTTCGTGACCGACCGTCCCGGCCACGACCGCCGTTATGCGATCGACGCGCGCAAGATCGAGCGTGAACTCGGCTGGAAACCCGCCGAGACGTTCGAGACCGGCATACGCAAGACGGTACAGTGGTATCTGGACAATCAGGGTTGGGTGGACCATGTGCAGACCGGCTCTTACCGGCAGTGGATCGAAAAGAACTACGTGGGGCTGGCCGGATGAAGATACTGCTGTTCGGCAAGAACGGCCAGGTCGGCTGGGAACTGCAGCGCAGCCTCGCGCCGTTGGGAGAACTGGTCCCCCTGGGTCGCAACAGCCAGGATATGTGCGGCGACTTCACCGATCTGGAAGGCTTGGCGAAAACGGTGCGAGCCGTTGCGCCGGATGTGATCGTCAATGCTGCTGCGCATACCGCAGTAGACAAGGCCGAAAGCGAACCGGAACTGGCGCGCAGCATCAACGCACTCGCGCCCGGTGTGTTGGCTGAGGAAGCGGACAAGCTCGGCGCGTGGCTGGTTCATTACTCGACCGACTATGTGTTTGACGGCAGCGGCGATAAACCATGGCTGGAGACTGATGCGACCGGGCCGCTGGGCGTGTATGGTTCGACCAAGCTGGAAGGCGAACAGTTGATACAGCAGTCCGGTTGCAAGCACATGATCTTCCGCACCAGTTGGGTGTATGGCGCACGCGGCGGCAACTTTGCCAAGACCATGCTGCGGCTGGCGAGTGAGCGCGACAGCCTGAATGTCATCAGCGACCAGTTCGGTGCGCCGACCGGCGCAGATCTGCTGGCTGACGTCACCGCCCATGCGATCCGTTCTGCACGGCAGCGACCGGAACTGTCCGGTCTGTATCATCTGGCCGCAGCAGGGGTGACGTCATGGCACGGTTACGCCAGCTTCGTCATCGACTTTGCCCGGCAGACGGGCATCCCGCTCAAGGTCGCAGCGGATGCGATCAAGCCGATCCCTACCAGTTCCTATCCGACACCGGCCAGGCGCCCGCTCAATTCGCGCATGGATACCGCGAAGTTGCAGCAAAGTTTTGATCTTCGTTTGCCAAAATGGAAGATCGGCGTGGCGCGCATGTTGATTGAAGTGCTGGAAAAATCCTAGCAAGTGCGGTGAGCAGACACTGTTCAATGGAAGGAACGCCTGATACGCTGTCTCCAATAGCATGGATGTTTTTACATTGGGTTAGGCATGAATATATACGGGATCAAAATCAAATCTGGCGTAATGATGCTGTCGCTAATGGCGGCGAGTATGCTTGCGGGCTGTAGTACGCTAGCCGATCGTGAAAATCGAGTCGCCGCAAGTTGTGACGAACGCGCCCCTATTACCTTTGCCGAATACAAGATGTTGGAGGGTGGTCAAACTCTGGAGGAAGCAAATGCCATTTTCGGGTGTCTTGGATTGCTGAGACAAGGTATTGTAGGCGAAGGACCCTTTACCATCGAATGGGCTGGAGGTGCTGGCGGTTCGACTTCCGTAACGGCCATTTTTATCGATGGCCGGGTAGATGGCGACGGCATAGAAAAGTATGGATTCTAAAGCTGCATCACAAACAGAAAGTCCGGATGCGGCGTCAAAATAATCGGCCGCTTCTTTGATCCAATTTTCCGTTTCGACATTCACGACCTCACCTTATCTAATCACTCAGTCCGACGAACTGGATTCACCCCTCCACGACCTGCAAACCCATCCCCAACGCCTTCCACTGTTTCACTTCATCCTGCAACGCGGCTTCGGTCAGCGGATTTTGTGCCAGCCAATCCGGGTCTATCGAGAGGTTGAATTTCTTGCCGCTGAAATTTCCATGCAGGGCCGGCAGGGTGCAGTCGCTGCGGTTTCGATAGAACAGCACAGCCAGGCGCAGGCTCATCGCCAAAATAAAGTCTTCGGAATCTTTCAGTTGTCCCTGCAGCTTGCTCAGGTTGCCGCGGTGTGCCAGCGTCAGCTGGCTCAGGCGCGCCTGTTCGCTTTTCGAGAAGCCCGGCATGTCGGCGTTGGCCGTGATGTAGGCGGTGTGCTTGTGATAGCCGCTGTGCGCGACGCTGATGCCGATCTCGTGCAGGCTGGCTGCCCAGCCGAGCATGTTTGATCCGGCCTCGCTGATATCATCGCCGAGGAATTGCCGCGCAAATACCTGCGCCAGTTTTGCCACCCTTCCGGCCTGGTTGGCATCGGCATGATAACGCTGCATGAATTGCTGGACTGTCACGTCGCGCATGTCGTTGTCGTGATAGCGTCCCCACAGGTCGTACAGCACGCCCTCGCGCAGCGCGCCCAGCGCGGGCCGCATGTTGGAGATGCCCAGCTCGGAAAACGCCGCGTACATGATGGCGAAGCCGCCTGCCAGTATCGGTACGCGATCCGGGCGCAATCCCATCAGTTCGAGTTTTTGTGAGTCGCCCACCTTGAGCAGATAGGCACGCAGCATGTCGAGTCCTTCGCGCGTGATGCCGTTTGCGCTGTAACCGTTCAGCTCCAGGATGTCGGCGATGGTTCTTGCTGTCCCCGATGAGCCGATGGCCTGTTGCCACTGTCCCTTGAAGCCCACTACGATGGTTTGCAATTCGATGCGTGCCGCGAGTTCGGCCTGCTTCAGGTTCTGCTTGGTGATCCTGCCATCCGGAAAGAAACGGCTGCTGTAGCTGACGCAGCCCATGTACAGGCTTTCCAGCTTGAGCGGGGTGAGTCCGTTGCCGATGATGAATTCGGTGGAACCGCCGCCGATATCCATTACCAGCAGGTTGTCCTTCGATTGCGGCAGGCCATGCGCCACACCGATGTAGATCAGTCGCGCCTCCTCATTACCGGCGATGACTTCTATCGGGAATCCGAGGACGTGTTCGGCTTGCGGAATGAAGTCGGCTGCATTCTTCGCCACGCGCAGCGCGTTGGTGCCAACGGCGCGCACCGCTTCCTGCGGCAGGTCGCGCAGTCGTTCGGCAAACAGTCCCAGGGCGGCCAGTGCGCGCTGTTGCGCATCGGCATCGAGAAATCTGTTTGCGGTGAGTCCGTCTGCCAGGCGTACCGCTTCACGCAGCCCGTCCAGCATGTAGAGCTGGTTACCCTCGACCCGCGCGATCTGCAGCCGAAAACTGTTCGACCCGAGGTCAACCGCGGCAAGGATGGATTGCTGCAGCACTAGTGATTGATTTCCTGGTCTATCTCATCAATGGTGATGTGGCGGACATCGCGTCCCTTGACCATGTAGATGACATACTCGGACATGTTTTTCGCATGATCGCCGATACGCTCGATCGCCTTCGCCACGAACAGGATCTCCAGGGAAGTCGAAATGGTGCGTGGGTCTTCCATCATGAAGGTGATCAGGTAACGCATGATGGCGCGAAATTCGTCGTCCACCTGGTCATCCTGACGCACCACCTTGGCAGCCAGCACCACATCCAGGCGTGCAAAGGCATCCAGGGATTTTCGCAGCATATCCACCGCGATCTCTGCGGCATGTTTGATCTCCTGGTAACGGGGCAGCGCGAAACCCTGCTTTTGCGACAGCAGCTTGGCCATGCGCGAGATCTTTTCCGCCTCGTCGCCGATGCGCTCGAGATCGGTGATGGTCTTGATCACCGCCATCACCAGACGCAGGTCGCCCGCGGCCGGCTGGCGCCGCGCGATCACCTGGCTGCATGCCTCGTCTATCTTCACCTCCATCGCGTTGACGCGATGGTCGTCTTCGATCACCCGGTTCATCAAGGCCACATTGCCGCTTACCAGCGAATCGACGGCGCTTTTGATCTGGCTCTCCACCAGACCGCCCATCTGCAACACGCTGGCGCGGATGGCTTCGAGATCGGCATCGAACTGCCGGGAGATATGGTCACTGCTTGTCATGATCTTTTCCTTAATATAAAACAACTGCTCAGCATAAGCTGCAAATGTTAAACGCAGATGACAGTTCGTTGCCCCTCACCTCGGCCCCTCGCTTCGCTCTCCCCTTCCGCAAGCGGTAGAGGAGGCAAACGTCCCTTCCCCGTCGGGGAAGGGGATTAAGAACTTTCACGCGGTCATCGTCTTCACGCCTTCTGCGGTGCCCAGCAGCAACACATCTGCGGCTCGAAGGGCGAACAAACCATTGGTGACCACGCCGGCGATGTGATCCAGCCTGGATTCCAGCTCAACCGGATTCATGATGCTCATCCCGTGCACGTCGAGGATGATGTTGCCGTTGTCCGTCGTGAAACCTTCGCGCAATTTGGGTTGTCCGCCCAGCGCGACCAGTTGTCTTGCCACCGAACTGCGCGCCATCGGGATCACCTCGATCGGCAACGGGAACTTGCCCAGCACATCCACCAGCTTGCTGGCATCGCACACGCAGATGAACTTCCTGCTCGCCGCAGCCACGATCTTTTCGCGTGTCAGCGCGCCGCCGCCGCCCTTGATCATGTGCATATGGCGCGTGATCTCGTCCGCGCCGTCGACATACACCGGCAGGTCGCCCGCATCGTTCAGCGACAGCACCTCGATACCATGTCCTTTCAAACGTTTCGCCGACGCCTCGGAGCTGGCGACCGCGCCGCGTATCTTGTGCTTGATCTTTGCCAGTTCGTCGATGAAGAAATTGGCAGTCGATCCGGTGCCCACGCCGACGATGCAATCGACCGGTACATATTCGATCGCGGCTTTGGCGACGGCGCGCTTCAGATCATCCTGATTGGTCATTTAGCATTCCTTGTTTCAATATTATTGATTCGTACCCGTGATTATTGCAGGATTTGAAAAGTTTGGGGAATTTTGATCGCGCAATAAAGCCGCTCGGAAGGAATAAAAAGGGCGGGTTTCCCCGCCCTTCATTATCCCGGTCGATATCTTGCATTTGCGAATCGGCGCCTACCACTGATAGGAAATACCGATCGAAACCACCGGCCAAAACTGGAATTTGCTCACTTCGTTTTCCAGTTTGGCTTGTTCCGCTGCCAGGTCGCTTTGAAACGTACCGCAACTGGTTCCAGTGCATGTGGCCACCAGATCGACATTGGGTGTGCCCTGGAAAAGGACGCCGATATCGGTGGTCATGCCCCAGCCCTTGTCCTTTGCTACCGGATTTCCCCAGCCTATCCCGAGGTATGGCGCTATGGCGTTGAATGTCATCGTGCTTTGCATCGAGGCAACGTCACTGGCCGGGTAGTTTTTGCCGTTAATGACGATGCCGTTAATGCCAGGTATCGCTTTCAGCGTCGCCTTGTTGTTGTTGTAAAACAAACCGCCGGTAGCGCGGAAACTGCCCTGGTACGGATACCAGTCGGCCAATGCGTTGACGGTTTGCAGCAGCACATCGGTGTCATAACCATTTATATTTGAGTTGGCACTATAGTAACTGCCGGAATTAAAACCGAAACGAGCGGTCATGCTGTCGGAGATTCTCAGATTCAAGTCAGCACCTAAACCCAGCGTGCTGACCTTGGCGGTCAAGGCCGCGCCGGATCTGCCCTCGGTTTCTCTTTGAGCGGCTGGCTCCACGTCGCTGACCTCAGCGGGCGGTTCTACGGCCTGAGTTGATACCTCAACCGGAGGTTCGGGTAGCGGAACAGGTACAGGAACTGGAACAAGCACTGGCTCAAGTGCAGGAATAGCTGATGGATGAACCGGTATCAAAAGCAGATCACTGAAGGTGCCGGCAGGTATCGCCGAAGCGGAGACCATTGAAGCCAGCGCGCCTGAAGATGCCACGACAGCAGACTGACCAGCTCCGAGAACAGTCACGCCGGCCGCATTCGTCATGGAGATCTTTCCTGACTGCACCTGGCTGTACAAGGATTTGTCCACCATGGCCACCATGAACTCGGTCCCGCGTATCCCGAGGGTCGCATTCGGGGTCAACAGCCTGAACGCCTGCTTTCTCTGTTGACCGATCAACCCGGTGACGAAACGCATTCCGCCCTTGATCATCGAGAAAATGATGCTGCTGTTCTCGGCCTTACTGGCATCGTAACGGTATTCGCGAACCCGGAAAGTGGAGTTGGACTGCATCGTGACGATCTGGCCGTCTTCGAATTTCAGCAGCGCGGCGCTATTGTCGACAGTGGTGATCACTGTGTCTGAAACGATGATTTCGTTATTGCTCACGCGATGCGCGGGTTTCTTGCCCTGTGCGACGTAAACGTTACCTTTCACCACATAGACATGGCTGCCCGCCTTCTGGTCGGAAGTCATGGCCGTTGCACTGGCATTCATCGCGTCAGTGTCCTGCGATGCCGATGAAATCACGGGAAGCAAGGCGCAAGCCACGATGACCGCGACTTTGGCGACTGATCGTTTCAGCTCATTTGTTCTCATCATTCTGCCATCTCGCTTTCAGAATTGTCCGTTAACGGCCATGATTATTGCAGGAATTGAAATGTTTGTGGAGTTTTGCTCGTTCAAGGTGACAGGGGTCAAAAATACAGGGGGCGGGATAATTTCTTTGTCGCTTCATTTATTGCCAAATAGAAACTACCGCCTTCCATCCAGATCCACTCAAATCGATTTGCAACCCGGTGCTTTTTGCTGCGTCGCTGGCTGGTGGTTGATGGCAAGTTGTAGCACATGTGGTCACCAGAACTATCCCGGATAGTCCCGGAAAAGTATAATAAACCCATGATTCTTCTCCGCACGCATTTAACGCAATCGCCACCATGGCCCCATCACGGAGGATAATCATGCTTCACGCAAACAGGGCACGCAAATGACGGACACGAACGCATCGCTGACGGCACGCCCGGCGTGGAAGGCGCTCGTTGCCCACCATGCGAAGATCCGGGACACGCATCTTAGCAAGCTCTTCTCGGATGATCCCAAGCGCGGCGAGCGTATGACGGTCGAGGCCGCGGGCATCTTCCTCGACTACTCGAAGAATCGCATCACCGACGACACCCTCAAGCTGCTGCTGCAACTGGCCGGGGAATGCGGCCTGCGCCAGCGCATAGCCGCGATGTTCCGCGGCGACAAGATCAACATCACGGAAGACCGCGCAGTCCTGCACGTGGCTCTGCGCGCGCCGCGAACCGCGGCCATCGTCGTTGACGGCGAGAACGTGGTGCCCCAGGTTCACGCCGTGCTCGACAAGATGTCTGACTTCTCCAACCGGGTCCGCAGCGGCGCATGGAAGGGCCACACCGGCAAACGCATCCGCAACGTGGTCAACATCGGCATCGGCGGTTCCGACCTCGGGCCGGTGATGGCCTACGAAGCGCTCAAACACTACAGCGACCGGACCATGACCTTCCGCTTCGTTTCCAACATCGACGGCACCGACTTCGTGGAAGCGACAGCCGACCTCGATCCTGCGGAAACGCTGTTCATCGTCTCATCCAAGACCTTTACGACGCTGGAGACGATCACCAACGCCCAAAGCGCGCGAGACTGGTCGCTGCGCGCCTTCGGTAATGATGTCAGGGCCGTGGCAAAACATTTCGTCGCGGTCTCGACCAATGCCGCGAAGGTGTCCGAGTTCGGCATCGATACGGCCAACATGTTCGGTTTCTGGGACTGGGTCGGCGGGCGGTATTCGATGGGCTCGGCTATCGGCCTCTCGACCATGCTGGCCATCGGTCCGGACAACTTCCGCGCCTTGCTCGGCGGTTTTCACCAGATGGACGAACACTTCCGCACCGCTCCCTTCGAGAAAAACCTGCCGGTGCTGATGGGCCTGCTGACGGTTTGGTACGCCGACTTTTTCGGAGCCCAGTCCGTCGCCGTGCTGCCCTATGAACAGTACTTGAAACGATTCCCGGCCTATCTGCAGCAACTGATCATGGAGAGCAACGGCAAAACCGTTACGCTCGACGGCACGGAAGTGGACTACCCGACCAGCCCCGTCTACTGGGGGGAGCCTGGCACCAACGGCCAGCATTCCTTCTACCAGTTGATCCATCAGGGGACCAACCTTATCCCGTGTGACTTCATCGCCTTCGTCGAGGCGCTCAACCCGCTTGGCCGGCACCACGACATACTGCTGGCGAACGTCTTCGCCCAATCCGAAGCACTGGCCTTCGGCAAGACCCCCGAACAAGTGAAGGGTGAAGGCACTCCCGATTGGCTCGTCCCGCACCGGGTGTTTGAGGGCAATCGTCCATCCAACACCATCCTCGCCGAGCGGCTCACGCCTGAAACCCTCGGCAAGCTCGTCGCCCTCTACGAACACTCTGTCTTTACCCAAGGTGTCATCTGGAACATCAACTGCTTCGACCAGTGGGGAGTCGAATTGGGCAAGGTGCTGGCGCAGCGCATCATCGCGGAACTGGAAAGCAAGAAGGAGCCGGCGCTCGGGCATGACAGTTCGACTAATCATCTGATCCGTCGCTACCGAAAATCGAAGCAGGGGTCGTGAAACGGCTGCAAAGCGCCGGGGACAGGGTAGTGAGTTGAAGTGACCTAACAATAATTTTTGGTTCAGCAAATACTTTTAATTCATTATAGCCAGTCAGCCAGCAGCACGCCGATGCCTATGGTTGTCTGCTTCCAGTTGTAGTCGATCATGGTTTCTCCATATCCGGTGAAAATTTTGACATAGCCTTTTAACCGATCTTCGATAGGGAAGCTCCATGTGCCCTCCGCCGCACCGTGGCCTGATCCGGTGTTCAGGCGCCCAAGCAGGGTGTACTCCTGCGAGTCCAGCTTGTAGATGGCTGTGAAATCGCCATTACCCGTGTAGTGATTTATGTCCGGGTTGTTGTCGTCGGCTGAGTCCTCCTTGATGCGGTACCAGGGACGCACGAGCAAGGCGAAGTTTCCGCGCTCGAAACCGAACTGGGCATAGACGCGATTCCAGCTGCGCGACAGAGGGTCGGCGCGGCCGTTGGACAGGTGTACCAAACCCAGGTCGATGAACCGGCCGGTAAGGCCGATCAGGTTGTAGTGGGTAGGGATCACCAGGAACATCTCCGGCTGATAGTTGGTTTCGCGGAACGGACTGGAGATCGTGCGGTTATAGACTTGCCACTGGCTCTGTTGGGTATAGGCAAGCCATAGATCCATTTGGGAGCCAAAAAGATTCTCGGCCGCCTTGGTCTTCAAGCTAAGTTGAAACTCGGCCTCGCTGTGGGTGAGTGGAATGGGGGTCGTCGGCACCGTTTGCGAGGGTGACTGGGGTGCGTCGTTTGGATTGTCGGAGTAACGCACTGGCAGGACAAACAGCGGCCGATACGGGCGCACTCTCCATAACCCCTGCTTGGTCTCGGGTTCGAGTTCCCAACGCACGGAGAGTGCCGTCGGTGTGGTGATTCCCGCTGCTGTCCCGGACGCGGGACTCTCGTAGAGCTGTTGAAATGGCTCTTCGGGGATTTTGGTATTGCCGCGACCCGCGAGCGTGTCATAACATTTCAGCCGCTCTTCTTTGCCCGCGATCAAATCACACCTGGTTGCATCAGCAGTCTCGGCGGCAAGCCCGGCCCGGTTGATAACGACAAGAAAGATTGCGAGCGCGAAACGCGCAAACGGTTGCCAAAAAGTTGGCACGCTATGCTTGCTCATGCTGCATCCTCCGGATAGTCATATTGCTGCTCATGTTCATGAAACAACTCATCGCGAAAATTGAAGCGGTGCATACCCACCATGCTTTGCCTTCGACATGTGAACGGCTGTCATTCAGTACCGGTCCCGAGAGTATCATTGCATCATATTTCGGTGCATCAGCGGGTGTAAATTTTGTATGGTCACAGAGACTCTTGCCGCAGGTGCAGATGGTTTGTATCCCAAAAAACTATGAGACCGAAATTATGAGCAGGAACCCCGGGGCGTTTATGCCTTTTCGTCCGCGCCCGTCTCGATTTCTTCGCTGATCCATTCACCCAAAAGCGTGTAGGCGACAGCGAGTACGACCGGACCGACGAAGATGCCAACCAGCCCGAAAGCGAACAGACCGCCGATGACGCCGGCCAAGATCAGCAGCAACGGAAGATCTGCTCCCAGCTTGATTAGCACCGGACGCAGGAAGTTGTCCAGCATGACCACGATGACGGACCAGACCAGCAGGAAGGTTCCCCAACCGGTGTCGCCACTCCAGTAAACCCAGATCACCGCGGGAATCAACACCAGACCCGGACCCAGTTGGGCGATACACAGCATGAACATCACGGCGGTAAGAAGTCCGGCGGTAGGAATGCCGACAATTGCCAGGCCGATGCCTCCCAGCACTGACTGCACCACGGCAGTGACGCCCACGCCGAGCGCCACGCCGCGGATGGCCTGGCCGGCGAGTACCACTATATTCTCGCCGCGCGGCCCGGCCAGACGGTGGCCAAAGCGTTTGACCGCGGCAGCTGCCGATTCGCCTCCGGCGAACATCACCGTCGAGATAATCACGGTCAGCAGGAACTGCACGAACAGTAGCCCGATACTACCGAATTTGGAGGTCGCCCATTTGGCCATGGCTCCTGCATAGGGCGCCAGTTTCCCCATCAATTCCTTGCCGCCGGAATCGGCCGCCTGTTGCCATGCCGCAGCAGCTTTGTCGCCGATAAATGGCAGGCTCGCGACCCAGTCCGGGGGAGCCGGAATTTGAAAATACGCAATCGATCTCGTCCACTCGACGATCTGATCCGAGTTCTGCATGATGGTGCCGATGGCCAGCGCCAACGGCACCATGAATAGCAGCAGCAGTATCAGCGTCATCACCGTGACCGCCAGTGCGCGGCTATTCCACAGCATAGCTTGAACCCACCGAAGTACCGGCCAAGTGGCGACCACCACCATCGTCGCCCAGATGATCGCCGCGAGAAATGGCTGCAAGACCCACAGCGTGGCGATGATCAGCACCCCGATAAAGAGTACGCCCAAGGTGGTTTTGGCAAGGTCGCTTCGAGTATTTGACATAGCGGTGGGTCCCGAGGCGATTCACCGAGGAATCGCTGATCGATTGGCTTGCTGAAATTGGAGTGCAACAATTATAAGTGAATTTAACTGGCTGGCTGCGCCGATATCGGAGCCACATAAACGACCAGGCAAAGGAAAGGGTGCAGAAACTTAAGCACTGTGTCAACTTTTCACACTACAAACTCGGCGGGATGGCGTTGCAATACCACTGGTGAAGGGTTGGTCTGCAACGGGCCGCAGGGCATCCATGTCGCATCGCGTTCGTTCTCAAACTCAAAAGCGCATCATCAAAGCCGCACTGGCCTCAGTCTGCACGAAGCCGCTGCTGTTCACCTTGATGGCGCAACCGCCGGAGCAGAATATTTCTGTGTTGGCATTGAGCGCCGTGTAGATCCCTCGCAGATCGAACCGCAGGCCCAGGTTTTTGGCGAAGAAGATCTTTGCGCCGCCGCCGAGCGAGAGCGAGAAGCGATTTTCCGTGGTGAGGTCAGCGGGTTTCGGCGCCATGCGCGTGAGCCCGAAAGTGCCCGTCAGGAAGGGGCGAACTCGATCGCCTGCCGGCAACATATATAGCCCGCCGATGTGGTAATAATCGATCGTGAGATCGAACAGCGGTTGGCCCGTGAATAACGGATCGCCAGTCGACAAATGTGTGTCCTGCCTGCTCATATAGACCTCGATCTGCTTGTCTGGCTCAAGGTCGAAATCTAGCACCAACCCGTAGGCAGTTGCATCCGCGACCTCGAAATTTGCTCCGGTAATGGAGTCTGCGAAACTGCCACCGAAGCGGTGTCCGATGAACGGGGTGATCTCGACCGCCTGAACGGGTGCCGCCTGGGACAGAGTGACGATCGCGAGAACAAGAACCAAAGGCCGTAGCATAGTCGGGAAGATCGTCCTGGATAAAAATGCGAGGGCCGAGGAAAGCGTGATGCTGAAATCGAAACTTCGGTGGTCTTTCATTGGATTCTCCCTCTGTATTTTTACCGGATGTTATCAGCTAACTTCAGCTTAGTCTCCATACGGCGGTGGTAAAATGCCCCAAAAAATCACAACGAATTCCGGGAGCAACGATGCAAGTCCGCACAGTCATCACCACCCCTTTCAACGATCAGAAGCCCGGCACATCCGGCTTGCGCAAGCGTGTGCCGGTCTTTCAACAGGCGCATTACCTGGAAAATTTCGTGCAGTCGATCTTCGACACGATCGGGGTTCCGCCGCACGCGACACTGGTGCTGGGCGGTGATGGCCGTTACTACAATCGCGAGGCGATCCAGATCATTTTGAAGATGGCGGCTGCCAACGGATTCCGTCGCGTGCTGGTCGGCAAGGATGGCATCCTTTCGACACCTGCGGCA
>Ga0210377_10002207_pt1 | contig 17238 bp, 11 predicted proteins | sample PLM4_65_b1redo_FD_155480 | JGI IMG/M metagenome (GOLD analysis project Ga0210377, IMG submission 155480) | Groundwater sediment microbial communities from an aquifer in East River, Colorado, USA - PLM4_65_b1 redo | ecosystem: Environmental > Terrestrial > Soil > Riparian zone | place: USA: East... | reverse complement strand
GCCTACGAGGCGTCACAGGAGGTCGACGAGATCCTCGACCAGTCGGAGCGGCTGGTCTTCCAGATCGCCCAGGACCAGCTGCGCGCCGGCTTCGTCCCGATGCGCACCATCGCCGACCAGAGTCTCAAGACGATCGAGCGGCTGTCGGAGCACCGCGAGCTGGTCACCGGCCTGCCGACCGGGTTCCCGACGCTGAACGAGATGACCTCGGGCCTGCAGCCCTCCGACCTGGTCATCGTGGCGGCACGGCCGGGCATGGGCAAGACCTCGTTCGCCCTCAACATCGCCCAGCACGCCGCGCGCGAGGGGCGGCGGGTCGGCGTCTTCTCGCTCGAGATGTCGCGCGAGCAGCTCTTTCTGAGGATGCTCACCGGCCATGCGCGTGTCGATGCGCACCGGCTGCGCACCGGCCGCCTGGGGCGCGAGGAGTGGGCGCGGCTCACGGCCGCCTTCGGTGAGCTGGCGTCGATGCCACTGTGGATCGATGACACCGCCGGCACCGGTGTCATGGAGATGCGCGCCAAGAGCCGCCGCCTCAAGATGGAGCAGGGCCTCGACCTGCTCATCGTCGACTACCTGCAGCTCATGCGCAGCCGCGGCCGCTTCGAGAACCGCAACCAGGAGATCACCGAGATCTCGCGCTCCCTCAAGGAGCTCGCGAAGGAATTGCACCTGCCGGTGATGGCGCTGTCGCAGCTGTCGCGCGCCCCCGAGCAGCGGGGTGGCGATCGTCGCCCGCAGCTTTCCGACCTGCGCGAGTCCGGGGCGATCGAGCAGGACGCCGACCTGGTGATGTTCATCTACCGCGAGGAGGTCTACAAGCCGACCGAGGAGAACCGCGGCCGGGCGCAGATCATCATCGCCAAGCAGCGCAACGGACCGATCGGCAACATCGACCTGGCCTTCCTGCGCGAGTACACCCGCTTCGAAGAGCTCGAGTGGCGCACGGAGTGAGTTCCGCCCTGGCGCGGCACCGGCCCACCTGGGCCGAGATCGACCTCGATGTCATCGCCGCCAACCTGGCCACGGTGCGGCAGAGGCTCGGCGCCACCGACGTCCTCGCCATCGTGAAAGCCGATGCCTATGGCCACGGCGCGGTGCCGGTCGCCCGGCGACTCGAGCGCGAAGGGGTGGCGTGGATGGGCGTGGCCCTTCCTGAAGAGGGGGTCGAGATCCGGCGCGCCGGCATCGCCGCCCCGATCCTGGTCCTCGGGGGATTTGCGCCGGCGCAGGCCGGACTCGTCCTCGAATATCGCCTGACCACGGCGGTGTTCCGGCCCGAGCAGGTCGACGCGCTCGCGGCCGCGGCCGCAGCGCGCGGGGCCGAGGCCGACGTCCATGTCAAGATTGACACCGGGATGGGGCGGCTGGGGGTGCCGACCGCGGGCCTGGCTGCGTTCGCGGATCGTCTCGCGGCCGCGACCCGGGTCAAGGTCACCGGCGCCTTCTCGCACCTGGCGGTCGCCGACGAGCCGGGCGACCCGTTCACCGCGACGCAACTCCAGGAGTTCCTGCGCTGTGTCTCTCTGATGCGCGCGCGCGGCCTGCATCCCGACCTCCTGCATCTCGCCAACAGTCCCGCGATCACCGATCATCGCGCCGCCTGGATGACGCTGGCCCGCCCCGGCCTGCTGCTCTATGGCTACAACCCCGGCCCGCGTTCGGCGATGTTGCCTGTGCGACCGGCGCTCACGCTCAAGAGCCGCATCATCGACATGCGCCAGATTGCCGCCGGCTCTTCGGTCGGGTACGGGCGCGCCTGGAAGGCCGAAGCGGCGTCGACCATCGCCACCCTCGGCATCGGCTATGCGGACGGCCTGCCGCGGTCGGCCGGCAACCGCGGCCACGTGCTGGTGCATGGCCGGCGCGCGCCGATCGTCGGCCGCGTCAACATGGACCTGACCACGATCGACGTCAGCGCCATCCCGGAAGCCATGATCGACGACATCGCCGTGGTCATCGGCCGAACGCAGGGGGAGGGCGCCGGGGCGGACGCACTGGCCACGGCCGCCGGCACCATCCCGTGGGAGATCCTGGCGCGTCTCGGGAGCCGGATCCCGCGCCTTCATCTCGAGGGCGGCCGCGCCACCGTCGCCTCCCGTTTCGCCTTCCCTCTGGATGAAAGCGACGACGGAGCGCTATGATAGCCGGCCGCGCCGCCCAACCACGGGTCCCGGCGCGCCAGCGGATCGGGTGAATCGGTGGGTCTCTGGGTGCTGAGAGTTGTCCTGATGGTGCTGGCGGGCCTCCTGGGTGCCTATGCCCGGCCGCCCGCGCTTGACCCGTTCGATGTCACCGGACCTGTCCTCGGTTTCGTCGCCGCGGCGGCCATCCTCGGCGTCGAGCGGATGCTGCGCGGGCTCGACCTCCGTGTCCTCCTCGGCGGTCTTGCCGGTCTCCTTGTCGGCGGGGTCGTGGCGGGCCTCGTGCTGGCGGTCCTTCCGGCCGAGGCGCTCGGCTGGCTGCCGCCCCTCGTCACCCGCGGCTTCGTCCTGCTGCTGTTCGCCTACACCGGCATGGCGCTCGGGGCGGCGCGCGCCGACCGCTTCAGCCCGCGCAGCCTCCGCTCCGCGTGGACCGAGGGCGCCGAGAGCGAGAACCACAAGATCCTCGACACCAGCGTCATCATCGACGGGCGCATCGCCGACGTTGTCGAGACCGGCTTCATCGACGGCACGCTGGTCGTGCCCCAGTTCGTTCTGCGCGAGCTGCAGTACATCGCCGATTCCCCGGATGCGATGAAGCGCAATCGCGGTCGCAAGGGTCTCGATATCCTGCAGCGGATGAAGAAGAGCACCGAGGCGCGGGTGGTGGTCTCGGACGTGGACTTCCCCGGGATCCGCGACGTGGACATGAAGCTGATCGAGCTGGCCAAGCAGATTCGCGGCCGCATCGTCACCAATGACTTCAACCTCAACAAGGTCGCAGAGCTGCGCGGGGTGCGGGTGCTGAACATCAACCTCCTCGCCAATGCCCTCAAGCCGGTCGTCCTGCCCGGAGAATCGATGAGCATCTTCATCCTGAAAGAGGGCAAGGAGCCGAACCAGGGTGTCGGCTACCTCGACGACGGCACGATGGTGGTGGTGGACAATGCCAAACGATTCCTCGGCAAGAGCATCGACATCACCGTGACCTCGGTGCTGCAAACCACCGCCGGCAAGATGTTCTTCGGCCGCTGCGAGAATGGCGAGGAGCCGGCCACCGTTGAGGCGCGCTCGCGGAGGACCGGGGCTTGAGCGTCCCGGCCGACCGGAAGCCGGGCGCCGCCCGGCGCCGCCGCACCCGCCCGGGAGCGATCGTGGTCGGCGCGGCGTTGCTGTTCGCGGCCGCCGTCGCGGCGCAGCAGCATGTGACGGCCTCCTCCCCCCCGAAGAACGCCGCGATCGCCTTCCTCGTGATGCCGTTCGAGAACACCGGCGACGACCCGGCGCTGGCGTGGCTGTCGGCGGGGCTGGCACAGCACACCGGCGACCACCTGAGAGGCCGCGGCGCCGCCGTGGTCGAGGAGGAGGACCGCTCGGTGTTCCTCGAGGGCCAGGGGATCCCGCCCGGCGCCTCGCTCACGCTCGCCAGCGCGCTCGAGCTCGGTCGGACGATGCGGGCGCGCCCCACCGGCATCCGGCCCGACCGACTGGTGCTCGGACGCTTCGCCGTCCAGGATGGCCAGCTCACCCTGTCGGGGCGCGTCATCAATCTCGCGACCGAATCGGCCCGGCCCTGGATCACGCGCGAAGGCCGACTCAAGGACCTCCTCGAGGTCCACGCCAGCCTGGCGGAGGCGCTCGAGCGCGAGGCGTCGCTGCCGCGCCGCGGCTCCGACGAGCTGGTGGAACCACCGCTGATCGCCTTCGAGACCTACTGCCGCGCCCTGGGCGAGACCGACTCGCGCCGACGCCTGGCGCTGCTGCGCCGCGCCCTGCAGGAGTTCCCCGGGTACCCGCTGGCCGCCTACCAGGCCGCCGCGCTCCTCGTGCGCGGCGAGCAGTGGCGCGAGGCGGCCACGACCCTGGCCGCGGCCAGCGCCCCGGCGCATCCGTACGAGGCCGACTTCACCCTGCTCGAGGCGCTCGTTGACCTCGAGCTCAACGACCCGGCGGCGGCCGCGCAGGCGGCCCGCCGATCCCTCGGCTTCGCAGACTCCGCTCGCGCGCACGCCCTGCTCGGCCTGGCCCAGGCAGGCCTCGGTGAGCGCGACGCGGCGCGCGACGAGCTCGACCGGGCCGTGGCGCTCGACCCGTCCGAGCCGGAGATCGAGGATCTCCGCAAGGCGCTGGCGGCGGGGCCCACGACAACCGGGAGGACACCGTGACGCTTTCCGATCTCGACATCTCGCGGCGGGCCAGGCTCGTCCGTATCGAAGCCCTCGCCGAATCGATGGGACTGCTGCCCGACGAGGTCGAGCCCTACGGCCGCCACAAGGCGAAGATCTCGCTCAAGGCCCTCGAGCGCCTGCGCGAGCGCCCCGACGGCAAGTTCATCGGCGTCACCGGCATCAACCCGACGCCCCTCGGCGAAGGGAAGACGGTGGTGACCATCGGCCTGACCCAGGCACTGCGCCGGCTCGGCAAGAACGCCCTCAGCACGCTGAGGCAGCCGTCCATGGGCCCGGTTTTCGGGATCAAAGGAGGCGCCACCGGCGGGGGTTATTCCCAGGTCGTGCCGCTGGAGGAGATCAACCTCCACTTCACCGGCGACTTCCATGCCGTGGCCGCGGCCCACAACCTGCTTGCGGCGATGGTCGACAACCACCTTTTCCAGGGGAATCGCCTCGGCCTCGATCCCGAACAGATCCTCTGGCGCCGCAGCGTCGATCTGAATGACCGCGCCCTGCGCCGGGTGCGCATCGGCATCGGCGGCGGGAACAACGGCGTCGAGCGCGAAACCGGGTTCGACATCACGGCCGCGTCCGAGGTGATGGCGATCCTCGCCCTGGCCACGGGGATCGGCGACCTGAGGGAGCGTCTCGGGCGCATCATCATCGGCCTGAACCGCGACGGTCGACCGGTCCGCGCGGCCGACATCAAGGCGCAGGGGGCCATGACGGCGCTGCTGCGCGAGGCGATCAAGCCGAACCTCGTGCAGAATCTCGAGGGCGGGGGGGCGTTGATCCACTGCGGGCCGTTCGCCAACGTGGCGCATGGCAACAACTCGATCCTCGCCGACCGCCTGGCCCTGAAGCTGGCCGACTACGTGGTGACCGAGAGCGGCTTCGGGTCGGAGTGCGGCGCCGAGAAGCTGTTCGACATCAAGTGCCGCGTCTCCGGCAACATCCCATCGGCCTCGGTCATCATCTGCTCCGTGCGGGCCCTCAAGCTCCATGGCGGGGTGGCGATCGACACCAAGGACTCGTCCACCTGGAAGCGTCCCGACCCTGAGGCGGTGCGGCGCGGCTGCGCGAACCTCGCCAAGCACATCGAGATCATCAGGACCTTCGGTCTGCCGGCGATCGTCGCCATCAACCGTTTCGATTCGGACACCGCGGAGGAGGTCGCCGCGGTGCGCGAGGCGGCGATGGCGGCCGGCGCCGCGGCGGCGGTCCCGGTCGAGGTCTGGGGACGGGGCGGCGATGGCGGGCTCGATCTCGCCAAAGCGGTCCTGAATGCCTGCGAGCAGCCGGCCAGGTTCAAGCCCCTTTACCCGCTCGAGATGTCGATCGAGCAGAAGATCGAGACCATCGCCACGCGGATCTACGGCGCCTCGGGAGTCACCTACAGCGACGCCGCCCACGCGCGCATCGAGTTCTTGCGGCAGGAAGGATACGGCCAGCTGCCGATCTGCATGGCCAAGACTCCTCTGTCGCTGTCGCACGATCCCAAGCTCAAGGGTCGACCCGAGGGGTTTGTCCTGCCGATCTCAGAGGTCCGGATCGCCGCCGGCGCCGGGTTCATCTACCCCCTGGCCGGCAGCATCATGACGATGCCCGGCCTGCCTCCGGTCCCGGCGGCCGAACTGGTCGACGTCGACGACAACGGGACGGTGTCCGGCCTGTTCTGACCTCACCCCACGACCTGTCGTGGCACCCGCTTTGCTAAATCCCACCCCGCTGTGTTCGCCGCGACCTTCGCCGGGTCGCGCCACAGGGAGCGTGGATGCGGGTGATGTTCCAGGGGACCAGCGCGAATCGCCTTCTGGGTGCGGCTTTCACGCTTGCCGCCAGTCTCGCATGCGGAATCGCGCCATGCGCCGCGGCGAGCCTCCACGTGACCTGGGCGTCCAACACCGAGGCCGATCTCGCCGGGTATCGTCTCCGTTACGGGACATCCGCGGGGGCCTACACGGAAACGATCGAGGCCGGCCTGGCGAATTCCTGCGATGTACCCGGCCTTCAACAGGGACTGCTCTACTACTTCGCTCTGTACGCTTACGATCAGGCCGGCAACGTGAGCGCGCCATCCGCCGAGATCACCGCACGCATCCCGGCTGGCTTGACGCCCTCGCCCGTGGTGGAATCGGCCTCAGAGACAAGCACGGGATCAGTGTTCTTCGTGCGTGGCCGGTCTTCGGTCGCGATGATATTGGGCGGAGGCTTTCAGCCCGGCTCCACCGTTGACGCCGGCCCCGGCCTGACCGCCGGGCAGGTCCTCCTCGCCGCGGGGAAGCTGCTGGTCCCGTTCGATGTCGCCCCTGCGGCGACGCTGGGGAGCCGCACCGTCACCGTGACCAACCCGGATCAGGGTGTCGGGAGTCGCTCCGACGCTCTGAGCATCGTCAGGAATCCGGACATCAACGCCGACTGCAGTGTGGACGCTCTGGACCTTAATAGCCTGGCACGGGCATGGAACGAGACCGGTGATGAAGCGCGGTACATCCCCGAGGCCGACCTCGACGGGGATGGGTACATCGGCCCCGATGACCTGACGGTTTTCGTGCAGTACTTCGGCCGGATCTTCCCCGGATGCCCTTGACGGGATTCCGTCGGTGCCCATATTGAGCGGGGGGGAGGTGTCCTTGAGCCCAGTGTCCGGCACCCGCCGGATTTCCCAGACACCGGCCGGATGGACCGTCGTGGCCGCCGTCCTGTTCACCCTCGGCTGCGGTGGCGGCGGGGGGGGATCCGACGCTGTCCCCTGCACGACGCTCTCGTTTGATCGAGCCCTGCCAACCCCGGCCAACGGCGACGTCTACCTCGACCAGTCGGACAGCACCTGTTCCACGGTCGATGTCGGTGTCATGGTCTCGAACCTCACCGGGGTGTTCACGGCGAGCTTCGATATCGCCTACCCGACGGGCCTGCTGCAGTACAACTCATACACGCTCGGCCCGCTGATCCAGAAGGGCAGCCCGGTGAACACACCGGTGGTGATCGCCACTCAGGCAGGCGGAACGGTCCAGATCACCATGACTCGCCTGAACCCCGACCCGGATGTGGATGCGTCCGGCAGCGAGGCGTTGATCTTCCTCCGCTTCGTGCGCATCGCGCCCGGGGCCGGTGTGATCGACTTCGATACCAGCGGCGCCAGCACCGTCGGCGAGATCATCCTCGACCAGAACGGTCCCCCCGCCCGTCCCGCCTCCTTCGCTCCGGGGCATGGCGGCATGGTCACGGTTCCTTGATGAGCCATCGACTGTACGCCCTCGTCACCCGCTCCGCGGCGCTGCTCATCCTGGCGCTCCTGGTTGCGCCTCTCTGGGATTCGTGGCGCTACCGCGGCCTCGCCGCCTCGGGCGGAGCGGCCTTCCCGGTCGGCGCCATCATGTCGGCGCCGCGGCGCGCAATGGAAACGACGGCGACCCAGGCGATCACCGCCGCCGCGCGGCCGGTCACCACCGACGGTCCGGCGCGGGCCGAGAGCCCGGCCGCCCCGAACTCCCCCATCCACGCATGGACACCGCCGTCGGTGGAAACGGATCTCCCCAGCGCACAGTCGGTCGGTTCAGCGTTCGATGCGTGGAGCGCCCGGGCGCAGGTGGATCCCTTCTGGAACGGTGAAGCCGCTGCGCCGCCGACAGCCGGACGGCTGCCGGCCGGGCGCTCCGCGAACGAAGCGGACGCGACTGCTCCCGAAATGCTCGAACGAGCCGAGCCTGACCGGCGGGATGATTCCTTGGCGGGCGGCGGGAGCGGCCCCGGAACCGCGCCGACCCCGGAGAAGCGACGTGCGGCGGCGGACGGTGCTGATCCCGACGACGATGAATCCGCTCAGGAGCCGGACCATGTTGATGACACGATGAGGCCCGGCGAGACCGGCGTGGTGGCGGGGCTGTGGCCGATCTTCCCGGCCGAGCCCGAGACCGAGCCCATGCCCCTACCCGACCCCGCCGATTCAGGACCGGCGAACCCCTCCCGCGTCTACACGCCGCACCCCTCGTCCGGCGATCCGAAGCCGGTTCCGGCGCCCGTTCCTCTCGTCAGCGCCCGGGTCGCGACGCCCGAGTTGGCTCCGGGGGAGATGCTCCTCGTGGCGATCCGGATCGAGCACGCCGACCGGATGACCAGCCTGCCATTCCACGTCGTCTTCGATCCAGCCGTAATCGAGTTCGCCGGCAGCCAGATCGGATCGGCCCTGACCAATCACGATCCGGTCCTGCTGGCGTCAGTCAGCCCGAACCGGCCCGGGGATCTGGCGGTCGGCCTGTCGCTGATCGAATCGGCGGGGGCCTTCACAGGGACTGGGGACGTCGTGACGCTCCAGTTCCGCGCCTTGGCGCCGGGTCACTCCGACCTGTCGTTCTCCCGCGCGACCCTGCGCGGCGCCCGGAGCGAGCCGGTAGAGGTCCACTTCGCCAGCGGCTCGGTAACCGTCCGTTAGCGCGGCCCACCAGCCGGCGCGAACGCCCGCACCTCCACCTCGATTCCCGGAAACCCGGCGGCGCTCGCAAGCGGTTGACACTCGCCAGCAACTCGAGGAGCGGCGCCTCACCAGGCGCTTCCATGATCAGCCCGCGCACGACGATGACTCTGTCGTGCGATTCCACCACGTTGCGAGGGGCTTCGGGTGTCCATGTCTCCGGGTCGTCGGGATAGACGATTCGGGCGGGTGCCAGACCCGTGTCGTAGCGCTTCCAAAGAAGGTCAATCCTTCCAAGACACTAGCACCAGGTCGCGTGCGGTAGCGATGGCGGCGGCGCGAGCGTGCCGGCAGCAGCCAGCAGCATCGTCGGAAGGTTGATCCACTCCGGAGCGACGACGAACCATCCCACCAGCACCACCCCGACCTACCGGAGGCAGCGGCCCCGATCCCCCCGAGTTCGATTCACCGCGCGACGGCCTCGATAAGACGCCGGCCAGTTCTGCCGACACCGACGCGCCTGCGAATCGCAACGGCGCATCGGAAGGGCGTCGCGCAGACCGCAGGGATGTCTCGAACGCCTACCCCCTCAGGGAGGTCACCTTGCGCTTTCTGGCACTCGCGCTGGGCCGCTCCAACCCCCCGTTCAACCGCGCTACCCTGCGCGGCCCGAGGAGCGCGCCGGTCGAGGCTCAGTTCGCCGGCGGCGAGCTGACGGTCTACTAACCCGGCTTTCTAGCGGAGTCGCTCTCGACAATTCTCACTGAGACTTCCATCGCCGGGTAGCGGGTGGTCACCGCCAAACGCGTGGAGTTCTCAACCACCGCCAGGAGCAGATCCTCGTCCGGTGTGCCCAAAATCATGCCCCGGACCACAAACACCCGTTCGGCACCGACTAGTAGGCGCCGCACACCGTCGGGGGTCCAGGTGTCGTCCTGCCCGGGGTAAACTATGCGCGATGGCGCCGGGCCGCGGTAGTAGTGGTTCCACGGTCGATCAATTCCGCCAAAGACCAGGACCAGATCGCGCGGCGTGGAGGATACGGTCACCATTGCGGCAGCCGGTCGGACCGCCTCGCGTTCGTAACGAGGCGAGACGTGCAGATTGACGAGCGCGACCGCCTGAAGCGCCAGTAACGTCACGCCCGCAACCCGGCCGGGGATGGCTCGCCGCCCATGCGGGAGGGTCCCCGCAGCGGCGAGCGCCAGTAAAGGAAGACAGGCGAGACCCGCGTGCCGCGGGGCATACCGGTGCCCGCTCCACATGGCGGCCAGAGCGACTGCCGTGATCGACAGCGCCGGCAGGGCGATGAATGCTAGAATCACCGACCTCTGACCTGCGGCTCTCAAGAACCGCACACCGGTCACACAAAGGAAGGCCAATAGCGCCGTGCCCACCAGCATCACCACGCCTTCAGCAACTGATGGCAGGGCTGGGGTCCTTCCATGCCACTCGGCCGGTCCCGGTCCCAACGTGTAGCCCGTGGCAAAGGTCACCACCGTGTAGGCCACGGCAAGTGGGCGTGGGCCTCCGAGGTTACTGAACCCAAGGGCCTGGCCCCCCGAGAGCATGGGGGCAGCGAGGGTCCGCCAACCCCAGAAACCGACAGCCAAGGTGATCCCGAGACCCATGAGGAGATTCAGCCGCGCGCCAGGCCACTGTGATGGCTCCCATGCCGGGGCGCGCCGTAACGCCACCGCACCAAGCCATGCTGCCTCACCCAGTAGGAAAACAATTACGGGAAGAAAGGTCGTCGCCGCCAGAAACCCCCACAGCATGCAGGCGAGGACATCGGACGCCGCCAGACGGCGGAGGGCGCGGACGAAGTGGATCAACCCCAGCGTTGCCAAAAGCCATGTGAGTGAATACCAACGGGCCTCGCGCGCATGCCAGACGTAGAACGGAGAAACAGCGACTGCGAGACCAAGGCGCCAGGCCAGGGCCCCGCCGGCGATCATCCGGCCGAGGCCCATCGCCAACAGGACCAGAAGCAAACCCGGCAGGGCCCCGGACAGGCGCACTATCCACTCCGGCGTGTCCTGGTCGACCCAGGGAGCGAGCAGCAGAAACCAAGGCGACAGCCCATGCCAGACGGCGCGGACAGTGGCTGCGACCGGCGCACCAGCGATCACTATCGCGGTGTCGACCGAGTGGCATTCATCCCACCAGAGAGAGGTCCTCCCGAGTCCGAACAACCGAACGACGGCCCCCAACACGAGGACCGCCATCACAGGGACGAGCGTCAGCGGGAGTTTGTTCTGGGTGGACATCAATATTCCTGACGTGCCCGCCTTTTCTGCTCCGGCATCGAAGTGTCGCGACGTAAACCCGGTCCCCTTGCCCAGCGTGATCGCGCCCGCTTTCTTCCTGCGCGCGATCACCCGGTCCAGCACCAGTGTCAACCTGGTCGCCGGGAAGCTGGTCGCCACCTCCAGCGCCAAGCACTCCCGGGAGAAGATGTCCACCACCGTGAGGATTCGGATCTTCCTGCCGTCCGACAGCGCATCAGTAACGATATCCAGAGCCCACCGCTCGTGCTCCTCGGCCACTCCTAGGCCCGTCACACCCTTCTTCAGCCGGGCGTTCTCCCGCTCCAGGTCCTTCAGGCGCTGCAACTCCATCTTCCCCATCGCGGCATGCCTCTCCCACCAGCGATGGCCCCTGCGCATCGATCCCCGCGTTCCGGACGTGAGACTTTCTCACACCCTCGTGGATCAGAAAACCGGGAGTAGGTCAGATTCGACGCGCACAGACGAGATACGAAGATCGGTGGCAGCCATGCCGTCGCCCACCTAACCGCCCGGGCAACCCCCGACGCAGCTCTCATCCGGAGATGGAACGACGTGCGGTCCCACGGTCCGAGGTGCGGTGCATGATCGGACGCGCCGCATGACGACAGGCGACCTCCACGCGCTGGGCATTATGGCGCCAGGTCAAGGACCCCAGCACATGGGAACGGCCTGCCGCTCCGAGGCGAGCTCTCAGATCGCGGTCGAGCGCCAGTCGCCGGACGCTGCTGACCAGATCTTCGACGCTGTCGGGGGGGAAGAGCAAGCCGTGCCGGCCCTCCTCCACCACCTCCTGGAGCGGTCCGAGGCGCGGTCCGACCACCGGGATTCCCATTGCCATGTACTCGATTACCTTGATGGGGGAGCCGTAGAAATTCGACATCGGCATGACGCCGATGTCCATGCGGGCGAGATACGACGGGACCGCGTGATGTGGGACGCGGCCGGCGAAGGTGACGCGGTCGTACGCTGGTCCACGCTCCAGCAGTCTCGCGAGGCGAGGTCTTTCCGGGCCGTCCCCGACGAATAGAAACCGCAGTCCGGGAATGTCGGCAAGCGCCTCAGCGAGCGTCACGAGCCGCTCGACGCCATGGAAGGTCTGGAAGGTACCGCAGAATCCTACAACGGCGTCGTCCTTCCGCAGACCCGGGATTTCCGCCGGCGGCACGCAGACCGGATCGAAGCGCGCAGGATCGACCCCGTTTGGGTTCACGCTCATCCGCTCCAGTGGAACCCCGTGGACTCGACAAATGTGCTCGCGCAGCGCCTCGCTGACGGTCACGATCGCGCCGGCACGGACGATCGCCCAGTGGTCCAGGGCCTGCGGCAGGTACGGCAGGTGCCAGTGCTCGTGGAAATAGCGCTGCGCCTCGAGGGCTCCGGGGGCGTTGACTTCGAGTAGTACTGGGATGCCGAGAAGGCGTGCAGCCATCACGCCGGAGATCTTCGCAAACGTCTGGCGGATGATGGCAACGTCCGGGCGGACCCGCCGCAGGAACCGGGCCTCCTGCAAGAAGAATGGCGCATTAAGGAGAACCTCCCGTGGCTCGTGCGCCCATCGGGAGAGATGGCGCTTGAGCCGTGCGCGGATCTCTGCTGCCGAGCTCGACGGCGTCTCAGACCCCGGGGCTCGGTTCAGCCAGAGCGTATGGACATCGTGCCCGAGATCAGACAAAGCGCTGATGATCTCGCGCGTATGGACGGCGCCCCCGTCCTCGCCGAAGACGTATGAGATGTAGGCGAGCTTCATGGGTGAAGCCTGAGGGCCGACACCCGTCGGGGGCCCCGACGCGAGCGGGGCGACAGATTCCACAGGATCAGCCACCGACCGTCCCCTGCAGGGGCACGCGATTTCTCTCTGAACTTCGGGATCGGCGTCGCATCGACCCCTGGGGCGATAATTCTCGCCAGGCCATTATTGTTCTTGAGAGCGCAATCGAGCGCTTGAGTTCCACACGGCAGAGATCTACTGCTGAACACTCACGTTTTGTGGCGGAGCGGGTGCCGTCGTATCGGTACTCTGCTCATCAGCCCCAATGTCTACTGGCGCCCATCGTTTTTGCAGGTCGATGTCGTCGATTGGCCCCGGAGTTCCGGCGTCCTTGTTGACGGAATCGCTCCCAATGAGATGGAGGTTCCACTCTGGCACCGGGCCCGACACACTCGTGAAGGTGGTTGAAGTGCATTTGTTGTTCGTTCCAAGTGCCCCGCCGTTCAGCGCCGCACAGGACCAACTCTCGACACTCGCGCATCCATGGTAGCAATCATATCGAGCGACGACCTTCGCCGGGGTCGAATCGAGGATATTATTATTCCTAATAGTGGACCCAGCGACCGCACCGGTCAGTCTCATCACGACTCCCTCACTACCTAGAGTTTCAATTAGAAGGTTGTTCCGGACAATATGATTCACCACAGGAGTGGAACTGTACCCTCCGCCCTGCGAATAGCCTCCGGTACCGTTATTCAACGACAAGAGCCATCTCCCACTCCCGTAGACTGTGTTGTTTTGTACGGTCACAGGGTTGGTGCTGTTAATGATGATCGCTGACTGTTCAGCATCGCCGCAACACCATGCCGATGTTTCGACATTCCACACGAAGTTGTTCTCGACAAGGTACGTCCCCGGGCCGCCCCCAGGGCCCGAACACGGATCCGAGGCGACACACCCGGCCTCCCAGAGGATCCCGGCCTGGAACCACCCTGCCACACCCTCAGAACTCTTGTGAACTGCCCACACCTTGTTTCTGCGGATGGTGAGATTCGACGTATCGCCAACATGGTTGGGCGGGCCCGGCGTGTCACCGCGGGTGGCTAAGATCCCAATGCCACACGATCCACTCGATCGCGTCTTGTAGATACCCTCGCAGCTCACACGATTATCCTCAATCGTGATGTTGTGCATCATGTTCTCGACCGCGATTCCATGATAACAATCATGGATGTAGTTTCCACGGTACACGATGTTCGTGTTCGCATAATCATTAGTTGCCGACAGACAGTTGTAGATCTCGTTCCCAACGATGTTGATCTGCTGCGCGTCGAGATTATCTGTAATACGGGTGCCAAAGCCGCACAGGTGGTGGATCTTGTTATTACTGAATGTAAATCGCGTCGTGACCCATTTCAGGAGTAGGGCATATCCGTTTCCGTTGTTGTTGTCGCAACTCGCGTCTAATGCCAAATCTAGCCCATCCCACATGCCCTGGCTTCCGGCCCGGCGGATCTCCAGATGATCGACGACCCAGTCATTCGGCGCCTGAGCGAGTTGTAGGACTGCACCAATTGTCTTTTCCATCGTGACGTCCTTTATGACGTACCATGGTCTTGCACCGTACCCCGACTGGGTTGAGGATGTGCTGCAGGTCGAGATAACATGATCCAGATCGGTTCCAGTATCACGCACACCATTGTTGTTCGTATCGCCGCTGAGTACCACGGTCTCACCGGGGTATCCCGCAATGGTGATGGGGTTCGATTGGGTTCCGGCGACACGCGGGAAAAAGGCCGATCGGCCCGGATTGGAGCTGCATCCGAGTGCTGTGAGGTTGCCAGCGATTCCTTGAATGCCATACGTGGCCGTTCCGATCCCGTCGCAGGCACCCGCGCAGAGAAAGACCGTATCGCCGGCGGCAAGCTCTGGGGCAACCCCATCTGCCAGGTACCGAAATGAGTCTTTGACCCCGTCCCCTGCCGGGTCGAGACAGTAAGGGTCGGGCCGAGTTCCGGAGCCGCCAGTAGCGCAATCACTGAAGTAGTAGGTTGACGCTGAGACTCCTAACCCGAGCATGTCCAGTGCTCCAATCGTACCAAAGGTCAGGATGCCCAGGAGGATGTGGCGAGGGACGCGACAGGGTGATGACCATCGCCGTATTCTCCAAGATTCCGCACCCGCATTTCTGCCGCGCATGTCGCGCGCTACGCTCCGAGCCAATGCCATCCCGAATCCTAGATAAGAAAGTCCCATACCAGTCCTCCCCAAGGAAGTCATACCCTGGTCTTCAGCGGTCCTACACTTGGATTCTCGCTGCCAACCCACAGAAACTTGGTTGCAAGATGGGGGCCAGCCCTCGAGCCATATGTTGAGGTGGTGGCGTGCCTGGCTGGCCAGGATTTTCCGGCAATCACAGAACCGAAGTCAGCATTGCATAAACGCCACCGAGAGCTCCGCGACATCAGCTGAGGTTCGTTCACAACCTGAGTGCCTTGAAGTCCGCCGAGGACGCCGGGCTCGGATCAGCGCGGAGGTCCGACCGTCCCTGCCGCTTCCGCGCATGCCCGGCTGGCGGGAGATGCTCTACGGATCCCCTGCTTGTTGCGCCACACTACGAGGTCAGCCGATCGATAAAGCGGCTCATAGTACAGGGTTAAAGCCGTCTCCCAGACGTCCTCCAATCCGGACAACCCGGTCCAGAGCAGGACGTAGTCATAACAGGCAGATATGTGCACCAAGTCTGGCTCGGCAAGAACTTGACCTCGAAGGTCCTCCGAGGGCGCCCACGGTTTCGTCTTGTAAACCACAGGATGGTAGGTGGGGTATGCATGCAGGTACGGGGTCCAGCCACCTCTCGCCATCTCATAGTAGGCCCAGCTGTGGAGATTGGTTCGGACGTCCTTCTCTTCAACATCGTCAATATCGATCGGGATGATGGATGTCCCCGGCTCAACGGCATCGAGTCCCTTGAGGTACTCCACTACACGATCGCTGCCTCGAGTGTACTCACGAACAGTCCGGGCCCCGGTCGAGAAGCTGCTGATGGCAAACACCGAAATCAGAATCCACGATGTTGGCCCTCTTCTCGGTGCTCGTATCCAGCCCAAGAGCGTGAAGGCGGCGAGGGGCAGAAACCTGACACGCAAATGCCCCCAGTCAGCTAGTCTAACCGGTGCGAGTACGTAACCCATGCACAGGAACACGCTCACAACCCCGATCCGGTTCAACTTCAAACACTCTCCGAGCGACACATCTGACCAGCATCGGATACTTTCCAGCAAGGTCAGGACAACCAGAACCGCCAGGATGAGAACAACGACTAATGCAGGATATGAATCAAGACCCCATCCGAAGGGGCTCACCATCCAGCCGAACGCATCAGTAAACAGGGTTCGATCTGGAGCGGAGAAGATGGGCTCCATCGCTCTTGAGGCGTCTCCGGACGCGGTCTGCTTAAGGAACATCGCGGCAAACAGTGCCGCTCCCGGTAAGATCCCCACTGCGCAGAAGATCGCGCGCCGCTTCGATTCAATCACCGTCAAGCACAGGATTGCACCCATGAGCGTCAGGGACACCAGACCATGCGTAAAGAACAGGAGAATGCTCAACAGAGACATTCGGAACGCTAACCACCCGGATCTTGCTTTGTGGTCTTCGACGACCCAAAGCCCCGCGAGATAAATCACCAACCCAGCACAGAAATTGAGGTTTCCCTTGGCGAGGAAGAGGCTCGGAGTCAGGATGGGTACGGCCAGCGCCAGGATCACGTTTTCCGGGTTGACCCGGCGCAGCCACGCATAAGCCATCCACGGCAATCCCACGACGTACCACGCAACGAAGATCTTCGCGGCGGTCATCATGTCGACCACCTTAGCGAGCCCATAAATGACAACATAACAGAGGTAGTTTGAGAGGAGCCTGATGTTCAGGTCGTAGATTTCCCGAACGTCCGGTTCGCCCCTCATGATTCGCTCGAAGATATCGACCTTGAGGAGGTGGTTCGGAAGGTCTTGTAATGGCAGGGTGTGGATCGTCGTGACCGCAACGAGCGCGCAGACTGACCAGGCAAGCAGAATGCCCCGGACGACCAGGTCCTGACCACTCTCCCTATCGGCTAGAATAGGCCTATCCCCTTTGCTCGTGCCGTGTTTGATCCGATCGCTTACCTCGCCATCGATGACGGGCGGCCATCACAAGAAGGTCCTTCAGCGTGAGGAGAGAATCCCGCACGACGCTGACCTTCGATCCATCGATATGGCTCCAGTCAATGGGCACTTCGACGATACGGAACCCGCATCGATTCGCCAGCCAGAGCACCTCGACGTCAAAGGCGAAACCATCGATCGTCATCGCCGGGAAGATCCGTGCTGCGGCTTCGCCGGCGTTGTCCCGTCGGCCGTTGAAAGTCGACGGTGGTCTGGGTTGACGATCTACGCGATTTGAGCCTCCCTGTCCACAGCCTTTCCACCGACAGTGGCATCGAGAGCGGCGACGAACTGAGGCATGT
>Ga0210377_10002206_pt1 | contig 17240 bp, 12 predicted proteins | sample PLM4_65_b1redo_FD_155480 | JGI IMG/M metagenome (GOLD analysis project Ga0210377, IMG submission 155480) | Groundwater sediment microbial communities from an aquifer in East River, Colorado, USA - PLM4_65_b1 redo | ecosystem: Environmental > Terrestrial > Soil > Riparian zone | place: USA: East... | reverse complement strand
CCGACCTCAGCTACGAGTCGGGTCTCGCGCCCCCGAGCCTGCCCATGGTGTCGTGGGGGACGTTCTTCTTCGACTACGACAACGACACCGATCTCGACCTGTTCGTGGCCAATGGCCACACCTACCTTCACTTCGCGAACGACAAGGCGGGTTACAAGCAGCCCAACATGCTCTTCCTCAACGACGGGCAGGGGCACTTCGAGAACGCTTCCGCCCGGATGGGGGAGGACTTCCTGCGTCCCAAGGTGAGCCGGGGGGCCGCGTACGCCGACATCGACGAGGACGGCGACCTCGACATCTTCATCACCGAGCTCGACGAACCGCCGACGCTCCTGCGCAACAACCTCGACAACGGCAACCACCATCTCGCCATATTGCTGCGCGGCACGAAGAGCAACCGCGACGCGCTCGGCTCCCGTCTCGAGATCGTCGCCGGCGGGAAGCACCAGTACTGGTCCATCCGCGCCGGCGGCAGCTTCCTGTCCGACAACGACCGGCACGCCTTCTTCGGCCTGGGGAAGAGCGACCGGGTGGAGACCCTCAAGGTCACCTGGCCCACCGGCGACGTCCAGGAGTGGCACGATCTGGCGGTCGATCAGTCGATCACGATCACCGAAGGACGCACGGAGTTCGAGGTGCGGCGCCGCCGCCCGGGAATACCCGTGAGTTGACCCGGCCGCGGCCCTGCCCTAAGATCCCGGGTTCCGCCATGGCCGCTGACTCCATCGTCATCAAGGGTGCCGCCGAGCACAACCTCAAGAACATCGACCTCACCCTGCCCCGCAACAAGCTGGTGGTCATCACGGGGCTGTCGGGGTCGGGGAAGTCGTCGCTCGCCTTCGACACCATTTACGCCGAGGGGCAGCGGCGCTACGTCGAGTCGCTGTCGGCCTACGCCCGGCAGTTCCTCGAGCAGATGGAAAAGCCCGAGGTCGAGTCGATCGAGGGGCTGTCGCCGGCGATCTCGATCGAGCAGAAGACCACCTCGCGCAACCCGCGCTCGACGGTCGGCACTGTCACCGAGATCTACGACTACCTGCGCCTGCTGTTCGCGCGCGTCGGGCTGCCGCACTGCCCGCAGTGCGCCCGGCCGATCGCCCGGCAGTCGGTGCAGCAGATCGTCGACCAGGTGATGACCCTGCCCACCGGCGCCCGGCTCCAGGTATTGGCGCCGATCGTCCGCGGCCGCAAGGGCGAGTACCGCAAGCAGCTCCTCGAGATGCTGCGCAAGGGGTTCGTGCGCGCCCGGATCGACGGCGAGGTGGTCGAGATCGAGGACGGCATCGAGCTCGACAAGAAGAAGGCGCACACCATCGAGATCGTCATCGACCGCCTGGTGCTCAAGCCCGAGGTCAGGAACCGCCTCACCGACTCGCTCGAGATCGCCCTCAAGCTGGCCGAGGGGCTGGCGACGGTGAACGTGCTCGGCGAGGCGGCGCGCGATCTCATCTTCTCGGACACGCTCGCCTGCCCGCACTGCGGCGTGTCGGTGCCCGAGCTGGCGCCGCGGATGTTCTCGTTCAACTCGCCGTACGGCGCCTGCCCGTCGTGCGACGGTCTCGGCGCGCACCAGGAGGTCGACCCGGCCAAGATCGTCACCAATCCCACCCTGTCGGTCGGCGAGGGGGCGATCTCCGGCACCTGGGGCTTCGGCAAGTCGATGCTCAACATGGCGGTCGGCGCTCTGGCGCGCGCCATGAAGTTCGACCCGGCGCTGCCGTTCACCCGCCTGCCGAAGGAGGCGCAGCGCGTCCTGCTGTACGGCAGCGGCAAGACCGAGTTCGACTACGAGTACAAGGAAGGGCGCAACCGCTACTTCTTCCGCAAGCCGTTCACCGGCGTCATCCCATCGATGATGCGGCGCTACCGCGACTCGGAGTCGTCGACGCTGCGCGAGGAGATCGAGCGTTTCATGTCGCTCGAGCCGTGCGGCGCCTGCGAGGGGGCGCGGCTGAAGGCCGAGTCGCTGGCGGTCACCGTCGCCGACCACAACATCGCCCACTACACCGGCCTGACGATCAAGGAGGCCAACCGCGCCTTCGCCGGCCTGACGCTGAGCGATCGCGACCGGCAGATCGCCCACATGGTGCTCAAGGAGATCCGCGAGCGTCTCGGCTTCCTGCTCAACGTCGGTCTCGGCTACCTGACCCTGTCGCGCACGGCGGCGACGCTGTCGGGCGGCGAGGGACAGCGGATCCGCCTGGCGACCCAGATCGGCTCGCGGCTCACCGGCGTGCTGTACGTCCTCGACGAGCCGTCGATCGGCCTGCACCAGCGCGACAACCGCAAGCTGCTCGACACCCTGTGCGCCATGCGCGATCTCGGCAACACGGTCATCGTCGTCGAGCACGACGAGGAGACCATCCGCACCGCCGACCATGTCGTCGATCTTGGCCCGGGCGCGGGCGACCAGGGTGGCTACGTCGTCGCCCAGGGGACGCCGATGGAGATCGCCGCCCACCCCGACTCGCTCACCGGCCAGTACCTGTCGGGGCGGCGATCCATACCGATCCCGGCGAAGCGCCGGGCGCCGCCGGCGGGGCGCCACGCCCAGGACGGCTGGATCACCGTGGTCGACGCCGAGGAGAACAACCTCAAGTCGCTGACGGCGCGCTTCCCGCTGGGTCGTCTGACCTGCGTGTGCGGTGTGTCGGGGTCGGGCAAGAGCACGCTGGTCACCGAGACACTCTACAAGGCGCTGGCGAAGCAGATCTTCCGGCTGCCGATCCGCCCCGGCAAGCACCGCGAGATGAAGGGGGTCGAGCAGGTCGACAAGGTGATCGACATCGACCAGTCGCCGATCGGCCGCACGCCGCGCAGCAACCCGGCGACCTACACCGGCCTGTTCACGCCGCTGCGCGAGCTGTTCGCCCAGGTCCCGGAAGCGCGCGCCCGCGGCTACCGCGTCGGCCGCTTCTCGTTCAACGTCAAGGGCGGCCGCTGCGAGACCTGCGAGGGCGACGGCATCATCAAGATCGAGATGCACTTCCTGCCCGATGTCTACGTCACCTGCGAAGCGTGCAAGGGGCGGCGCTACAACCGCGAGACGCTGGATGTCCGCTACAAGGGGAAAAACATCGCCGACGTCCTCGAGATGTCGGTGCGCGAGGGGCTGGTGTACTTCGAGAATGTCCCGGTCGTGCGCCGCAAGCTCGAGACCCTCGACGCCGTCGGCCTGTCGTACATCAAGCTCGGCCAGTCGGCGACGACGCTGTCGGGCGGCGAGGCGCAGCGCATCAAGCTGTCGAAGGAGCTCAGCCGCCGCGCCACCGGCAAGACGGTCTACATCCTCGACGAGCCGACGACCGGTCTGCACCTCGAAGACATCCGCCGCCTGCTCGAGGTGCTCAACGCCCTCGTCGACCAGGGGAACACGGTGATCGTCATCGAGCACAACCTCGACGTCATCAAGACCGCCGACTGGGTCCTCGATCTCGGCCCCGAGGGGGGCGACGAGGGGGGCCGCATCGTCGCCGAGGGGCCGCCCGAGACGGTCGCGCGGGTGGTCGGCTCGCCGACCGGGGCGTACCTCAAGGTCATCCTCGGCGGGGCGCGGGGCGCCGGCGCGCGGGCCGGCGACGCGCGGGTTGCCGCCCCGCGGATCACCACCCCCGCCTGACCCTCACCGTGACCCGAGCCGCACCATGACCCGTCCCGACATCGCCGCGGTGGCCGCGCTCATGGCGCGCGCCTTTGGCGACGACCCGATGATGACCTGGGTCGTGCGCGATGCCCCCTCCCGGCCGCGGGCGCTCACGGCCTTCTTCGCCGCCAACGTCCGCTACGCCGATCTCTACGGCCGCCTCGACCTGGCCCCCGACGGTTCCGGCGCCGCGATCTGGCTCGGCCCGGACGACACCAGGATGACCCTGCCGCGGATGGCGCGCGCCGGCCATGTCCTTCTGCCGGTGCGCATAGGCATGGCTGCCTGGCGTCAACTCTTGAGGATGGACACATACGCCCAGATGCAGCACGACCGCACCGTCACCGGGCCCCACTGGTACCTGTACGGCGTCGGCGTCGACCCTCTCCGCACCGGCCGCGGCATCGCCACCGCCCTGCTGCGCCCGGCGCTCGAGCGGGCCGACCGCGACCGCCTGCCCTGCTACCTCGAGACCGCCGGCCCGCGGACCCTGTCGCTGTACGAGCGGCTCGGATTCCGGGTGGCGATCCCGGGCCGGCTGCCACCCGACGGCCCGCCCTTCTGGTCGATGCTGCGGCCGGCGAAGCGCTGACCGGGGCGCCGGCGCCCGGGGAGCCCCGGGTCAGAACGCGAACTGGAACCCGATCTGCCAGCGCCGCCCGAAGCGGCGCTCGGCATTGAGCTGCAGCGGGGTGGCGATCGTCTGCCGCGAATCGAGGTCGAACCCGGTGTTGCCGGCCGGCTCGTAGGTGTAGACCCTCAGATCGTCGCTGTTGAGCAGGTTGAACACCTCCAGCGAGATCGCCGCGACGTTGCGCCCAATGACGAAGTTCTTCCGGGCGCTCAGGTTGAGGTCGAACACGGCGTCGTTGCGCTCGCTGTTGCGCGGCATGGGGACGAAGGTCGGTCGGCCGGTGGAGAAGTCGGTGAAGCCGTACCTCGTCCTGAACTGCGGGTACGCGACGCTGTCCGCCGCGAAGAAGCGCGAGATCACCGAGTACGGCAACCCCGACGCCCACGAGGTCGTCACCCCGGCCTGCCAGTCGCGCGGCAGGAACATCACCACGTTGGCCTTGACGATGTGCCGCTGGTCGTAGTCGAGGTAACCGTCGGCGCTCTCGATGATCGAGGGGTCGTTGCCGGCGCGCGACTGGAAGTCCTCGGCCTGCCCCTGCGCCCGCGAGTAGGTGTAGGACCCCTGCACCTCCCAGCGGCGCGCCAGCCGGCGGCGCAGCTCGATCTCGAACGCCGAATACTCGGCCTCGTTGTAGTTGCCGACCTGCAGCACCTGGTTGAAGAAGGGGTTCTGGATGTAGAGATCGGGCTTCCCGTCAGGGACATGCACGGTGAACGGCTGCGGGTCGGTGCCGGGCGGATGGGGCGGGATCACCTGCAGGACGATGCCGATGCCGTCTCTCAGGTTGCCGCTGGCCGGGTCGACGAGCGTCTCGTGGTTCACATCGACATCCTGGAGCTGGTCACGGAAGGAGCGGTGGATGACGCGCAGCATCAGCGACACCTCCGGCGCGACCTCGCGCTCGAACCCGATCGTCCACTCGTCGCTGAACGGCGTGCTCAGACCGCGGTCGATCTGGCGCACCGACGGCGGGGCCTTCGACAGGACCTGGCCGGCGTGGCTGTTGGGTGTCGAGGGAAAGAAGGGCCCCGTGAAGCGGAGCATCGGCGTGTCGACGCCGTCCCGGTCGTACTTGTAGTAGCGCGCCAGCAGGTCGGGGCCCTGCTCTCCCGTCACCGTGCTGAGGAATAGCTTGTCGTAGTAGCGACCCCAGGTGGCGAACAGCTTGGTGCGGCCGTCCCCCGCCGGATCCCAGGCCACCGACAGGCGCGGCGACAGATTGTTGTTGGTGATCGCGATCGACTGCTCTTGCTGGACCGTCACGCCGATCGCCGACAGGCGCTCGGCGTCGAGTTCGCCGTCGGCGAAGAGGTCCGGGTAGAGATCGGTCAACTCGGAGAGCGTGAACGGCAGATCGCTGCGGTGCCGGGTCAGGCGGCGGATCGCCTGCAGGCGCAGCGGCTCGGTCCAGACGGCCGCCGCCTGCCTCGGGTCGGGCGCGCCGAGAAAAATCGGGTCGCTCGGCAGGCCGCGGTTCGCCAGACCGTCGCGGTTGCCGCTGATGAGGTCGTCGCGCCCGAGCTCGCCGCCGCTCAGCGCGGTCAGGCGGTCGAAGATATCGCGCTCGGCGCGCGGGTCGAAGAAGGTGTACCCGGGCGCGCGCGCCAGCTCGCGATCGAAGCGCACGCCGAGGCCGAGGCTCAGGTTCGGCAGCGGCTTGTACAGGTCCTGAACGTAGAGCGCGCCGCTCTGGGCCTCGGCCTCGGCTGCCACGCTCCTTTCGGCCGGGCTCAGGACGATGAGCCCCTCGGGACGGCCGCCCGTGCACCCTTCCGTCGCTTCTCCCGCGGGTGTGCAAGTGCCCGGGTCGAACGGCAGACGGGCCACGACGTCGTTGCGCTCGAGGCTGCGGTTGAACGACTCGCGCTCGAGCGCGAACCCGGTCCTGATGTCGTGGGTGCCGCGGAAACCGGCGACGAAAACCCCCAGGTCCGAGCGGATCGTCTCGCGGCGGCGCTGGTCGTCCCAGGTCTCGAAATAGGGCCCGCTGATGATCCCGGTGCCTTCATCGACGAGGTAGTCGCGGTCGGCCGTTGCCGGGCGCGCCTTGCCGTAGGGATAGGCGGTGGTGGGGAAGGGCGCGTCGTTCAGCGCGCCGTCACCGTTGCGATCTTCGGTTCCCCGATCCTGGCGATGATCGCCGTCGATGTCGGCCTCGCCGGCGTCCCAATGATCGTTGCCGTTGGGGTCCTCGTCGACATCGTCGAGGTGTCCATCGCAGTCGGTGTCCTCGCGCAGCGCTCCCTCGCAGCCGCCGAAGGCGGTCAGACGCCCGTCGCCGTCGACATCCTCCGTGATGAACTTCGTGCCAAAGGGAGGGCGCGACGGATCGGGCACTTCCTTCCCGTCGATGCGGCCGTTCAAGACGATTGTGTCCTCCCAGACATCCCAGGCGCCGTCCCCGTCCCAGTCGTCGCCGGGATCGCGCTCGACCCGCGCCAGGTACGCGTCGTCGTTCCGGTCGTAGTAAAGGATGCCGTTGCCGTTGGTGTCGGTCCCCAGGTTCGGCACGACCGACGGCACGCTGTCGAAATGCGCCACGGCGCCCTCGAGCACCACCTGGGGGCTGAGCACCCCGAGGACACGCAGCGTCACGTTGGTCCCCCCCTCGTGCAGGGTGTACCCGGTCTCCTCGCGCGTCAGGCCGTTGAGCCCCTTGTTGAGGAACTTCTGCGGGTCGCGGTTGATGGTGAGGGAGAGACGGGCGTTCGGCTGCACCTGCCAGGTGGCCTTGGCGAAGCCGCGGAACTCCTCGAGACCGGTCACGAAGGCGGCGCTCACGGCGTTGATCGGCTCCTCCTTCGAGATGTACTCGAGCGCGACGAAGTACCAGGCATGATCGCGGTCGATCGGGCCCGACAGGGAGAGGAATGGCAGGTAGTCGTCGAACGACAGGTCCCGCAGCCCCACCTCGCCGACACCGCCGTGCAGGAGCGGGTCGTCGATGCCGGCGCCGTCGCCGTCGAGCGCCGACCCGCGCCAGAAGAACTTGAACATCCCTTCGAACTCGTTGCCGCCCGACTTGGTGACGATGTTGGCGAAGCCGCCCTGGGCGCGCCCGAACTCGGCGGAGGCCCCGGCCGTCTTGACCTCGATGTCCTGGATCGACTCGATGTTGAGCTGGGCGCCCACCTTGCCGGTCAGCGGGTCGGTGGTCGAGACGCCATCGACGAGGGTCACGACGTCGGTGTCGCGCGCCCCGTGGATGTTCGGGTTGCCATCGCCGTCGATGTCGGTGACGCCGGGTGCCAGGGTCAGGACATCCTGGTAGTTGCGCCCGAACAGCGGCAGGTTGTCGACGAACTCCGCCGAGAAGTGCGTCTGGGTCGTGGTCTCCTCGAGCGAGACGACTTGCGGGCTGGCGCGCACCTCGATCGCCTGTCGGAGCTCGGTTTCGGGCGAGAGCGTCACATCGACCCGGGTCGCCTCACGCGCCCGGACGATCGCGTCGGACAGGATGACGCGGGCGTACCCCGGCAGGCTGACCTCGACCGTGTAGCCGGCGGCCGGCGGCAGGCCGGGGATGCGGAAGGTGCCATCGGCCCCGGTCACGGCGCCGCGGGACGGCACGCCGGCACCCGGATGGCGCGCCTCCACCGTCGCCCCGGCCAGCGGCCGACCCGACGGATCGGCGACCACCCCCCGGATCGCGCCGCTCTCATCGGCGATCACGAGACCCGGAGCCATCAGCAGCAGCAGAAACGCGGCGGCCAGGGCGCCGATTCCGGTATCTCGCCGCATCCGGGCCTCTCGATGCCGTCACGGGATCAGGCAACTGGCCCGATCCTACACCCGTGCCGGCGATTCGCGGGCTACGGCCCCCGGTTGGCGCACGGCGGCAGGACGGCCGACATGGCGATTCGAGCCCAAGTCGACCGCATGGGCGACCGCATGGGCCTTGCCGGACAGGTGACTTCTTGGTACCCCGCCGCGACTAATGCTCATAGATTGAGATCCGGGGCATCGCCGCCCGGGCTCTGGTACACAGAGGATGACATGCGCGCCACACTCGTGCTTCTCATCGCGATGGCCCTCGCCCCGTATGCCGGCGGCACGGCGGTCGCGCAGGACCTGCAACCCGCTCCCCCCCACGACCTGGTCTGGATCCAGGCGGTCGGAGCGGCGCTCGACGAAACGGTCGCGGGCGTGGTCGTCGACGCCAGCGGCGACATCCTGACGGCGGGACATTTCTCGGGCACCGTCACCTTCGGCCTCCCTCCGGACGCCATCACCCTGACGGCGCACGGCGGCCGCGATGTCTTTGTGACGAGGCAGGACGTCCGGGGCCGACTCCTCTGGGCGAAGCATGTAGGCGGCACCGGCTCGACCAGCATCGGCACCCACCGGAGCCTCGCGTCCGGCTGGGACGGGAGCCTCTACCTCACCGGGTTCTTCAGCGGTACGACCGACTTCGACCCGGGCGCCGGCACGTCCCTGCTCTCCGCGCTCGGCAACAGCGATGCCTTCCTGATGCGGCTGAGCAGTGACGGGGATCTGACCTGGGTGCACCAGTTCGGCGCACCGGGTGAAACGGCCTACCCGCTCGCCGTCGCAGCCGGTGGTATCTATGTCTACATGGTCGGCTACTGCGACGGCCCGATTGACTTCGATCCCGGCCCGGGGAGCAGCATTGTCGGCAATCCAGATTTTTTCATGAGCTTCACGGTCAAGCTCTACGATGTTGGCCTTTTCCTCTGGGCACGAGGGGGTGACTACGAGGCGGCGAACCAGGCCGTGGCGGCCGACGGCGAGGGCAATGTCTATGTGGCAGGCACCGGCGGACGCCTGACGAAGTTCACGAGTGGCGGGCTTTACGACTGGTACCATTATTTCGGCGGCGGGATCCTCGCCCTGGCCGTGGACGAGGCTGGTGATGTCTACGCGGGCGGGTTCGCCCCCCCGAGCCCGTACACCGGACGAGTTTTCAAGGTCGACAGCGACGGAAACACCCTCTGGTCCAGGGTGCTGGGCGGTCCCGGGGAATCACTGGTTATCACCCTACTGCTCGGTGACGGCGACGAGATGTACATCGCCGGGCGATTCGGCGGCACGGCGAACCTGAGTTTGTCCATTGCCCCGGAGGCCAGCCTGACCTCGGCCGGACTGACCGACGCCTTCGTGACGCGCCTCACCCGCTCCGGCCAGTTCTCCTGGACCCAGCGCATGGGGGGGACCGCGCCGGACGAAACGCGGGCCGTCGCCCTGGACGCGACCGGCAGACTCTACGTGACCGGCATCTTCCGCGGCACGGCGGATTTCGACGGCGGCCCGGGCACCCTGAACAGGACCTCCGCGGGGGGCGCGGACGGGTTCGTCGCGCGGTACGGCACCCACGGAGTCCTCCTCGAGGGGACGGCTCCCACGCTGATTCACTTCGACGCGGCGGGCGTCTCCCCGACGTTCGACGTCGTGACGGGTCTGCTCTCACAGCTGGTGGCCGACCGGACGTTCGGATCGGCCGACTGCCTTGCCCGGTTCAACGGGAGTCCGGGGATCGATCCATCCACGCCTCCCCTGGGCGATGGGTTCTACTATCTCGCGCGGGCAGTGACGTGCTGTGGGATGCAGGAATACGGGTCTTCAGTGCTTTATCCCGATCCGCGCGAGGACCTTGCCCTGGCGAATCCCTGCCCTTAGCGCTTATCGCGCTACGGCCCGGGGTCCACGCACGGCGGCAGCACCGCCGATATCGTGATCTTGGTCACCTGGATGAGCGGCCTCGGGCAGGTTGAGGTGTGCAGCGTGCCGCGGATCGCCACGTTCTGACCCAGGAAGGCCGCCAGGTCGGACGCTTTCGCCTTGGGGAAGGTCAGGTAGTAGCCGGCTTCCACTCCCGGACAGGGGTGCTTCAGGATGTGGGTCGCCTCCGGGCAGGTGCCGTCCTTCTGCAGGATGCCGAACGGGACTTCGAACTTCGCCGGCTCGGCCGGCGCGTAGGACGCGCCGAGGCCGATGGCGAGCGCCGCCGAGACGATGACAAGCTTGATCGTCATGCTCCCTCCTCAGGTGACCGCGTTGGCCGGTGCCCTCCTATGTACGCCCGGCGTGCCGCCGCGACAACCTGAATTCCCCGCGCGGCCGGCTCAGGTAGTGGTGCCAGAGCATGCGCGCCGCGACCGAGCGATGCGGGCGCCAGGCTTCGGCGATGCGCGTCAGCCGATCGGGCGCCGGGCGCGTCCGCAGCCGCTTCACGACCCGCACCGTGTTCTGCAGGGCGATGTCCCCGGCGGGCCAGATGTCGGGGCGGCGCATCGCCATCAGGAGATAGCAATCGGCCGTCCAGTCGCCGATGCCCTTCAGGCGGACGAGCGCCGCGCGCGCCTCCGCGTCGCTCATCGCGCCCATGCCGCGCAGGTCGAGGACGCCGCCCTCGACGGCATCGGCGAGATGCACGACGTAGGCGGCCTTCTGGCGCGTCACGCCGAGCCTGCGCAGGCGCCGCTCGCCGAGTGCCAGCACGCGCACAGGCGACACCTGCCCCGCGCCCGCCCGCAGCCGCGCGAACACCGCGCGCGCCGATGCGAGTGATACTTGTTGTTCGAGGATGATGCGCACCAGGGTCGCGAAACCCGCCGGGCGTCCCCACATGGGGGGCGGACCATCGCGCGCCAGCAGGCGTCCCAGGTCGGGATCGCGTTGCGCCAGGCGGGATGCGGCCTCGGCGAGCCCGGCGGTGGTCAGCGCGATCACGGCCCGACCGTCAGCATCCAGAGCGAGGCGCCGCCGTTGCTGCGACAGTAGGCGAGGTGGCGGCCGTCGGGCGATACCGTCGGCTCTTCGATGAACAGACCCGATTCGGGGAAGGTCGTGACCGGCTCGAGCGGGCCGCCGTCCGCCGGGAACCGCATGACATTGCGATGGCTCGGCTGGACGTAGAGGTAGCGGCCGTCGCGCGAGTACTGGATGTGACGCATCCGCTCGTCGCCGGTGGTGAGCGGTTCCTCGGCGCCGCCCCCGGCCGGCATGCGGCGCACCTGGATCGTCCCGCCGGCATTCGAGGCGAAGACGATGGCGCGCCCGTCGGGCGAATAGCGCGGCTCGTACTTGTCGCCGGGCGAGGTCGTGACCTGGCGCGACAACCGCGTCGCGATGTCCAAGGAGAAGACCTGCCGCGTCCCGTCGGCGATCGCCTCGTAGAGGAGGGTGCGGCCATCGGCCGCGAAGACGCTGACGGTCATCCCCGCCGCCGCGGGCAGCAGCTCCTCGGCCTGGCTGCCGTCCACGGCCGCGAGCCACAGCGATTGCGCGCCCCCCTCGTGAAAACGAATGAGGGCGATGTTCCGGCCGTCGGGCGACCACACCGGCAGGTTCGCCCCCAGGTCCTGTCCCGGCAGCGCCAGGCGGCTCTGACGCCGGGTCTCGAGATCGAGGATCCAGATGTCCATCGGCCCGAGGCGGTCGCTGGTGAAGGCGATGCGCCGTCCGTCGGGCGAGAACGACGGGTAGCGGTCGATCACCTGGCCGGCGCTGAGGATCTCCTCGGGACCGGCGGGCGCCCCGCCGCCGGGCGTCAGCGGCAGGAGCGTCAGGTTCAGCGAGCCCTCCAGCTCGGCCAGGACGAGATGGCGCCCGTCCTTCGAGACATCGAGGTTTCTCAGGATACCGGTCATCCACGACAGGGTGCGCGGCTCGCCGCTCAGTTCGCCCTTCGCCTCGTCGACGTCGACCGTCATGACCCGGGTGCCGCCCTCGAGGTGGCGGGCCAGGAAATAGAGCCGTCCGCCCGTGGCGTCCCAGGTGTGGCTGGTCGCGGTCGTCAGGGGCCGCGGCAGCCCGCCCGCGGCCGGGATGAGGAAGAGACCGCCCAGCGCGGTCTCGAACGACACCCAGGCGCCGCCCGGCGCGTAGCGCACGCGCACGATCTCGTAGGATGAGTCGGCGCTGGCGAGGAGGGTCTTCGGCGCGGTCCCGTCGGCGCCGATCTCGAGGATCGATCGGTGGCTCTCGGGCCCGCTGATGAAAATGATGCGTTGGCCATCCGGGGTCCACGACGGGAAGTTGGCGTCGCGCGCCAGGCGGCGCGCCTGCCCGCCGAGCGCCGGCACCGCCCACAGGTCGCCGCCGTAGGTGCGGAACTCCAGCCCGAAGGTCGCGCCGATCTGGATCATCCCGGTGCGCGACGCGCGCGTGGAGATGAAGGCGATCTGGCTGCCGTCGGGCGAGTAGGACGGCTGGAAGTCCTGCGCCGGGTCGGAGGTGATGTTGACCTCCTGCCCGCCCTCGATGCGCCGGACATGGATGTCGAAGTTCCCGTCGCGGTTCGAGACGAAGGCGAGTGTCTTGCCGTCGGGCGACCAGGTCGGCCATTCGGAGATGCCGGGGTCGTGGGTGACCCGGGCGGCGCCGATGATCTCGGGGCCACCCGCACCGCCCACGCCGCGTGCGCCGCCGGCGCCCGCCAGCCCGGCGCCGCCACCGGGCCCGAGGCGGCCGAGCGCCATGCCGGCGACGGCCGCCGCAACGGCCACGCCGATCACCAGCAGCGCCGTCCCCCGTCGCGCCGGGGCCCGCCCCGCGGCCGGCAGAGCGTCGTCCGCCGCGCCCCCGGCCAGCCCCTCCTCGATGGCGATGCGGGCATCGCCGATGTCCCTGAGCCGCGCCTTCTGCTCCTTCCGCAGGCAGCGCTTCAGCAGGTCGACGATCCACGCCGGTGTCGACGCCGGCAGCGCCGTCCAGTCGGGCTCGCGCTCGAGGATGCGCGCCAGGCAGTCGGTCACCGTCTCGCCGGAGAAAGCCTGCCGCCCGGTCAACAGCTCGTAGAGCACGCACCCGAACGACCAGATGTCGCTGCGCCGATCCACCGGCCGGCCGCGCGCCTGCTCGGGGCTCATGTAGGCCGCCGTCCCGAGGATGACGTTCACCGCCGTGCCCGCCGACGTGACCGTCGGCGATTGCGACCGGTCGCCGGACGCCGACTCGACCTCGAACGCCTTCGCCAGCCCGAAGTCGAGGAGCTTGACCTGCCCGTCGGGCGTGACCGCGACGTTCGCCGGCTTGAGATCGCGGTGCACCACCCCGCGCTCGTGCGCCCCCTCGAGCGCCGCCGCCACCTGGCGGCACAGACCGAGGGCTTCCGTCGTGGGAATGGGCCCGCGCGCCAGCCGTTCCGCCAGCGTCGCGCCGGGCACCAGCTCGAGCACCAGGAAGCGCGTCCCCGCAGCCTCCTCGAGACCGTAGATGGCGGCGATGCCCGGATCGTTGAGCGACGCCAGCACCTTGGCCTCGCGCTCGAACCGCGCCAGGCGCTCGGGGCTCTGCGCCAGCGCCGCCGGCAGAACCTTGATGGCGACGTTGCGGCCGAGGCGGCTGTCCTGCGCCTCGTACACGACACCCATCCCGCCCTCGCCGATCTTGCGCACGAGGGTGTAGTGGGCCAACCGGTCGCCGACGTTCGGGGTCATGTCAGACGGCCACTATCCACACCGGGCGGGCGGTGTCAATGGCGAGGACCGCCCCGCTCCTCCTACGCGGCGCCGCCGTCCTGCTTGCGGTCAGTTATATACATGTGTATATTCACCTCGTGGCGATCCACGAGCGTGTCCTCGAAGCGGCCTTGCGTCTCTGCCGCGAGGGCGGCGGCTGGACCTTCCGGCCGCAGGCCGTCGTCGTGGCGTTGGCCGATCTCAACCCCGGCTCGGTGCGCACGCATGTGATGAGCCGATGCTGCGTCAACGCCCCCTCGAACCACCCGCACCGGTGGCCCTACTTCCGCAGGGTGCGCCGCGGGATTTACCAGGTCCTGCCGGCCTGGCGCCGCAGGGCCGGGCCCGGGACACGAGCCGGCGACGCAATGCGGGCCCACCCTGTCGGACGTTGGAACCGGGTCGCCCGCCCCATGGCGGCGAGCGAGCCCGCCGTGACGGTGCGCGAATCGGCCACTGGATACGCGGCCGACATCCCGGGAATGCCCGGCACGGTTCGCGCCGCGTCGCTCGACGAGATCGTCGATCGGGCGCGGCGGGCGGTCCAGGGGCAGGCCCGCGCCGGCCAGGATGGCTCTCTCCTGCTGCGTCTCGAGATGGGCGCGGAGCCCTCCGACCCTGTCGTCGCGGTCTACATGCGCGACGTCGACCGCACGCTCGTCCGCCAGAGCCTGCGCATGACGCACGAGGATCGTCTGCGCGCTCTGCAGGATTGGCTGAACGCCACCGGCGAGGCGCGCGGGGCCGCCGGTCGCGGGGCCGCCCCGCGCAGGAACCGGCGGCGTGCGTCGTGACCGACCTGCGCGCGCTCCTCCGCCTGCTCGCCGGCCACCACGTCGAGTTCATCGTCGTCGGCGGTGTGGCCGCCACGCTTCACGGCTCGTCCCGGGTCACGCGCGATCTCGACATCGTCTACGCGCGCACACCGCGCAATCTCACCCACCTCGCCACGGCCCTGCGCGGGCACCGGCCCTACCCGCGCGGCGCGCCTCCCGGCCTGCCATTCACGTGGGACGAGCCGACACTGCGCCACGGCCTCAACTTCACACTCGAGACCGACCTCGGGAACCTCGATCTGCTGGGCGAGATCACCGGCGGGGGCGGCTACGCCGAGCTGCGGCCGCACGCGATCGAGGTCGAGGTGTTCAGTCTCAGGCTGCTGTGCCTCGACCTCGACACCCTCATCCGGGTCAAGGAGGCGGCGGGCCGGCCGCGCGATTTCGAGGCGACGGCCGAGCTCCGGGTCATCCGCGAGGAGCGCGACGGCCGCGAGGAGAACAGCGACCGGGAGGCCGGACGCAAGCCCGAGCGGTGAATTCCGCGGCGGCCAGGGAGCATCGTCGCGCTCCAAGGTGGGGCGACGGGTCACCGACTACCGTCTCAGGCAAGCGTGTATTTCCCCGATTTTTTCGTGCCGGTCTTTTTCACCACGCCCGCTTCCAGCAAAGGCCGCAGCAGGTCCATCGCTCCCTGCTTCGAGACACCGAGGCCGTCCCATATCTCGCGCGGAGCAAGCGCTCCCCGCTCTCGAAGCAACTGGAGAAGCCGCTCCTGCCTCGGGCGGAGGGTTAGTTTCGGCCTGGTCGCGAGGACTTCCAGGCGTCGAACTCTGTCCCAGACCCGCTGTAGCGTGAGGCGGATGCCGTCGGCCGAGTACTCGAGCCAGTCCGAAAGATCGCCGTCCTGCTCCCTGACCGCCTCGAGCATCTCGTAGTAGCGCGGGCGGTTTTCCCAGTAGAACTCGTCCACCGAGAAGATGTGGTGGGTGTCGAACCCCCGGCGATACAGTTCCCAGAGCGCCAGCGTTCTGCCCGTCCTTCCATTGCCATCCGCGAATGGGTGGATCGCCTCGAACTGGTAGTGGAGGATGGCCGAGCTCAGGACTGCCGACCACTTAGGTGCCTGCTTGTTCCACCAGTTCATGAGGTCGGTCATCAACCCAGGGACATCCCCCGGAGGAGGTGGATGGTAACCGCCCACTCGGACTCGGGTGTTCCGAAACCTCCCCGCCGACCCCGGGTCCATCGCTCCGGTGGAAATGACCGCATGGAGCTTGAGGACATCCTCGACGCGGACCCTGCCCTCTTGTCGGTGCTTCTCGATGAACCGAAGGCCGGCGAAGTAGTTCAGCACTTCTCGCCGGGAACGGCCGGTCGCGGCCGGAAGCGCATGCCCCTCCTCCAGGAGCCTGACCTCCTCCACAGTGAGGGGGTTCCCTTCGATCGCCGTCGAACTGTGGGCGATCTTGATCCGAGCTTCCTTCTGTAGTCCCGGGATCCAGGGAACCTGCACCGTCGCGGCGATGATCTTCTCCCGCAACGCGGCGATCTCCTCAACCGTTCCCAGGAGGTGCGCGGAGACCTTGAACCTCGGTTCGTACGCCATGCGGGGAATCTAGAGATGAGTCCATAATTAGTCAAGTTATGAGTCAAGCGGATGCCGGCCCCGGCCCAGCCGGCGGCTTGCGTACGTACGGGTTCGGCCCTACCATACGTACATGGCCAAGCTGACGCTGAAGGTGGACGAGACCGTGATCGCGCGCGCCAAGCGGTACGCCGCGCAGCATGGCACGTCCGTATCGGGCATGGTCGAGCAGTTCCTGGCCCTGGTGTCGGGGTCCGCCGCGCAACCAGACGAGGAGCTCCCGCCGATCCTGGCGCGGCTCCGGCGCGAGTTGCAGGGCACCTCCGCCGACCCTTCGACCTATCGCAAGTATCTCGAGCGCAAGTACCGGTGAAGCGCCTTCTCGTTGACGTCAACGTGGCGCTCGACGCGCTGCTCGCCCGCTCGCCGCACGTTGACGCGGCCACACGCCTCTGGACCGCGGTCGAGGAGAAACGCGGGATCGGCCTCCTGCCGGCTCATGGCGTCACGACCCTGTTCCATCTCCTGGCGCGAGCGCGTGGCGCCTCCACTGCGCGACGAATCGTCGCGGACACCCTGGCGGTCTTCGATGTGGCGCCCGTCGACCAGGCAGTCCTCGCACGCGCCCTTGCCCTGGGCTGGCCCGATTTCGAAGACGCTGTCTGCGCCGCGGCCGCGGCCGCCGCCGGGTGCGATGTCATCGTCACACGCGACATCTCGGGGTTCCGCGACACACCGGTGCCGGCGGTCCATCCGGCCGCCGCCCTGGCGCTCCTGGATGAAGACAGCGGCCCGGGGCGCGTGGCGGAGCGCGCCCGCGCAGCGTACGCGGCACGACCCTCGGCCAGGCGCACCCCGCGTCGCCGCTGACATCGCCTGTCATACAACCCCCGCCCCCGACCGACTGACCTTGTGGCGCGGCCGGATGACCTGCCGTTGGTCTCCGGACCGGGAGAGGCGATGGACGAGCACGAGATGAAGTCGCGCCTCGAGGCGCTGCACCCGGACGCCTTCGGCTGGGCGCTCGGCTGCTGCCGGCGGGATCCCGACGCCGCGCGGGAGGTCTTGCAGATGGCGTACGTCAAGATTCTCGACGGCCGGGCGCAGTACAACGGCCACGCCTCCTTCAGGACCTGGTTGTTCGCCGTGGTGCGCAACACCGCCGCCGACCACC
>Ga0210377_10002205_pt1 | contig 17242 bp, 16 predicted proteins | sample PLM4_65_b1redo_FD_155480 | JGI IMG/M metagenome (GOLD analysis project Ga0210377, IMG submission 155480) | Groundwater sediment microbial communities from an aquifer in East River, Colorado, USA - PLM4_65_b1 redo | ecosystem: Environmental > Terrestrial > Soil > Riparian zone | place: USA: East... | reverse complement strand
GCACTTCGCCAACCAGCCGCCGATCCCCATCCCAGATCGCAAATTCCGTAATCGATGCTTGCTCGGGAATCGGAAAGAAATAAGTTCCTTCGAGCGTCGCGTCGGTATCATTTCTAAAGATCTGTTCTACGTGAGTGGTCGCCACTTGCGACGAGATCTTGGCGTCTACCTTGATGGATTTGATTGGAAGTGCACGGGGTAAGGCGATCGGGCGGGGCGGGATTGGGCAGCGGTTGCAAGGGCCGGGGACAATCACGCCTTGTGCGGAAGCGCTAGCCCCAATTGCGAGCAATACTGAAGCCAAGAGCAGCAAAAATCGAAGGTTTAGGACTCTCATGATCTCCTCACTATCATTACGCAAAAGTTCGCCCATCTTGCTCGGGTTATAGAACGAGCCGACAGGCCGGCACTTGCGACCTAATCGAAAGTGACTCGGAAATTACCGAAGTGACTCGGGAATTACCGTAGTTCCCGTAATCGCCGGTTTCTGAAAGCCACAATCGTCACGTAGATGATGATGCAAACGCCGCCGGCGGCGAGGGCGAACGGAGCACCGTATCGATGCGAGACCGCGCCTGCGAGTAAGTTTCCAAGCGGCATAGAACCAATGAACGAGAGTATGAACATGCTCATAACTCGCCCACGCATTTCGTCAGTCACGAGTTGCTGTAACAAGGTGTTTATGACCGCTATTGACGAGACGATCGTAAACCCCACGCCGAAAAGGAACACCAGCGACCATATCAGATGCGTTGCTTGTGCGAAGCCGATAAGGAAGACGCCGAACCCGAACGCGCCGCCGAGTACGGACCAGCCTTTGCGCTTGAAGTCGCCGAGATATGCCAGAAACAGTGCGCCGCAGAACGCGCCCGCCCCAGCTACTCCCATCATCCAGGCGAGCCCGCTCGCGCCAAGATGGAAAATGTCGCGAGCAAAGATGGGGATCATTGTGATGTAAGGAGCGCCGAATAAACTGTTGACGGCGGAGATTGATAGCAAGGAAAAAACTCGCGGGCGATTCTTGACGTAACGGAAACCGGCGATGAGATCCTGCCACAAAGCGCGACGATCCTTAACCGAGTGTGCATACTTCGTAACTTCGTCGAAATGCACCATGCGTAGCGCAATGACTACGGCCACAAACGAAAGGCCATTGAAGAAGAAGCAGCCGGCTAGTCCGAAAAAATTGAAGCCGACTCCTGCGAGCACTGGGCCAATAACACGCGATAGTTGAAACTGAGACGAATTCAGCGCCACGGCATTTGCCAGGTCCTCTCGACCCACAAGATCAAAAGTCATCGCCTGGTACGACGGGCCCGCCAGCGCCATACAACATCCGGTCACAAACGAAAAAGAGAGGACCATCCAAACAGCTACATGATTAGTCCAAACCAGCGTAGCCAAACCGACTGCCGCCAATCCGGCCACGACCTGCGTGTAGAGAAGCAACCGGCGACGATCGACAAGGTCGGCAAATACGCCTCCGGCAAGCGTCAGGAAAAAGCCCGGCGCAGTGGCCATAAACCCATCAATACCCAACCACAGTGCGGAATTGGTGAGCTGGAGCACGAGCCAGCCCTGGGCCACGGCCTGCATCCAGGTGCCCACATTCGAAAGAAATGCCCCTACCCAGAAAACACGATAATTGCGGTGTGACAACGCGCGAAACATCGCCGCCCTCCGTCTGGGAATTATCGTTTCCGGTTCCAGTTTCTCGACTTTGATTGCCATGACTAAATTGTTCTTAACATTCAACCCCTCAAAGCTCCAAGTCTGCGTCAGCGATAGCACAAAACTTTGCGCTAACTTTGCGAGAGTTGTTGAGTGCATGTTTTAATCGGGCCAGTGCCTGAAGAACTGGTCCGGAGGAGAATCGCATGAAGCTCATCGTAGTCGCGGTTAAAACTCTTATTTCGCTTGCCATCATACTTTGCGCTGTCGCCATCGCTGCGGCGCAGACTGACAAGCAGAAACCCACACCATCGCCGGTACCATCACCAATGCCAAAACAACTAACAGTAGAAACACCTGCGCCTCCAGCTGCAAATCCCGCTGACGTCGCCTCAATCGATGCGATTATTGCCGCGTTATTTCGGGACCAGCCGGAAAGAAGCGCGATTGGGATCGTATGCGTTCGCTGTTTGTGCCCGGAGCGCGTTTGATTCCGACGGGGCCGCGACCGACTGGAGGTTTCGGATCACGCGTCTTGAGCGTTGACGAATATAGCGAGCGCGCGAGTGGCTTTTTTGAGAAGGAAGGATTTTACGAACGAGAGGCCGCGCGCCAGACTGAACAATTTGGCCAGATTGCGCATATCTTCAGCACCTATGAATCGCGACACGCGCCAGACGACGCCAAGCCGTTTCAGCGTGGCATCAACAGCATTCAGTTGATGAACGACGGCAAGCGCTGGTGGGTTGTAACGATCTTCTGGCAGGGCGAGGATGATAAGACGCCGCTGCCAGAGAAGTACCTGAAGAGTAAGACGGGGGAATAGGGTAAGAGGGGAAAAGGGTAACGGGTAAAGGGGAATAGTTGAAGAGGGGAACAGGGGAAAAGGGTAACGGGGGAAGGGGAAAAAAGGAGGAACGGATAATGGTATTCCAATCGCTGCCCTCCCTGTTGCCAGTCATCCCTATTCCGCTATTCCCCTTTACCCGTTACCCTTTTCCCCCTCTTCCCCCTCTCTTCCCCATTCCGCGTTGCCTTACGTTTGCGTTTTCTCGCCGCCACGCGGAGAGCGATCCACCTTTCCCACCACGACGTACTGCAACAATTTCAGCCATGATCGCCAGCGCCACTTCCTCCGGCGTGACTGCGCCGATATCGAGTCCAACAGGTGCGTGAACTTTGGCAATTCTTGTCTCAGCCACTCCGCTTTCGCGCAGCCGTTGCAACACAATATTCGTCCGGCGTTTGCTGCCGATTAAGCCAACATAGTCGGCGTCAACTGTCATTACGGCTCGCAAGCATTGTTCATCCTCGCTATGCCCACGCGTTACGATTGCTGCGCAGACGCCGTGTCCGTTGCCGACCGCCGCCTGCGCCGCTTCTGACCAGCTGCGTGCAGCCACCAATTCGATTCCCCGCTCAGGAAAGTGTTCGCGCTTAACTAACTCAGCACGGTCATCGATCAACGTCGCGCGATAACCCAGCAGACTGGCGAGCTTCGCCAACGACGCTCCCACGTGGCCCGCGCCGCAAATTACCAGCCGTGGCTCCAACTGAATGCGTTCAAAAAGAATTTGCGCTTCACCCCACTCAGTAAGCGCTGGCGCCAGGTCCTTAACTTGAAAGACGCGAGTTTCCGCTTTTGATTCGAGAACCGTGGCCGCATAGTTTACGACCGCGTTATCGAGCGCTTCGCTTCCTAAGCTGCCGATCGTCGCGGATTCCGAAACCTGAACGAGCAGTTTTGGGCCAGCGTTAATTGAATCGGTCATGCCTGACTCGATTAATGTGGACAGTAAGGCAATCGAACCATCTTCCAGTATTCGCTCAACTGCTTCGGGAATCGATTCAGACCGCGCTTTGTTTCCCGGAGACTTGATTAAAGACATTTGTTTGCTGGGACGGCGGGCGCCTTCGCTCGCCTCGTGTTTTGATGAGAATGACCGTGACCACAAGTCACTTGGAAGGCGATGTTTTGGCTAAGCCGACGGCTGCAGCAGCCCGACGCAAAAGCCACCAGGGACCGACCAACAGGTACGTCGGATTCTTGAAGAAGGCTGGACGATTGCCTTCAATGGCGTGGCCAATGAATTGAAGAATCCAACCAACCACAAACAACGCGAGCGCCCAATGCCAGTTAAAGAAAAACAGTGGCAGCGAGATCACAATCAAGGGTATGCCAATGCTATGCGTCAACCGGTTCAGTGGATGCTGGTGCTCAGCCTTGTAGTGTTCGATGAAAGATTCGGGCATGTGATTCAGCCTCTTGTCAGAACCACCTGCGGTAGCGGGTGGGTCACAAGCCTGAAAACCGTGTATTGTTCCGTTATTACTTTTGAGCCCAGACATCAATAAAAATATCCATCGTCCCGCCGCAAACCATTCCCTCTTCACTTGCTTCCTCAGCTGTTAAAGAAAAGTGATGCAGGGCAGACTTGCCGGAGCGCATGGCCTCGCGTGCTTCGGCCCAAACCTCAGCCTCGACGCAGCCGCCCCCGACTGTGCCGGCCGTTTCGCCATTTTCGAAAAACAGCATCTTGGCTCCGCGCTGCTGCGGCGTTGAACCGCGCGTGCCGGTAACTGTAGCAACCACCACTTGCTCACCGCGCTGATGAGCTTCGCTGACAGCGCGATAGAGATCTCTTTGTACGATTGTGCCCATAAAGTACCGGTTGGCTGTGGTAACTCTCACCGTTCTTGTAGGACAGGCTTACGAGTTCTGCTTGCGTAACGCGATGACCGCGAAATGCTGGCAAGCAGGAATGCCTGTACCACGCTGGCGGAATTATTCAGGCTTGGTGCGACGGGCAGGTCGCGGCTCTGGGTTCGTCACTCCGGAAGTGTCCTGCTGTGCCTGCTGCATCTCTATTTTCCGGCGCAAGGAATCGACCTCGGCGTCGGCAGTGGCTACGGACGTTTCCAGACGCGTGCGACTGGTCTCCAGTATTTTGACCTGGGCCAGCACCCGCGAGCGTTCGCTCTCCAATTGCCGGCGACGCGCGTCACGTGCCTCCTCCGGATGTACTGTGCCATACCCAGCGGCTCGTTCGATGCTTTCCGGTCGCATTTGGTACTCAATCTGTTCAAGCTTCGACTGTAAATCCGCTAATTTGGTTTCAACATCCAACTGCTGTGCGCGCAAATTCTCAGCCCGCTGCTCAGCGCGCGTCAGCCGCTCCATATCGATAAGAGTGCGATCATTCTGCTGCATCTGAGTCAACTTATCGTTGAGGCGATCCACTTGATTTGAAAGTGCGTTGATTGTCTGCTGCATGTCGGCATCGCTCGAACTCTTTGTCGAATTGCTCTTCCTGGGTTGTGCGCTTTCATTGGGCTGCTGTTCGGTCGGCTCCTGGTCGGCCGTGCTGATGATCCTTTCGGTCTCTGCGCCGCTGGATTCAGATCCGGCCGGAGCTATGGCGGGATTAGTAATCACGGGCCTCGCAACAGCTGGTCTCGTGACGCGGCGCGCGCGACGCTTTCGGCGCCGTTGAGCATCAGCGTCAATGGAAAAAACACTGAGCCCGATCAGAATTACCAACAGAAACGAACTGTACCGAATGAATCGACTTTGCATAGAATTTCCTCAAAACTGCTGGACAGGCTGGTTTCAAGATACCGCTCTCCCTGGATGCATTCAAGCGCCCGCAGGCTGCTTTCAACTTACACGGCAGGATCTGACTCGGGTTCCCCAAACCTAGCGCGGCGCTTCACTGCAGGTTTTCGATGGTTTGTTCAAGTTGCGCAGTGCGCTGGGCAATATCGGCGATACGCGCGCGTACTTCAGCAACCTTCTCGGCAGGCGCTCGCTCAGCAAACTGCGGATTGGCGAGTTGTGCTTCGAGCTTGGAAGCTTCTTCCGCGAGCTTTTCTTTTTCTTTTCTAAGTCGATTCCGCTCCTGTTCGAAGTCGATCAATCCTTCGAGCGGAATTGCCACCTCGGCGCCACCTGCCAAGACTGCCCGCGCTGATGCCCGCGGAGCTTCAAGCTTTTCCAACACAGAAATCTCCGCCGCGCGAACGAGACGGCTAATCTGATTCTGATTTGCCGAAAACACGGCGCGCAACTTTTCATCCGGCGATCCAACCAACACCCGCACGGGCTCGCCCGGCTTGATGTTCATCTCCGAACGAATGTTACGCACTCGCGAAATGAGCTCGATGACGGCCTGCATCTCCCACTCGGCATCTTCATCAATCAATTCCCGCCTGGTTTCAGGATATGCCGCAAGCATTATCGTAGGCGCGGCGCCGCGGTAAGCTGGATGCAATAACTTTTCCTGAGCGCCGGGCAATCTTTGCCACAGTTCTTCGGTGATGTAGGGCATGAACGGATGCAACAGGCGCAGCGCCTGCTCCAGCACTGAAAGCAAACGTGTGCGAGCGGCAGTTCTTTGCGGCGTCACTGCCTCCGAGGTAACGTCTGCCTTTGTCAGTTCGATATACCAATCGCAGAAGTCGTCCCAGAAGAAGTGATAGAGTGTTTGGACTGCCTCATGAAACTGATAACCGCCGAGCGCTTCATGCACGTCTCGCGTCGTTTTGTTAAGGCGCGAAAGAATCCAGCGATCATGCAAAGCTATTTCGGCGGCGGCCGCAGTTAGAGTGTCGGGATCGATTGTCGCGTCCCCGGAATTCATAAGCGAAAAACGCGCGGCGTTCCAAATCTTGTTGGCAAAGTTGCGATAGGACTCGACCTGCTTATCATTCCAGCGAATATCAGTACTACCTACGGAAGCGAGTTTCAGGCGCGTTGCATCGACTCCATACTTGTCAAACACCTCGAGCGGATCGATGCCGTTCATCTTTGTCTTCGACATGCGCTGGCCCTGCACGTCGAGGATCGTCCCGGTGACGAATACATCAGCAAATGGCTCGCGTGCCATAAACTTTAACCCCATCATCACCATGCGCGAGACCCAGAGGAAGATGATGTCGCGGCCGGTCATCAGCACCGAGGTTGGATAAAAGGTGTCGAGATCTTTGGTTTTTTCCGGCCAGCCCATGGCCGAGAAAGGCCAGAGCTGCGAAGAGAACCAGGTGTCGAGTACATCCGGATCCTGGGTTAATTCGTCAGTCCCCGCTTTGGCGCGCGCTTCTTCTTCTGAGCGCGCCACGATAATTTCGCCATCGCGGGTGTACCACGCCGGAATCTGATGACCCCACCACAGCTGGCGTGAGATAGTCCAGTCACGCAAATTCTCAAGCCAGTTTGAATAAACTTTTTCGTAAGGAACTGCGGGCACAAACTTTGGCTTCTGCTCCTGCTCTAACAACCTCAGCGCCTCATCTCGCAACTCGTCCATCCGCAAAAACCACTGCGTAGAGATCAAAGGCTCGATGACGGTCTTGCAGCGCTCACACTTTGAAATGGAGAACTCATAGTCAACAACCTTTTCCAGCAGGTCCAGCTCGCCAAACTTCTCGACAACTTTCGCGCGCGCTTTGTAACGATCCAAGCCGGCAAAATCGGCACCGGCGGCTTCTGTCATCTTCGCGTGGCTGTCGATGACGACGATCCGTTTCAGGTTATGACGCACCCCCATGTCGTAATCGTTTGGATCGTGGGCAGGCGTAACCTTCACGGCGCCGGTACCAAATTCAGGATCGACAAACTCATCCGCGATCACGGGAATCTCGCGGCCCGTCAGCGGTAACAATAAAGTCTCTCCGATCAGATCACGGCAGCGCTCATCGTTGGGGTTGATGGCGACCGCAGTATCGCCGAGCATTGTTTCGGGGCGCGTTGTCGCTACGGTTACGCTTCGATTACCCTTCTTTGCCGGATAGCGAAGGTAGTAGAGTTTTCCGGCTTGCGGTATTTTTTCCACTTCCAGATCGGAGAGCACAGTCTGATCGTTGGGGCACCAATTCACGATGCGTTTGCCGCGATAAATCATCCCTTCTTCATATAGACGCACGAAAACTTCGCGCACTGCTCGCGACAGGTCCTCATCCATCGTAAATTTCTCACGCGACCAATCGACTGAGGCACCCTCGCGCCGCATCTGTTTGGTAATTTGCCCGCCGGATTCCCTCTTCCACTTCCAAACCCGCTCGATAAAACGTTCGCGTCCCAAATCATGGCGAGTTTGATTCTCTTTTTTTAGTTCGCGGCTAACCATCAACTGCGTTGAGATGCCGGCATGATCCATTCCCGGAAGCCAAAGCGTACGATAGCCACACATACGCTTATATCGGGTTAGCACATCCATCATCGTGTGCTGCAGTGCATGGCCCATGTGCAATGAGCCGGTAACATTGGGAGGTGGAATCACAATGGAATAAACCGGCGCGTTCGCATCACGGTTAATTTCCGGTGCGAAATAGCCCTGCTTTTCCCAGCGTTCGTAATGGTTCTGCTCTGCTTGTTTGGGCTCGTATTGTTTAGGGATTTCCATGGAGTGGTCAGTCGTCAGTGCTCAGCGCTTAACTCAACTTTTGTTGTAATCAAACATTGTAAAGTAATAGGCACGGGTTTTCATATCGAGGGCTGCCAACTGACTACCGACAAAAGGAAAGCAGGCCACTTTTAGGTGACCTGCTCGAAAACAATTTGGCTTTGGCGATATTTAAGAACTCTTCTCTTCGAGCTGCCGCTTAATCAGAAGCTCAGCCAGTTGCGGCACCACCTCCCAGGCTATTTCCTGCACGACCTTCTCGGACATGTGTTCAACTGCCCGCCGTGCTATCGCGTCAATCATCTCCGGTGACAGTTGCTGTATTGAAAACTCACCTGGCGTTGGCGGAGCTAAAGACGCCGTAGTCTCGGGTGAAAATTGCTCAGCCACAACGCTGCTGCCGGCACTCTTCTCCGCTGACGCCGCAATGAACTCGGCTTCACGTAATTTTGACTCTTCGCGGGACTCGCTAACTGGTTCGTCCACGATCCGCTGAAACTCCTGCGTTGTTGCGAGTTGATCTGTCGGTGCCGCGGCGACTTCGGACGTTACACCCACCACCTCGACCTCGGGCAATGTTGCTTCCGGCATCGGCTCGCCAACTGGTTCGTCCACGATCCGCTGAAACTCCTGCGTTGTTGCGAGCTGGTCTGAGGTGACCCCACGATCTTCGGAGATAACTGTTTCCCGAGACCAGTTTGTGCTCAACGGGCCAGGTTCTGCCTGCGCAATCGAACCATAGGTATCGACGCCGCTAAATGCAGGTGGGGGGGATACAGCTTCAACGGAGGAAGCTTCGGGAATGTCATCAAGATCTATATCTAAAACGAAATCGTCGTCCAGAGCCGAACGCCTTGGTTCGAAGCCGAGATCCAGGAGCACCTCGCCGGCGCCTTCGTACGTTTCGGAAACCTGGTTTCTGCTCCCCGTCACTATTCCCTCCGTCATTCCATTATCCACCTTTGCACCCGATAAGAGTTGCGCTTCTTCCTGCTGCACGTGCGACGGCGCGGCTTCTTCCACAATGTGCCGAAGTTCCGCTGGCAGCGGTTGGGTATCGGCGGTTGTGATTTCCAGTTCCGCCGTGCTGAGCTTTTCGACTTCCGGTTCCGGCACGTCAGGTTTTGGTAATTCAGCCGTCGGTATCTGTTCCTCGGGCGGGCGTCCGCTCACGAGCAGGCCAACTTTCTCTATCAAGCGTCGAATCGATTGAAAGGGCTTAGTCAAAGTGTCGTTCGCGCCAACTCTGCGCGCCTCCTCTTCGTCGAATGGCTCGAAGGAGCCAACCAGAAGCATAACAGGAATGTGTTTCAGCTTGTCGCTTTGCTTTATGTACTCACAAAGTTCGTATCCATTTACCAGCGGCATAAAAACATCCGCCAGAATAACATCGGGTCGAAACTCTTCCAGTTTTTCAATCGCCTCACGTCCGTTGTTCACGCAAACTACGCTGACGCCTTCGTCGGCAAAAGTGAGATCGACAACCTTTTGAATCGTGATTGAATCGTCGGCGAGTAGGAGTTTTCGTCCAGCTGACAAAGCTTGGATACCTTAGCTGAATTGAGCGCCACTGGTTGGGTTAGGATTTGTGTACAGTTGGCGCAGGGCTTGTTTGCTGCTTGTCTAACAACGTGCGGCTTTAGGGCGGCTTTCTCAAAGGCCAAAGGCCACGTTTTGAAACTACCATCCGCGCCAATGGCACGTCAAGAGTTTTAGTCCTGAGCAGGAGTAGCCAGCTGCAAGTTCGGGCTTGCCGGGCTCAGCCATTTAGAAATGCATCTGGTTAGCGCGATTGGATCTGGATGTCGTCAGGTGTATTTTCTTTGCCATCAGGGCCTGCCGAACGCAGTGTGAAGTGGTCCCGTTCGCCCTGATACTTGTAAGGCTGGTGCCAGGGATCAATGCGAATTACGCGCGGCAGATAGCGTGGACTGAGGTAGTCAACTGCGACGGCGTGGCTGTCGGAAACGACAAAGAAGCCTCGGTCTTTACGAAACTTTTCGAGAGCCCTGGCCATCAATTCCAACTCCGCGCGGGCTTTCTTTTGTTTCCCTTCGTTGACCGCGGTGACTAGTGGCTCAAGTTTGACCCACTCGCGGTTTCCGGTTCGCAATTCCGATACACGCCAACCAGTCTTGTCGTTGACAAGACGAGTCTCCACCTTAACCCAGGCTACGACCGTAGCGGACGCTTGCGAGGCCAGCGGAACCGGCATCGGATCCACCTCCTGGATTCGAACAGCATCAGAAGGAATTTCAACGCCCAGCAGACTTCCCAACAAGCAACGCGCGCGTCTCACGCTTGGGTCGATTGCCAGTGGGCCTCTGAAAGGTGGTTCGGGCGCATTGCATTCTGTCAGCGGTACTTGCGATTTGAGCGCATCGGCGATTAGATCAATCTCTTCCCAACGATCCTGACCGGTTCTAATCTCCGCAACGCGCCACCTTGCCTGCTTGTCTTGAACAAACTTAAGGACAGTCCTGATCTCTGCCGAAACTTCTGCCGCTGCAGCACTAGTTACCGAGATTGTCTTGACACGCACCGAACCGTTGTTCAGTTCAAAACCCGACATGTGCGTGATCGCTCTGCGCGCTTGTTTGGGAGTCAAATCTGCCCTAATGCTCGCCGGAGTGAAACCAATCACGCAGCAAGCCAGCAAGGAAAACTGGGCAGCTAATTTAATTCTGACAGCGAACATTGCGTTTTCGAATTAGCCAGGGGCTTTGCCGATTAACATCTGCAACATGGTGTGCAGCTGTGCCGTCGTGAAAGGCTTGGGCAGAAATACTACCGCTCCTGCAGAAAAACTATCTGACGAAAGCTTGGGATCCTGTTCGGCCGTCATCATCATTACCGGAATTTTCAGCAAGCGTTTCTCGGTCTTCATATAACGCACCAGTTCGGGTCCGGAGATGTGCGGCATGACGACATCAAAGATAGCAGCGGTGAAGTTTGGATCACTCTGCAGAATCTTGTAAGCCTCGCGGACGTCGCGCGCCGTCACTACATCGTAGTTCTCTTTTTCCAGGATTGCCGAAACTAAACGCAATATTGCCGGATCATCATCGGCGACCAGAATGCGGCGGTTTTCCTTGCCGTTCGCGGTTAAATGCCCGGTATCTTTGCTCATCATTTATTTCACACTTCTACTGTATGGCTGCTCTCGCCGGCGCTGCTTGATAATTCGGCGGCTAATTTGATTGCTGCAATCATGCTTGAATGCTCTGCAATTCCCTTACCCGCAATATCAAATGCCGTGCCGTGATCTACCGACGTGCGAATGAACGGCAAACCCAGAGTAACATTCACCGCTTCGCCAAACGAAAGGCATTTGACGGGAATCATAGCCTGATCGTGATAACACGCGATCACCGCATCAAATTCACCGCGCGACGCTCGCAGAAATACTGTGTCCGCAGAAAATGGACCCTGAACGTTGATTTCATCGACACCGCGACAGGCTTCGATCGCCGGCGCAATTTCTGAAGTTTCTTCCATTCCGAATAATCCACCTTCGGCGCCGTGCGGGTTTAGAGCTGCCATCGCCAAACGCGGTCGCTCAATGCCCCAGCGCTTCAATTCGCGGTTCGTCAGGTTAATTGTTCGGATAATGCGATCCCGTTCCACCAGTCGTATGGCTTCAGCTAACGGAACGTGCGTTGAGATTAAAACAATGCGCAGATTCGCAGCAACGAAGGCCATCGCATATTCTTCGCTGCCGGTGAGATGTGCCAGAAACTCCGTGTGGCCAGGAAAGCTGTAACCACCCAGAAAAAATGATCGCTTGTTAATTGGCGCCGTGGCTATGGCGTCAGTGCTTCCCGCCGCACACAACTGGACCGCCGCTTCTATGTAGGCAGCCGCCGCTTTGCCTGCGGCTCCAGATTCGATTCCTGGTTCGATTACGCCGTTGATGTTGTCCAGATGAAAAATGATCGGTTCGGATAGGTGCTCGGGAATTGGTTCTCCCAACCGAATAATATCGTATCCGGATTGCAGGTCGAGAGTACGGGCCGTGTGGGCCAGCAGCTGAGCATCACCGATAACTACCGGAATGCAGACACGGCGAATATCTTCTTCAGCAATAGCCTTTAGAACTACTTCCGGACCGATACCCGCCGGATCACCCATTGTGATAGCGATTCGCGGCAAAGGTCGGCGCTCGCGAGGACCTGAATGAGATAAGTTTTTGCCAAACTGCCTCATTAGTCGAGACTGGGCCGGCTATGGTGGATTGGAAGGGAGTCAGGAATCCGAGTTGGCGCCGGTGTGCCTTTACTCCGCAGCCGCTTCAACGCGCTCATCTGCCTTGTACATGTATTTGACATTCCTCTTGAGAAGAAGAAGGTTGGGCGCCGACTTGCGGTTGACCTTCAATGCGCCACGATCGTACCACTCGATGGTTCCTTCAATTTCTTCGCCGTCAAGCAACACAATAACCATGGGAGTGTGCGCATCGATCTGCTTCTTATAATAGAAGAGCTCGGCATTAGTCTCCATCGGCGGGGGCGTTCGCTTTCGCACTTGAACGGCCGCATGTTGAGCCGCTCGCGCTGCCTCTCTGCCGGCGTCTCTTACACTGTCGCTGCCAGGTCCTCGCTGAGAACCACCATTGGAACGTTCTCTGGGTTGAGGGACCTCGCGTGCTTTGCCCTTCACCTCGGCGAGCGTGGTTCTGATGAGTTTACGATTGCTCACTTGTTTCTTTACCTCCAAAAAATTAGGACGGATTCAAAATCGATCGCGCGACTCACATTTGGCGGGGATTGGGTTACGCGAACAAAAGTACACTCGCAGGCTGCGGCCATCCGAGGAGAAGGCGAAAACTTTACCCGAAATGGAAAACCCTGCAAGGAATGACGCTCATGCTACACAAGCGGGCGTCAAAAAGCAAAGGGGAAAATCATTGCAGGCGAAAGCGAACTTTCGTTCAAGTAAAAGGAAGGCTCAACTATCGCGCCTTCCTTATTGCTGCATTGGGTTTTGGTTATTAGTCTGCTTTCTTGCGAATGAATGTGGGCACATCGAGATCGTCGGGACGTGCATGCATCATCGGTCGCGGTAAATCGTCCGCTGGGCGTTGCACAAAACGAGGAGCGGTCGTGGCCAGGCTTGACACTGAGGCAACGGAAGCGACCGCTACCGCTTCCTGTCCAAAACCGGTGGCGATCACGGTAATCTTCATCTCGTCGCGCAGGTTTTCATCGATTACAGCTCCAAAGATTATGTTCGCATCTTCGTCGGCTGCTTCGCGAATAATTGTTGACGCGACGTTCACTTCGTAAAGGGTCAGGTCTGGCCCCCCGGTAATATTAATCAACACGCCCTTGGCGCCCTGAATAGTAGCTTCCTCGAGCAGGGGCGACGAAATTGCTTGTTGCGTTGCTTCTATTGCTCGATTATCGCCGCGCGCACGACCAGCTCCCATCAGAGCCATTCCCATACCTTGCATAATCGATTTTACGTCCGCGAAGTCGAGGTTGATCAACCCGGGAACTGTAATCAGATCGCTAATACCCTGTACAGCCTGACGCAGAACATCATCGGCCACTCCAAACGAATCTCCTAGAGAGGAGTCTTTGTCTACAGTGTGCAGCAGACGTTCGTTGGGAATCGTGATTACCGTGTCCACACATTCACGCAACTCACGCAGTCCTTGTTCGGCTTGCTGCATGCGGCGACGACCTTCAAAATGAAAGGGCTTCGTTACTACTGCCACTGTCAGCGCCTCGAGTTCGGTTGCGAGCGAAGCTATGATTGGCGCGCCGCCGGTGCCCGTACCGCCACCCAGTCCAGTCGTAACAAAAACCATATCAGCGCCCTCAAGCACTTCGATGATCTTGTCGGTATCTTCGAGAGCAGCTTCGCGGCCCACGCCAGGATTGGCGCCTGCCCCGAGTCCTTTTGTAAGCCTGCTGCCCAGTTGAATTTTGATTGGTGCCTTTGATCGTTTCAGTGCTTGCAGATCGGTGTTGGCAACGAGGAATTCAATGCCTTCAATGCCGGCTTCGATCATGCGATTAACGGCATTGCCGCCGCCGCCACCGATTCCGATCACTTTTATGCGAGCACCGGTGATCGGCGGGTCATCATCAATGAAAATATTAATGCCTCTGTCCAAACGAGCGTCCTCTGCCATAGTCATTTCCTCTCTTCCGAAGCGGGAAGGCTTCCAGGGCTTCTTCCTTCTATGTTGGGTTGCTCGCGCCATCGGCATCGATATATTGCGGACTATATCTTGTGCGACCGGGGCGAAAGCATACAACAACTTGTCAAAAAATACTACTGAAACGATTGCGGAATCTTGAAACAAAATGCGTGAGCTTTCCCGTCGAGCCTCGCCGGCTCATGGCCATGCGCAACTCGCTCGCTTGAGAACGACTGGCAACCAGCGCAAGCCCGGCTGCTGCAGCCCAGGCAGGGCTTTGCACATCCTCAATCAATCCACCAAAGCGATCTCTTTCGGGATAGCCCACGCGAACGGGCGCATCGAAAACTTGCTCACCGATTTCGGTCATGCCACTAAGCAGGGCACCACCTCCAGTCAGCACCACACCACTCGAGAGCTGTCGTTCCCAGCCCGCGTCCTTGATCTCATCAGCGACGTGCATCAAAACTTCTTCAGCGCGCGGTTGCAAGATGTCGCAGAGGATTTGTCGAGAGAGTTGACGTGGTGCGCGGCCGCCCACCGAAGGAACATCTACTAACTCGCCACGCTGCATTTCTGTGAGCGACGTACTGCATGCGCAGCCGACTGCCCGCTTGATCTTTTCCGCATCTGGAATTGGCGTACGCAATCCAAAAGCAATGTCGTTGGTGAAATGCGACCCGCCCAGCGGAAACACGGCTGTATGCTGCACCGCGCCTCGCTGATAAATCACCAAGCCGGTAGTCTCCGCGCCTATGTCCACGAGAGCCGCGCCAAATTCCTTATCGTCTTCGGTCAGGGAGGCTTCGGCGGCAGCGAGTTGCTCCAAAACCATGTCGGCCACAATCAAACCGGCCCGATTTACGGCGTTAATAGCATTTTGCCGAGCGGTGACAGGGCTAGTAACGATATGAACTTTGACTGCGAGCCGGGCGCCAATCATGCCAACCGGATCGTTGATTCCATCCTGGTCGTCAACGATGAACTCCTGAGGCAGCCGATCCACTATTTCACGTCCAGCCGGCAGCTGAATCGCACAGGCAGAGTCTATGGCGCGGCGAACATCTTCGGCGGTGATCTCGCGATCACGACCAGACACCGCCACGATCGCCTGGCCATTGAGTCCGAGAATGTGTGAGCCAGCCAGATTGATGGTCACTTCTTCAGCTTGAATCCCGCTCATTCGCTCAGCTTCCTCAACCGCTTTCTTAATAGCATCCACCGCCGCGTCTGGATTAACGATCACTCCTTTTCGCAGACCTCGTGCCTCGGCTTCTCCAATCCCAACGATGTTGAGCAATCCCCCCTCGCCGGGTTCGCAAGCTATACACGTCACCCTGCTAGTCCCTATGTCGAGACCAATTGTGTGTTGCGTGCGCTTGGCCATTTAGCGGTGCTCCTTAATTGAAATCAAATCCGTGATCGTTTTCAGGATCAGCGGCCGCGGCGATCTGATTTCTTCGCTTTGTCCGACTTCTTCTCCGACGCTGGCGATTTGTCGCCACGGTCTCTCGTGGTTTTGTTTCCCACAGTGATGGGGTCACCCATGCTTACTCGGTCGCGTCCCGCAGCAACGACAGAATCTCGATCAGTTTTCTTCCCGCTGGTCGTTTCAATAGTCGCGTTGGCACCTGCAGCATCAACGCTCATTTTATGAACGCCGGAAGTAAGACCAACAATCGCTCGCTTGCCCTGACTCAGATCGATATAGCTGATAAGTGAGCCATGCGGCGACTGCCGTTGCGCGTCCAATACGTCAAGCGCATCTTTCAGCCGCTTGCCATGGTCCTGTGAACCAAGCCGCACCTCAATTTGCGAATTGTCGCCTGCCAACTGTGCGCGAACATCGCGAATGTCGATGAGATTTACTTCACTAACTCGCTCAGATAACCCTGCAACGTCCCAAGCTCGCTGCAACTCCAGAAACTTTGCCACTCGTTCGCGATTCTCCTTGCGTGCTCCTTCCGGATCTTCCTCATTTAAGCCACGCAGGAAGAAGGCCGGCATTTGATCCGTTGGCAACATCTCACCGAGCAACACTGCATCGTCGTCTATCCAGCGAAACCTACCGGATGCGGTTCTCACAACCGCGCGAGGTACGCGCTCAGTAATGCGAACACGGATTCCGTCGGGCAACACTCGCGACACCACTGCCGTCCTTATCCACGGCAGACGTTCAAGCCGCGCATTTATTGCGTGGAGATCGGCATTCCAGACACCGCTTGTCTCCACTTCCTTGCGAACGATTGCCCGAATTTCATCAGCGGAGACTCTGGAGGTTCCCTGAACCTCAACGTTCCGAACTTGAAAAAAACTTGCAGACGCTGCTGCGCGATAGCCCGCAAAAATTAGAATCCCCAAGACAATCGTGAGAGCGATCTTGAGAAACGCAGGCACGTAGCCGAGCATGGCTCGGAGACGTGTTGCCAGCGCTTCGCCACCCCTTTCGCGCCGCGTGGGACGCTGGGTCACGCCACTTGAGCGACGCTGGCCGCCCATGCCGCTGCGATTTCCAACCTTATGTGCAATGGCTTGCTCTCTCACGTCTCGTCCTTTCGCTTTAACTCGCCGGATGCATCGTCTACTTCCGTTTTTTTCTTTGGTTCATTCGCCCGCCATAGCTCGACTTCATACTCAAGTTCGATTCCATGTTCGCGCTTCACACGCTCGCGTACCTCTTCGGCAAGAGCGAGCGCGTCTTCAGCTCGCGCGCCTTCACCCTCGGTAACAATAAAATTCGCATGGACCGGTGACACCAGCGCGCTACCTCGTCGCGATCCCTTCATGCCCATCTCGTCAATAATCTTGCCGGTACCTACTGTGCCGGCCGGCGGATTTTTGAAAAAACAACCGGCGGAGCGTGAGCCGTGCGGTTGCGTCGCCATTCGCCGCGACTTCGCATCTTCCATGCGTGCGCGAATTTTTTCGGGATCATCAGGCGTTAACCGCAAAGTGGCGCCGAGTAATAACTCCCCCTCCCTGAAGGATGTATGACGATAGTTCCATTGCACGTCGCTCCCTG
>Ga0210377_10002204_pt1 | contig 17246 bp, 16 predicted proteins | sample PLM4_65_b1redo_FD_155480 | JGI IMG/M metagenome (GOLD analysis project Ga0210377, IMG submission 155480) | Groundwater sediment microbial communities from an aquifer in East River, Colorado, USA - PLM4_65_b1 redo | ecosystem: Environmental > Terrestrial > Soil > Riparian zone | place: USA: East... | reverse complement strand
GCGCGCCGTTGACCCGCACCGTGCGGCCGAATTCCGAGATCGCGACCAGCGCCGTCTTCTTCCAGGTCTCGCCCAGCGTCTCCTTCAGCGCGCGCACGCCATTGTCGAGCGCGGTGAAGCGTTGCGTCAGCGCATTGTTCTGTCCGGCGTGCGTGTCCCAGCCTTCGAGGCTGACCACCGCAACCTCGGGCCCGTCAGGTTGCGCCAGGAATTTGCCCGCGGCCTGCAGCTGCGGAACGTACTGCGCCGGACCGCCCCGACCCCCGCCCATGCCGCCCCTGTCCATCGCGCCGGCGACGGCGCCGTCAGCCATCGCGGAACTCAGGGACGCCTTCAGCACCTTGTCGCCTTCGTAGAGCTCCATCAGACGGTTGAGCGTGTCATCGCTCGCTTCCGGCAGGACCGAGGGGGACCAGGACGATGTGCGGGTTGATGCGCCGCGCAGGATCAGAGGCTGAGACGGGCCGATGGAGACGGCCGCGTAAGCGGCTGGCGCTTTCTGGAGGGCGCGGTTGAGCCAGCCGTCGCTGCTCACCGATTTGATGCCGCCGCATTCGAGCAGGTCCTGCGCCTCGAAGTGCGAGCGCTCGCGATAGGGCCCGGCGATGGCCGGGACGAACGCGGCCTCGCCCGCTTTGTACATGGCGGCAAGCGTCGGCATTGCCGAGTGCAGAGCGAAGCCGTTGCCCAGCGGGATGGCATTGGGATCGATCAGGCTGGCGCGGTGAGCGCGGATATCGGGATCGTCGATCTTGGGCAGGGCCGACATGCCGTCCATCGCGCCGCGCAGGATGACGACGATGAGCTTCTTGCCCTCGCTCTGCTGTGTCGCAGCACGGGCGGAAGGGGCGACTGTGATGAGCGAAGCCGCGCATCCGGCGAGAAGCAGAGAGCGGCGATTGATGGCGTGAAGTGTCATGACCTCTACCTCCGCTGGAACTCAGGAGACATCAGGGCGAGCGTGAAGCCCTGCTCTGCGCTTTCGGCGCGGGCGACCGCCTGGCGTGTCTTGGCGCCTGCGATGGGACCGAGCGCCTTGTCGAGGAACTCGGTAGGCGAGCTGCCGCGAACCATCCGTCGCGAAACCGCGTTGGCCCATTCGAGGCGCTTCTTGATCGCATCCGACCCGGACCACGATGCGGTGTCGTCCGGCCATCCAGCGGGAGACGGCGCGCTGAAAGGTTGCTGCGCCAGCGACTGGTAGACCTGGCGCTGGTCGCGGCCGAAGGCGGTCTCGCTGCCTGAAGCGCGCGCGACGGAGACCAGCAATTCCTCTGGCGTCTTGAACTTCTGCGGCGCCTCGACCCAGGCCTCGTCGAGATCGACGACAGCGCGGGCCAGGGTTGCGAGATTCGCGCCTGACTTCATCCAAGCGGTTTCAATCTTCTTGACCGCTGCTGCGGGCGGCTCGTCGGCCGCAAAATGGCGCACCAGCTTGGTTGCAACGTGATGCGCAGTGGCTGGGTTCATGACCAGATCGTCGAGAATCGCCGCGGCCTGGGTCTTGGCCGCGCCGCCGTATTTCTTGCCAAGCACGGAGCGGGCGCCCGGCTCGTGCAGCGGCTCCATGAACACGGTCTCGCCGAGCGCCTGCTGCATTTCCTGCGCAAGGCCGCCGACCTGCTGCAACGCGCGCGCCCGGCCATTGCCGTCGCCACCGGCGCCAGCCAGCCGCGCGACCTGCGGATTGCCTATGGTCCAGCCGGTCAGCGCCTTGGCGAATTCGATGATGTCCGCCTGGGTGTAGCCCGAGCCCACGCCCATGGTGTGGAGTTCGAGAATCTCGCGTGCGAGATTTTCGTTCAACCCGGCGTCGCGGCGCTTGGCCGCCTGCGTCGACGGGCCGATCGAGCGGTTGGCGTCGAGATAGGTCAGCATCGCGGGATGGAAGGTCGAGGCGCCGAGAAGTTCCGCAAAACTGCCGAACACGTGGGGGCGGATCGCCTCGCGCTCGAACGGACCGACCAGGCCGATGAGCTGTGCGTTGCGCGCGGCGACGGTGAAATGGTTCGACCAGAAACGCGTCCAGCGCTCGGCGAAGGAAGTGGTGGTGGCGGCGGCGTGCTTGCCGCGGGCATCGATCTCTTTGAGGAGACCTTCGCGGGATTCGCGCTGAACCTGCTGCTGGATTTTCTGCTGGGCTTCGGTGCGGACGCCCTGACCGTTCTGTGCTCCGGGAGCGCCCGGGGCGCCGGGCGGCGGCATGCCGCCATACGCATCGCGCCGAGCCTCGAACACCTGCTTGACCGACATGAGGCCGTCGGCCGGAACAAGCGCAGCGTCGGACTTGATCTGGGCTTTGAGCCAGCCGCGGGGATCGGAAGACGCCGCCTCGATCTCGCCGGGCCTCGCGCCCATGCCGAAACGTGTCGCGGCGATGGCGCCCTGGAGCTGGGACATGGGTCAGCCTCCCTAGTTGGCCTGTCTGGTCGATCTGCGTTTCAGTGCGACAATACTAACGCGTACCAAGGCCCGAAAGTGTGTCGGCTGGCAAAGCGATTTGTATCAAAATGTCTCTTGAACCCTGGCTGAATGACAGGCTGCCGTTAGCAGCCTAAACTCCAGCAATGACCGAGGTTTCGAGGCCTTCCAGCCCTGCCGATTTTGCGTTTTTTGAGCCCGCCCGCGTACGCTGGGCCGATGTCGACATGCAGGGTATCGTCTTCAACCCGAACTATCTGGTCTACGCTGACAACGCGATGACCGAGTACATGAGGGCCGTCGGCTTCCCCTACCCGCAGGCCTTGCTGCCTTTCGGCGCGGACATTTTTGCGGCGGGATCGAGCATCGACTTCAAGGCCTCGGCCCGGTTCGACGATCTGCTTCGCATCGGCGCGCGGATCGAACGTATCGGCCGGACCAGCTTCAGGTTCCGGATCTCGGTGTTCCGGGACGACGAACTCCTCACCGACACCCGCACCACCTATGTCTGCGCCACTCCTGGCGAGACGCGGACGACGCTCAGCGTGCCGGAAAAGTTCATCGCCATCGTAGAAGGCTTCGAATTGCTGAAGCCAGAACGCTAGTCGCCGACATACCGGGCACGCGGGCGAATGATGCGCCCTGCCTCGCGTTGTTCCATCGCGTGGGCGAGCCAGCCGGTCATCCGCGCAAGCGCGAAGATCGAGAACGTCGCCTCGTCTGGCAGCCCCAGTTCGCGCGTCATCGCCGACAGCGCCGCATCGCAATTGGGTTTCTCGCCGGTCTCCGCTTCGATCGCGCGCAGCGCCTTTGCGATAGCGGGGCGCGGGCGCAGCGCCGCCAGCAGGTTGCTCGCCCTTACATCGCCATCGGGATAGAGCGGATGAGACCAGCCGGCGATGTGGTCGCCGCGCGCGACCATTGCCTTCACTTCGGCCCGACTGTCGCTGGCCGCCAGCAACTGGTCGAGTTGCGCGAGCGCGCGGGCCGGCGCCTCGCCGTGTAGCGGTCCGGCCAAGGTCGAAAGCCCAGCCAGCGCACACGCCGCCAGCGGCGCGCCGGTCGATGCGGCTATACGCACGGCGAAGGTCGAGGGATTCAGCTCATGATCGCTCATCAGCACCAGTGCGCGGCGGACGACGCCTTGGCCCCGCGCATTGAGCTTCCAGGCTGAAGCAAGACGCTCATGCAGCAGGCCAGGCTTGCCGGCGCCGATGAGGGCGTCCGAAAAGCCAGACAGGATCGACCAGGCGTCGCGATGGAGTGCGGCGGCGTTGCGGCCAAGGCTCGGCGCATCGACTGCAGCGCGCACCGACAGGTAAGCGAAAGCCCGGGCCTTGGCGGTTGGGCCGTTTGTTTTAGGGGAGGCCGGCAGATCGCGCGGCGGCGCATCAGCTTTCCATAGAAGGCGCGCAATGTCCTCGAGCGATGATTTCGCCGCCAGATCATCGCTCGATTTTCCACGCAGGATCAGCTGGCCGTCGCGCACGGTCGAGATCGCGCTCTCCAGGACAGGCTCGCCCCAGGCGATGGCGCCGGCGGCGACCTCGGACCGGCGGCGAGCTCCGCGCCGGCGGCCGCGCAGCTTCTTTATGTCGCCGACCGCATAGAGGCTTCGCCGTGGATTATCGTCGTCCGCCTTGGCGCGGATCAGGCCTCGGCTGACATAGGCATAGAGCGTCTGGCGCTGGACGTTCAGCTCGGACAGCGCGTCTTCGACCGGCAGCCAGTCCATCTGATCGCCTTATGTTGATTGAATTGATCAATCTTGACGATATCGACCATGCGTCGCCATTTCAGGAGCGTCAATTGAGGAGTGTTCGATGGACGCGGGCCTGGAAAAAATCGTAGTGGCCGAGACGGTCCTGTCGGATGTGCAGGGCGCGGAAGGCCGCCTGATCATCCGCGGATTGGAAGTCGAGGCGCTGGCGCGGGATTTCTCGTTCGAGCAGACGGCGCAGCATCTCTGGACCGGGTTCTTCGACGGCGAGCCGACGCAGGCCGCGCTGGGCAAGGCGCGTGTGGCTGCGTTCGAACGGCTGAAGCCGGACTTTGCGCGGTTGGCGAAACTGCCGGAAGTCGAGGGGTTGCGGGCAGCACTGGCGCTGGCGCCGGACGGGCATGATCTCGCCTCCGCGGTTGATCTTGCTGCGACCACCGCGGTGGCGAGCGGGGCCATCGCGCTGTTGAAGGCTGGGGCCGCGCCTTTGGCGCCGGACGCCAGCGCAGGGCACGGCGCCGACCTCCTGCGGATGATCCGGGGCGAAACACCTTCGCCTGAGGAAGCGCGTGCGCTCGATGCCTATCTGGTGACGGTTTCTGACCATGGGCTCAACGCATCAACCTTCGTGGCGCGGTGTGTCGCCTCGACGCGAGCTGGTCTGGGATCGGCCGTGATTGCGGCTCTTTCGGCTCTGAAGGGTCCGTTGCATGGCGGCGCTCCAGGACCGGTGCTCGACATGCTGGATGGCATCGGAACGGCGGAAAAGGCCGAAGGCTGGATCCGCAACGCGCTCGACCGCGGCGAGCGGCTGATGGGCTTTGGCCATCGTGTCTATCGCACGCGAGATCCGCGCGCGGACGTGCTGAAGCGCGTCGTCGAGACGCTGCCCGCGAGCAGCGGCCGCCTCGCCCTCGCCCAGCAGCTGGAAGGCCGAATCCTACAACGCCTCGCCGCCGAAAAGCCCGACCGCAAGCTCGACACCAATGTCGAATACTATACCGCGATCCTGCTCGAGGCGCTGGGCGCGCCGCGCGGACTGTTCACTTGTCTCTTTGCGTGCGGACGCGTCACCGGCTGGATCGCGCATGCGCGCGAACAGCTCTCGACCAACCGGCTGGTGCGGCCTGCGTCGACCTATGTCGGACCCAGGCCGCGCCTCGCTGCGTAGTTACTTTGCGCTCGGCTCGGCGGCGGTCGCCACGTCCAGCGCTTCCTTGCGGAAGTTGGTGCGGACGCCGGACGCCACGCCGAACTCCATAAGCTGGTCGGTCTTGGCGTCGTATTTCGGCCAGGCCGGACCCGAGGCGCATTTGGGCTCGCCGGATTTTGCGAACGCGACCCAGCACGAGTGCATCAGCACGGCCATCGCCTTGTCTTCGTCCGTGGGCTCGGGCGGCGGTGCCAGGGCGCTGCCGGCGGCAGCCGGAGGCGCTCCTGGCGGGCGCATCTGTCCGCCGAACACATAGGAGATTTCCGAGGCATGAGCCGCGCCGGACGAATCCGGCGTACGGCGCGCGGTGGCGACGTAGGAGAAGAAGTAGAGCCAGCTCGGCTTGCCGTCGGCGGACTTGGCCGCGATGAAGCGGGCAGGCGCGCCTGCCTGGTTGTTGGTCCAGTCGGTCTGCGCCTGGCCCTGGAGTTGGCGGGCGAGCGAGGCTTCGTAGCTGTTGGTGCCGACGATCAGCGGAACATCGAGCGTGTGCTTGTTGGCCATCGCCTGCACCGATGTCTCGGTCATGAAGCGGCCATCGACCATCGGGAAGCGCGCGCCGTTTGCCGCGGTGACCAGCTTATCGGCCGGAATGGTCCTGAGATCGGCGAGCGTCGCAGTCTCGGTCGCGCCAGCGCGGATCACGAGTTCCTTGCCGTCCTTCTCCGCGTCGGCAAGCGGCGCCGAGTCGCCCCAGGTGATGTTCGATTCAAGGATCGCCTGGTTGAACAGGCCCTTGGAGGATTTGAGGCCGAGCAGCGCGTAGATGTTGATCGCGCCGGCGGACTCGCCGAACACGGTGACCTTGGCGGGATCGCCGCCGAACGCCGCGATGTTCTTCTGCACCCACTGCAGCGCCGCGGTCTGGTCCATCAGGCCATAGTTGGCGAGCGGATCGGTCTTGGATGCGGCCTTGGTGATCTCGGGGTGGGCGAAGAAGCCGAACGCGCCCATGCGGTAGTTGATCGTCACCGTGACGATGCCGTCCTTGGCGAACGCCGGGCCGTTGTAGATCGAACCTGAGCCGTTGAGGTTGGAGCCGCCATGGATCCACACCATCACTGGCGCATTCTTGGCGTCCTTGGGCGAGAAGACGTTGAGGAAGAGACAGTCCTCGGAGATCTTGGCTTCGGCGCCGAGACGCGAGTTCTGCATGCAGGATGGGCCGTACTCGGTGGCGGCGCGCTCGCCGGTCCAGGCCGGCATGGGCTGCGGCGCTTTCCAGCGCAGGTCGCCGACCGGAGCGGCGGCGAAAGGAATACCCTTGTAGCTGGCAATGCCATCGGCGAGATCGCCCACAACGACGCCGGAAGCCGTCTTGGCTTTCACCGGCTCAGCCCACGCCGAACCGACGCCTGCAAGGGCCAGGGCGACTGCGCCCGCTAGTGCGAGTTTCATGGATTTTCTCCCCGTCACGCGCTGGCCGTCGATCGCCAGACTTTCGGAGAGGCTTATAGACCCGTGTTTCCGTCCGGGTAAGGCGCCCGTCTGCAACTCGCCGTGAGCGCCTGACGCCAGCCTAGATCGGCATCCGCATGATGTCCTGGTAGGCCTTGATCACCTCGTCGCGCACCGAGATCACGGTTTCCATTGTCGCCTCGGCGGCGGCGACGGCGGTCACCACATCGACCAGATCGGCGCGGCCCATCGCGGCGTTGGTGATCGCGCCCTCGGCGCTCGCGCCGGCCTGGCTGATCGAGCCGACGGCGGAATTGAGAATGTCGCCGAAGCCTGGACCCGTGATTCCCTGCCCCGGTTGGGGGGAAGCGCCGCCCATTGCCTGCGCGGTCGAAAGATAGGCCTTGGCGGCCGAAACGCCGAGATCGGACATCTAGATCTCCCCTACGCTTTCAGCAGCGAGACAACGCCGAGCATCATCGCCCGGCTCGACTCGATCACGTTGAGGTTGGCTTCGTAGGCGCGCTGCGCCTCGCGCAGGTCCGCCATCTCGATCAGCGCCGAGACGTTCGACATCTTCACATAGCCGCGCGCGTCGGCGCCGGGGTGCGATGGATCGTATTTCTCCGGAAAGGGCGCCGTGTCGAGGCGCGAGCCGGTGACCTTCACGGTGTCGGCGCCGATCTCGCGGTCGTACAGCGTGCGGAACACCGGCGCCTTGCGGCGGTATGGATCGGCGCCAGGCGTCGATGCGGTGGTATCCGCATTGGCGAGGTTTTCGGCCGAGATGCGGATGCGCACGGTCTGCGCACGCAGGCCGGTTGCTGCCGCGCCCATAGCGGACATGAGTTCGGAGGACATGGACGTCTCCTAAAGGCGCGCTTCTCTCACCGCGTAGGCGAGCGCGACGCCAGCCGCAGCAGGCCCAGACTCTTCTGGTAAAGGCCAACCATGGTCTCGAAATCCATTCGGGTTTCGGCGATTTTCATCATCTGCTCTTCGACCACGACGGAATTGCCGTCGAGCGTGGTCTCGGAATCGGGAGCGCGGTGGGCCATGGCGCCCACGCTGGAGACGCCCTGGGGCGTCATGTGACCGGCTTGTGTGACCGCCATCGCCGTGCGCGCCGGACCTGCGCCCTGGCCAGTCATGCGCTGCAACGTCGCAGCGAAAGCATCCTGATCGATATCGCTTGGGACATAGCCGGGGGTCGACACGTTGGCGACGTTCTCGGCGATGACTTTCTGGCGTTCGCCCAGCATCTGCAGGCGCGCCTTCAGCATCGTGAAGACAGTCATCTGAGTCGGATCGGGCATGGCTTCCCTCGCCTTTCACTAGGCAAATTCGACCGGTTTGCTTAAGGCCGGATTAAGGACCGCCACGATCCGTTAACCGGTCGTTTACCGGCTTTTCCGAAAGGTTAACCAAGATCCGGCCCGAACGGCCGCAATTGTTGGTTCCGTCCGTCACATGGACTTATTCGACGCCCTCCGCGCAGCAGGCGCTCTCATCCTCGTGCTGGGGATACTGCTCGGCTTCGCCTGGCTGCTGCGGCGCTATGGCGGAGCGATCGGGCTGAAGACCGGCATGAACGCCTCCGACCTTGGCGTCGTGGATTGGCGCACGCTCGACATGCGCAGGAAGCTCGCCGTGGTCCGCTGGGGCGGACGCGAACACCTGCTCTGCCTCAGCCCGACCGGCGACATCGTCGTCGGCAGCCGCGACGCTCCGCCTCCGCCGGCGTCCGCCGCCGTGCCCCCCGCGGCAAACGATGAGGGCGGCTCGTGATCGGCCGCATCCTTCGCCTCGCATCGGTGGCTGTTGCGATCGCACTAGTCGCGCCTGAAGCGCTGCCGCAGACCGTGTCGGTCAACCTTGGCACCGGCCAGGGCCTGACTTCGGGCATCGTGCAGCTGATCGCCGCGATCACGGTGCTGTCGCTGGCGCCGTCGATCCTGGTGATGACGACGTCGTTCGTGCGGATCGTCGTGGTGCTGTCGCTGCTGCGCACTGCGATCGGCTTGCAGAACGCGCCGCCCAACTCGGTGGTGATCTCGCTCTCGCTGTTCCTCACCGCCTTCGTCATGGCGCCGACCTTTTCCGCCGCCTACGAGGCCGGGATCAAGCCCTACATGGCCGAGACGATCACGCTGGAACAGGCGATCCCGCGCACGCTGACGCCGGTGCAGGCGTTCATGGGCCAGCACGCCAATCCGGCGGATGTCGCGCTGTTCGCGAAAATGGCGAAGATCGACAACCTGCAGAGCCCGCAGGCCGCGCCTTTCCACGTTCTGGCGCCGGCGTTCATGATCTCGGAGCTGAAGCGCGCCTTCGAGATCGGCTTTATGGTGTTCCTGCCCTTCCTGGTGATCGACCTGGTCGTGTCGTCGATCCTGATGGCGATGGGCATGATGATGCTGCCGCCGGTCACGATATCGCTGCCGTTCAAGCTGATCTTCTTCGTCCTGGTCGATGGCTGGCGGATGCTGGCCGGCTCCCTGGTCGAGAGCTTCATGTCCGGTCCGACGCCGACTTGAGGCATGGGCAGTCGGTTCAGTAGGCGAGCCGCCGCTCCAGGTCCTTCACCAACATCGAGACCTGCGTTTTCTCCGGCGACCGGCGGCCAATCAGCTCCAGCGCGGCAAGGGCGAGTTCGATCGCATCGATAGGTTTGGGCAGGGCCAGCGCCGCGCCACGCATTTCCGCGAGCGTCAGGATTTGCTCGAGCGAGCGCCCGAGGGTTCCGTGCCGGCCCAACGCAATTACTGGCGGCATGCCTTCGCGAAGGCAAAGCTCGCCGATGAGATCGAGAGCGCCAGGCGCATCGACGGCGATTGCGACGACGTCGAACTTGGCGAGGAGCTTTCTCGATGCCGCCGCCCGCGCGCGCGTAAGCGAGGAGAATTCGATGTCCGGATGTCCCAGCCCGTGGGCGTCTGAAATCAGGAGTTCATCGTCATCGATCAGCAGAATCTTCAGGCGTTCATCCATTGCGCGTTGCGCCCTCAAGAGGGATTCGCGACTCAACGGCGACCAGGGAATCATCGGTGCGCGTCCGCTACCACTAGGGTAGACCCGTCCCTGATGTAGGTTAACCGCTGAGGCCCAACAGGTAGTGGCCATTCGGCTTTTCTTGCCGGCGAAGGTGGAACGGGCTCGCCTTTGATCCGAAAGCATCTAGAAAGGCGGCTCGAAACGGACCCCACATGGCGGACGATTTTTCTTCCCAACCCCAACACGACAGTGATGAAGCGGCCGAATTCTCTCCGCTCCATCCCGTCTTCGCTGACGCCCCGCAGAGCGTGACCTTCCGAAAACTCCGCAAGCGCATCGTGCGGCAAGTCCAAGAAGCCGTGCGATCTTATGCGATGCTGCCCTCCGGCCCGGGCGCCGCACGACCGCGCTGGCTGGTGTGTCTGTCGGGCGGCAAGGACAGCTATACGCTGCTTTCGGCGCTGCTCGATCTGCAATGGCAAGGCGCACTGCCGGTAGACCTGCTGGCGTGCAATCTGGATCAGGGTCAGCCCGGCTTCCCGAAGCATGTCCTGCCGGAATACCTGGCGCGCCTGCGCGTGCCCTGGCGCATCGTCACCGAGGACACCTACTCGATCGTTACCGAAAAGGTGCCCGCGTCGAATACCTACTGTTCGCTTTGTTCGCGGTTGCGCCGTGGCATTCTCTACCGCGTCGCGCGCGAGGAAGGATGCGAGGCGGTTGTTCTGGGCCATCATCGCGACGATTCGCTGGAAACCTTCATGCTGAACCTGCTGCATGGCGGACGGCTTGCCGCCATGCCGCCGAAGCTGGTGAACGATGCCGGCGATCTCTACGTGCTGCGACCGCTGATCCTCTGCGCCGAGGAGGACATCCGGAAGTTCGCCGGCCAGATGCAGTTCCCGATCATCCCCTGCAATCTCTGCGGCTCCCAGGAGGGGCTGCAGCGCATGCAGATAAAGTCGATGCTGAACGAATGGGAAAAGCGCAGCCCCGGCAAGCGCCAGATAATGGCGCGAGCGCTTTCGCAAGTGCGCCCATCCCATCTGATGGATGGCGAGCTGTTCGATTTTCCAGGGCTCGAGCTCGGCGCGCCGGGAACCAGGGACGACGGGCTCTAGCGCGCGCCGCCCGACGCGGCCGGGGCGGCGGCGGCGCTCTGGCCGGGCGCTGGCTTGGCTGCCGGCGCCGCGGCCGGCGGAGCGGCCTGGGCCGTCGGTTGGGGCGCCTTGGGCGCTTCGAAGCGCTTCTTCATTGCAGCAGAGAAGGCGTCTACGCGCGGCGCATCAGCCAGCCGCCGCACTGCCTCCGACAGCGCCGAACCGCCGATGTCCGTCTGCGACGTGATGAGATCGAAGCTCGCCTTGTTGGGATTGCCCTCGAACAGGCCGGCATAGCGGCGTAGGTCAGTGAGGATCGCGGGATCCTTGGCCATCCGGCCAGCAATGGCGCCCTTGAGCACAACGTCGGCGTCCTTCGCTTGCGCCTGCGCCGGCGCTGGCAGCATGGCGATAAAGGCGCGCGCGGCGTCTGGCCATTTGCGGTCGCGCCAATAGGCTTCCGCGAGCAGCGACTTTGCCTCGGCGCCTTCGAGCGGCTCGACGAGTTCGATGACGTGATCGTAGCGGCCGAGATCGCGGTACGCCGCAGCTTCGATAAGCCGCCGCTCGAGCGCCAGTTCTCTTGGGAGGGACGGCTGGCGCGTGCTGTTGATCGCAGCAAGCGCGCGGTCGGGACGCTTGTCCCAGAGATAGATGGTCGCAAGATCAACCGCGATCGCGGACTTGCCGATGCCACGGATGCGGTTGTCGACCTGATACTGCAGAAGTTGTGCAGCGGGCTCTAGCAGATCGAACGCCACAAGGCGTTGCGCGAGCTTGCGCACCATCGTGTCGCCGTCGGTTCCGATCGGCATCAGTTCGTCGTCGAACTCGTAGAACAGCGCCACGGCCTGTATGGGATCGAGCCGGTCCGCCTCGCCATTGAGGAACAGCCGCCGGAAATAATCCGACAGCTTGATCCGCAGATCGCGCGAGCCGGGCGCGTTGGGATCGCGTAGCGCGGTCGACTGCGCCAGCTGCAGCGCCTCGCGAAACCGCCCGACCCGCATGTACTGGTCGGCCAGAATGCCCACAGTCGCCATCTCGACGCCATCGCCGCGCCAGCGGTAGCGCAGCGATTCAAGCTCGCCGGCAGCATCGTTGGCGGTCATGCGTCCGGAGGCGACGCCGAGTTCGAGGCGCTTCAGCTCGGCCCGCACGGCGTTAGGCTCGAGCGCCTCGCGCGACAGGCGCTCGAACTCATCGTAGGCGGGGCCCGGTCCGTCGATCACCGCGGTCAGATTCGCCAGCACGATCTTGCCGCGTTCGATCGTGTCGCGATCGCCGCTGGCGATTGCCTGCTCGGCCTGGCGGCGCGCCACATCGTAGTCGTTGGTGTTGAGAGCCGCTTCAGCCCAGGCCACGGCAAGCGCCGCGGCCCGCTGAGGCGCATAGGCAAACAGCTGATCGCCGGCCTCGCGGAAAAGCTCGCCTGCCCGCTCCCACTCGCCGCGCTCGCTCGAAACGGCGGCGCGCCAGACCGCCGCGGACGGGTCGCCGCGCAGCGGGCCGCGGGAAAGATCGTCTTCGGCTTCCGAGAGGCGATGCGCCATGTAGTTCGCGGCCCCGCGCATGCCGAGGAAGGACGGATCCTGTTCGAGCTCCGGGCGCTCTGCAGCCGCATATTTGAGGATGCCAAGCGCCTCGAGGTTCATCTCGTGGCCGACGTAGAAGCGGGCCAGCTCGAGCAGCGCCGCTCCGCCCTGCGCCGTCGCGGGATCGGCTTCGCCGGCGGCGGCTTCGAGCGTCGCCCGGCGCTTGTAGAACTCCGCGCCCTTTTCCTTTCCCCAGTTCGCGAAATCGATGAAGGCCGGCTTGGCGGCGACCTTGGGCAGCGCGCCGGGCGTCGCCTCCGGCGGTTTCTCGGGCGCAGTCTGCGAGCCAGCAAGCATGGAAACAACCACGCGCTCGCGTTCGATCGTCACCACGACGTCGTCCGACTTCGGCGCGATGGCGAGGCCGTGCGCCGTCGCGGGCAGCGAGGCCTCGACGAAATCCCGCGGCGTGGTCGAGGCCGAGGATGGACCATAGGAGACCGCCGCTGCGATCATGTCGCCAATCACCGGATCCTCGAACCAGACAAGTCCCGCCGCCCCGGTGAGCATGGTTTCGATTCGCGCGCGGGCGCCGTCGCCCGACTTGCGCTCTGGCTTGAGAAAGCGCTGCGGCTTGAAGGCGGTGGGCGCGAGGCGAATGGTCCAAGCGAGGTCTTCCGACTCCGCCGAAACGGTAAGTCCCTTGGGCGCCTCGATCCGCATCATGGTGGCGTTCTTCGCGCGCATGGTGCGGATGCGATAGCCCGCCGGAAGCTGGGTCTGGTCTACCTTGAGATCGGCATTAGCGGCGAAGACGGCCCACACAGCCGAGCCACGAGAGAAAACAGCGGCCGGCGCCGGCGCCGTGAACATCACCTGAAGGTCGAGGCCGGTGGCCAGCGGAGCGATCTTGACGTCGACCACGCCGCTGCGCGGCGCCGGATCGGCCCAGTTGCTGGCAAGGTCGGTGGTGCGCTCAGGCCCTCCCAGCGTCGCGTCGGCCAGCGCTATTGCATCGGCGGCGGCCTGCGCAGCTGCTTCGGCCGCCAGAACCTCGTCACTCTTCAGCAGCGATTTGGGCGGAGCGAGCAGGATCGGCTTTTCCTCCGGCGTCTTTGCGGACACAGGTTCGGTTTTCGGAGGAACAGCTTTTGCCGCGGCCGTCTTGGCCGCGCCTGCCCCTGCATCGACCGGCGGCGGGGGCTTGGTGATGTCGACCACCAGCACATCGCCCTCGAGGAAATGCTTGATCGGCAATTTGTCCTTCGAAGTGATGGTGACGAGATAGCCCTTGTCGGTGTTCTCGCCCTGGAAGCCCTGGCTGTCAGCGAGGTTCGGCGGCGGCGTGATGTGGATGTAGGCGAGATCCGCCTTGGCGCGCTTCGAGAACAGCAGCTTCAGCGTCCCCTCGCCCTGGGCGACGACTTTGTAGGAGACCTTGCCGGACCAATAGAACGAGATGCGCGAAGAGTCCTCGGATTGGCTGCCGCGCACTTCCAGGTCCGCCATCGCGGGCGGTGGCGGGATCGCGGCAAGACGCTTGGCCTCGGCTTCCTTCGCTCGTTTGGCCGCCAACGGCGAGACGATGTCCGGCGGATCGGCCTTGGTATCCTTCGGCACAAGGTCGACTGCGGCAAGGTCGATGGAAGTCGAGACGTGCAGGCGTGAAGGCTGCTTGAGGCCGATGCGTACGGTCGCGCCGTCCGGATCGAGCTTGGCGACGGCGGCCCAGGCCGGCAGGCCCTTCTGCAACGCGTCGATATTGACGGTGATCTTCTGGTCGAAGCGCAGGATCAGCACCTGGTCGGCGCCTTCGACCGTGGCTTTGATCTTGGGCGCGTTCTCGTCGCCATCGCCCCATTTGGCGGTGATGCGCGCATAGCCGGTCGTCTCCTTGAAGGAGAGCTGCACCGGGCGATCGGCAAAGGCCGGCGCAACGGCGCCGAACACCGCCGCGCCCGCGAGCGTGAGGCGGATCGCCCAGCCTGAGGGAGGGCGGCTTCGCGTCACGTCGGCGTCTTCTGCAACGCGTCGATGTCGGCCGGGGGCTTGGCGAGATCGGCCAGCAGGCGCGTCAGATTCTCGGCGCGCTTCGGCTGCATCAGCTGCATCACCGGCGCCAGATTTGCCGCTTTCATGCCCTTGGCGATGTCGATCAGGAGCTTGTCGTCCATGCCGTCGAAAATCTTGGCGGCATCCTTGGGCTTCATGGCCTCATAGGTCTTGACCAGGCCGGTCATGCGCTCGTCGCGCTTCTGGTCCATCGAGGCGAGCAGCGTCTGGACTTGGGACTCGACCTTCTTGAGTTCGACGATCTGGTCCTGCAGGCGCGATTCGGCGGCCGCCGCCGCCTGCTCGCGTGTCTCGACGCCGGCCTCGCGCTCGTCCAACGCCTTGCGGCGGTCGGAGAGACTGCGCAGTACGAGGATTTCCTGCTCGGAAATGCCGGTCTCCGCGGCATAATCGAGGCTGGGAAGGCAGACATCGGTATTCCCCGACACAGGCAAGGTCGCAGCAGCGCCGCCGACTTCCGCCGGAGGCGCTTCAATCGTGCGGTCGCCGACACCAGCGGTGAGTGCGGTCTCCGGCTTGGGGCCGCTCTCGCCTTCGACCGCCTGTGCGACGGCCTGATAGATGTCGACGCCCTTGAACGCCAGCGCGCCAATCGACACCGCGATCAGCGCGGGCAAAACTCGAACCCCGGTGGCCATCGCTGATCTCCCTAGAGCACGCTGCGGCGGCGCAGGGTGAAGTCGACATTGCCGCGCCCATCGTCGCGCGAGGCCTCACGCACGAGCGGCTGCGCGGCCATGGCGCGGGCTTCGTCGATCTTCGCCTGGAGTTCGCGGCCGGCGGCGTCCGCCGAGCGACGCATTGCGGTGACGGCGTTCTCGGCGTGGACCACGGAGGACTGGAGCTCCTTCGCCGCCTCCAGCATGCGCGTGTTGCCGGTTCGCAGCGCCTTGAGCTTGCCATCGAGCCTCATGCAGTAGGCAATCGCTATCAGGAGCAGGCCGACGAGCAGGATCTCCAGGGTCATCGAATAGATGTTCATCGTGCCTCCAGTACGCGTTTTTTCGCCGCATGGGTGATCGGCGCCTCGACGCGCATGGCCACTTTCTGGCCGATGCGGCCGACCTGGCCGTGGGTCAGATGGATATCGCCGCACATGAGCTGCGCCTTCGAATCGGGCGTCGCGTTCATCACCAGCGTGTCGCCAACAGCGAGGTTCATGATCTTGCCGAGCGGCGCCTTGAACTCGTCCAGCACGACGCGCAGCGTGGTCGGCGCGGACCACAGTTCCGTCGCAAGGTGCCCTTCCCAGATGTTGTCGCGGCCGAACTTCTCGCCCATGAAGTTCTGCAGCAGCATTTTCCGGATCGGTTCGAGCGTTGCGTAGGGCAGCAGCAGTTCGCAGCGGCCGCCGCGGTCTTCCATGTCGATGCGCAGCTTCACCAGGATCGCGGCGTTGGCGGGCTGGGCGATGGCGGCGAAGCGCGGATTGGTCTCGATGCGGTCGAGTTCGAACTCCACCGACGTCAGAGGATCGAACGCCTTGCGCGCGTCGTGCAGGATCACCTCGACTAGTCGCGTCACCAGCACACGCTCGATCGTGGTGTAGGGCCTGCCCTCGACGCGCATCGCGATGGTGCCGCGGCGCCCGCCCAGCAGCACGTCCACGATGGAGTAGATGAGATTCGAATCGACCGTCAGCAGGCCGAAATTGTCGAGCTGCTTGGCCTTGAACACCGCAAGGATGGCCGGCAACGGAATCGAGTTGAGATAGTCTCCGAAGCGCATCGACTGGATCGCATCGAGCGAGACCTCGACGTTGTCGGACGTGAAGTTGCGGAGGCTCGTCGTCATAAGACGCACGAGCCGGTCGAACACCACCTCGAGCATCGGCAGGCGTTCGTAGGAGACCAGCGCCGAATTGATAAGCGCGCGAATGCCGTTGCGCTTGGCGCCGTTCTCTTCCTCCAGCGAGAAGCCGAGCAGACTGTCGATTTCGTCCTGATTGAGGATGCGCTCAGAGCCGACCGCGGCTGCGGCTAGCGTTTGGACGCCGTCGGGGGGACCGCCGCCCTGTGGCGTTTCAGCCTCCCACGCGCCCTCGGCGCCCCCGGCTGGCTTGCCGGACGCAACGCTGGCCTCCCAGGCCGCCGCCATTTCCTCGTCGGTGGTGTCTGCCAAGTGGTTCTTCCTACTGCTGCATCACGAGGAAACTTTCGATCAGCGCCGCGTCCGCCTTCGCAGGCGCCATCACGATGTTGAACCGCTTCAGAATCTCGATGCGCAGCCGATAGGAGCCCGCCGAGCCATTGAGGTCCTCGACACGCAATTCGCGCAGGAAGGTCTGGAGTTCGTCCTTGAGGCGCGGCATCTCGGTCGGAACTTCGTCGAACGCCGCCGCATCGGAAGCCTCGAACACGATCATGAGCTCGAGCAGCTGCGCGTTGTTGCCGGATCCAGCGAGATTCACGATCATCTTCGGCAGCGCATAGTAGGAAGGCTCGCCTTCCTCCCCGACCTTCAGACTGCCGACATCTTCCTCGCTCGCACCCGCGCCCGCGCTTCCGGCCGCAGCGCCGTGTTCGCCGCCGGCTTCTTCCTTCTTCTCGGGCTTCTTGGGCGGTTTTTCTTTCTTGTGTTCGTCGGATCCGGCCGCGCCAGCCTCGGCGACCTCGGTCTTCTTGCCGCCGCCAAGCAGCATCATCGCCGCCGCCCCGCCCCCGCCCAGCACCAGCACGGCGGGCAGGATTATGAACAGCACCAGCGTCTTGCCAGCCATCTTCTTCTTGGCCGGCGCGGCCCCTTCTTCGCCCTCCGCTACAGGCTTTTCGGCCTCGGGCTCCTCGGGCTTT
>Ga0210377_10002203_pt1 | contig 17248 bp, 18 predicted proteins | sample PLM4_65_b1redo_FD_155480 | JGI IMG/M metagenome (GOLD analysis project Ga0210377, IMG submission 155480) | Groundwater sediment microbial communities from an aquifer in East River, Colorado, USA - PLM4_65_b1 redo | ecosystem: Environmental > Terrestrial > Soil > Riparian zone | place: USA: East... | reverse complement strand
GAAGTCCGTCCTTCCGCCGATGCCTGCAAGCCGGCTGAGTTCCGTGGCCGTCTCCACGAAGCCGGGCGTCAGATCGACGCCTGTCACCCGCGCCGCATAGCGGCTGGCGATGACCCGCGCCGTGCCGCCGATGCCCGATCCGATGTCGAGCACACGTGTGTCGTGGCCGATCTCCAGCTGGTTGAGCAGCGCCTCGGTCGCCTCGATCCCGCCGGTATGGAACTCGTCGACCGGTTTCAGGTCCTCAGGCTTCGGCGCCTCGGGGTCGGCGCCCAGTTGGGCCAGCCCGCCCTTTATCCGATCGAGCAGGGTTTCCGTGCTGTAGTGCGAGACAATTCCTTCGACAGAACTCATGTCGCGGCGCCTCTATTTCGGGGGTCCAACACTCTGAGGTAGACCCAGGTTTATCCGCGTCCACCCCGGTCCTGAGTCCTGACGGACCTTTTTGCGGCGCTATAGTGAGTTCCATGGACGAGTTCCCCGATTCGACAGCCCCGCCGCCGGGTGGATTGACCAACTCACCGGAGATGACCGTCTCCGAGTTGGCCAGCGCCCTCAAGCGAACGGTTGAGGAAAACTACGCGTTCGTGCGCGTGCGCGGGGAACTCGGCCGCGTCGTGCTCGCCAAGTCCGGCCATCTCTATTTCGACATCAAGGACGAGGGCGCGACGCTCAACACCGTGATGTGGAAAGGCCAGGCCGGCCGCCTGCCGTTCAAGCCGGAGGAAGGCCTCGAAGTCGTCGCCGAGGGGCGGCTTTCCACCTATCCCGGCCGCTCCAACTACCAGCTCATCGCCGAGCGCATGCGCCCCGCCGGCCTCGGCGCCCTGATGCAGCTCCTCGAGGAGCGCCGCAAGAAGCTGGCCGCCGAAGGCCTGTTCGACGCAGACCGCAAGAAGCCGATCCCCTACCTGCCGTCCGTCATCGGCGTAGTCACCAGCCCGACCGGCGCCGTCATTCGCGACATTCTCCATCGCGTCCGCGATCGCTTCCCGGTGCACGTCCTGATCTGGCCAGCGCTGGTGCAGGGCGAGCGCGCCGCCGCCGAGGTCGAGGCAGGCATTCGCGGCTTCAACGCTCTCAAGCCCGGCGGACCGATCCCGCGCCCAGACGTGATCATCGTCGCCCGTGGCGGTGGTTCGATCGAAGATCTGTGGCCCTTCAACGAGGAACGCGTCGTTCGGGCAGTGGCCGACAGCGTGATCCCGGTCATATCCGCCGTCGGGCACGAGACCGACACGACGCTGATCGACTACGTCTCCGACAAGCGCGCACCGACACCCACCGGCGCGGCGGAAATGGCGCTGCCGGTCCGCGCCGAGTTGATCTCAAAGGTCGCAAACCTGGGCGGCCGGATGGGGCGCTGCCTGACCCGCACCGTCGACAAGCGCCGCCTCGAGCTGCGCTCCGCCTCGGGCCGATTCCCGAAGCTCGATGCTCTGCTGCAGGGTCCTCGCCAGAGGCTGGACGTCGCCTCCAGCCGCTTCGCCGGCGCACTCGGCAAGATGATCTCCCGCAAGCGCACGGCGTTTGAATCGCGCGCCGGGCGATTGCAAGTGGGCGCCCTTCGCCGCGACACGTCGCGAAAGCGCATCGAGGCCCAGCGCCTCGCCGCCCGGCTCAGGCCCGCGATGACCCGCCGCCTCGACGTGCTGCGCAGGGCGCTGACGGCGCAGGGCAGGGTGCTCGACACGCTCTCCTATCAAGGCGTCCTGGCGCGCGGCTTTGCGCTCGTGACAAAGTCGGACGGCGCGCTGGTGCGCTCCGTGAGAACCGTCTCCGAAGGCGACGCGCTACGCTTGCGCTTTGCCGATGGCGAAGTCGCGGCGCGTGCGGGGACGTCGACGCCTGCCCCGTCTCCACCGCCATCGTCCTCCGACACCCAGCGTCCCCGCATCCGCAAGCGCTCGTCGCCCAAGGATCAAGGCGACCTGTTTTGAGCAATCGAAAGCCCACCATGCGTACTGCCGCTCTTGCTCTTCTGACCACCGCCTCGCTGGCGCTGTCCGCCTGCGAGAGCGTTCCTGCGCCACCGCCGGGAACGGATGCCGACACGGCGGCATGGTGGGTGATCACCGGCGATCTTTCGGCGGACGGAATGGAGGGTCGCGATACCGGCTCGGCGGGCTACGACCGCGCGGCGAAGTATGTCGCGGACCGATTTGCCAAGGCGGGGCTGAAGCCTGCTGGCGCAAAGGGCGGCTGGACACAAACAATCCCGCTGAAAGAAGTGCGGGTCGAGAAGGACGGTACGCGTTTCGACGTCGTGCGCGGTGATGGGTCGACGGCAAACCTCCGCTTCCTGCACCAGATCACAGTACGTCCCACCGACGATCTCCCGGCCGCAATCGACGCGCCACTCAGCTTCCGCGGCTACTGCTCCGCCGCCGAGATGGGCCCGAACATGCGGGGTAAGGTGGCTGTCTGCTTCGGCGGCCGCCGGCGCGGCGTCCCTGGCGCCGCCGACCGCATCAGGGCCGCGGCTGAAGCCGGCGCCGTCGGTCTCATCAACATCGACGATCCCGGCTTCACCATCGAACCCGCACGGTGGCCGGAAGCCTATGCGCGCGCCATCAGCTTCCGCGACGCCGCCCCGCCTGCCTCGCCCAGGCTCGCCGTGATGCGCCTCAGCTCAGCTTCGCTCGAAGCCGTGCTCCAGGGTTCAGGGCAGAGCGCCGATATGATCCTCAAGGCCGGCGCAACGTCACAACCTCTGCCGGCATTCGATATTCCCGCGATCCTCAAGGCGACATTCAAGCTGTCCCGCCGTGAGTTCACCTCGGACAACGTGCTCGGCCTGCTGCCGGGAACGGACCCGGCGCTCGCGGTCGATACCGTCATCGTTTCGGCCCACCTCGACGGCTATGGCTTCGGCGAGCCGGTCAACGGCGACGCTCTCTACAACGGCGCGTTCGACGATGCCGCCTATGTCGCGACCCTGATCCGCCTGGCCGAGCAGCGGCAGGGAAAGGGCTTCCGCCGCAGCGTGCTGTTCGCGGTCTATACGGGAGAGGAGAAGGGCCTGCTCGGCTCCAACTGGCTCAGCCAGCATCTCGTCATGCCCAAGGCGAATATCGCGGCAGTGATCAACCTCGACCAGCTGCGGCCGCTCTTCCCGCTCAAGATCCTCACCATGCACGCCATCGACGACACGACCTTGGCGACGAATGTGGGGCGCGTGGCTTCAGGCATGGGCATCGACGTCCGGCCCGACCTCGAGCCCGAGCGCAATCTCAACCAGCGCACCGACCACTGGCCGTTCCTGCGCATGGGCGTGCCGGCGACCAATTTCGTTTTCGGCTTTGATCCAGGCACGGAGTCCGAGCGGCGCTACCGCGAATGGTATCAGGTCCGCTACCACCGCCCGCAGGACGACATGACCCAGCCGCGTGATTTCCAGGCGGCCGCTGACATGAACACGTTCTTCTACCGGCTGACGGAAGACGTCGCGAACGCGAATGAGCGTCCAACGTTCATGGCAGGCAGTCCCTACAAGCCGAACTGATGCAGGCGTTCGCGCCCGCTAGGCTTTTGCCTTGAACGTGACATAGCCGCGCTCGACCATCCGGCGCAGCGCCTCATAAGCTTCGGTCAGTTCTTCAAAAGCGCTGCGCAACACCGCTAGCTTGCCGACGTCGTCGGCCGTCATGGCTTCGGGCTTGTCGGCCATCGCCATGGCGGCGGCTACCCATTTCGCTCTGGCCTGCGCCGCTGAGACCGCCAGCCGGCCGAACTTTTCGATGCCGATGTGCTGCAGCGCCTGGCCGAGAACTTCGCGGTTGGCCGCAAAGGTTGCGTAGTCGACCTGCTCCAGATGCCCGCGCAGCTGACGCTGTTCGTTCGCGTCGAGCTCCACTTGGGGCTCGAAGTGATCCCGCACCTTCCGCACGCTCGATGTGAGGGTGAATGTCATGGCCGTTCCCGCTCCAAGCCGGCCCTTGGGGCGGGCCGGGGCACAAACCAGCCTAACCCCATGTGGTTAGCACGGGATTTATGCGGCCCCGGAAATGTGGGCCTTCAGCCGCCTGGCGACGCCGCAAACGCGGCGTCAGATCCTCACCCATTCAGCGCCTTCAACAACCGTTGAGAGGCAGAAGATTGAGCCCCTGACTTTGGCCGACAGACGACACATCGCTCGCGCATAAGGCGAGAACGATCCCGTCCAAACAACTGCTACAAGCACTGGCGCAGCATTAACTTGTCCGGCAACATCGCCGGGTTGCTGCCGCGCGAGCCAAGCAACTCCAAGGGGACGTGGTGATTGTACGGACCGTCAATAGCGCCCTCGCTGCGGCGGTGGGGATTGCTGCGGCTCTAGGTCTGCTCGCCGTTGCGGATGGACTGCGTCGCGGCGACGTGGACTCCGTACCCGTCGTCGGCGCGATGCTGAGCAAGCCGGATTCTTTCATACCTTCAATTCCGATACCGCTGGCGCCGGCCGCGATCTTGGCCGTTCTGGCATTTGTGCTGGTTCAGCTGCTGATGAGGCTATTGCAGGTGCGCGGGGAGCACGCCGCCGCCGAGAGTTTCCGGCGATGGGGCGGCAGCGGCGACCTTCCAGCCAATCTCTCGCCTGGATCACGCACCAGGGCGGCCCGGCGGGCGACACTCGCCGAGAGCGCGCGGAAGACGTCAGGCGACCTGCCTGAGGCGCTTGGCGGCGCATCATCGATAGACGCGCAGAAACTTGGCGGCAGCTACGGTTGGCTGCACGTGTTCGGCTGGGCCCTTCCAGTGATGGGGTTCGTCGGGACGGCAATGGGCATGGCAAAGTCGATTGCCGGTTTCCAGGATGCCTTGAAGGACACGACGCAGGCTAACGTGGTCGCGGAGCGGCTTGCCATCGAAGTCATTCCGGGGTTGGCCTCGGCTTTCGAAACAACGGTTCTGGCGCTGGTGGCGGCGCTCGTCACGTATCTCTGCACAAGCGCGCTGCAACAGATCGACGAGGAGGCGCTCCAGAAGCTGGATGACGCCAGCCTCGAGCTGATCGCCAGGACAACAGTCAAGCAGCCCGACAACACCAGGGCGGTGCTCGATAGTATTTCGAAGAAGCTGGATGCCCTGACCGCCTTGGCCAAGCTTTCAGCACTCGATCAGATCCTGGCGAAGCTCACCGAAATCGCCAAGCTTCCGGATCGCGCCGAAAATGCGGTCAAGGGTCTGACGGAAGCGGTTACGGAACTGCGCGCGGGCGCTTTGGAGGTCAGAAACGCTGGCGCTGCGATGAAGGAGGGCGCCAAAGGGGTGGAAGAAGCGACGAAGGAATTGAGAGCGGCCGCCAAGGCCCCCTACACCGTGCGGATTGAGCGGGGATAGGTCATGGGATCCCGCTGGCGGGGAAACTCGCATGGTTCAGAGAGCCGCACGCCGGTGGAGATGCGGTTCATCGACATGTTCATGACCGCGATCGGCAGCCTGATCTTTGTGTCGATCCTCCTTGTCTACCTGATCGCGAAGTTTCCAACCGACGCCGCCAAGCGCATCGACGATACATCACCGGCCGCGGGCAAGCTTGAGCTGTTTACAACGTCGCTTCCTGTCGGACGCGTGGGAGAGTCTTATAATATCGCCGTCGCGTATCGGGGTGGCGCGGGGCGCGTTCACTGGACGATGGACGAGACAACCGGCGGTCTGCCTGGCGGCCTGAACTTCGACCTGGGTGACGGGATCATCCGTGGAATTCCATCCACCTCCGGAATACACACATTCACGATCACGGTCGAAGACCAGGCCGGGACAAAGGCAGTGAAGGGCTACCAGATCGAAGTCGCACCGGCGGAGACCCACTCCCAGGCGTTCAACCTGGTGGTTGCAGGGATCCTCGCTGCGATCCTGACCTGGGTCGCGTTCAACTCCGCCCGCCAGGCGGCGGGCCTGAATGGTTTGGCCAATCGGCTCCAGGCGCTCTACCAGGGGGGAGCGACGAGGTTCGACGGCTACGTTCAAGGAAAAGGAGGACATCGAGAAGACATCAGCATTCCGCTCCCGACGGGGATAGACGACCGGCGCCAGCGCGCGAGGCAGGCGCTCACCAACGCAATCCTGGCCACGATGAGTGTGGCGGCGACCGCCGTCTACATCATGTCGGTTCTTGGCGCGAAGTGATCAGCGTGAGGACGCTGGGGGCCTGACGCACCGAAAGCCGCGGTCCGAGGAAAGCTGGGACGGGTCGGAATAGAGATTGGCGATCGGCAGTCCTTCGACCGCGCAGGAGTCCGCATAGGAACCGCCCAGCACGGCGAAATACCCGCTTTCCGAACTGGCGGTCCATTCCTCGACATTGCCGACCAGGTCGTAGCAGCCGAATGGGCTCTTCCCGGATTCAAAGCGCCAAACAGACGTCGTGCGCTCGCCCGGGCAGCTTTCGTTCGTGTTGCATTTGGCAGAATCGAAGGCGTCGCCCCAGGGATAGATCCGGCGATCATTACCTCGGCATGCCCGAACCCATTGCTCGACCGTCGGCAGGGCCGACTTGTTCCAGGCGCAAAAAGCACGAGCATCGTCGAACGTGACATACACCACCGGATGATCCAGGTGGTCGCGGAGGCTGCGCCAGTTGTTCCCTTGACCGCGTTTTTCTGCATGCGTGACGTAACCGGTGGCCTCGACGAACTCGGCGAAGGCCGCATTGGTCACGGGCGTCGTGCTTATCGAAAATGCGGGCACGTCGACCTGGGAATCAGGTTGCTTCCTCATGATGTCGGCCACGCGACCGGCGTCGTAGCGTGGATACTTGTCCCGAACCAGTCGCTCGATGAGCGCTATCTGCTCACGCGAAAACCTCCAGTAGCACGGTCCGCTAGGTACGTTGACGAACGTGAGCGAAGAGGAAGCTGGAGCTCGCGGCGAGAGTTGCTCTGGGTGTTTGGGCGGCGGGGGAACATCCGGGACTGGAGCCTCAAAAGCCATGCGCGCGAGCGGAAACCCCTTAGGCTCCACAGATTGCCCAAGCGCGAACTGACTCAGCGGCGGCGCTCCGCATCTCTTCCATATGCGCTCAACGCGATCGAGCCCGGCTTCGTTTGCAACCGGCTCGCGCCCGATTTTTGACGCCAGCTGGCGCATCAGCTCGCGCAGATGAGAACTCCTCGGGCCACCATCCCAGCCCAGGAGATCGACGGTGTGCAAAATATTGAACGGCAGCGGTATCACCGAAGATTCGATCCACGCCGGCACGAGCTTGTCGCCATTCTTGTGGGCGAACATGGCCTCCGCATGGACCCATTCGGACTTTACCGAGCGCTCGCACCACAACACGATCACTGCCTGCGCGTTCCACAATTCCCGCTGGATTTCCTGCACGTAGTTCACGCCGGCGATGAGGGAATAGTCCCACCATACCGTGTAGCCCCAGTCCGTCAGGATCTCCGCAAGGTGCTCGGCAGCGTTCCGCCGTTCGGATTTGTAGGAAATAAAGATATCGGCCATGGGAAATGCCCGTCCCCTCTACACGCAGCCGGCCGCCCATAGGCCAGCCGAATGCGCCTGACCGACACTAGTCGTTCGAAGGCGCGAACGCGAGGGTGTTTGACGGCTTCGAACTACGCATTCAAGCGCTTCACGAACCACTCCGTCAGGTGGTTCCAGACAGCCTTGTCGGCTTCGTCCTCGACCCCGTGTTCGAGATTGGGGTTGTCGTTGATCTCGATGACGATCGGACCGTCCGGCCCCGACTTGATGTCGACGCCATAGAACCCGTCGCCGATCAGGTTGGCCGCGCGCACGCCGATGTCGACCACGTCCTGCGGCGCCTCGGCTACCGCGATGGTCTTGTGGCCGCCTTCGATCGAGCGGCCATCGGGCTTGTGGTTCAATATCTGCCAGTGGCCGCGCGCCATCTTGTACTGGCAGACGAACATCGGCCGCTTGTCGAGCACGCCGACGCGCCAGTCGAATTCCGTCGGCACGAATTTCTGGGCGATGCAGAGATCCGAGTCCTCGAGAAGGTCCTCGACGATCTTTTTCAGCTCGGCCATGTCGGCGGCCTTCTTGACGCCTCGTGAGAACGAGCCGTCGGGAATCTTGAGCACGACCGGGAATTTCAGCCGGTCGGCGACTTCCTCCAGATTGGTCTTGTCCTGGATGACGATGGTCTCCGGCGCCGGCAGGCCCGCGCCCAGCAGCCTTTCCCAGAGATAGACCTTGTTGGTGCACCTCATCATCGAGATCGGATCGTCGATCACCGGCATCCCCTCGGCCCAGGCACGGCGGGCGAAGCGGTAAGTGTGGTTGGTGATCGAGGTCGTCTCGCGGATCATCAGCGCGTCGAACTCGGCCAGCCGGTCGAGGTCTTTCTTCGTGATCGGCTCGATCTCGACGCCGTCCTTCTCCGCCAGCCGCGCCCAATGCTTGAGACTCTCGATATTGGACGGGGCGAGCTGCTCGTTGGGATCGTGCAGCACCGCGATCGACCATTTGGCGATGGTGCGGGCCTTGGGGCTCTTCCAGACGCGGCCGGTATAGGTCGTCAGCGAGTCGACGAAGAACCTCAGCTCGTTGTCTTCGAGCTTGGTGAAAGGCGTCAACTTGATGCGCTTGATCTTGTGGTTGCCGGGCTGGCCATTGGCGCCGGTGCTGACGACCAGGACAGGCGCCCGGTACCAGTCGAAGAGCTGGCGGCCGAATTTCCGGAACCGTTCATCCTCGGTTTCGCCGAAGCAGACCACGATGCGTTCGGGTACGACGCCTTTTGCCGGAAACTTGCCGAGATCCTTGTTCAGCAGTTCTTCGAGAACCGAGATCGCATCCTCGGGAAGTTCGCGGTCGTAAAGATCGAGCATGGTCTCGACGGTCGGCACCACACGATGCCCCCGCGCCTCGGCCAGCAGCGAGGCGTAGTAGCCGTCGGTCTGATAATTGTAGTTGCGGGCGAGGTTGATGATCTTCGGCCGCGATCCCGACAACAGCCTGGGCTGCAGGACATAGTCGCGCGAAGTCATCATCCGGAACGGCGCGCCCAGGGCGGCCAGATCCCGCAGGTCGTCCGCGATCAGGATCCAGTCATACCGCAAAGCGCTTCAACATTCTTATGGCGCCCCAGCCGTCGGCATAGAAATCCTGCTCGATGTGGAAGCACTTGTACCCGTAGCGGTGATAGCGCTTCAGCAAGGTGTAGTTGGTTTCCTTGATCTCAAGGTTCAACTGCGGAACCCCGGTCTCCTCGCAATAACGCTCGACATGGCGGAATAGCTGCTCGCCCAGGCCCTTGCCCTGGTGGTCGGGGGACACGGCCAGGCTGTCGAAGTTGAGCTTGCCGTCGGCCTCGCTGAACAGGGAGGCATAGCCCACCACCGCGCCGTCCTCGACGCAGCAGAACACGGTCATCTGGTCGTCCTGGAGAACGCCCGCGAAATCCTCGCGCGACATCATCTTGTCCGCATAGCCGGCCTCGAAACACGCCTTCTCGATCGCCGTCAGCGCGTCGATGTCTTCGCCATTCATGTTTCGGATCATCGTGGCCACGTCCCCGGTGTCGGGGCTGGATAGGGCTCACTCGGACAAGCCGCTGCGAAGGCGCTCATGACAGGCGCGGGGACCTCGCGGAACGGCGTCCGGTGGAATGGAGATGCCAGCAATGTGTCGCGGCGCAGCGCACTGGAAATCGCCTAAAACAGCTTCGCGGGAAGGCCCCCAAAACCCTTGGAAAGGGCGCTCGCGAAGACGGGGTCATTATTAGCAATCGCCCCTGCCTGTCGATAGACAGAAGCTGCGGCTTGTGGCGGCGCCCGGCAATTCGCTTGTGTATCGTTCGCCCGGTCAGAGGGAGGGTCGGCCAGTGCACGTAGAGCATGCAGGGGCGAGGCGTCGCGATCTTGTCATACATCTTGTCCTTGGCGCCTGTTCGGGGGGCGCCATGGCGCTTGCCGCCTACCTGCTGATCGCGCCCGATATCGGTCCGCCGCCGGTCTTTCCGTTCCAGGACAAAGTCTTCCACGCCGTCTGTTTCGCCGCTCTGACCGGTCCGGCAGTGCTCGTCCTGCCGCCGAAATATCTCGGCTTCTGGCTCGGCCACATGGTCATGCTGGGGGCGGGCATCGAGGTGGTGCAGGCGATGGGCGACAATGGCCGCGCCGGATCGGTCTGGGATTTCCTGGCCGACCTGGTGGGAATTGCGCTCGCCCTCGGCATCGGCCGATTGATCCGCTCGCGGATCGAAGCTCCTCAGATGAATCAGATGTGACCGTTCTGTCAGGATCGTCATGAAACTCGAATCGCAATCCGGGTATAAATGGCTTGGGACGTTTTCGAGAGGTTCGTGCATGAGCCGCGAAGACGAACTCGCCCAAGTGCGAGAACAGGTGAGCATTCTGGCCGAGCAAGTGGCCCGGCTGCTCGATGTAGTCCGCGTAGAGTCCGACAGGGGTCGCGATACCCAGCCGGCCGAGGAAAAGCTCGCCCTGCTCGAAGCCCTGATGTGGAAGCTTCACCGGAGACATGCCCGGCTCAAGGCGGCCAGCGCAGCGGCGATTTCACCGGCGCTCTGACGTTCCAGCCCTGCAATCAGCGCAGAAGCTGCGCCGCGCGTTCCGCGAAATAGGTGATCACCCCGCACGCTCCAGCCCGCTTGAACGCACACAGCGTCTCGACGATCGCCTTGTCCTCGTCCAGCCAGCCATTGGCCGCGGCTGCCTTGATCTGCGCGTACTCGCCCGAGATCTGGAACACCAGCGTGGGCACGCCGAATTCGCTGGATACCCGCTGCACGATGTCGAGATAAGGCAGGCCGGGCTTCACCATCACCATGTCGGCGCCTTCCGCGATGTCCATCGCGACTTCGCGCAGGGCCTCGTCGGAATTCCCGAAATCCATCTGGTAGGTCTTCTTGTCGCCCTTGAGCACCGACGCCGTACCCACCGCATCGCGATAGGGGCCATAGAAGGCCGAGGCGTATTTGGCGGCATAGGAGAGGATCATCACGTTCTCGAACCCCTCCTCGTCGAGGATTTCGCGGATCGCCCCGATCCGCCCATCCATCATGTCCGACGGCGCCACGATGTCCGCCCCGGCCCGCGCCTGCACCAGCGCCTGCTCGGTCAGCACCGCCACCGTCTCGTCGTTGAGGACATATCCGTCATCGTTCAGCAGCCCGTCATGGCCATGGCTGGTGAAGGGGTCGAGCGCCACGTCGCACGCCACGCCCACTTCCGGCGCCGCCGCCTTGATTGCCTGGATCACGGTCGGGATCAGCCCCTCCGGATTGATCGCCTCGTCGCCGCCCTCATTCTTCTTGCCCGCGTCGATGTGCGGAAAGATCGCCAGCGCAGGAATGCCCAGCTCGCGCGCCCGCACCGCCGCCTTCGCCGCCTCGTCCACATTCAGCCGGTCGACCCCCGGCATGGACTTCACCGGCACGCGCTTCTCTTTCCCGTCATGGACGATCAGCCCCCACACCAGGTCATTCGGTGAAGGCGAGGTCTCGCGCACCAGCCGCCGCGACCAGTCGAACTGGCGCAGGCGCCGCATGCGGCTGGTGGGAAAAGCGCCGGTGACGATGGACTTGGGCATGGAGCGTTCCTGTTCTCACGGAACAGGTAGCGATTGCCGACCGAACTGTCACCCGGACAGCTTACCGCCCCCGACTCACCTTCCGCTGCATGAAGCAGCGCAGGCGGACGTCCATGGTGATCGTCTGCAGCTCGCGGATTTCGAGCTGCCAATCCTTCAGCGCCCAGGACGGAATCTCGCGGAAGCCCAGCTTGCGGTAGAACGGCCCGTTCCACGGAACCTTGCGGAAGGTCGACAGCGACACCCGCTTGAAGGCCCGCGCCTCCGCCTCCTGCAGGCAGCGCCTCACCAGGCGCGTCCCCAGCCCCCGGCGGCCATGCCTCGGCAGGACCGAAAGCTGTTCGAGATAGAGATCGTCGCCCCGGTCCGAGCACAGGGCAAAACCGGCAATGTCCTCGACGTTGTCGACCGCCACCCAGATCAGGCCGTCGCCGAAGCCCTTCCGCAGCCTGTCCTCGGGGATGGGCTGCCCCGGCTCGCCCAGCGGGCCGAAATCGATAAGGCCCGTTCCCCTGAAGAGGGAAGCCGAAGCGATATCGATATTCTGGAGTTCGCCGACCTCGTTTCCGCGCGCCGGTCGCACCCGGTATTGCGGCGCGGTTTCAGTAATCAGGGTCGCCATAGGGAGGCCGCCAGCCTTTAGCCAGTCTCTGGGATGTATCGCTAATCGACTTGGTGCTACGCGACAATTGAATATCGTCTGAACGTCTGCATGGAACAGACAGCATGACAGCCGACCTGACCAATGAACAAAATCTGATTCGACAGACGGCTGCAGACTTCGCCGCCGAGAAACTCAGGCCGTTTGCGGCCGAGTGGGATGAAAAGAAACACTTTCCTGTAGACGTGATCCGCGAGGCGGCCGGGCTCGGCTTCGCCGGCCTATACGTTAACGAAGATGTCGGCGGTTCGGCCCTCTCACGTTTCGACGCCGTGCTGGTTTTTGAGCAACTATCCCAGGGCTGCGTTTCGACCGCCGCCTACCTCTCCATCCACAACATGTGCGCCTGGATGATCGACCGCTTCGGGTCGGATGCGGTGCGCAAGGAATGGCTGCCCAAGCTCACCTCGATGGAGCTTCTGTCGTCATACTGTCTTACCGAGCCTGGCTCGGGCTCCGACGCCGCCAGCCTGAAGACGAAGGCCGTGAAACAGAATGACGATTACATTCTGAACGGCGCCAAGCAGTTCATCTCCGGGGCCGGGGTCACTGATCTCTACGTCGTCATGGCGCGCACCGGCGCCGATGGCCCGAAAGGCGTCTCCACCTTCATCGTCCTCAAGTCCGACAAGGGCGTCTCCTTCGGCGCCAACGAAAAGAAGATGGGCTGGAACTCCCAGCCGACCCGCCAGGTCATCCTCGAAGACGTCCGGATTCCCGCCAGCCGCCGCATCGGCGGCGAGGGCGAAGGCTTCCGCTTCGCCATGGCCGGCCTCGACGGCGGCCGCCTCAACATCGCGGCCTGCTCGCTCGGCGGCATGCAGGAATCCCTCAACAAGGCGCTCGCCTACGTGAAGGAGCGCAAGCAATTCGGCCAGGCCATCGCCGACTTCCAGGCGACCCAGTTCAAGCTCGCCGACATGGAAACCGAAACCCAAGCCGCGCGCATGATGCTCTACAACGCCGCCCAGCAGCTCGACGCCAAATCCCCGATGGCCACGCGCTGGTGCGCCATGGCCAAGCGCTTCGTCACTGATACTGGCTTCAAAGTCGCCAACGACGCCCTCCAGCTCCACGGCGGCTACGGCTATCTCTCCGACTACGGCGTCGAGCGCATCGTCCGCGACCTGCGCGTGCACCAGATTCTGGAGGGGACGAACGAGGTGATGCGGGTAATCGTGTCGCGGGACATGCTGAGGCAATGATGAAGGTCGCACTTGCCCTGATGCTTGGCTTGTTGGGTGCATGTGCAAGTGATTCCGGCGTTGCGACGCAGAACGACAGCCCGACCCGTGGGTCAATTTATAGCTCGCGGTGCAATCTTGTGCGCGATCTCGTTCGAGCGCCGATCGCAGCCGGCAATGTGCGCTCGGTGCAATTCCTGCCGTTCGGCATATCTACGGAGAGCGTAGATTTTTACGCACCTATGAAGGGCGAACCGTTCGACGACGTTACGCAGGATTTCTACGGACGCCGAATGGGTCAGGGTATTGGCCAGTTCACCCACTATCTCCGGTCGCCGGACCTCGGCGATGTGCTTGGAAATTGCCTGGACCGGGGCGCCGGATTCCTGCGCCGTTCGCGCGCGTTTCAAGAGGATAGCTATGCGGCTGTTTTTTTCGATGCCGACACGCGGCGCAGCATTGTGATCCTTGCCGGGCGAGACACGGTGGGCATGCTGATCGCGGACAGGCGGTGGCGCGGCGATCCGAAGGCGAAGCTTGCCGAATTGATGGAGCTTTCGCTCAACTGATCTCTTCCAGAATCGAAATTGAAGCCTATGACGCCGACCTTCGACCCTCTCTCCCGCCCCCTCGTCCCGCACCGCTCCTTCGATCAGCTCGAAATCGGCGAGAAGTTCCCATGTCCCGCCCGCACACTGACCGACGCCCATTTCTCCGCCTTCCAGCTTCTCTCGGGCGACAACCACCCGATCCACTACGATCGGCCCTACTGCGCCGCCCTCGGGCATCGCGATCTTCTCGCCCACGGCCTGCATATCCTGACGCTCACCGCAGCGGGCGCCGGCCTTTTCCCGCACGTTATCGGCGCCGACCTCATCGGCTTCATCGAGGTGAACGCGAAATTCCTGAAGGGCGTCTATCCCGGCGACACGCTCTATCCGCTGCTCGAGATCACCGCCCTCGAACGCCAGCGCACCACGGGCATCGTCCGCATGGCCGCGACCATCCATAATCAGGATGCCGTGATGGTGCTCGAAGGTACGCACGCCTACCTGTTGCGCCTTCAACCTTGACGTCGGGCGCAATTCGATTTCGGCGCGAATGCCTTCGTGTCCTTTGTGCGCCCTTGGTGTCTTCGTGTTTGAATCTTTTTCAAACGAAACACAAAGGCACGAAGACAAGCACAAAGACACGAAGGAACCGGCGCATGCGGCCTCAGCCCAGCCCCATCACCTTCCGGACCGCCGGATCGTCGGCCAGCAGTATCCGGCCCAGCCATCCGGCCAGCCGTTCCGCTGACTCCGGAGATCGCCCGAACTTGTCGAGCTTCTCGTCGATCAGGATCACCGGATCGCCATCCAGAACTTCGTCGGTGTGGCGGTAGACCTCGACGCGCTTGTTCGCCGCGTCGTATCGCACAGTATGCCAATGCATTCCGCGCCTCCTCGGCTGGTTCAGGACCCCACGCGTAGATCACAACGCCCAGCTACGCGGCTGCCTCGCACGCGCCGGGTCTTGGGGCGGAAAAGGGCGGGCGGCTGCACTGCCGGGCTCTGAGGCCCTCGCCGATACGCTGCCGCGCCGCAATCCTTCTTCCTGGCCACATCCGGACTCCTCGGCTGATTCTGTGACCGTTGGGATTCGTTTGGAATCGCAAGAATTTTAGCACGCATTGCGCAAGATTTGTCATCCCGGAAGCGCGAAGCGCTATCCGGGACCCATTCGCCAACATCGGGATTCGCGGATCAATGGGTCCCGGCTCTCCGCTTCGCTGCGGCCGGGATGACAATCGAGAGATCGGCCGGGATGCCCTCGGTCCTATCGTCTTGCTCTCCAACCCGCTTTGATCAGGCCGGGATAGAGGTCGATCCAGTGAGGATTGGTTTCCTCGATCATCACGATCTTCCAGTCTCGCCGCCATCTCTGGATGCGTTTTTCGCGACGGATGGCTTGGTTGATGTCTGAATGTTGCTCGAACCAGACGAGCCGCTTCACGCCATATCTCTTGGTGAAGCCCGGCGCCCGTTCGTTCTTGTGTTCCCAAACCCGCGCGATGAGGTCGTTGGTCACGCCGGTATAGAGCGTTCCATAGTGGCGCGACGCCAGCATGTAGACGAAATAGACATGGTCCCCAACCATGGCGCAGCAATACGGCGAACGACCCCTCCTTGTCATCCCGGAAGCGCGAAGCGCTATCCGGGACCCATCGGCCAACGACGGGACTCTCTGATAAATGGGTCCCGGCTCTCCGCTTCGCTCCGGCCGGGATGACAACCTTTGTTTCGCTCGTGTAAGCATCCTGCATGTCCGAAGTCATCATCCATCGCCAGGGCGTCGCCGGGCGCATCACGCTCAACCGGCCGCAGGCGCTGCACGCCCTCAACGAGCAGATGTGCCTTACGATGGACGCCGCGCTCCAGGCGTGGAGCGACGATCCCGAGATAGAGCTGGTCGTGGTCGACCATGCCGAGGGGACGCGCGGCTTCTGCGCTGGCGGCGACATCCGCATGCTGGCCGAAAGCGGCGCGGCGGACGGGTCCGCCGCCCAGGCCTTCTTTCGCGCCGAGTACCGGCTCAACACAAGGATCAAGAACTACCCCAAGCCCTATGTCGCCTTCATCGACGGCGTCACCATGGGCGGCGGCGTCGGGATCAGCGTCCACGGCTCGCATCGTGTCGCAACCGAGCGCACCAACTTCGCCATGCCCGAAACCGGTATCGGCCTTTTCCCCGATGTCGGCGGCGGCTGGTTCCTGCCGAGGCTCGGCCCGCCTTTGGGCATGTGGCTGGCGCTGACCGGCGAGCGGCTGAAAGGCGGCGACGTCTGCGCCGCTGGCGTCGCCACCAACTTCGTCGAGTCCAAGGTGGTCGATGTGGTGAAGACTTCGGTCTGTGACGGCGAGTTGGCGCTGCTCGAGGCAATGGATTGGGACGAGTCTGGATCGTTCGAAAAGAACATGGACGTTATCGAGCGCTGCTTCTGGCAGGAACGGGTCGAGGACATCTTCCTCGCGCTGGCGGCGGAGCCCGGCGAATGGGCCAAGGCCCAGCTCGCGGTCCTCAAGACGAAATCCCCGCAGACGCTGAAAGTCGCCCACCGCCAGCTCCGCGGGGGCCTCGAGATGAAGACGTTCGCGGACAACATGAGACAGGAATACCGCATCGCCTGCCGCGTGGTTCATCTCCACGATTTCCAGGAAGGCGTGCGCGCAGTGATCGTCGACAAGGACAACGCGCCGAAATGGGATCCGCCCACATTGCCCGGCGTCACCACCGCCATGCTCGACGAAATCTTCGCTCCGCTCGGCGAGGGCGAGCTGACGTTCGACTGAAGTGGTGTTCGGCAAGCCGCCCTCGTGGTTCGACGGACGGACGCTCCGCGTCCTGCTCACCATGAGGGCTACGATGTATTTGCGATGTTGAGAGAGCCCTCATGGTGAGCAGCGCGGCGTAAGCCGCGCGTCCGTCGAACCACGAGGGCGATGCTCACCGGCCTCTCAGCAAATCTCCGCGAGCTTCAGAAGGCGCCCACTTATCCCGAGGATAAAGCCGCGGTTCTTCGAGCGTGGGAATTCTGAAAACCCCCGCCCCACAACGCCAACCTCAACGCGCGCGCTGTGGGACAACTTAAAGGTTATCCGCACCCCCTCCCAGGGCCCCTATCTTGATCGGGCTTCCTCCGGGCAGGCGTCGCGTCATGACCGGGGCACGATCGGGGGAGGTGCAGGATCCACGGGTCGTCTTGGGGAGCGGTCCTCAAGGTGATCGGCGGACGGGTTTGACGCTTGGAAAGCGGGGTCAAAAACCTCGTATGGGGTCCACGCGCAGCGTGGACGCCCTGGTCTCATGGGCACGCGCGCCGGGTCACGCCCGGCGCCTGGAACGACACCACGAA
>Ga0210377_10002201_pt1 | contig 17253 bp, 14 predicted proteins | sample PLM4_65_b1redo_FD_155480 | JGI IMG/M metagenome (GOLD analysis project Ga0210377, IMG submission 155480) | Groundwater sediment microbial communities from an aquifer in East River, Colorado, USA - PLM4_65_b1 redo | ecosystem: Environmental > Terrestrial > Soil > Riparian zone | place: USA: East... | reverse complement strand
TGGGCTGATGGATACATGGTAAAATCAGTGGGAGAGCTAACAGACAAAGTGATATCGGAATATGTTAAAAAACAAAGTACTGTTTAGAAAGGAAACCGAGGACTATTAGTCCTCGGAGGTTTATTATCAAGAGAGTCTTTTGGACTATCATCTTCCGGTTTTCCTATGTGAGAAGTAATTTGCAATAAGTCAGTTCCTTGTTGATCAAAAAATAAAGTTTGAACTTCAAGTCTAAATATTTTTTCTTTGTATACTTCCTGAATATTTACTGGCGATTTCTCAAGTCTGCCCGGATCTATCTCTATTTGTACAAATCCTGTTTCTGGATGTTGCTCGCCATCAACAAGATAGGTCGATAAAGTGCCAAAAGTCGACTCGGACCGATATGTGGGGGTTAAAACTCTTGCGACATCTTTTGGTGGTGTATTATCACCAGCTTTGTTTGAAAGAAAATAAGCGACTCCACCGCCCGCTAACGACAAGGTTGCTAATCCCACAATCTTTTTTAAAAGACTTCGTCTTTCTCGAAACCTCCTTGTTTCTGCTGATCTTTGATGTGCATGGGTTCTATTTTTTTCTGGCATAGCAGGCTATTTTATATGTTAGAATGAAATAATTCCAGTCTATGAAAATTTTTGTAACAAGAAAAATTCCAGGGGACCATGTAAAAGAACTTATAGCTACAGGCAACGAAGTTGTTATTTCGGAGTTTGATAGACCCTTGACTCAAGAAGAGCTTCTTGAAAAATCAAAAGGAGTTGACGCACTTCTTTGCTTACTTATAGATCGTATAAGCGGTGATCTTATGGATGCAATTGGACCACAGCTTAAAGTTATTTCAAATTATGCAGTTGGATTTGACAATGTTGATGTTAAAAGTGCAACTGATCGGGGGATAGTTGTTACCAATACTCCAAGCGATGAAGTAAATGAAGCGGTTGCAGAGCATACTTGGGCATTCATTATGGCTCTTGCCAGGCGGGTAGTCGAAGCCGACGAGTTTATTCGTCAGGAAGGCTATTTTGCAGGAAAAGGGGGCTATAAAGGTTGGCAACCGGATCTTTTTTTGGGCCCATCAATTATTGGCAAAACCTTGGGAATTATCGGTTTGGGCGGGATTGGTGCAATGGTTGCAAGGCGTGCCAAGGGATACAATATGACCGTTCTTTATAACAAACATAAACAAGACCCTGAAGCTGAGCGCGAGTTGGGGGTTGTCTTTGCCACACTCGATGACCTTCTTGCTAAAAGCGATTTTATTAGTCTCCATGTTCCACTAACTGAAGAGACTCGTGGGATGATAAGTAAAGTTGCACTTGCCAAAATGAAACAAGGCTCATATTTAGTCAACACGGCTCGTGGTCCGATTGTTGTTGAAGCTGATTTAGTAGAATCATTAAAAAGTGGAAAATTAAGCGGTGCAGCTCTTGATGTTTTTGAAACTGAGCCGAAAATATCAACTGAGTTATTGTCACTGCCCAACGTAATTATGACTCCCCATATTGCTAGCGCGACCCATGAAGCCCGCGACAAAATGGGATCACAAGCGGTTTCTGCAATTTTAGATACACTATCAGATAAAACTCCTGAGAATATTGTCAACAAAGAAGTTTGGGAGAAAAGAAGAAAGTAGACTTCTGTAGTAAAATATTTTTTTATGTTTCCATTTGGTAAAAAAAACAAAGATGAGGAAGAAGAAGGGGGTGAAGAGTTAGCTAGAAAGCCAATCCGTGACCTAAAGCCAGAAAATAAAAGAGCACGCAAAGAGCCCAAAAAGCCGTGGGGTAAAAAAGAAAGATTAATTGTTCTTTTTGTTTTACTTTTTACCGTTACTCTCTCAGCTATTCTTGCAGCATTTGCTCAAGGATTTACAACCCCTAAAATTTCAACTCCCAAGGTTCCAATTCCTGGCATAAAGTTTGAACAGACATATACTTCTGAAAAAAGAGACTGCTGTAGCGACTTAGAAGAAAAATTCAGTGAAAAAACTGATAATCTTTTTGGGATTTTTAGCTTTAGCTTTATCGATCTTGGTTCGGGTAAAAGCTACAACCTAAGAGGGGACGAAACTTTTCAGGCGGCATCTCTTATAAAACTGCCCACAGCAATTACACTCTATAAAGAATCTGAGGCCGGTAAATTAGATCTTGAAAGCGTTCATACACTTACTGACGCTGAAAAGATGGGTGGAAACGGATCTATGGCTGGGCTTCCTGCTGGGACTAAAATCTCATACAGAGATATTACAAAATACATGCTTTCCCAGTCTGACAATACTGCCTTTAACATAATTGAGATTTTCTTGGGGGATAGAAAAATTCAGAAAACAATTGACTCATTGGGAATGACTAAAACCTCAATTGCTGACAACACAACTTCAGCTAATGACATGGCGCTTATTTTAAGAGAGTTAAAAGAGGGAAATGTTCTGTCGCAAGCAAACAGTAAGGAACTTCTTTTATATCTTGAAGAGTCAAAGTTTGACTCTTGGCTTACAGCTGGAATACCACAAGGAATAAAAGTGCAACACAAATATGGTAGAGAAGTGGGAGTGGTCAATGATGCAGGAATTGTTTATGGCCCAAACCCTTACATAATAGTTATTCTTTCAAAAGACGTTAACGAAGCAGAAGCAGATTTGGTTTTTCCAGAGCTCTCTAAAATTTTTTATGAGGTGGCTAGTAAGTAGGGGGTATACTTACTTATAATATTATGTAAGTTAATAGATCTATTCTAGAGCGAAATCCATCCTATATAAATTTCCTGGTAGTGGGTGAATGGCAAGATGAAACAGCGTCGTATCTCCGCTCAATTGAGAAATTTTACTAAATGCACGTTCAATAGATGGGGTAATTATAGGTAGTGAGCAGTGATATATACCACATTCACAATATCCATACGTTAATAATTTTCCATCTAATTTTCTCATCGAAATATCTTCTCTATTTCTTAGAAATTCAGCAATTGCAGCTTCTGGGAATTTTTGAGTTTTTTCAACCTCTGTTTTCGAAGGAACAACGTCGATAACAATTTCCCCTAGAACATCAACCTTTAAGATTATTAACTTTTGTTTGTCGTGAGAAGCTATTTTATAGGGCCGGTAGATTGTTTCCCCATCCCTTAGTTCACCAATTGGGTAATCACGTTCAAGTTCTTTGATTTCTCTTACTGTACCCACTTTTACGTATCTGCGATTCCGTCCTGATCCGCAAAGATTTCTAGCAACACGCTCTTTTGGTATATGACCAGCTCCTGGAGTAGATATAACTGCTGCCTTAAATCTTACTGATTCAATCGAGTCAATTGGGCGTAAAAGTCTTTGTTCTATTAGGTTATTAAGTCTGTTGGCTTCAGTTGCCGTTTTTAGTTTTCTAAATGCTTTTTGTTTTTCTTTCTCTAACTTAAGTAAGAAAAGTTTATGATCAGAATCGACAGGATAAAAACTAACACCCATTTTTCCATCCTGTTTGCGACTTAACCTAAACAGCCATCGGCTATTTATTGGTTCGACGAAGTTTGGGTCGGTCGAAGAAGTGAATTTCAAAATTGCCGGAACAAGTTTTATATTTTCAACAGGAGCAATATCTCTTATTTCAAGCTCACTAATAAATGTCGAAACCATATTTTGAGGAATATTCCCGACAGAAAACTCACCAGAATTATCCCCCAGATATTGCCTGGCTGTATCTCTATGATTCAAAACTCCTTTTGCAATTTCTAGATTTTTTTCAAGTCTGTCTTGGTTTTTTCTTTCCACAAGAGAAGATATTTGCCTTACTATAATAGGTGCAACAGATCTTTCCCTAATGATTTTAGGCATCAGAGGCATTCTTTTATGAGCGAGCCATTGCGAAATTCTTTCAGTATTCATTTTCGAAACAAAATATATCACGAATTAAACCTATAGTCAAAATTATAGACTAGTTGAAGCACCGGTTTCTAGAATGTCTCCTTCTCTTTTCTTTTTCTCTTCATCGATCTTTTTGAAAATTTCAGAACTGCAGTATTTTTTAGTATCAGTTTCGGCAAAAAACCACTCCATTTTTGATGGGCAGGGAACTTGTTTTAATCCTTCTGGGGCCTCCCAAACGTAGGTTGGCTCGGAGGAGAGAAGTCTTGACATAATTCCTCTCCAGATTGGTGCTGCTCCTGTAATTCCCGATGCAATTCTAGACATTGGCCTTCCGTCATTGTTTCCTACCCAGACTGCAACTAGGTATTTATTGGTAAACCCGACAGTTAAATTATCTCTTAAATTATTGCTGGTTCCTGTTTTTACAGCTACTTCGGGGTGTTTTGGAATAACTAGTGCTGAGTTTGCTCCAAAAGCAGGGGATCTAGCTGCGTTGTCTCTTAAAATATCTATAAGAATAAAAGCTGCCCTAGGGTCGACTACGTTTTCATTTTTACAATTGTTCTCCTGCGCACAATTGTTTTCCTCCAGGATGTTTCCTTTGTAGTCTTTAACTTTTGAAATTGCAAAAACGTCTGGTCTGTTTCCATAATTTGCTATGGTTGCAAATACCTGTGCTAGATCAAGAAGTCTAACATCTCCTCCCCCGAGAGTTAGGGAGAGTCCGTATTGGGATCTATCGCCCCAAGTTGTAATTCCCATCTTCTCTGCAATGTCTATCATATTGCCTACGCCATTTGCGGCAAGAACTCTTACTGCCGGAATATTCCTTGACTCGGCTAGCGCACTTCTTAGAGTTATTTTGCCCCTAAACTTATCGTCATAGTTTTTAGGTATATAAGTAGGCTGCCCCGGTACGACAAAGGAAACGGGAGAGTCATCAATTATTGTTGCCGCTGTATAGCCATGTGCCAAGGCATAGAGGTAATTCACAACTTTGATCGAAGAGCCCGGCTGCCTTAGTGCTACCGCAACATTTACGTTTCCATCAGAGGTTGTATCAAAATAATCTTTAGATCCGACCATGGCAAGAATTTCTCCAGTTTGAGGGTTTATTACAACTGAGGCTCCGTTTCCAACTCCAAGGCCTCTTGACTTTGTAACTTCGTCTTTGACAACTTTCTCAGCCATTTCTTGAACTTGGTAGTCAAGAGTAGTAGTTACATCAAGACCTCCTTTTTCAACTGCACTTTCTCCGTATTTATCTACCAGGAGCTGCTTTACATACATCACAAAGTGGGGAGCTTTAATCCCAGTTCTTAAGGGCTCAATTTTAAGCTCCACTGCCTTGGCCTTTTCTTCTTGGTCTTTTGTAATAAATCCGTTAACCCGCATTAGTGTCAAAACTTCATTCTGGCGCTCCCTGCTTGCGTTTGCACTAGTTCCATGAGGAGAATACTTAGTAGGACTTTTTGGAAGGCCTGCTAAAAAAGCTGCTTCTGCAAGGTCCAAATCTTTTGCATCCTTTGAAAAATAAAGTAGGGATGCTTCCTCAATTCCATAAGCGGTCCCGCCATATGAAACTTCGTTTAAGTACATTTCTAATATTTCGTCTTTTGAATACAAAACTTCAGTTTCAACCGAAAGAATTATCTCTCTTATTTTTCGAGTTAAAGTCTTCTCAGGTGAGAGTAGGGCATTTTTGACGAGTTGTTGAGTTATTGTAGATCCGCCTGAAAGCTCTCCTTTTTTAATATTGGTAAATATTGACCTTAAAATTCCTTTTATGGAAAAACCCGGGTGGTTATAGAATTCTGCATCTTCAGCCGCCAGGGTTGCAAGCCTTGCCTCAACAGGAACTTCAGAGAGTTTTACTGGACTTCTATTTTGGTTCTTGTAAATTTTGTAAAGTAAAACTCCATTTCTGTCGTAAATCTTGGTTGAGACCTCAAGGTTTCTAGTAGTGAGTTCAGTAGGGGATGGGAGATCCTTTAATATTAACGCCCAAAATATAAGTGCCAGAATAGAAAAAAAGAACAGAGATCTGTAAATCGGAAATTTAAACTTCTTTTTGGGTGTTGGGAGTGAAATTTGTGGCAGCTTAACCTTAGGAAGCCTGATTTTAGGAATATTTATTTTTGGAAGCTTGGGAAGATTAAACTTTATCTTTTTAAAGCCTTTTATTTTTTGTATTTTTATATTTATCTTTAGCCTTTTAAGATTAATTTTTTTGAGTGAAGAGACTGAGTGTCCCAAAAGATAGACCGCAAATATAAGGCCTATAACTAAAGCAGAAACTAATAGATAGAGGGGTTTGCCAACCAGCTTGAAAAAGTTAGATATGAGGCCAACTAAATTTTTCTTATTCCTTTTTGCCATGCAGGAATTGTACCACCCATAGTGGGTTTATGGTAGAGGATAGCGGATGCTAACGGCTTCAGTGGGTGGAGGGCAATCAAGACAATAAATTGTGCCTAGGGGATCTTTTATAATTGGGTGGTTTTGAGTTTCAATCTGCTCGGGTGGGGTTTTAGGCCCAGCCGTTGAATGGCTAATTTTGTCTATTTGAAGGTCGGCCCGCTCGCCGTCAACTTTGTCTGGAATTGTGCCCAAGAGAAAATATTCAAATCTAAGTGGACAACCTGGATTATCTGCGGCGCCTGATGGCTTTAAGCCGCTGGTGGCACAAATATTTGATCCAACTACCTCTTTGGGTTGGTGGGGCCAGGCGTGTCCTTCATCTTCTGGGTTATAAAATCCGTCCTCTGCCTTATCTAGAGCATTTTTGATAACCTTATTCCAAATGGGGGAAGCGCCAGAAACTCCAGATACGGCGCCACTCATGGGAGAGTTGTCGTTGTTTCCCACCCAAGAAACAACAGCAATTTGAGACGTGTAACCAATAGTCCAGTTATCCCGTCTATCGTTAGTAGTTCCTGTTTTTACAGAAACTTCTGGATGTCCCGAGACATTAAGAAAAGAGCTTGGACCAAAAGCCTCTGACCTTGCATTGTTATCTAGAAGTATGTGTGAAATTATAAAAGTTACATCAGGTGTTAGGATTCTGTCTCCTTCGAGCTCGGTGAGTTTATTTTCTTCCAAAACCTTCCCATGGTAATCCTCAACTTTTAAAATAGAAACCAATGGCTCTTTTATTCCCTGATTGGCTAAGACTCCGTAGGCAACTGCCATATCGGATATACGAACTTCGCCCCCACCCAGGGTTAGTGAAAGGCCGTAATTAGCAGGATCTTTGAAGGTAGTTATGCCCATCTGGGTTGCAAAATCAATAAAGTTATCAAGCCCGTTTAGGGCAAGAACTCTGACTGCTGGAATATTGAATGAGTTTCCCAAGTCAAACCTGGCCTGAACAGCTCCGTGGAATTTTCCGTCATAATTAACTGGACAGTATGAGGCTTGTCCTGAAACATTAAAGCAAGTCGGAACGTCTGCAAGAACTGTTGCTGCAGTAATCTTTTTATCCCTTATTGCCAGAGCATAGTTTAGGGGCTTAATGGAAGACCCTGGCTGCCTACTTGCGAAGATTACATTTACTTTTCCATCTTCGTCTTCCGCAAAGTAGTCTTTTGATCCCACCATGGCTAGGATTTCTCCGGTCCCTGGCCTTGTAATGAGAACTGCTCCGTTTCCAACTTTTTGCTTTTTGAGCTTTCCAACTTCAGTTGCTACTGCCTGTTGGGCAAAGTCCTGAAGGTCAAGGTCGAGAGTTGTGTAGACTCTAAGCCCCCCTTGTTCAACTAAGGTTTCACCGTATTTTTCAGCCAGTTGATCCTTAATCCAAAGTGCAAAATGAGGAGCCTTGGGTGCTTCGATCTGTGCAAATTTAAGCTCCTCAGACCGGGCTTTTTCAGAGTCGTCTCTGCTTATATATCGATCTTCAACCATTCTTTCAAGAACCGATTTTTGTCTATCCTCAGATAGCTCTGGGTGTGCTCCAAAAGGGGAATATCTAGTTGGCTGCTGGGGAAGGCCTGCCAAGAGTGCAGCCTCGGCTAGATCCAAATCCTTTGCAGATTTTCCAAAATAAAGCTCACTAGCTGCTTCGATTCCGTATGCAGTACCGCCGTAGGGAATTTGGTTTAAATAAGCCTCAAGTATTTTTTCTTTTGTGTAGAATGATTCGACAACTATAGTAAGTATTGCCTCCTGTATTTTTCTTCTGGGTGTTCGGTCTTGGGTAAGATAGGCATTTTTGACCAGTTGCTGAGTTAAGGTTGATCCTCCCTGCAGGCTTTGCTTAAAGACTGTGTTATAAACTGCTCTAAGCATTCCAGTTACTGAAAACCCGCGGTGTTTGTAAAAATCTTTATCTTCAATAGAGATAGTTGCCTCAGGAACATATTTAGGCAGGTCAGAAAGCTTAACGGGGGTCCTTCTTTCTTTGGCGAATATTTCATAGATTAACTTTCCCTTTCGATCAAGAAGTTTAGTTGATACCGGGGCTCGTGAGCTAAGGCTAGTAGGTAGGGGAATGCCCCAAAGGATATAAATTAAAACAAGAACAACAACTCCCCAATAGATAACTCTTTTTGCCGAGTGTGGGTCTTTGAGGTTAAAGGTAGATTTTATTTTTTCCAAAATGGCCTTTTTTTGGATTTTCCTTGCTTCTAGTATCTCATCCATTTACATCTGATTATATCTCATTTATTATAGTTAAAAGAATTGGTGGTGATTATTTATGGCAAAAGAAGAAACTACATCTACAAAAAAATCATCAAACAAAGCGTTAGTAATTATATTAATAGTAATAGCTGTTTTAGTTGGTCTTAGTTTGTTGGGCAAATATATTTTCAAAAAAGTTGTAGAGAAAGCCACCGGTGTTTCAACCAACAGTAGCGGCCAATATACTTTCAAAAATGAAAAAGGTGATGTGACTTTTGATTCGGGGACAAAGCTTCCCGACAGCTTCCCCAAAGATTTTCCAATTTATCCTGGTGCTAAATTGACTGGTTCATTTAGTGCAAATGGTGAGGGAAGTTCCAAAGGGCTATCTGTTGTTTGGGAGAGCAGCGATGATTCCTCTAAAGTTGGGGAATACTATAAAACAGGGCTTGTTGCCGCCGGATACAAAATTATTTCGGACCTTTCAACTGATGACTCAACAACTTTAAGCTTTGAAAAAGATGGATCATCCGGATTTTTGGGAGTAACTAGGGACAATCAAGGCAGAACAGCAATTTCTGTTACCTTGGGGACAAAATAATGGACTTACTAAAAATTAAGCCCTGGTGGGGATATCTAGAAGCAGACTTGCAGGAGCTGTTGCAGGAATCTTTTCTTTTGCTCCAAAAGGTCGCAGACTGGGGAGAGGAGTTTCACGATTATTCATTTGTAGTCTTTCCAGCTGCCAAGTCCTATGAGGGATTTTTAAAGAAAGTATTCTTGGACATGAAGTTTATAAGCGAGGAAGACTATTATGGTAAGCGCTTTAGAATTGGAAGAGCTTTAAATCCACAGCTCGAGCCAAGACTTCGTGCCCTTGAAAGTGTTTACGATAGACTCGAAAACTTTACAGGAAGTAATACCTTGGGAGACAATCTTTGGAATACATGGAAGGAAAGCAGAAACCTTATCTTTCACTGGTTTCCTGAGGAAAAAAGAGCAATTACGTATGACGAAGCAAAGCAAAGGATTGACATGATAGTTGACTCTATTGATGAGGCCTACAAAGAGTGTAAAATAAAATCACAATGAAAAAAGAAACTCTTATTAAAGACGCAACAATTCTTTTTGCATTTTTGTTTGTAGTTTGGGGTCTTTATAGAATTATCATCAAGCTTCCAGATGAAGTAGAGGAGCTTTTGATTAAGCCAGTCGTCTGGATTTTGCCGACTCTTTATTTTGCCCTCATAAGAGAAAAGGAGAGCTTGGAAAGCGTAGGAATTACAGTCAAAAATCTCTTTCCTTCGGTTTACTTTGCAATTGCTTTGGGGGCCCTCTTTGGAGTAATTGCCATGATTGTAAATTTCGTAAAATATGGCGGCACTTTCAACTTCGACGCTTATTTGGGCCAACTTCCGCTTCTATCTTCAGTCGGCCTTTCTTTTGCAACTGCTGTATCAGAAGAAATTACTTTTAGAGGATTTATATTTGACAGGCTTGACAGGGCTCTTAATAATGAAATAACTGCAAACATTATCTCAAGCCTTGCTTGGACAGCAATTCATGTGCCAATCACAATCTTTGTCTTAAAACTTGCGCCATCTGCCGCCATAGTTTATCTTCTTCTAACTTTCATGTACGGAGTCGGTGCCGCCTTTGTCTATGCCAGAACAAGAAACGTTTTTGCCCCAATTTTTCTCCACGTCCTCTGGGAATGGCCAATTATTCTATTTAGGTAAAAAGTTGTTCATATATTCTTAGGGTTGACGCAGACTGAGTAATTTTGTACTATATAAGACACGAATGTTGAGGCGTATAGCCACAGTTTTTGCAGTACTTGTCTTTGGTTCATCCATTTTCGCAGTTTCAATTCTTAGGAGCGCCGATGTAAAATATTCGTTTGCAGGCGAGCCCTCTCCGTCTCCTGATCAAGCTAAAATTGAAATAAATTATATGCTTCCATATCCAGGCAGAATTACACCAGATAGCCCACTTTGGAGCTTTAAAGCTTTAAGGGACAAGGCTTGGATTATGGCTACTTTTAATTCACTCAAAAAGGCAGAAATAATGCTTTTAATGGCCGACAAAAGAATACAACAAGCCCTAGCACTTTTTGAATCAGACAAAGCTTCTTTGGGTGTTTCGACCTTAACAAAGGCTGAGAAGTACTTAGAAGAAGCCAAGAAGCAAGAGTTAGTGGCAAGGGGACAAAGAATGAACACTGGAGAGTTTTTAGAGCGACTTGCAAACTCTTCGCTTAAGCATAGGCAAATTACTGAGAACATTCTTAAGATTGCACCTGAGGAGGCTAAGCCAGAAGTTGCTAAAACGATGAATTATAGCAAGAAAGTGTTCGAAGATTCGCGCAATTCTTTAATAGACGTAGGCAAAACAGCCCCAGCAAACCCCTTCGAAAAATAACCCCATTTTGCTTTTTTTAAAAACCATAAAATTTTCAGCCTCAAATTGTGCTTGACCTGAACCCCTCTGATCTATTTGTTGGTAGTTGACTGACCTATATGTAGTGTCATAAATTCTTTATGGTCACTAGTCATAGAGTTATTATTTACATTCGTGAAATATGAAATGTCCGTTTTGCGGGGATCTTAACACACAGGTTCTAGAGTCAAGAGATGTAGACGAAGGAATAAGAAGAAGAAGAAGAGAGTGTAGTAAATGTGGTAGACGATTTACTACTTACGAGAGGGCCAGGAGGACAGTACTTTGGATAGTAAAAAAAGATGGCAAGAGGGAGCCTTGGGACAGAGAAAAAGTTAGAAATGGAATCTTAAGGTCAATTCAAAAAAGACCGGTGTCGCTTGACCTGGTCGACGAAATAGTTGAAGAGGTAGAGAGGGAGATATTAAGAAAAGAAAAAGAAGAGGTTCCATCGAGGCTTGTGGGAAATGCAGTTTTAAAAAGGCTTAGAAAAGTAGACAAGGTAGCTTGGCTCAGGTTCGCGAGTGTTTATCTTGAATTTGAAAACTTAGATGATTTTGAGAAAGCAATTACAAAAGAATAAATGACAACATTAATAACAAGAAATACAAAAAAAGCAAAAAAGACTATAAAAACTAATGGCCACCTTAAAAATGGCAACGGACACCTAACTAATGGGAATGGCCACAGTCTAAAAACAATAAGCAACAAAGATTTTGTATTTGACTCCCCCCAAAACCCAACAATACTAGATGGCATAAGAAAAGACGTTTTTCTAGATAGATACTCACTTAAAGATGAAGACGGGGCGTCCCTTGAGGAACATCCTGAGCAAATGTGGAAGCGAGTTGCCTGGGGAATATCACAACAAGAAAAACCAAATAATAGAAAATATTGGCAGGACAAATTCTATGAGTCTCTTGAAGGATTTAAGTTTATTCCTGCCGGCAGAATCCTCTCAGGCGCAGGAACTCCTTATCAGGTTACTTACTATAACTGCTATGTTATTCCATCTCCCAAAGATAGTAGGGGCGGAATAATGGAAAACATTACAATGAGTGTTGAGATCCAGGCCAGGGGTGGTGGAGTAGGAATCAATCTCTCTTCCCTAAGGCCAAGAGGAGCTAGAGTTAAAAAAGTCAATGGAACTTCATCTGGTCCTGTTAATTGGGCTTCTTTGTACTCGACTGCAAATCACGACGTAATTCAACAAGGCGGCAGTAGAAGGGGTGCACTTATGCTTATGATTAATGACTGGCACCCTGACATTGAGGAGTTTATTACAGTTAAACAGGACCTTTCTAAAATTCCTGGAGCTAATCTTTCAGTCTGTGTCTCAGACGCTTTTATGGAGGCAGTTGAAAAAGATCTAGATTGGGAGCTATCTTTTCCTGATACAACATTTTATAAGTATGACGAGGAATGGGACGGAGACTTTGAAAAGTGGAAAGAAAAAAAATATCCCTTCAAAATTTATCAAACTGTCAAGGCAAAATATTTATGGGACCTGATAGCTGAGGCAGCTTGGAAATCAGCCGAGCCAGGTGTTGTTTTTATAGATAGATACAACAAATTAAGTAATACTAGATATTTTGAAAAAATAATTGCAACTAATCCGTGTATAACGGGTGATACTCTAGTTTCAACAGATAATGGCCTAGTAAGAATAAAAGAACTAGCAGAGGAAGGGAAAACTAACGTACTAGTTGATTCAAGGTTGGGAGATAAATCTTTTTATAAGGCTAAAGTTTTTAAGACTGGCACAAAACCAGTTTATAAACTTACTACCAGTGAGGGCTATGAAGTTAAACTCACAAAAGACCATAAACTGCTTACAAATAAGGGATGGAAGGAAGCAGGAGAGTTGAAAGCCGGAAGTAAAATACTTATTTCTAATAGAGTAGGAAGTTTTGGGTTAGGGGGAACAGAAGAAGAGGGACAAATTTTAGGGTGGTTGGTTGGTGATGGAACCATGAAGGCTTCGCAAGCGGTACTTTCGTTCTTTGGTAAGGAAAAAAGTCAGCTTGCTCCTAAATTTGCACAAATGGTAAATAGTTTGACTGCAGGAATGCAGATCAATAGTAGAAACTACACAGTAGGGGTCGGTTGGGTGGATGAAAGAGATGAGGCAAGGGTAACTTCCCAGAGACTTTGGAGATACGCTTTTCAAAATGAAATTCAACCCGGTGACAAATTAAAAGTTCCTGAAAAGGTTTTAGTTGGGAGTAAAGAAATACAATCTGGATTTTTGTCAGCGCTTTTTACGGCTGATGGCCATGTAGAAGGAAATTCTGAAAGCGGTTTAAGTGCCAGACTTACTTCAACAAATTTACCTTTACTAAAAGATGTTCAAAGAATGCTTATTAACTTCGGTATTGTCTGCAAGATTTATACAAATAGAAGAAATGAAGGTTATAGACAAATGCCCGATGGCAAAGGAGGATACAAAAGCTATTTGTGCAAGGCCTATCATGATTTATCAATCGCAAAAGAAAATCTTTGGGTTTTTGCAAAAGAAATAGGATTTTTGGTCGATTATAAAAATGCAAAACTTTTAGATGCCTTAAAAGAATATTCTCGAGGTACCTATAAAGAGAAATATGAGGCTACATTCGAGGAATTAGTTTACCTTGGCAAAGAGCCTGTATACGACCTTACAGAGCCAGTTACGCATTCTTTTATTGCAAATGGGTTTGTTTCTCACAATTGTGGAGAGCAGGGCTTGGGTGCATGGGGGGTTTGCAACCTTGGGCACTTAAATCTTTCGGCTTTTATAAAAGACGGACAAATGGATTACAAACTTTTAGAAGATCATACAGCAACTGCAGTCCGTTTCTTGGATAACGTAGTTGATGCCAATTATTATTTTTATGAAGAAAACAAAAAAGCCCAATTTAATATAAGGAGAACAGGACTTGGAACACTTGGTTTGGCCGACACCCTTATTAAGCTCAAAATAAAATACGGCAGCGAGGAGTCCCTTTCTATTATTGAAAAAATATACAAAACCATAAGAGATTCTGCTTATATGACGTCCACCCTTCTTGCAAAAGAAAAAGGAAGTTTTGGTGGATACAAAAAAGAAAAGTATTTAGAAGGAGAGTTTATCAAAAGACTTCCAAGCGAAATACAGAATTCAATTGCCAAAAATGGGATAAGGAATGCAGTTATCTTGACCCAAGCTCCAACTGGAACAATTTCACTTCTTGCAGGGGTTTCTTCAGGTATTGAGCCAGTCTATGAATTTAGCTACAAAAGAAACGATAGAACAGGGGAGCACATTGTTCACCATTCGCTTTTTGGAGAGTGGTTAGAGGGGCACGGTGGGGAAGACGTTCCAAACTATTTTGTTAGCGCAAGCGGACTTACCCCGGAGGAGCACGTTACTGTACAAGCAAAAGTTCAGCAATTTACAGATTCTTCTATTTCAAAAACAGTGAACGCTCCAAATTCTCACACAGTCGACGACGTTAAAAAACTTTACAAATTGGCATATGATCTAGGATGTAAAGGAGTTACTTACTTTAGGGATGGAAGTAGAACTGGAGTCTTGTCTAAAGTTGAAGAAAAAAAAGATGTTGCAGCTGAACAAGCACTTCTTCCAAGACCAGTCAAAGTTGAAGGGGCTACTTATAGAATTGAGACACCAGTCGGAACATCCTTTATAACAGTCAATCACGATGCAAATGGTCAGCCTTTTGAAATTTTTATAGCCATAGGCAAAGCTGGAAGTGAAATTGCTGCAATGGCAGAGGCATTGGGAAGATTAATCTCAACAACTTTCAGATATGGCAACCACGTATCTCACAAAGAGCACGCAAAAGAGATTGTAGATCAACTAAAAGGAATTGGCGGTGGAAGATCAGTAGGCTATGGTCCAAATAGAATTAGATCTCTTCCTGATGCAGTTGCAAAGGCTTTAACTTTGCACTTCGATTTGAACGCGTCTTACGCTTCTGTTGCGGCAGAAAGTCCACCTATTAACGGTGGAAATGACCCGATAGTGGCGTCGGACGCGCCAATTCAAACACAAATTCCGTTTAAGCAGGGAGATATCTGCCCAGGATGTGGAGAGGCTACACTTGTTTTTGAAGAAGGCTGTAAAAAATGCTACTCCTGTGGTCACTCAGAATGCTAAAAGTTATATAATAGCCGCATGGCGGTTTATACCAGAACAGGGGATAAAGGACAAACAAAAGTTTTTGATCCAAAAACAAGAGAGCTGGTAAGAATTTCAAAAACTTCAAAAAAAATAAAAACCATTGGCGCAATTGATGAGCTAAATAGTTTTTTGGGAATTTCTGGAAATCTAACAGATGTTCAAAGAGATCTTTTTACTATTAATTCAATTATTGCTGGAACAAGACTTAGCTTTACAAAACAAAAAACTAAAAAATTGGAAAAACAAATTGATAAGTGGGAAGGGGAACTACCAGTTCTTAAGAATTTTATTGTTTATAGCGGAGCAAATGAGGCGACCCATGTTTTTTATGCAAGGGCACTTTGTAGAAAAGCAGAGCGGGCACTAGTTTCCTACTCTAAAGTTGAAAAAGTAAAGCCAGAAATTTTAACTTATATAAATCGTCTTTCAGATTTTCTTTTTATGTACGCTCGTAAAATAAATTTCGATGCGGGGATAAAAGAAGAGGTTTGGAAAGTCAAAAAAGGAAGATGACTGACTCCATATTTCTGCTACAATGAATCTATATGGCCCTTTTTGCTGAAAGAGGAGAAAAGCACCCTGATTTTGAGGTTAGAGACGAAGAGATAAAACTTCCTAAAGATCTCGAGAATCAAGGAATTAAAGCTGTTGAGACTGCTTTTAAGGCAAATGTCAAAGGAGATGATGGATCAGTAATAGCTCAGCCTACTGGCATTGCATCCAGCTTTAGCCCGCCTGCTGACCCTCAAACTCTTATGACTTGGGCCAAGGGGCCAATTACATCAGCCTTGACCTGGCTAGCCGCTTTTTGGCTTAGGATGTTTAAAAAACAATGATTACACCACTTCCAGTAGTGACACAAGTAGATATAATTGGGCTTTTAATTGCTATGTTTTTGTTGGGGCTTTTTTCTTTCACCCTGGCAGTTATTGGCTATGTACTATTTATTTTCTATAAAAACAAAAAAAGGGAAGAGAGATCCATCGACTCGGTTCTTTTGCAAATAGGAGTTCCCAAAGGAAATGAAATTAAGATTGATGCAATGGAGCAGCTTTTTGCAACTCTATCTTCAATTAAAAAGGGAGGTTGGAAACAAAAATTTGACATACAGCCGGTCGTTTCTTTTGAAATGGTCGCAAAGACCGAAGATATCCGCTTTTATATCTGGACTCCTAAAAAATTGCAGGATCTTATAGAAAAACAAATTCATGGAGCTTATTCAGACGCTGAGGTTTTAGAAGTCCCGGAGTTTAGTATTTTTACCGAGAATGGAAAGGTTGCTTACAAGGATTATCAGTTAAGAAAAGATAATTTCTATCCCATTAAAGTTTTCAAAGATATGGCAACCGACCCAATGGCTTCGCTTACTTCTGCACTTGCCAAAATGGGGGAAGGCGAGACTGCCTCAATTCAAGTTTTAATTTCACCGACAGATATTCCTTGGCAAAAACAAGGAAAAGATTTTATAAGTGGTACCAAAAAAAGTGAGTCAGATCCCGAGAAAGCCAAATTCTCAGTTCCTGCAAAAACACTTGAGGCGGTTGAGAATAAAATTTCTAAGCCAGGATTTGAAACAACAATAAGAGTTGTAGTGGTTTCAACATCTGAAGAATCAGCCAAAGCACACCTCACAAATATTGGTAGCGCTTTTGAGCAATATTCGGGAGACCTGAGCGGCCTTAAAGGTCGAAAGATTAGAAACAAAGGAGGCTTTATTGAGGATTTCTTGTATAGATATCAGCCAATGTTCCATGTCTTTGGTAATAGACCATCAGTATTAAACAGTGAAGAGCTAGCTACAATATTTCATTTCCCAAATAAGCAAATTACAACGCCTCACATTTTTTGGGTCTATTCAAAAACTGCCCCAGCTCCAAGCGAAATTCCAACTGAGGGGCTTTACCTCGGGGTAAGTAGCTACAGGGGAATAAAAAGAAAAGTTTATATAGGTAACGAAGATAGACTTCGCCACATGTACATAATTGGGAAAACCGGTACTGGTAAGTCGGAGCTCCTAAAAGACATGATCTTGCAGGATATTAAAGCGGGGAAAGGGCTTTGTTTTATGGATCCACACGGCGACGCAATTGAAGATATTTTAAAGCTCATCCCACCGGAGAGGGCAGAGGATGTTATTTACTTTAATCCAAGCGACACAGAGCGTCCTATGGGCTTT